>VYKS01000169.1_pt1 | contig 39197 bp, 31 predicted proteins | sample 5114511 | NCBI WGS metagenome assembly VYKS01 (sample SAMN12291795, study PRJNA351875) | freshwater metagenome | isolation source: freshwater lake | place: USA: Michigan, Gull Lake | collected 2011-07-05 | reverse complement strand
GTCGCTGCTTGGCAGCGCGGCCATGTTGCGGCGCTGCCGCGTCTTGGTGACCAACGATTCAGCACCGCTGCATTTGGCGAGCGCGATGAACACGCCGACCGTCGCACTCTTCGGCCCCACCGTGCCGTCATTGGGCTTCGGCCCGCTGGCTGAGCAGCACGTGGTGATGGGCAGAACGGAACTCGCCTGCCGCCCCTGTCACGCGCACGGGCCCATGCGCTGCCCGCTCGGGCATTGGCAGTGCATGCAGGCACTCGCCGTCTCCGACGTCGAGGCCGCCGCGCGGTCACTCGCCGCGCTCAGTAGCGCATCGCCACCTTGAGTCGTTGCCACCACTGCTCGTCGAACGCGCTGATCGCGAGAGGATTTCCCCCCGCCACGTCGGCTTCCTCTCCGTGACGCACCACGACGACCTGTAAGCTGGGGATCACGTAGATCTTTTTGTCCCCTTTTCCAAGCGCCGCGACGAGATCGCGGGGAGCGCTTGGCATGAGCGGTGCCTGAATGGTGGGCAACAGATACGGGCCCGGTGTGCGATACGATCCACCGCTGTTCAACCACCAGAGATACCCGTAGCCAGCGTTATCCGGTGGCGCAGCGCGCCAGGATCGATCGAACCACGTACTGTCCGAAAGCACCGCCGTCCCATTCCAGCGCCCCTTCGACAACGCGAGCAGACCGAAGCGGGCCATATCGCGAGCGGTCGCGCTCAAGATGAAACCGGGCTCGCCGGTATCGAACGACACGCGCCACGTGCTGCTCATGCCAATCGCATCGAAGAGCAGCGCGCGCGACGCACCGTTGATGTCCTGCCCGGACGCACGCTGCGCCACCTGAAACAACTGGTAATAGGCCGGGTTGTTGTAGTAAAACCGGTTGCCGGGCTGGGCGACCAGCTGTAACGAATCGTTCAGCCCCGAGGTCATCGCCAGCAGGTCCCGCACGGTGATGCGTGCCTCAGTCGCCGGGCTGCGCGACCATCCTGCTCCCAGCCACCGTGTAATCGGATCGTCGAGCGTGAGGCGTCCTGTGGCGCTGAGCTGACCGATCATGGCAGAGAGCACACTCTTGCCAGCCGATGCGATGATCGAGTCGGTGCCGGTATTCCACCCGTTCCAGTAGCGCTCGGCGACAATGCGCCCGCGCCAGAGCACGACCACCGCCGTACTGCGCTGCGTGCCGGCCCAGTCGAGCGCGCTCCGCAACGCCGTGGTGTCCCACCCAATCGCGGCGGGGTGAATGGTTTCCCAGGGGCCGGAGCGTGTCGGGAAAAAAAAAGCGGGCAGGTCCGCCACCGACGGCGGGGTCGGAGTCGTGGGCCCGTCCGCCGGCGCGGAACAGCCTCCTGCCGCCACTATGGCCGCGAGGGCACCACCAGCGAGGAGTCGAAGTCTCATGCCGGTAGGACGATTCAACATCGCGTGGTGTTAACGACGGTCGCGCCATGACGCCCTTCCCCGCCCCGCGGGGCTGCCATTCGCCCTAAGCCCGTTATCTTGTGCCATGCCCTCCACCACGTTCTCCCCCGATTCGCCGTTCATCATTGGTGTCGATTTAGGCGGCACCAACATTGTCGTATCCGCCATGTCGCTCGACGGCTCGCGGCTGTTCGGCTCGCAATCGGAGCCCACGCTCGCCGCCGAAGGGGCCGACGCCGTCATTGCGCGAATGGCCCGCATGGTGAACACCACGGTGGGGATCACCATGAAGGAGGCGGGCGTTCCAAAGTCCGCGTTCCTGGGCGTGGGGATCGGTGCCCCCGGCACCGTCGATCGTGAAATGGGACGCGTACTCGCCGCCCCCAATCTCAAGTGGTACGACTTCCCGCTCATCGACCGCATGGTCGAACTGACGGGGCTGCGCGTCACCATCGACAACGACGCCAACTGCGCCACGTACGGGGAGTGGTGGCTCGGCGCCGCCCGCGGTGGACGCAACGTGATCGGCGTGACGATCGGCACCGGCGTGGGCGGTGGCATCATCATCGACCGCCACGTCTATCACGGCTCCAGCGACGCGGCCGGCGAAATCGGCCACATCACCATCGATCTCAACGGCCGACGCTGCGGCTGCGGCAACTACGGCTGTCTCGAAGCGTATGCGTCGGGCAGTGCCATTGCCGAACGGGCGCGCGAAGCGCTGCAGAACGACGAATCGTCGGTGTTGCCGTTGCTCGTACAGGGGGATCACTCCCAAATCACCGCCGCAGTGGTGTACGACGCCGCTGGTCAAGGCGACGCCCTCGCGCTCGAAATCGTGCGCGACACTGCGCGCTATCTCGGGGCAGGGATTGCCAATCTGCTCAACGTCTTCAACCCCGACATCGTGGTCATCGCCGGTGGCGTGACGCAGGCGGGTGACGCGTTGTTCGGCCCGCTTCGCACCGAAGTGCGTCGTCGCGCCTTCAAGAGCGTGAGCGATGCCTGTCAGATCGTTCCGGGCACGTTGCCGGGAACCGCAGGTGTCGTGGGTGCGGTGGCGTCGTTCATTTCGCAAACGACCGGACAGCCGCCCGCGTGATCGGCGCCCCCCCTGCCACGCCCCCGCGCAAGCGCGTTGGCGTGATCGGCTCCTTCGTGTGGGATGTGCTCCACGGTCGCGACGGCCGCACGGTGCCCGTCGAAGAGTGGGGCGGCATTACGTATTCGCTGTCGGCCCTCGACGCGGCGCTCCCCGATGACTGGGAAATCGTGCCGCTGGCCATGGTGGGTCAGGATCTCGTCGAGCGCGCGCAGCTGTATTGCCGCGGGCTTCGGCGCATGGCGCCCGACGCGGCGCTCATTGGCGTGCCCTACCCCAACAATCGCGTCGAACTCCGCTATCTCGACGACGAACGTCGCACCGAACACCTCACCGGTGGCGTACCGGCGTGGACATGGCTCGGGCTCAAACCCGTGCTCGACGCCGCGCGCCTCGATGCGCTGTACATCAACCTGCTCAGTGGCTGGGAGCTCGATCTCGAAACGGCGCAACTCATTCGCGCGCACTTTCGGGGCCCGATCTACTGCGACCTGCACATGCTCGTGATGGCCGTGCAGGCCGACGGCCTGCGCACCCCACGTCCGCTGCCGAACGTGGCCGAGTGGTGTGGCTGTTTCGACGTCATGCAGGTGAACGAAGATGAGATGCAGCTCATGGCGCCCGATTCCATGGCGCTGGCGGCCACGGCCATGGCCGCTGGGGTTTCGGTGCTTGGCGTCACGCTCGGCAAGCGCGGCGCCGCGTACTTTGCCGCGCCGGGCATTGAACGGCTTGCCGACGTGCCAGAGCGGCGAGGTCACAACGTTGCGCTGTCCACATCACCACGAGGCGGTGCGGGCGCGTTCGGCGCCTTGCGCACCGAGCTCGTACCGGGCGTTGCGCCACGGGTCGATGGACCAGGCGATCCCACGGGATGCGGCGATGTGTGGGGCGCCACCCATTTCTCGCGGCTGCTTGGCGGTGATAAGTTGACGGACGCCATTGCGGCGGCCAATCGTGCCGCGTCACGCAACGTCGAACATCGCGGGGCCGCCGGCCTCTCGAATCATCTCCGCGGAGAGCTCAGCACCACGTGACGACGGTCATCAGCGTGCCGCCATCGCTCGACGAACACACGTTCGAGCAGGTGATCGAGCAGTTGGCGAATACGCCGCACGGCTCGAAGATCCTGCTCGATGCGCGTCATGCGCGATGGGCGTCGCCGTATGGCCTCACGGCGTTGCTGTGCGTGCCGCAGGCGCGTGCCGAGCGGATCGCCTTTACCGTTCCGGAGCATCCCGACACGGTGTCGTATTGGTCACGTACGGGGTTCTTTCGCCATGCCGCCGAGCTGTACGACCTGCACGGGACGGTGCCGCGTTCCCGCGATGGCCACGACAGCGACGTGCTGCTCGAGATCACGCCCATCACCAAGAGCGACGACGTACACGGTGTGGTGGGGCGCATTCAGCAGAAGGCCGCCGACATTCTGCACGGCCAGCTCAATCTCGACACCGCAGTGACCGGCGCCTTCGGCATGACGCTCTCCGAGTCGTGCCAGAACATCGTCGAGCATGCCGGACTTGGCGGCTGGGTGGCGGTGCAGACGTACAAGTACGCGCGCCGGCTCGGTCGTCGGGTGGTGGTGATTTCGGTGTGTGATGCGGGTGTCGGCTTCAGAACGTCGCTGGAGAGCTCCCCAGGCCATCGCCACAAAGATCGTTGGGATGATGCGATGGCCCTCGAGGACGCGGTGTTGCGCGCGGTGTCCCGCTTCCGGCATGGTGATGCCGGCCGCGGTCAGGGGCTCGCCGGTATTCGTCGCTTCGTCGGACGCTGGCAGGGCAAGCTCACGGTGCGGAGCGGGACCGCGCGCCTGGGGATCATTCCCGAGTGGGACGAAGATGTCCCCCTGACCGAAGGGCTCCCGTTTTTTCCCGGCGCGCAGATGCAGATCATCATCCCCGAGCGGGTGGGCGAGACGCTGGCACGTCCGCGCAGCGGCGCCGCGGCGCGTGGCCGGAGCCGGTTGTGATGCATATCGACGTCGGCACCGTGTTGCGGGGTACGGTGTGTGCCCTGTACTCCAATCTGGTCACGCGCCCCACGGGCGCGGCGGTGCGAACGGCTATCGAGCAGCAGGTGGGGGAGATCGGCGTGCCGGTCGTGACCACCATCGACTTTTCGCAGGTCAACCTGCTCGATTTTTCGTGCGCCGATGAGATCGTTGCCAAGCTGCTGCTCCGCTACACCGGAGACGACGGTCCGCCCGGCTTCCTGACCTTCCGCGGCATTCACGACGGGCATATCGATCCCATCGAGACGGTCCTCGAACGTCACGCGCTCGCGTTGGTCTCGTGGCATGAGGGCGAGGCAGAGCTGTTCGGCTACGTGGACGATGACGAGCGCGATCACTGGGTGACGGTGCGGGAGCATGGCCCCGTGCCGGTCGCCGTGGTCGCGCGTCTGCTAGGCGTCACCGAACTGTTCGCCGCGGCGCAGCTGGAGCGTTTGGCGCGTCGCCGTCTCATCATGCGTCGTGACGAAGGGTATGCGGTGCCGGGAACGGTCCAGAGCGGGCCGGGCCAGGTACCGGGCAACGGGTCGGGCAACGGGTCGGGAGTGCAATGAGCGACGAGCGGGACAACCTGGGCGGTCCAGCTGCGGGAAGGCGAAAGCTGGGGCTCTTCAGCGGCTTCGCGCCGCCGGTGCAGGTCGTGGGCTTCATCGCGACCCGCAAGGGCGACCCGGACCGCGGGCCGCTCATTCGCATGCGCCCCGACGATGCGCTGGTGCGCCTCGTGACCGCAGGCGATCTGGTGCGTGTGGTATCGGACCGCCGCTCGGAGCTGGCGGTCCTCGAGCTGGACGAATCGCTTCCCCGTGGTGGGGTAGTGCTTCGCGATGTCGTCGGGGCGTCTCCGTCGGAGCTCGTCCGCGTGCTTCGCGTGGACAACATCTCACGCCCGCGTCCCTAGTCCCTTCGCCCCTGCACCGCGTGCCTCAAATGCTACATCGCCGTCTGGCCGACCTCGAAGGCGCGGAGTCGGCGCTCGTGTTGGCCAGTGGTCGTGCCGCAGTGGCGTGCACGGCGCTGGCGTTATTGCGTCGGGGCGACCACTTGCTGGCCTCCCAGTGGCTGCGCCCCGAAACACGCCAGTTTTTCGAGCAGGAGCTGCCGGCCTTGGGCGTCGTGGTGTCCTACGTGGATCCGCACGAGACGCGGGGGTGGCGTCGGGGGCTCAAGCGCACCACGCGGGCCCTGTACATGGAATCGCCCGTGCTCGAATCGGGACGGCTCCTGGACCTGCGTCCGCCACGAGCCCTCACCAAGGAGCTCGGGCTCGCGCTCATCGTCGACGCCACGGCCGCGTCCCCGGTGAACTTCACCCCGATCACCCATGGCGCGGACATCGTGCTGCACGATGCGACCGTCTTTCTCGACGGGCACGGGGAGGGCGACGCGGGGGTCGTCGCCGGCACCGAGGGGCTCGTGGAAGAAGTGCGCCTCAAGATGGCCTGCTGGGGAGCCCTGCCCCATCCGCTCGCCCGTGTTCAGCTGGAGAACGGTCTTGCCACGCTCGATGTGCGCGTACAGCGCCAGAACGGCAACGCGCTCGAGCTGGCGCAATGGGCCGAGCAGCAGGCCGCAGTGGTGGCGGTGCTCTATGCCGGGCTGCCGTCGCACCCCGACCACGCCAGCTTCGGCGAATGGTTCAAGGGGGCCGGGGCCACGGTGCACCTGCAGCTCGACGCCCAGTACAACGCGCCGCTGACGGCCGCCCGCGCGATGGCGCAGCTGGCGGAAGCCCCTGGCGCACGCAACGCCCTCACGTCGGTCTCCGTCAGCGCCGAATCGGGGTGGTTGCGCCTCCATGTCGGACTCGAACAGATCGACACGATTATCGCGGCGCTGCAACGCGCCCTGTCGACGCCGTCTTTGACTTCCAGTTGACCGATGTCCGCCATTCTGCGTGTCGCGAAGGTGTCGAAAGAGTATCCGCGCTCAGGGAAGGCCCTGCGCGACGTGTCGTTCGAGTTGCAAAAGGGCGAGTTCGTGTTTCTCGTGGGGCACTCCGGGTCCGGCAAGAGCACGCTGCTCAAGCTGCTCACCATGGCCGAACGCCCCACCGCCGGCGAAGTGCGCGTGTCGGGCTACTCGAGCAACAGCATCACGTCACGCGAGGTGCCCCTCTTGCGTCGCCAGCTTGGCGTGGTCTTTCAGGACTTCCGGCTGCTTACCGATCGCACCGCCGAACAGAACATCGCCTTCGCACTGGAAGTGACGGGCACGCCGTCATCGCAGATTGCGCCGAAGGTCGCGCGGCTCCTCACGCAGGTGGGACTCGCCTCGCGGGCGACGGCGTACCCCTACGAGCTCTCGGGTGGCGAACAACAACGTGTGGCCATCGCGCGGGCGCTCGCCAACGACCCGTTCCTGCTGCTGGCCGACGAACCCACCGGCAATCTCGACGACCGCGCGACGCACGCCATCTACCTGCTGCTGCGCGAGATCAATGCGCGTGGCACGTCGGTGCTCATGGCCACACACGATGTCGCAATGATTCAGCGCTCCCAACAGCGGTGCATCGAGCTCGACCAGGGGCGGCTCGTCTTCGATGGAACGGACGTGAGCACGTTGGTCGCGAACATGCGCGGACGCCGAACATGAGGCACTCGTGAAACTCGCACTGCGTGAAGTGGCGCTTGCGTTCCGACGCGCCCCGCTGCTGGCCGTTCTGGGGGTCGTCACCATTGGCTTCTCGCTCTTTGCGTTCGGCATGTTCGGACTGGTGGCCATCAACATCCGGACGGCCTTGCGCGAAGTCGAAGACCGCGTGGAGATCCGCGCCTTTCTCATCGAAGGCGCCCGCGACGCACAGATCGACGAGCTGATGCAGCGCATGCAAACGAACCCCGCCGTGGCCAACGTCGCCTTCGTCTCCCCCGACTCGGCGCTCGTCCGAGCCCGCGCGGAGCTCGAGGAGTTTCGCGACGTCATGGACGGCGCCTTTCTGCCGGGCTCGGTGGAACTGCGACTCAAGGACGGATCGCGCGACCCCGAGACCGTTGCCGGACTCTCGCGAGACCTCGAGACGTATCCCGTCGTCGAAGAAGTCCGCTATGGTCGCGAGTGGGTGGAGAAGCTGTACAAGATCCGCAACATCGCCGGCCTCGCCGGCTCGGTGCTCGGCAGCGTCTTCGCCCTTGTCGCGGTAATCATCATCGGCAGCACCATCCGCATGGCGCTGCTGGCGCGGTCCCGCGAAATCGAGATCATGCGTTTGGTGGGCGCAACCAACTGGTTCGTGCGCCTGCCATATCTCATCGACGGCACGATCAAGGGGTTGCTGGGCGGCGTATTGGCCGTGATCATGTCCTGGGGCACCACCACGCTGGTCGCGCAGTCGCTCATGCAGACGCAGTTCTTCTCGAGTAGCCAGGTGCTCCTGGGCATTGTCGCGGGGGGCGTCTTGGGGCTTCTGGGCAGCTGGCTCTCGGTAGGCCGCCATTTGCGCCAGGTGTGGCGCGACTGACGCGGGACACGACGATGCGGCGTTTCACGCCTGCACGGTGGCTCGGCGTGCTCACCGGCCTGCTGCTCTGTGCCCAGCCTGCCCACGCGCAGACCACACCGGGCGGCACGCAGCCCCCTCAGGGCGAACTGCGCCTTCGCACACAGCAGGAGGCGCTCGCCAAGCTGCGCAAGGAGCGCGCCGATCTCGAGTCGCGCATGAACGAGTTGCAGCGAAGTGCCCGGACACTGGAAGACGAGCTGAGCAATCTCGAAGAGCAGCGCCGTGCGACCATGCGCCTCGTCGACGCGCTCGACGCACAGCTCGAAACGATCAACGGCGAAGTCATCAAGGCCGGCGCCGGGCTCACGCGCGCCGAAGGGGAGTTGGCCAGCAAGCGTAGCGCCCTCCAACGCCGCATGGTGGAGATCTACAAGCGCGGCCGCCTGTACGATTTTGAAGCCATGCTGTCGGCACAGTCGTTCGCGGGGCTGGTGGCGCGCTACAAGTATCTGCACGAACTGGCACTGAACGACCGCAAGATGGTCAGACGCATGGAGAGACTCCGCGACCAGATCATCTCCCAGCGCATGCTGCTGGTGCGCCTGCAAGATGAACTGGGGCGCAACCGGCAGGAGAAGGATCGCGAAGCGCGTCGCCTCGCCGAGCTCGAGTCACGCCGTCAGCAGAATCTCACGGCGGTGCAACTCTCGGCCCAGCGCACCCGTGACCGTATGCAGCAACTCGTGCGCGATGAATCGCGCATCGCCAACGCGATCGCCGCGGTGGAAACGGTACGTCGGCGCGCCGAGATGGCGCCCAACGCCCGTCCTGCGGCCGCGTCGACCATCCGCACGTCCGACCTTGGCAAGCTCGATTGGCCGGTAGACGGTACCGTCCTGTATCGCTTTGGCCGTGTCGTGAACGCCAACAATACGACGACGCGCTGGAACGGCATCGGCATTGGCGCCTCGATTGGCGCGACCGTGAAGTCCATCGCGGCGGGTGACGTGGTGCTGGCAGACAACGTCGGCACCTACGGTCCCACCGTCATCGTGCAGCACGGCGGGGGCGACTACTCGGTGTACGGCTCGCTGCAGCGCATCGACGTGCGTCGCGGACAGCAGGTGAACAAGGGCCAGAGCCTTGGCACGGTCGGTGATGCCGACCCTGACCTGCCGCCGCACTTGCACTTCGAAATCCGCCCGCAAGGACGGGCGATCGACCCGCTCGAGTACCTTCGCAGCAAACGCTGACCAATGCCTGCCAAGAAGACGACCCTTGCGACCAAGAACGCCAGCGCCCGCAAGCCGGCATCACCCAAGGCACCGCCGTTGACGGCGCCCATCACGGTCGATGCCGGTGACTGGACCAGCGATCACGCTCCGCTGGGCGCCCACGTGTCCATCGCGGGCGGCACGTGGGAAGCCGCGGCGCGCGCACGTGAAATCAGCGCGACCGGGGCACAGGTCTTCACCAAGCAGGCGAACCGGTGGCAGGAGCGTGACATCGACGCCGAGGAGGCGAGCCGGTTCAAAGCCGCAATGGCGGAAACCCAGGTGCGCTGGGTCTGCGCGCACGATTCGTATCTCATCAACCTCGCGTCGCCCGACGCCGACTTGCGCGCGCGCTCCATTGAGAGCTTCCGCGCCGAGCTGCGGCGTTGTCACGCGCTGGGGCTCGAGGCGCTGGTGTCGCACCCCGGCAACTTCATGGACGACCGCGCGAGTGGGCTGGCGCGCAACGCCGATGGCATTGTGCAGGCGCTCGAACAGGAGCCGGGCCCCACCAGGCTGCTCATGGAGCTGACGGCAGGCCAGGGCACGGTGCTCGGCTCGACCTTCGAGGAAATGGCCGCGCTGCTCTCGCTGATTCCGTCGCCGCTGCGTGCCCGCGTTGGGGTGTGCCTCGATACGGCGCACATCTGGGCGGCCGGCTACGATGTGGTGACCGACTACGATGGTGTGTGGCAGCGCTTTGGCGACGTGCTGGGGTTCGACACGCTGGGGTGCCTGCACCTCAATGATTCGAAGGCCAAGCTGGGCTCGCACCTCGATCGCCATGAGCTCATTGGCGAAGGGACAATTGGCGGCGAGGCGTTCCGGCGCATCGTGACGGACGCGCGGCTCGCGCACGTGCCGCGGATCATCGAAACGCCCAAGGGCGATACGCCCGCCGAGCTGGATGGCCGTATGCTGCGCACGTTGCGGGAGTACGCCGCGACGTAGGGCAACGGCGGGCGGCGCGCGTCGCTCAGAAGAGCAGCTTGTACACCAGCGAGACGTTGCGCCCGGGATTGAAGGCAAAGCGCTTGATGCGACTGGTGGCATCGCGGTACTGCGCATCGAGTGCGTTGTCCACGCGGAACGTCATGGAGTGCACCTGCTTGCCGTGCACCGTAAAGAGCCACGTGGCGTTCAGATCGAGCAGGGTGTAGGCGTCGGTGGGCACGTCCAACTCTCCACCGCTCACCCGCGACTGGGCGAACACGCGCCGGAGGTCGCCGCCGGCCGACAATCGTCCATTGTCGTAGCGTAGCGATGCGCCGAGTCGACCGGCAGGAATGAACGGCAGCGATTCGTCGGTACCACGAATGGTGGCGCGCACATAGTCGCCCATGACGCCGCCCACGAACCGGTGCACCAGTTTGCTTTCGATCTGCCCTTCGACCCCGTGCATGAGGGCATCGCGCCCCACAAAGGTGATGACCGGAACGGCGGGGGCGGTCGACAGCGCGGGGAATGCCATGAGCTCCGGCACCACGTAGTCGTCGATCACGTTGCGGTACGCGCCGAACTGCGCGAACACGCGGGGCGTTTGTGCGCGAAGGCCGACTTCGAGCCCGTTACTCTTTTCGGCGCCGAGATCGGGATTGCCTATGTCGAACGTGCCCACGGCCGCGTGGAATCCGTTCGCATACAGCTCTTCGACTGCCGGCGCGCGAAAGCCGCGAGAGCCGTTCGCGGTGAGCGAGACTCCTTCGGCGACCGGCACGCTCAAGCCCAGTGAGGCCGCGATGTTGTCGAAGGTTCGCGAACGCGCGTCACCAAACCGTGCCGCCTCGATGCCCGGCTTGGTGTGAATGCTGAACCGGTCGTAGCGCGCCCCAAGCTGCAGCCGCGGTGAATGCTCTTCGGTGCGCCCAAGGCCGAGCGGCAACTCCTGATAGGCAAAGAGCGCAACGTTCTCGTTGTCGGCCGCCGGCGTGAACGCCTCGTCGCCCACGGGCGCGTACTGTCGGAACAGCCCCTGCGCTCCCACCGCACCGGTGGCACGTCCCCACTGCGTGCGCGCGGTGATGTTGGTGGTTTGCGTGTTGAGGCGGAAACGCGTGCCGACAGCGCCGTCTTCTTCGATTTCCGCGTGCGCGTAGCGCTGGATAGTCTGGTCGATGCGCACCGAAGGCAGCGATGCCCACCCCGTGTTGAGCGTGGACTGCAAGACGAGCGAGCGGCGCACCCCATCGAGACGCACGGCGTCGTCTTCGGCGGCGTGCGGCAGCCCGTACGCAAAGTCCATTTCGCGAAACACCACGCCCACGGAGGCACGGCTGCCAACGTAACCGGAACCGAGCACGAACTGCTGCGTGTTGCCGTCGGTGTTGGGCTGCGCCGCCCCGCCGCCCACGCGCATGTTGGCGAATTGGCGCACGCCACCGCGAAGGGTGAACGCCAGCGTCGATGACACGGGAAGCGTCAGGCCAACGTTTACTACCCCGCCCGGCGTCACACTCTCTCCCTGCACCAGCGAGAACCCGGTGATCCGCGTGGGAATCGTGGTGGGAATGTCCTGCGAGATGACGTTGACCACGCCGCCCAAGGCGTTGTTGCCGTACAACAGCGACGCGGGGCCGCGAATCACCTCAATGCGTTCGGCGGTGCTGGGGTCGACGGCATTGAGGTGATCGGCCGCTGCGGAGGCCAAGTCACCGGCGCGATCACCGTCCTGCAACACCAGCACGCGTTCTCCGGTGAGGCCGCGGATGACGGGGGTGGCCGCCATGGGCCCGTTGAAACGTGTCGCCATGCCAGGCTCCTTGGCGAGCGTCTGCCCGAGGCTCGTACTGAGCGCGCGCTGCAACTCCTTTCCCGACAGCTGCACCGTGGCCTGCGTGACGTTGAGCGGATCGGTGCCGGTCGGGGTGGCCGTCACGTTCACACTCGACAGGCGGACCGTGGCGACGCGCATGATGACAGTCAGCGTGATCTCCGTGCCCGATGGAGGCACCGTGACCACCTGGTGTGCGCTCGAGAAGCCGATGCGTACGAAGTCGAGGTGGTACGTGCCCGCTGGCAGTCCACGAAAGACGAAGCGGCCACGTTCGTCGGTAAGTGCCGCGCGGTTCACCCCATTCGCGACGACCTGGACGTTCGCGAGCGGCGTGCCCGCCGTGTCGGTCACCGTTCCCTGCACCGTGACCTCGAACGGAGCGGTGCGCGTGTCACGCGATGCGACCGCACCAGCCACACGCGGTGACGCCAACGTCCCGCGAAGCGGGAGCAGCGCCACGACACCAACAGTGAGCGCGCCGCGGAGTCCAGTGTGCATGTAGGGGGTCGAGTCAGCCGTGAACGCACGCGGCCCATCGCGCTGCGAGGTCGATTTGGAGCATATTGAGGAGCGGCCCTACTGGCTCCCTGTCCCTTTTACGCAAGACGCCCTGTGTCCCGTTGGCGCCCCAGTCTGTCATCCCGTGCGTGCCGAACCATCGCCGTGCTTTCGGTCATTGGCCTTGTCTCGTGTGATACGCCGTCGACGGCCCCAAGTGCCTTCGCCTACGACCCGACGAGTCTCACGGGTGGACAGCTCTACCGCTGGGATACCGGACGCCGGGTGAGCGTGTTCGTCATGCCGGGGAGTGCCGGCTCCGCCCAGATCGCCGCCGCCGTGGATGCCGCCATCCCCCGCTGGAATGCGGTACCGCGCGGCGAGACCGTCACGCTGCGGCGCACCACAACGCCTACCGACGCCAACGTCGTGGTCTACGACAACACGACGCCGCTGCCGGTCATCACCCCTGCGGCCTGCCCGTTCAGCAACGCCAGCGCACTGGGCTACACGTTTTTCTGTGCGCAAAACGGTCGCGCCGTTACGCTCCCCTTTACCACGGGCGGCGGCGTGGCCACCGTCGTCGTCCGCCTCGATCTCGCCCGCGTCACCGCCCGCCTGCCGCTGGATGCCGTCGTGATGCACGAGCTTGGACATGCCATCGGGATTGGCGGCCACAGCGACAGTGAGAACGATGTCATGTTTGCCGCCCCGCAGACGACGACGGTGAGCGGCCGCGATACGCAGACGCTCCGCTACCTGCTCGCGCAGCGCGCGGACATTCTGCTCTGACGCGCGCCAACGCTTGAGCGAAGGGCCTCATGTCACCATCTTGTACGTTCGGCGCCGGTTCTTCCCGAAGGGGTGCCGAAAACATTCCGGTTCCTCATACGTGACGCGCGCGTCGCGTGTATTCCTTTGCCGTATGCGCGACGCCGACTCGGGTCGTCGTGTCTTGTACGCCTTTCCGCATCGACATCGCTGCAGCGGGGCAGCGCGCCGTCATGGCGCGCGAATACGCTGCCGAACGCCTACCGTGAGGGTCGCACCATGGCGACACAGGTCTCCCCGTCTGCTCCCACTCGTGAGAGTGCCGACGGTCTCGCCCCACAGGGCATCACGCCCAAGGGCAAGGTCCACTGGAATTACGTTGCGCCGGAGCTGATCGAATCGGCCATCCGCCGCAATGAGGGCACTCTGGCCGACATGGGGCCATTCGTGGCCGTCACGTCGCCGCACACCGGCCGCTCCCCCAACGACAAGTTCGTCGTCCGTGAGGCCGCCAGCGAAGCCGATGTCGATTGGGGCACGGTCAATAAGCCCATCTCGGCCGAACACTGGGCGACACTGAAGGCCGATGTGCAGCAGTACCTCAACGGTCTCGATGAACTGTTCGTGCAGGATCTGTATTGCGGCGCCGACCCGGCCACCCGGTTGAGCGTGCGCTACGTGCTGCCCTATGCCTGGCACGCGTCGTTCGTGCGCAACATGTTCATCCGCCCCGACATCGCCGAGCTCGCGACGTTCGCTCCCAACTTCACGGTGTATCACGCGCCGGAAATGCAGGCCGATCCGGCGCGCCATGGCACGCGGACGGGCACGTTCATCGTACTTAACCTCGCCGAACGCGCCATCCTCATTGGCGGCACGCGCTACGCCGGTGAACTCAAGAAGGCGATGTTCACCGTGATGAACTACCTGCTTCCCAAGCAGGGTGTGCTCTCCATGCACTGCTCGGCCAACATCGGTCCCGCCGGCGACACCGCCCTCTTCTTCGGGTTGTCAGGCACGGGCAAGACGACGCTTTCGGCCGATCCGGAACGCCACCTCATCGGTGACGACGAGCACGGCTGGTCGGCCAACGGCACCTTCAATTTCGAAGGCGGCTGCTACGCCAAGGCGATCAACCTGTCGGCCGAAGGCGAGCCGGACATCTATGCCACCACGCAGATGTTCGGCACGATCCTCGAGAACGTGGTGCTCAATGCCCCGTCGCGCACCGTGGACTTCGCCAACCAGAGCATCACCGAGAACACCCGCGCGTCGTACCCGCTGCACTACATCAAGAACCATGTGCCGAGCGGTCGTGGCGGACACCCTACGAACGTGGTGTTCCTCACGGCCGACGCGTTCGGCGTGTTGCCGCCCATTGCCAAGCTCACCCCCGAGCAGGCGATGTACTATTTCCTGTCGGGCTATACGGCGAAGGTGGCGGGAACGGAGCGTGGCGTCACGGAGCCGCAGGCGACATTCTCGGCCTGCTTCGGTGCGGTATTCCTCGTGTGGCACCCCACCAAGTACGCCGAGATGCTGGGCGAACTGCTCAAGCAGCATGGCTCGCAGGTGTGGCTGGTGAATACGGGGTGGAGCGGTGGTGCGTACGGCACCGGCAAGCGCATGAAGTTGGGGTACACGCGCGCCATGGTACGTGCGGCGCTCGACGGCTCGCTGGCGACGGCGGATTTCCACGCCGATCCGATCTTCGGTTTGCACCTGCCCAAGACGGTGGCCGGTGTGCCCGACGACGTGCTCAACCCGCGCGTTACCTGGGCCAACGGCGCGGAGTACGATGCGCAGGCCACCAAGCTCGCGGGCATGTTCCGCGAGAACATCAAGAAGTTCGGAGACGCGGTGTCGCCGGCGATTCTCGCGGCTGGCCCGAAGTCCTGAGCCATTTCGAAATTAGAGGCGGAAGGGCCGGCGCACATTGCGCCGGCCCTTCTTGGTGTTTGTCACTTTCTGTTGTCTGGGTCCCGGCTGCGGTCGGGGTCGGGGTACTGCAACCACAGTCGGGGTACTGCCACAACGGTCGGGGCACTGCCACCACAGTCGGGGTCTACTGCGGTCGGGGTCCTGGCCGGGTCTGGCGCGGCGCTGCGCTGGCGCGTCGGGGCTCAAATGTCGCGGTCGGGGTCGGGGCAGCCCCGACACTTTATCCCCGACCCCGACCCCGACGCGCCAGCGCAGCGTAGCGCCAGACCCGACCGGGACCCCGACCGTTTGTAGACCCCGACCGTGGTGGCAGTGCCCAGACTGTCGTGGCTGTGCCCCGACTGTCGTGGCGGTGCCCCGACTTCCGCCACGACCAAGACCTCGACCCAAGGCACCACGAAGATAAGACAAGACCCAATGGCCGGGGCCTTCGCGCGCACACCGGTTACTGCAGCTTCACCGTCTCGAGAAACAGCTGACGCCCTTCGCGCGCCGTGACAAAGATGATTCCACCGGGGCCGAAACCGACAACCTGACGTCCCGGCGGCAGCTTCACGCGCTGGAGCAGCTTGCCATCGGGAGCGATCACGTCGTACGCGAGCGGCGGCTGATTCATCATGGCCCCCACCATCGCCATCATGGCCGCCGGCGGCGGCCCCTGACGCGTGGAGTCGCGTGCAGCGCCGGGCGCACGTGGAGCAGCGGCCGCACCCTGGGCACCCGCCCGCGGTGCACCACCCATAGCCCCCATTGGCGGACCCCCGCGCCCCCCCATGAACGACTGCGCGAGCTGCGCCGAGAGGTTCGACGTGGTCGGGACCACCCAGAGGTTACCGCTCAAGTCGGCGATGCTGGAGCCCTGACGCACCGGCGGGTAATAGTCAGGGAGCTTGTCGGCACCGATGGGCTCGAACGACATGCGGAACCCGCCGCCGCCACCCGCCCCCATACGATCGGTGGCCATCTTGGCCATCGTCTGCAGGGAGTCGACGAGCTTGGTCTTGTCTTCGTCGCTGATGCGCTTCCAGTCGAAGGGCAGCTTCTCCGACGCGACATGGCTGCCATCGGGACGATAGTAGTCCACGTGGTAGTCGAGCACGCGCATCACGGCCACGGTGCCGTCGCTGAGCAGCGCCCAGTCATCGGCCTGCGGCAGCGGATTGATCTTGATGGTCATGCGCGTGGAACCGTCTTCGCCACGCGTCATGGCCGTTTCGTTCTTCGGCACCTTCACGAAGGTGACCGTGTCGGCTTTGCGCGTGTCGAAGTCGACGCGCACGATGGGCACGGAGTCGGGCTGGTTGCCGGGGTTGAAGCCGCGACCGCCGGGGCCGCCGAAGGGCTGGCCGCCGCGATCGCCGCCGCCGGCGCCACCCGGGGGACCGCCACCGAACTCGCCGCGGTTCTGCGTGTTGGCGGGACGGGCATTGTTGTTGCCGCCCTGTCCACCTTGCCCGCCGCGGTTTCCGCCGCGGTCATTGCCACCGCCGAACATCATGCCCATCCCACCAGCGCCGCCCGGCCCACCGCCCTGTCCACCCTGGCGGTAATACAGGCGTCCCTTCGCGTCGAACGCGTGCGACCCGAGGTTCACGCCGCTGAGCGTATTGATGTCGTTGGGACGCGGCGACGCCATGATGCGCGCCGTCTTGCCATCCTTGTTGAGCACGACAAGCGACAGCGTGGACGCATCCACCACGATGGTGGAGTCACCGAGATAGGGCAGCATCCCAATGGGGCGCTGCGGGTACGGCATGAGGCCACCGGGCGCCGTATCGGCCACGACCAACACGTTCTTGAGCGACGCGTCGAACTTGATGAGCTGACGACGCTGCACATCGTTGACGAATACCGAGCCATCGCTGAGCGCGCGCACCATGGTGGCGCTCGTCAGCGGCTGCGCCGAGCGGGAAATGACTGCGGAGACGTCGCGAATTGGCACCTGTACGGCGGGCGCCGCCGGCGGCGCATTCTGTGCGACCGCCGTTGCCGCCGACAGGACGACTCCCGCAGCGCTCCGGAGCGCCGTGCGAGAAATGCTGTTCATGGGAGTACCCATTGAAGTGTGCTTCGAAAAAACCATCAGGAAGTTCGGCATGATGCTCAACGGCCTCGGCCGCCCATGCCGCCACCCATGAAGCGGTTCCCACCAGCAGTACCCGAGCGGATGCCCTGCAGGTTCCGCTTGTCCATGAACGGCACCAGCGCTTCAGGCAGAATGCGGAACTGTTCCGGGGTCAACAGCCCCTTGATGCCCGGCGCCACCTTGATGAGGACGTCGACGCTCGATTCGCGGGCACGCAGGTAGCGATCGTACGCCTGATCGTGGTTGTACTTGTCCGGCAGGTCGGCGAGGAAGCGCGCCACCGGCGTCCAGATGCTGTCGCTCTTGAGGACGTACAAGCGGTTGAGCGTGGCCAGGCTGTCGGCCTGCTTGCGCGTCAGCTTGAGCGTGTCGGCCTGCTGCAGAATCTGCTGCATAGGGTTGATGATCCCCACGTTGGCCGTCTGGCGAAGCTGCTGCAGGCTGGGCTTGTTGCCGGGACGGCTGCGGCCGCGATCGAGCTGCTGCATGAGCTGCTGCTGCTCACGAGTGGGAGACAGATCGTACCGCATCTGCAGTGTGAACGTGACCGGTGCCGAACGCTGCGTCGTTTGGCTGGGACGCGTGCTGCCGAAACGCTCGTTGACTTCGTACTTGTAGCTGCTCGTCACTGGGTCGAAGCCGCGCACGAAGAGGAGTGCGCCATTGTTCTGTGGGCTCGCAAAAGCGCCCCACCCCTTCAATCCCGACTCGCCATTGATGAGGCGATCGATACCGTTGAGCGGGTTCTGCACCTGGAAATCAAACGAGACTCGCTGCGGGAGGCCGAGCTTGAGTGAATTGAACCGAACGTTCAGATTGCCGGACATTGTCCAAGGTCCCTGGCACGAATTCCGGTCCGCAAACTGGCCAAGCTGACTGCGGAGGCACGCCGTGGCTTCACGCGTGCCAGTTGCCAAGAAGTTCTCGAGGCCTGCCTTGAGCGCCGGGTCCGTGACAGCCGCAGGGTCGAACACGAACGCGCGATCGTTGCCGTAGCTGTCGCCGTTGATGTCCTGGTTCACCGTGGGCGTGTAGAAGACGCCCGAGCGGAAATTACCGTTCCACGAGATGCGCACCGCATCCCACGCGTTGTAGCTCAGCGAATACTGGATCTGGTGGCGTGAGAAATTGGAACCGCGCGACCACTCAACGCGTTGCGGCGTACCGACGGTACTATTGAAGCCAAGGAACTGCTCACGTACATCGACCAGCACGTACGACAGGCCCCACCCCCAGTTCGAATTGAAGGTGATCGGCCGAAGCGACACACTCACCTGCCTGCTTTCCGACTCGAGCTCCGACGTCTGCGCCGTCACGCGGCCATACTGCGGAAAGAGCCTCGCTTCACGCCACGCCACTTGCCCAGTCGTGGACACGATGGCGCTCGGCGTCACGTACACCGGACGTCCCGACTCATTCGCCAGCGAGAAGCGCTGAACGTTCGGGAAATTGATATCGATGCCACCCTGCTGGCGCTGATTGCGCGAGAAGGTCGCATCAACGGAGAAATTGAAGCGGTTCTTGAGCACCGGCCCCTGCCATCCGAGGTTACCACGCAATGAGCGCTGCGCGTAGTAATCGGGGAGGAAGAGGGTGACGTTCGGCGAGCTGTTGGCGAAGACAGTTCCGTTCGTACCGTCGGCGCAGGTACGCGGAATGTTGTTCACATCCGCCGCGAACGACGTCCAATCGGGGATTGGCGTAGCCGCTCCCACGCACGTGAGCTGCTGCAGTCCAGTGGGAAGACCGGTATTGTCGATGGCGTTCGAAATGAGCTGTGTGCCCGGCGTGTTCTGGAAGAGACCGATACCGCCACGAATGACGGCGCGCGGGGCGCGCACCATGCCCGGCAACAACGTGAGCTGATCCGCCTGACCAACGGTCCACGAGAAACCAAGGCGCGGGCTCACGTACAAACGGTTGGGGACCTCGGCATTGTCATATCCGAAACGCGCCAGCACATCTGGGTTTGTCGGCGGCCCCATATTGAAGCGGTTACCGTCGACGCGCACGCCATACTGCACCTGCAGGTCGTTCGTGGGACGCCAGGCGTCACCCAGCGACATGGCCGCTACGTACTGACTACCGACTCGCGTGCGCGGCGAAAGCAGGCGCGTGAACGACGCCGGGCGATTGGCTTCGAGGTCACCCAGTGTGTTGTAGCTGTACGACCCGAACTCATTGAAGTTGAAGAGGGAGCTGAACTCGTCACGTCGCACTTCGGTGGTGAACTTCACACGGTGACGGTTGTCGGCCGAGAACCACGACATGGTGTTGTTGCCCGCCAGCGTACTGTTCGAATTGGCATTGTTGAGTGCGTTGCTGCCACCGAACTGCAAATTGCTCACCGACGCCGAGCCGTCGGCGAATTGCGAGTTCACACGCACATTGCCGGACGGCAGGAAAAAGAACGGCTCGCCGTCGCTGCGGGTGGTGCTGTAGCCGACCGTTGTTTCGCTGAAAATGCCCTTCCAGCCGAGCAGGCCGCTGTGACGCGCCTGCGCCGAGCCACCCCAGTTGGTGCGGGTGCCGTCACGCGAAGGCGTGATGAGACTGCTACCACCACCGCCGAAGCCACCGAAGCCACCGCCGCCGCCGACGGGCGACGTGCGATTGAAGTTGGCCGAGAGCGTAATCGCGTACGTGCTGCCGCGCGACGAATTCTGCGGCACCCAGTCGAAGCTGTTCAGCGTATTCATCGTCGTGCGAATACGACGCGGATCGTAGCCGGGCATCGTGACCGGGATCTGATCGGTGCCGAGAATGTCGAGCAAACGGGCGACGGAGTCGACGGACACCCCCGAGGCGGCGAAGCCATCGGTGTTCGAGCTGAGCAGCGTCTGCAGATCCTGAAGACGACGATCGAACTGGAACGACGTGTTGTAAAAGAGCTGGTCGGGCTTGATCGGACCAGCCGCCGAACCACCCAGCGACATGTTCGTGAACTGCTGCCCCGTGGCCGTACCGATACGGTCGAGCCACTGCAGCTGCGGCGACACGAAGTTGCCGCTGAGTGCGCGCGTCATGAAGTTCGAGCCCGAGCGCGTCCGCACCTGCAGCTGGCCACCGGAGAAGCCACCGCGTGACACATCGTACGGCGACGTGTTCAGCGACGTCATCACACCAGCATCGCGCGGCACCTGCGCATCGCCGAAGTTGAGCCCGTTGAGCTGCGTATTGTTCTGGTCGCCGCCCAGGCCGAACACCGAGAACGCGTCGGCCGCGCCGTCGGCGCCAAGCAGCAACTGCACCCCCGGAATCGCCGAGGCCATGGCCGCCAGATCACCCATCTGCTCGGCATTCAGGAACCCGGCCGTTTCGTCGCTCACGCTCCTTTCGGTGCCACCCACGTCGGAGACCGTGTCACTTCGCGACACCGCCGCCCGCTCCGTGATCTGCATGGCGTCGAGCGTGATCGTCGCGGGCGCCATGCGCGCGTCGGCAATGAGGATTTCCTGATCGGCCGTGCGCTTGACCTGATAACGACGCGGCGCGAGGCCGATACCGGAGAAGGTGATCCAGTAATCGCCCTCACCGCCCGGGAAGGAGATGGTGTAGCGGCCGTTGGCGGCGGTCCGTGCCGTACGGCTCACATTCCCGCTGAGCGTCGTCGCCGTGACGAGCACATTGGGAATGGGGAGGGTATCGGTGCCGAGGACCCGCCCTCGGATGATGTCGATTTGCTGCGCCCCGGCGGATGCCGCGCTGACGGCGACGGCTAGGCAGACAATCGATACGCACGCCAGGCGGCGAAAAATGAGCGTTGTAGTGGTCACGACGAGTGAGACAAGTGATTTCGGCCGTTCGTTAAGAACATCGCGAACGCCTTGCGCACGCCTGCTGTTTTGTGTATCGCAGCGCATGTGGCATTAATGCGCGGGGCATGGTTTTCGTTGCGAATTGGGGGAAACGTGCGACTCGCCCCTCTGCTCACGAGGGACGAGACGAAGCAGACCGCATTCAGATGAAATGACTCGGCATTGGATGCCGTCGAGCCAGGCGACGCGACGACGGACTCACGCCCCACCCCAACGCCAACGCCACGCCACACGACACGCCACATGACACGCCACATGACGCGCCACATGACGCGCCACATGACGCGCCACTGACGCATCACGCGCATATCTTTCGCCCATGGAAATTCTGCGCGATCCTCTCTGGAACAACATCCGCCTCGACCCGTTGGCGCTGGCGCTGCTCGAGACGCCGGTCATGCAGCGTCTGCGCTATGTCCGCCAGCTCGGGCTCGCCTTTCTGGTCTATCCCGGTGCCACGCACTCCCGCTTCGAACATGCGCTGGGCGCGTGGCATCTGGCCGGCATGGCGCTCCGCCTGCTCGACGAGCGTGGCGCGCTGCAGGGCATTGCCGTGTGCGAGCAACAGATCGTGCGAGCGGCGGCGCTGCTGCACGACGTGGGACACTACCCGTTCTCGCATGCCCTCGAAGAGATCGGTGTCACCGACCACGAAGAAGTCGCGCGGCCGCTCATCACGGACGGAGAGATCGGGGCCTGCTTGCGGGCGCATCTCGGTGACGACGCCCCCGACGAAGTGTTTGCGCTCATCACTGGCCGCAGCAGCCACGCGCTGCAGGGGCTCATTTCCGGCTCCATCGACCTCGACAAGATCGAATACCTCAAGCGCGACGCCACCATGTGCGGCGTGCCGTACGGCGAGATCGATGTCGACCGGCTGCTCAATTCGCTCGTCGTCGTCACGCTCCCCAATGAAGCACCGGGCATTGGCGTGCACGAAAAAGGGTTGTCGGCACTCGAATCACTGCTCTTCGCCAAGTACCAGATGTACCGCAACGTGTATTGGCATCACGCGGTGCGCAGTGCGACCGCGATGTACAAGCGCCTCGTGGCCGTCGCGATCGAGACCGGCGCGGTGGCTGCCGACCGCGTTGCGCGCTTTACCGACGAGGGGTTGCTCGTGCATCTCGACACGCCGGCGCTCGTGCCCGAAGCGCGCACGTTGCTCGATGGCATTCGGGTTCGCCGCCTGCACAAGCGGGCATACGAATGCCCCGCCGCCACGCTCGGCGATGACGTGGGTGAGTGGATCGCCAGCGACTACACCCTCACACGTCGCGTGGAGAATGCCTTTGCGCGCGAGCTACAGCTTCCGCAGGGCGCCGTCCTGCTCGACTATCCGGCCAAGACGCAAATGCTCGGCGTGGACATTCCCATGCAGCGCCGCGACGGGCGTGTGGTGCAACTCACCGCCGACGGGTGGGAAGGCGCGCTCAACCTGCCGCGCCTGAGTGACGAACTCTATCGCAGCGCCCGCCGTCTCCGCGTACTCACGGCCAACCGCGCACCGGTTCCGTCTGAGCGGGTGCTGTCGGTGTTGCGCATGGACGCTGCCGAAGTGCGCGCGCGTCTCGATGCGGGAGGAGCGCTCCTGGCCTGACCGGGTGCGCTCGGTTCCGGGAGGCTCAGCGCGCCGTGCCGCGATCGCAGTGCACGCGACCGGCACGCGCCGCTTCCAGCATTTCCGCGGTTTCCATGGCAATGGCCGCGCCCTTGTCGGCGGCATAGAAGGCGCGAATGCCGGCGTGCACCGAATCGATGCTGACAGCACTGCGCGCCGGTGCCGACCACTCGCGCAGCGCGCGCGGCTGCTCCACGATGCACCCGCGTTCGTTCCCCGCCGCGTCGATCAGCACGAACGTCGGCGTGGCCACACGGCCGTCGAGCGACCGGTGGCTCTCCTGCACCGATCGGCCCGCCGATGGAAGCACAATGCGCAGATCCACCCCCGCCAGCGCGGCCACCTTGGCCACGTAGGGCACGGTGTTCATGGAGTCGCCGCAGGCGTCGATGGCCACCACCAACAGGCGCCACGAGCCGCCCGCCGCTGCGGCCTTGGCGCGCGCCGCGACTGGCGCCGCCACCTCGGCGCTGTCCGCAAGCTTCACCCACCCTTCACGACGGGCCTTGGCGGCCGCCACGAAGTCGGTGAAGGTCTGTCCACTCGCATGCAAGGCGCCCAGCGTGCTGTCGGCCCGTACGGCACCGGCAGCCGGTCGAAACATCGGCTGCCCCCCGTCGCTGCAGGGCACCGCCGCAGCCGCTCGACCAGAGGCCCCCGCCGAGGCCAGCATGCCAACAACGGCCCACAGGCCTACGCGACGACGAACATGTTTCATGACGAGGCTCCGGGGGCTGACGGGCTATCACCACGGGACGCGGCCTGCGCACGGCCGTGCGCCTCCGCGAGTTTTCGACCAATTCCACGATAGAACGCGGCGTCGAGTGGCTTCCCGTCGATTTCCAGGGAAAGCGCGCACCGCTCGAGGGCGTACAGCAGGTTGCCAAGGTACAGCTCGGCAACTCCGCCAACCGACTCGTCAGCCAAGGATCGCGGGCATTTCGCCCGTGGCGACGCCGGTAACCTTCACGACCTGCACGACGATGGCCGTGATGTTGTCGAGGCCACCACGGCGATTGGCCTCGGTGATCATCGCGTCGACCATGCGGCCCGGCGTCTGATTGGACTCGAGGATCTTCTTGAGCTGCGGGTCTTCGACCATGCCGGTGAGACCGTCGGAGGCCACCAAGTACAGATCGCCGGCCTGCAGTTCGCCGGTTAGCACGTCGGCTTCGACCATGGCGTTGGCGCCGACGCACCGCGTAATCACATTGCTGTAGGGGTGATAGCGGGCCTGCTCGGGGGTCATGAAGCCCGCATCGACCTGTTCCTGCACGTACGAGTGATCTCTGGTGACCTGGCGAAAGACGCCATCGCGGAGGAGATAGACGCGCGAGTCACCGATATGGCCGATGATATAGCGTCCCTGCCCCATCATCAGGCAGGAGGCCGTGGTCCCCATTCCCTGCTTGTCGGCTTCCTGGATGGTGCGTTCGTAAATGGCACGGTTGGCTGCCTTGAGCGCTTCGGCCATTCGCGTGCCGGCGCCGTGTCCGTAGAGGTCACGAACGTCGGTCAGATCCCGGGCGACAATCTGGACCGCCATTTCGCTGGCAACTTCGCCAGCGGCGTGTCCACCCATGCCATCCGCAACGATAAAGAGCCCGCGCTCCTGATCGGCGTCCGCATAGAGACTGTCTTCATTGCCTGCCCGAATTCGACCAACATCGGTACCGGCGGCGACAGATAGCTGCACGTGGGTGGGGTGTACGTCCGGAGGGGGAACTCAGGGGAATCAGAAGGACACGAGAGCGTTGCAGCGAAGCTACCCGAGAGTCACGTCGGTTGGCAAGCGTGTATCCGACGTGATGGCGAACCCGCGTTCGGCGTCCCCCCCGCCCTGCAGGCGGAAGAGGCGCTCGTACGTGCCGCCGACGGCCAGTAGCGCCCGGTGTGTGCCACGTTCGAGGATCTCGCCGTGGTGCAGTACCAGGATCTCATCGGCGTGCACAATGGTGCTCAGCCGATGGGCAATGGCGATGGTGGTTCGGCCGCCCATGAGGGTCGCCACCGCCCGCTGGATGTCGGCTTCGATGTGCGAATCGACCGCGCTCGTGGCCTCGTCGAGGATGAGCAGTGAGGGATCAGCCGCAATTGCGCGGGCGAAAGCGAGCAATTGACGCTCTCCGACGCTCACACCGCCGCCACGCTCTCCCAGTTCATGATGCCACTGTCCCGGCAATCTCGTGATCACCCGGTCGGCGCCGACCCGCGTCGCGGCCTCGTGAAGCGCGACGTCACCGAGGGGGGACGACAGCCGGATATTGGCGGCCACGTCCCCAGCGAAGAGGAAAATGTCCTGCTGGACGTAGGCCACCACCGACCGGAGCACGTCCACGGGCATGGCCGCAATGTCCGTTCCGTTGACCAGGATTCGCCCGCGCTGCGGCTCGTAAAATCGGAGCAGCAAGTTCACGATCGTGCTCTTCCCCGCCCCCGTGTGCCCCACCAGGGCCAGACACTGGCCCGGTGCCACGGTGAAGCTCACCCCCTTCAGCACCCACCGGGGGGGCGATGCCTGGGCCTCGGCAACGGTGACCCCGGCCGCCTCCCTGCCACGCGCGGCCGCATCGTCCGTCACGCCACCGTCGGCACCGTAGGCAAACCACACGTCGTCGAAGACAATCGTCACGCCGTGCTGCCGGAGCGCCGCCACCTGCACATCACGATCCGGGGTACGCGCCACCCCTGGGGCGCCGGGCGTATCGAGCAGACCGAAAATGCGCTCGGATGCCGCCATGGCCGACTGAAGAATGTTGTACTTCTCCGAGAGGTCCTGCAGCGGCTGAAAGAAGCGCCGCACGAGCTGCAGGAACGCGGCGACGGTCCCCACCGTCACGCCGCCCGCCCTGACCTCGTACCCGGCGGTCACCAGCAGGCTGGCCAGGGCCAGCGTGGTGAGAAATTCGATCACCGGGAAATACAGCGCGTACACCGTTATCGATGTGAGATGGGCGTCGAGATGCGCCCCGTTCAGCGCGTCGAAACGCCGCCGTTCGGCCCGCTCGCGGCCAAAGAGCTGTACAAGCCGAACGCCCGCCAGTCGTTCACCCAAATAGGCATTGACCTGCGCCAGCCGGGTCCGAATGTCACGGTACGAACTCCGCACATGCGTCTGAAATACGCGCGACGCCAGCCAGACGAACGGAATGACCACGAACGCCGCGAGGGCCAACCGCCAGTCCACCACGAGCATGACGATGCCAATGGCCAGCAGCGTGAACAGGTCCCCGATGCCGGACACCACCCCCGAGGTGAAGAGCTCGTTCAGCGCCTCCACGTCGCTGGTGACCCGAGTAACCAAGCGACCGACCGGTGTGCGATCGAAATACGCAATCGGCAGCTGCTGCAGCCGCGCGAACAGCTCGGCCCGCAGGTCACGCATGACCCGCTGTCCCAACAGTGACGTAAGCAGCGTTTCACCGTAGGCCGCTCCAAACTGCACCACGAGCATGAGCGCGAAGACGAGGGCGACCCGCACCACCAGCGCCGGATCCCGCGAGGGCAGCGCGACGTCGATCACCCAGCGCGTGAGCAGCGGCCCAGCCAGCTGCATGCCGGCCGCGAGCGCTATGCAGCCAAGCGCGGCCGCGACGACCGCGGCGTAGGGTCGAACGTACGCCAACAACCGACGAACGAGTCGGGCGTCGTACGCCGTGCCCATCGCGTGGTCGTCGGGGGGAGCGGGAGGAGCGGGAGGAGCGGCGGCGGCCATACGCGGCGGAATCTATACGCGCGTCGGCATCCGTTTGGGGTTCCCGATAGATTTTCCGAGAATGAAGGACACGATCCGCATCCTCGGGGCCCGTCAGCACAACCTGAAGGGCTTCAATCTCGACCTGCCGCGCCGCGCGATCACCGTGGTGACCGGAGTCTCCGGCTCCGGCAAATCCTCGCTCGCCTTCGACACGCTGTACGCCGAAGGCCAGCGGCGCTATGTGGAGTCGCTGTCGGCGTATGCGCGGCAGTTCCTCGAGCGCATGGAGAAGCCCGACGTCGACAGCATCGAGGGAATGTCCCCGGCTGTCGCCATCGAGCAAAAGAATCCCACGCGCACGTCGCGCTCGACGGTGGGCACGGCCACCGAGATCTACGATTACCTGCGACTGCTGTGGGCGCGCGTGGGGCGCACCTATTGCCGCGTCTGCAATAGGGCGCTGCGCCCCGACACCGTGCAGTCCGTCACCGACGTGGTGCTCGCCCTGCCAGAGGGGACGCGCTTCATGGTTGCCTGCCCGCTCATCCGCTCGAGCGCCGTCACACACGCGGTGATCGCCGAGAATCTGCGGGCGCGTGGGTTCGTGCGCATTGCCGTGGGCGACACGGTGCACCATCTGGATGACGTTGACCCGGAGACGATCGACCTCTCGGCGGCGGCCGATGTCTTCGTAGTCGTCGACCGATTGCGCGTGGAGCCGAGCGGCCGCAGCCGCGTGGCCGACGCCGTGCAAACGGCGTTTCTCGAGGGAGACGGCGATGCCGCGCTGCTTTTTGCGGCGCCCGTGGTGCCGCCGCCCGGACTCGGCGCGGCCGCCGACGGCGTCGCGGTCACACGGCTGTCGTTCACCGAACGTTTCGAGTGCCCCAACGACGGCACGCGTGCCCCCACGCCCACGCCGCAGCTGTTTTCGTTCAACAATCCGCGCGGCGCCTGTCCCACGTGCAACGGGTTCGGCGCCACGCTCGATTACGACGAAGGGCTGATCGTTCCCAATCACGAGCGCTCCGTTCGGGACGGCGCCATCGATCCGTGGACGGCGCCGCGCTACGAGAAGCAGCGCCGGCTGGTGGTGGACCACGCGCGCGCCCTCGGGGTGTCGCCCGACGCGCCGTGGAGGTCGTTGCCCGCGAAGGCGCGCAAGGACCTGTTGCACGGCAAGTCCCGCCAGTACACGGGCATTTATCCGTTCCTGCAGGCGCTCGAAGAAAAGAAGTACAAGCAGTACATCCGCATCTTTCTCCGGAAGTATCAGAGCGCGCAAACGTGCGCATCGTGCGGGGGGAGCAAGCTGCAGCCCGACGCGATGCAGGTGCGCGTGGAAGGCCGCACGATTGCCGATGTCACGCAAATGCCGGTGCGGGATCTGCGCACGTGGGTCGACGACCTCGCGCTCACCGGCGGCGACGCCCACATTGCCGAGACGGTCCTGCGCGAAGCGCGCGCGCGTGTGCGCTTCCTGGCCGACGTGGGGCTCACCTATCTCACCCTCGATCGCGCCACGCGTACATTGAGCGGCGGTGAGGCGCAGCGCATTACGCTGTCGAACGCGCTCGGCGCAGCGCTCGTCGACGCCACCTATGTGCTCGATGAGCCGAGCATCGGCCTGCATTCCCGTGACCTCGACCGGTTGCTGTCGCTGCTGGTGCGGCTGCGAGATCTGGGCAATACGGTGATCATGGTGGAGCACGACCTCGACGCGATGCGGATCGCCGATTACATGATCGAGATGGGTCCCGCCGCCGGCGAGCACGGTGGACAGGTGGTCTTCGCCGGCCCCATGGCGGATATCGCCAAGAGCCCGCTCACCGGCCAGTACCTCACCGGTGCTCGGCGCATCGACGTGCCCGTCACGCGACGCCAGGTGGGGCCGCGCTGGCTCGACCTGCGGGGGGCACGTGCCCACAACGTGCATGGCATCGACGTGCGCATTCCGTTGGGTGCGATGACCGTCGTGACCGGTGTCTCCGGATCGGGCAAGAGCACGCTCGTGCACGATGTGCTCTTTCACGCCATCGAAGCACGGCTGCACGGCGAGCATTCGGCCAAGGAGCACCTCGGCGAAACCGTGGGCAGTTTCACGTCGTTGTCGGGCGACGAACATCTCGATGATGTCGTGCTCGTGGATCAGAGCCCCATTGGAAAATCCCCGCGCTCCAACCCGGTGACGTACGTGAAGGCGTACGACGAAATCCGTCGCCTGTTCAGCGAGTTGCCGTTGGCGCGCACGCGGGGCTACGGGCCCGGGCATTTCTCATTCAACGTGGCCGGCGGACGCTGCGAACACTGCGAAGGCGCGGGCTCGCTCGAGGTGGAGATGGTGTTCATGGCCGACGTGTTCGTGCCGTGCGACACGTGCGGCGGCAAGCGGTTCACGCCCGAGTTGCTCGAAGTACGTCTCAAGGGGCGCAACATCGCCGACGTGCTGGAGTTCACCGTCGACGAGGCCATCAAGTTTTTCCCACGAGAGGACAAACTGGCGCAGGCGCTCTGGCACGTGCAGCAGGTGGGGCTGGGCTACCTGCGCCTGGGACAACCGGCGACGACGCTCTCGGGCGGCGAGGCGCAGCGCCTCAAGATTGCCCGCGAACTGGCGCTCACGGCCAAGGGGAATGCCCGCAAGCTGTACGTGCTCGACGAGCCCACGACCGGCCTGCACCTCGAGGACATCCGCAAGCTGGCGCAGGTTTTCGAGCGGTTGCTTGATCAGGGGCACACGCTGCTCCTCATCGAGCACCACCTTGATGTGATCAAGCTGGCCGATTGGATTGTCGATATGGGCCCCGACGGCGGCGACGGCGGGGGCCAGGTGGTGGCCATGGGGCGTCCGGAAGAGATCATCAATGCACCGGCGTCCCACACGGGCCGCTGGCTCCGGACGGTGCTGCCAGTGGCGGCCCCCGCTTGACTCACGTGCCCTGCCCTGTGATTATATGAGGCTCTGGCGCGTCCTGGTGGCGGTCTGCCGGAACCGCAGATTCAGTGCCGTTGGTCGGGTATTCCCGGGTAGCTCAGGTGGTAGAGCAGGTGACTGTTAATCACCCTGTCGGGGGTTCGAGTCCCTCCCCGGGAGCTGTCAGTACCTCACAACAATTGATGAGTTCGCTGTTGCATGACGCGCCCGGGCATCACTGTCCGGGCGCGTCGTGCCTTCGTCAACTTCCGGCAGGGTGACGACCTCCATGTCCACGTCGCTTCGAGTTATCCAGGGTGCGAACCGTGCACTTGGCGGGATCGCGCCGCGCACAGTCGCCCGCCTCAACCAGCGTCTCTTTTCCACACCACGCCGGTTTGCGCCGCGCGAGTGGGAGCTTGCGCTCGAAGTCCTCGGCACCCGTGCGCGCCTCCCCAACGGCGCCTCCATGCTCACGGCGGGCAGCGGCGCGCGCACGATTGCCCTCATCCACGGCTGGGAGGGACGCGCCACCCAGTTCGCGCTGTTCGCGCCGTCGCTGCTGGCCGCAGGCTTCCGCATTGTCGCCATCGATGGACCGGCGCACGGCCAGTCACGCGGGTCGCGCTCAGACCCGTACTACTTTGCCGAAACGCTGCACGAGGCGGCTGAACGCCACGGGCCGTTTCATGGCATGGTCGGCCACTCCATGGGTGGTGGCGCTATCGGGATCGCGCTGGCCGCCGGACTTACGGCGTCGCGCGCGGTGCTCATTGCCAGCCCGGCATCGCTGCACGATGTCCTGCACCGCTTCGCGAGCGCCATGCACATGCCGCCGAGCGCCGCGCAGCACTTCGTGTCGGCACTCCGCACGCAAGTACTCTCCAGAGGGCATCCGGAAATCGACGTCCTTGAACTCATTGCCACCCTGCCCACGCGCGCCCTCGTCATTCACGCGCGCGACGACAAAGAGGTCCCGTTCCGCGATGGTGAGCGCATCGCGGCCACGTGGCCCAACGCAGCGCTGCTTCCGGTGGACGGACTCGGGCACCGACGCATTCTTCGCGCGCCGCAGGTCGTCGAAGCCGCCGTCGGATTTTTGCTGGACGGCTAGCGCTCCGCCAGCACGACGACCCCGTCTCCCACGGCGATCGTTCCTTCGCCGGCGTGCGTGGCATTCACCCCAAACACCACGCCATCGGGAGTACGACGGTACTCGGCGAAGGCCCGCAGCGGCTGCGTGCCGGCGTCCAGCGTATCCGGATCGACTGTTGTCAGGACACAGCGGACGCACAGGGAGCCCATGCCGAGTGTGACATCACCCACTTGAATGGCGCCCCACGAGTCTTCCTCGTGCGGAGCCACGCCATCGAGCCAGATGTTCGCGCGAAAGCGGCGCGCCTCGAGGGGGTCGGGTTCCCCCTGCTCGCGCAGCTTGGCATTCAGCGCCGCGATGCTCGCCAGGCTGAGCACCAGAAGTGGGGCCCCGTCGGAAAACGCCACGCGACGGTCGTGATGCGGAAGCGGGCCGGCATACTTGGGACGCAGCGGTCGCGAGGACTCGTCGTCCAGGCGCACCAGTCGACAGGCGCGTCCGATGGCATCGCTGCACCACGCCGCGGCCTCGTCTCCGGCATCCAGCGCGACCACGGCGTCGCCCCACACGAACACCGGGCGCGCCAACGCGTCGGCACCCGGCACCACGGCGGTCAGGGTGGAAAGTCGCGGCGCATCGAGCAGGAGCGCGCCGTCGCGATTCGCTGTCGCAAAGCGCGGCGTGATGTGCAGCAACCGATGGTCGGTGCGTGCGGTGATCGCCTGCCCTTCGCCATCGACGAGCAACCAGCGGCGGTCGCCGATGGCGCCGCGATCATCGAGCGGCAGCTCTTTCACCCTGATGCCGGCCGCCGACTTGAGCGGATACACCGTAAGCCCGGCAACGCGGGCAGCGCTTATGATCATGACTGGCTCATGTGGCAACGTCTCCTGTACGTGACCGACGATGATTCCAATAGAGATACACCGGAATGCCCAGCAGCAGCAGGCCGGCACCACGCGCCGCGTTGCCCGGGTTCGACTGTACGGATCCGACCAACACGTAAACGGCTGCTGCGATGAATGTCAGAATGCCAAGCGGATGCAGCTGTGCCCGTCCGTCGCTGTTGCGGTCGCGGGCCCGCAGCACAAAGAGCGAGGCCGCGGTCGAGCCAAAGAAAATCCAGTCGGCGAACACCAGGCAATTGGCTCCGGTCATGGCCACCGCCGCCATAGCCCCCGTGGCCACGATGAGAAAGAGCGCCCAACCGTACAGGAACGCCGGAAAGGTCCCGAAGGCGTCCCGCAGATACACGTACGTTCCCCCCGCCTGCGGACGGCGCCGCCCGAGCTCCGCGTAGACAAAGCCGCCCAAGATGGCCACCACGGCACCCAGCCCCCACGCGGCGAGCGTGAGCGGCGCGCTTCCGACCCGCTGCGCCACCACCGACGGGGACAAAAAGATGCCGGACCCGATGATCCCTCCCACGACCAACATGGTGCCGGAGAAGGTACCGAGCCTGGCGGCGTATCTCACCTGTGTCATCGGGCCAAACTGCCCCGTATACATTTCTTTCGCTACCCAATTCTCCCAACTGACCCAGACCATGTCCGCCTCGATCTTGCGCCGAGCGTGCCTCGGCATCGCGCTGACTGTGCCGCTCGCGCCACTCAGCGCACAAAAGGCTCCGTCCATCCCGCACGAGAAGTACACGCTCCCCAATGGCCTCGAGGTCATTCTGCACGTCGACCGCTCGGTGCCCATTGTGGCCGTGGAAAATTTCTACAAGGTGGGCTCCGGCGACGAGAAGGTAGGGCGCACCGGCTTCGCGCATCTCTTCGAGCACGTGATGTTCATGGGCTCGGAGAACGTCCCCGTTGGCAAGTTCGACGAGTGGCTGGAGGCGGCAGGCGCCAGCAACAACGGATCGACGAATTTCGACCGCACCAACTATTACGAAACGGGGCCGTCGAATGCCCTGCCCCTCATGCTCTGGCTCGATGCTGACCGCATGGGCTGGTTGCTGCCCACCATGGACCAGAGCAAACTCGATCTGCAGCGCGACGTCGTGAAGAATGAGCGGCGTCAAGGCGTGGATAACGCGCCGTACGGGAAGGCCGACGAAACGATTCTTCCGGTGCTCTTCCCGAAGGGGCACCCGTATTCGTGGGACGTCATTGGCTCCATGGACGATTTGAGCGCCGCCGCGGTCGACGATGTGAAGGGATTCTTCCGGCAGTACTACGCACCGAACAACGCGACGATCACGATTGCGGGTGACTTCAACGCGGACTCCGCCAAAGCGTGGGTGCAGAAGTACTTCGGCAGCATTCCGCGCAGCCTCGCGACCATTACGCGCCCGGTGGTCCCGCCCATCACGCTCACGAAGGACAGCGTGCTGGTAGTGGAAGACCGCGTGCAGCTACCGCGCGTGTACTACACGTGGCACGGCGTGAAGTCCTTCTCCGCAGACGACGCGGCGCTCGACGCGCTCGCCGACATTGTTGCCGGCGGCAAAAGCTCGCGCCTGTACCGCACGCTCGTGTACGAGAAGCAGCTGGCGCAGGACGTGCGCATGAGCAATCAGTCGCAGAAGCTCGACGGCATGATTCAGTTGGTCGTGACGGCCAAGCCGGGCGTGCTGCCGAGCGATATCGACGCCGAGATCTCGCGTGCACTGTCGACGGTCATCGCGTCGGGGGTGACAGATCGCGAGCTCACGCGCGTGAAGAACGGCATGCGCGCCAGCATGCTCGACGGCTTGGCCAACGTATCGAGCAAGGCGTTCCGCCTGAGCTACTACAACTACGTCACCGGCAGTCCGGACTATCTCGCGCAGGACCTCGCGCGCTACGACGCGCTGACGCCGGCCGCCGTGCAGGCTGCCGCGCGCACGTATCTCGCGGGCACGCCGCGTGTGGTGCTGACGATCGTTCCTGAAGGCAAGACGTCGCTCGCGCTCACGAGCGCGACGCTTGGAGGTGTCAAGTAATGCGTGCCCCATTCGCTTCTCTCGTAGCACTCGCGGCGTCGCCGCTGGCACTTGCCGCGCAGCCAGCCACGCCCAAGGCCGCCAGTACGACGCCGCCTACGCTGTCAGCGCCCAAGCCGCTCACCCTCCCCACCATGATCGAACGTCGTTTGCCGAACGGGCTGCGGCTGGTCGTGGTGGAACAGCGCGAACTGCCAGTCGTCGATGCGCAGTTGGTCATCAATTCGGGGAGTGTGGCCGATCCGGCCGGCAAGGACGGGCTCGCGACCCTCACGGCCAACATGCTCGACGAAGGCGCGGGCTCACGCGACGCGTTGGCACTCGCCGAGGAAATCGCGTTTCTCGCCATTCGCCTGTCGACGGGGGCATCGGTCGAACAGAGCACGGTCGCCCTGCACAGCACGCGCAATACGCTCGACAGCGCCATGCAGCTCATGGCTGATGTCGTGCTGCGCCCCACCTTCCCCGAGAAGGAGTTCACGCGTCTGCGCAGCGAACGCCTCACCGCGTTGTTGCAGGAACAGGATCGTGGGCCGGCCATGGCCGACCGTGCCTTTGCCGCCATCGTGTATGGCGAGTCGCATCCGTACGGCCGTAGCAGCGCCGGGGTGCGCTCGTCGGTCGAAACGATGTCGCGTGCCGACGTGCAGTCGTTCTGGAAGTCGTGGTACCGCCCCAACAACGCCACGCTGGTGCTGGTGGGCGATGTGACCGTCGCCGAAGCCGTGGCGCTCGCGACCCGAGCCTTTGGGGGATGGGAACGCGCGGTACTCCCCGCAGTCCCTGCCGCGCGCGTGGCGGCGAAGAACGCGACCACGGCCATTCACATCGTCGACAAACCCAAGGCGGCGCAGTCGAGCTTCCGTCTGGGCGGTATTGGCGCGGCGCGCAGCACCGCCGACTACTACCCGCTCATGGTCATGAACACGGCGCTCGGCGGGTCCTTCACGTCGCGTCTCAACAACACGCTGCGCGAAGTGAAGGGATACACCTACGGCGCCGGTTCGAGCTTCTCCATGCGTCGTGACGCCGGTCCGTTTACGGCACGCGCCGAGGTCGTCTCGGCCAAAACCGATTCGGCGCTCATCGAGTTCATGAAGGAGCTGAACAGCATTCGCCAGCCGCTCCCCGCCAGCGAACTCGCCAAGGTGAAGCGCTACCTGCAACTGGGATATGCCGACGGCTTCGAGAGCACCAGCGATATTGCGTCGCAGATTGCCAATCTCGTGCCGTACAACCTGCCGTTGAGCACACTCGGGGCGTTCAACGCGGGCATTGGCCGCGTGACGAGCGCCGACGTGCAACGCGTCGCCGCGAAGTACGTGACGCCCGGCGCCCTCACGATCGTGATTGCGGGAGATCGCGCGTCGATCGAGCCCGCGCTCAAGGCCACCAAGGTGGCACCCGTCGATGTGCGCGACATGTACGGCCGCCCGGTAATTGTCCCGTGACCCTCAACACCGTGTCTATCATGATGTTCTCCCGACGTACGATCGCGCTGGCCCTCGGCGTCAGTGCGGTGGCCGTGAGTGCGTGCCGCAGCGCTGGTACCACCACTGCGGCGAAGCCCGCGGCAGTGTCCGCGCCACCGAATGCCCGCGCGGCGAACGCGGCACCCATGCTGGTGTCGACGGAATGGACTGCTCAACACGCCAACGACCGTGGCCTCGTCTTGCTGCACGTGGGCACCAAGGCGCAGTACGACAGCGGACACGTGGCCGGCAGCCGCTTCGTGTCGCTCGAAGAGATTGCCATTCCCATGCAACCGGGGGCGCTCTCGTTGCAAATGGCGAGTGTCGAGCAGCTTACGGCGTGGGCCGCTCGGAACGGCATCGGCAACAGCAGTCGCGTTGTCGTCATTCCGCACGATGCCAACCTGCAAAGCGCCACGCGCGTGTTCTTCACCTTGGCGTATCTCGGCATTGGCGACAATGCGTCGCTCATGGACGGTGGCTATCAGGCGTGGAAGCGCGAAGCTCGCGCCGTAAGCACCACGGCGCTGGCGGCGGCGGCCGTGCCGTTTACGCCGCGCGTTCGCCCGGAGCTCATTGCGCAGGTCGGTCAGGTGGAAACGGCCACGCAGGACCAGTCGCGCCACATCATCGACGCGCGACTCACGCGTTTCTTCAACGGCGACGGCGGCGGGTACCCTCGTGCGGGGCACATCCCGACCGCGGTGAACGTCCCCATCTCGAGCGTAAGCCTAAACGGCTATCTGCGGTCGCCGGCCGAGCTGCAGGCGCTGTTCGATGCGCAGAAGGTTGGCAGCAGCAAGCCGGTCATCACGTACTGTCACATTGGGCAGCAGGCCACGCTGCTCTGGTTCGTGGCCACGCTCATTGGCCGCGATGCCCGTATGTACGACGGCTCGTTCCAGGAATGGAGCGGGAGCACGCGCCCCATTGTGGGGCCGCCCGCCAAGTAGCCGCGCCATCGCTCGCTGCTGGCTGCAGCGGCATGAACACAGGGTCAGTACGCCCCGTCCAACGGGCATGCTGACCCGTGAACGCGTGGTGCGTGAACTATTCCGACCATCGGAGAGCAATCCGACGTACGGTTTGTGGTGGTGGTTGCTGGGGCGACGCGCCTCTCGCAGCCGCCGGCGGGGCCCGAGCAGGACGACCAGCGCCCGCGAGGCGGAATACTGGGCAACCGACGCGGGCGAACGGCGCGCGCGCGGCGCGGGCGCGGGCGCGAGAGATCGCTCGGCACGGATGCCCCCCTGGATGCCCACCGACCTGGTCATGGCCGCCGGCGCCGGCAAGCAACGCCTGTATGTCATCCCGTCGAGGGACCTGGTCATTGTCCGCCTCGGCCCCCTGCTCGCCGGTCGACGGTTCATCGACGTGGAGTTCCTCGGCGCGCTCTTCGGGGCAGTGTAGAAACCCTTCCCGGTGAGGGTACCTTTCGCGGGTCCTCTCATCCTGGAGTCCACGTGACCCCTGCTGCTCCCACGCCACTGGTCGGCGTGGTCATGGGCAGTGCGAGCGACTTTGACACGCTCGCACCGGCCTGCGACATCCTCGCCGAACTTGGCATTCCGTACGAAGCGCGCGTGGTGTCCGCGCACCGTACTCCGGATTGGCTCTTCGAGTATGCCGAGCAGGCAAAACCGCGTGGCCTGCGCGCGATCATCGCCGGTGCTGGTGGCGCGGCGCACTTGCCGGGAATGCTCGCGGCCAAGACGCTCGTGCCGGTGCTGGGCGTCCCGGTCGTGGCCACACCGCTCAACGGCATGGACGCGCTACTGAGCATCGTGCAGATGCCGGCGGGAGTTCCGGTGGCCACGTTTGCGGTGGGGAAGCCCGGCGCGGCCAACGCGGCCCTCTACGCGGCGCAGCTGCTCGCGGCACACGACGACGCCCTGTTCGCGGCGCTCGAAGCGCGACGCGCCGCCAAGGCCGCCGAGGCGCTCGCGCGCCCGCTCAACGCCCCCAACGCCATTCAGCCCGTTACGTCGTGACCGTGCCGTCGACACCGTCGCCCATTCTTCCCGGCGCGACCATTGGCTTGCTCGGTGGTGGGCAGCTCGGTCGCATGACCGCGTTTGCGGCGCGCAGCATGGGCTACGACATCCACGTGCTCGACCCCGAGGCCGCGTGTGCGACGCGCCCCGTGGCGTCGCGAACCATCACGGCGCCGTTCACTGATGTCGCGGCGGCGATCGAGTTGGCGTCGCAGTGCGACGTGATCACCCTCGAAATCGAGCAGATCCACCCTGACGTGCTCGATGCCGTTGCGTCACGCACGGCACTGCGACCGGGCCGCGATCCGGTGTACCTCATTCAGGACCGCATAAGGCAGAAACAGTGGCTCAAGGCGCAAGGCTTTCCGTTGGGCAACTTCGTCGCCGCGCGCACAGCGAATGATGTTGCCGACGCCGTGCGGTCGTTCGGCCCGTGCATTGCCAAGAGCACGCATGGCGGATACGACGGGCGTGGGCAAGTGCGACTGTCCGAGCCCGAGCAGGGCGACGGCGCGTGGACCGCACTCGGATCGCGCGAATGTCTGGTCGAACAGAACGTTGACATTCACTACGAGCTATCGGTGCTGGTGGCGCGGTCGCCAAGCGGTGCGGTAGCGGTGTATCCGCCGTCGCGGAATCACCATACGAGTGGCGTGCTCACGTGGGCGGTGGTGCCCGCCGTGATCAGCGATGACATGACCACCCGCGCGCAGACGTTGGCGCGCAATGTGGCCGAGCGCATTGGCATCGTGGGGCTGCTGGCGGTGGAATGCTTCGTCACCACCAGCGGAGAGTTGCTGGTCAACGAGCTCGCGCCGCGTCCGCACAACACCTACCACCATAGCGAGCGCGGCCTGGCCACGAGTCAGTTCGAACAGCTCGTGCGCGCCATCTGCGACCTGCCGCTGGGCTCGACCGAGCTCTTTGCCCCCTCCGCCATTGCCAACCTGCTGGGCGATGTGTGGCTGCAGGAGACCGCGCCCGACATGACCCACGCGTTGCAGGTCCCCGGCTCACGCGTGCATCTGTACGGCAAGGCTGGCGCGCGCGCCGGCCGCAAGATGGGACACTTGTCTGCTGTGGGTGCTACAGCGCAGGACGCCCTCGGTCGTGTGCTCGACTGCTATCGCCGCCTGTCGCCGAGCACGATCGCCAGCTTCGACGTACACGAGCCGGTACTGTCGCACATTTCTTCCTGAAGCATTTCCACGTCACTCCACCGTCATCACATGTTTCCGCGCGACTTCTACGAAATCTTGCACGTCATTGGTATCGCGATGCTCTTCCTCGCCATTGGCGGTGTTGCCACCCACGCGGCGAACGGCGGCACCAAGGCGACGAGTCGAACGCGTGGCCTGATGGGCACCGTGCATGGTCTCGGCGCGCTGCTCATTCTGGTGGGCGGCTTCGGTATGTTGGCGCGCATCGGTTTTGCGCACGGCGCGAACTTCCCGGGCTGGTTGTGGGTCAAGCTCATCGTGTGGGTGATTCTGAGCGCCATCGTGCTGCTGCCGTATCGCACGCCAGCACTCGCCAAACCGTTCATTTTCCTGTTGCCGTTGCTCGCTGGCGTGGCCGTGTACATGGCGCTGTACAAGCCATTCTGAGCACGCGCGACTCACGCCAGTCTTGACCGCCTGAACATTCTCGTCCGCAACGTCGGTTCCGCGACACTCACATTTCGGGTCGTGGCCACCGATGCGGATCGGATTGCCGGCGATCAGGACGTGAAGTTGCTTCGCGGACAGATCGAGCGCATTGGTGGTGAGTCGGTCATCACGATTCGCCACCGTTCCGGGAGCACCAGCACGACTCCCGCGGCGTTGCGCGACATGCGCGCAACGGTGGATTGACTGGTGGGGAACGTGACGGATCCGGAGAGCGGCACGGGGCTCACGGCCCGTGGTGACATCCACGCCGTCGGTCATCGTGTGGTGCACGGCGGCGAGCGGTTTCGCAGCAGTGTACGCGTGGACGACGGCGCGTTACGTGGCCTCGAGGAGAACGACCATGGTTCTGCTGCGAACGCTGTAAATGAAACGCGGCGGCGCAGCCGCCGCTACCGAAATCATCCGCGTTCGCCAGCAGCAACCATCTGTTACGCCGCATGCCTTGGCAAGCGTACTTCTCGCGAATTCTGACTCTTCGTGCCATGCCGTATGACCACTCGGGCATTCTGCCCGATCGGCAGCCTGCGAAGGACTGGTTCGACGCGCAGGAACATGTCGTCCGCGCTCTCCCCGAAGAAATAGCATCCGGTTTCCTCAGCTCCCGCCGAGCTGCTGTGGTAGCTGTTCTCGCCAGCGGCAGCGCCGATCTCGGCTAACACTG
>VYKS01000168.1_pt1 | contig 39597 bp, 37 predicted proteins | sample 5114511 | NCBI WGS metagenome assembly VYKS01 (sample SAMN12291795, study PRJNA351875) | freshwater metagenome | isolation source: freshwater lake | place: USA: Michigan, Gull Lake | collected 2011-07-05 | reverse complement strand
GGGATGGTCGGCTCCTAGTTGTTGTTCATAAATTTGGAGCGATCGCAGATACAAAGGTTCAGCTTCACTGTAGCGGCCTTGCGATCTATATAACTCTGCTAAATTGTTGAGACTAGTTGCGGTATTGGGATGGTCTGCCCCTAGTTGTTGTTCATAAATTTGGAGCGATCGCAGATACAAAGGTTCAGCTTCACTGTAGCGGCCTTGCGATCTATATAACTCTGCTAAATTGTTGAGACTAGTTGCGGTATCGGGATGGTCTGCCCCTAGTTGTTGTTCACTGATTTTGAGCGATCGCAGATACAAAGGTTCATCAGCTTCACTGTAGCGGCCTTGCGATCTATATAACTCTGCTAAATTGTTGAGACTTTGTGCGGTATTGGGATGGTCTGCCCCTAGTTGTTGTTCACTGATTTTGAGCGATCGCAGATACAAAAGTTCGGCTTCACCGTAGCGGCCTTGCGAGTCGTATAGTAATGCTAAATTGTTGAGACTTGTGGCGGTACTGGGATGATCGGCTCCTAGTTGTTGTTCACTGATTTGGAGCGATCGCTGCAACAAAGGTTCGGCTTCACTGTAGCGGCCTTGGGAGTAGTATAGTAATGCTAAATTGTTGAGACTTGTAGCGGTATCGGGATGATCGGCTCCTAGTCGTTGTTCTATGGCCGCTAAACAGGCTTGTAATGGTATTTCTGCCAAGCCATACAGTCCTTGCCCATTATAATACGAAGCTACACCCATAAATGCCTTTAATAGATTTTGGTCAGAATTAGGAATATCCTCCAGCATCTCTCGACCCAGTAGTTTTAAATGAGGAATTGCTGGTTTAAACAAAGCAATTTGATCGAGGGTGGGAGTTTGTGGGATTTGTTCAGAAACTTTTAGCAAGATCTGCACAAAGGCTCGTCGAAACTTGTGATTAATCTCTGTGGCTGCCATTAATTGTTTCCGAAAAAACTCTCGTACCAGCGTATGAACTTTATAGAAATCACAAGCTGCATCTACTGGTTCAATTAAATGCAATACATCCAATTGCCCCCGCGCCTCTTCTAAATCTGCTTCACTAATTTCTGCATTTTTAGCAACAGACTCCACTAAATCCCAAGGTATATCCGCTTTAGCAAACAAACCCAACAACATTGCCACTTGTTTTGATGCGGCACTCAAATCATCCCAACTGATCTGAATTGCTGCTTCCACACCGCAATAACCATAAAGTTTACCCTCACGCTCCTGTGCCAGCACCTGATCGGCTAAATGTAAGCGATTGCGCAAAGCCTTAAAACTTAAATGCCGATTTTTTGCCAGATATTCCCCTATTAATTCCACACCCAGCGGTAAATACCCCACCAGTTCACATACTTCTTGCACGGTCGGCAATGCTTCTGTAAGGCATGAAAATCCTTTTGTATTGCCTGCAAGAGTTAAAATGTTGCTCAACAATTTTATTGCTTCATCTAACGTTAAAACTTTTACAGTTAAATGTTCAAAGTTACTAGACAACATTCGTTCTCGCGCCGTCAACAATACTTTTATACGTCGATCCAAAGGCATTGCCGCATTTGGAATAGCTTTAGCATTAGGCACATCATCTAAAATTACTAATAAATTTCCTTCTGCTGGTAACCAATGTCGCCAATACCACGCCGCTTGTGTTTCTAGTTTTGCCCCCTGTAATTCTTCCGGCAATGGTATATCTTGACTCGCCAACTCCACTACGGCCTTAGCCAGCCCATTATCTCGAATCGCTAACCAATATTGGGCTGCATAATCTTGCTGATATTTAGCGGCATACTGCAAAGCCAACTCCGTCTTGCCAATTCCCCCCATCCCCTCCACCGCACAAATTGCTACACCATGCCCAGCTTCCAGTTTGGTATGAATTGATTCTAGCTCCGTCTTGCGTCCTACAAAGTTCTTTGAGCCAGCCCGCACATTACTAGGAATTCCTTCACGATTAGCTGCTTTTGGTATCCGCCCCGTCAACTTTTCCTGCTTTAGCTTCTGAACTTGCTCATTCAAATCATCAATTTGCTGCTGAATTCTATCTTGTTCTTCCAGTGGTGCCAAGATCAAAGCTTTGCGTTTTCCAGCTATTTGTTGATATAAAAGTTGAATCTCTTGATCAAGGTTCTCAAAATATGGGTTAGACATACTATTTATGTTTTATCTTGCAGTACTTCTGTATCACTTGACAATTGCTCTTGCAGCCGATGCAAAAGCTCTGGATCAGTACAAATTTGTTCTAGCAAGCTCAGCATTACTTCTGTATTTAAATCAGGTAGTTCTGCTTGCTGGGCTAGTGCTTTAAGAATACTAAACAATGTTTGTTTGTCACAAGACAAAAGGATCTGCACTTCCAAAAACTTTACCGTAAGTAAAACGTTTTGAGTATTAGGGTGTTGATTGCCTAATGCAGTTTGAAAAGTTACTAATGCAAGTAGCGCTAAACCTTGGGCTTCGGTATATCTGCCTTGTGCCTCGTATAGTAATGCTAAGTTGTTGAGACTAGAGGCGGTATCAGGATGATCGGATCCTAATTGTTGTTCATAGATTTGAAGTGATCGCCGATACAAAGGTTCGGCTTCACTATAGCGTCCTTGCGATGAATATAATGCTGCTAAATTATTGAGACTAGATGCGGTAGCAGGATGATCGGCTCCTAGTTGTTTTTCATAAATTTGGAGCGATCGCTGCAACAAAGGTTCAGCTTCACTGTAGCGTCCTTGCGATGAATATAATGCTGCTAAATTATTGAGACTGGATGCAGTATCGGGATGATCGATACCTAGTTGCTCTTCTCTAATATTGAGCGATCGCTGCAACAATGGTTCAGCTTCACTGTAGCGTCCTTGCGATCGATAGAGTTCTGCTAAATTGTTAAGACTAGTTGCGGTATCGGGATGATCCATCCCTAATTGTTGTTCTCTGATCACAAGCGATCGCTGCAACAATGGTTCTGCCTCACTGTAGCGTCCTTGGGATTGATACAGATTTGCCAAATTGTTCAGACTTTGTGCTGTATCTGGGTGATCTGCCCCTAGTTGCTGCTCTCTGATCCCAAGCGATCGCTGATACAAAGGTTCGGCTTCGCTGTAGCGTCCTTGAGATTGATACAGATTTGCCAAATTGTTTAGACTTTGTGCCGTGTCAAGATGATCTGTCCCTAGTTGCTGTTCTCTGATCACAAGCGATCTCAGATACAAAGGTTCAGCTTCACTGTAGTGTCCTTGGGATTGATACAGATTTGCCAAGTTGTTAAGATTAGTAGCAACATCAGGATGATCTACACCCAGTTGCCGTTCCCAAATCAAGAGCGATCGCAGATACAAAGGTTCTGCCTCACTGTAACGTCCTTGAGCATAATATAACCCCGCCAAATTGTTAAGATTAGCAGCCACATCAGGGTCATCTGTACCTAATTGTTTTTCTAAAATCGAGAGCGATCGTAAATACAAAGGCTCTGCTTCAGCATACCTACCTTGCGCTTCGTATAAAATTGCCAAACTATTTAGATCCAAAGCTACCTCTGTATCCTCTTCACCATAAGCAACTTTATGCAGCTCTAGTAATTGCATATAAAGAGGTTCAGCTTCTTTATACCGCCCGTGTTTTTGGTAGGCATCTGCTAAGTTAAGGATACCTTCAGAAATATCATCATATATAGATGAATCTTTGTCTAAGACCGCTCCATTATTTCTCAATGCGACTGTTTGCGTTGCTTTCATAACTGTCATCCTATCTTCATTTATATCCCTTAGAAATCTTACGAAACCTTAAGTTGGGCATTGACTTAATTTGTTGCCTTAGATAACTTTCTGTAGAATCTAATAATTTATCGGTTTCATCTTTGCTGATCTCACTTTCACTTTCAATAGAAACAATGATTTCTAGAGTCACCTTATTGACTTGATTGCGACGCTTTGGGTGTACGGTTCCTGTACTTAGGTTCCCATTTCGAGTACCAGTATATTCAATTGCATTAAACTTACTCTCCTCTAAGGTAGCTACTTTTTTGAGCCACCAATCACCCCCTTCACCCAACGACTAAAAGTGGGGAAATAACTTCGTATTGTGGCTTCTGTATCAAATTCGCCTTCGATGTACAATGACAGAAACGGTGGAAACATTGAGATTGCGCCCTTCAGTTTTGCCGCCGCCGTTGTATCCAATTCATTTAACTTGTCTAGAATTTTTTGTAAATGTGCCAAAATCTCTTCTGTTGTTCCATTCGGTGGATTAGCAGCGATCGCTTCACTCTCTGTCACAATTTTTGCCAGAATTATTTCGGCTTCATCATTAGCGATCGCAATATCTGGTGCCATTGCTGCTATTAACTCCCATTTCTCCTGTTCAAAATTCCGCAGTTTCTTACGTAACTCAACAATTTGTTGCTCTATTCTGATTTGTTCTTCTGGTGCGATCGTGACCAAAGTTCGGCGTTTTCCTGCTATTTGATCATGCAAAAGCTCAATATCGGACTCAAGTTGATTCAGGCGTTTGTTGGACATATAGTAAGTATCAAGATTGAGATGGTAGAACCCAATTATGGCAAACTCTCGATCGAGTTTGATTTTAATTAATAGATTTTAAGGAAGATAACGATAAATTTCATCCCGCGCCACATTTTCACTATCTTTAGCTTTAGCGATCGCTTTTGCCAACGCCACATCTTCCATCACCTCATAAACCAAATCCACCAGCCAGCCCCGTTCTTGGAGCAATAACTCATGCAGCACCTCTTTTAGTAAAGGCTTTAACTCTTCCGATTGCATATTCAACATAATTTATGCCCTTTTATTAATAGCCACATCAAGATATTTGATGATCGTTTCTTTTGCAGTTTCTATCCCATTACCTGCCTCCACTCTCACCAAAGCATCATCCACCTTGACTGATTTTCCTTGCAACTTAGTTTTAATTTGCTGCCATAGTTCGGAAATCTTGGCGATCGCCTCTATCGTATACTTCTTAGCTAATTCACTTGCACTAGATTCCACAAACTTTTACACAGCCAATGTCACAAGTACTGCTACCGTTATAGGTTCTGTCATAGCTTTATTTTTATGAATAGGATACAAACAATAGTAACAGGTGAGCTATTCCTGATATTTAAATCCTTATCTTGTATTTGATCTAAAGGAATGATTCTGCCATCTTCTAGAAAGCCTTCAGTTTGGTTAAAGTTAAAATAGCGATCGCCCTCAAAGCCCAAAGTTATAAAGCTAGATTAATCGAGTAGTATAATCAAAAAGTCTCCAGAAAATTCTAGATTAATCCTATATGTCTGACCCCACAATTCAGGAATTAAAAGACCTCATTCTTGGTATCGATAAAAGAAATCAGGAATTAAAGGATCTAGTTCTTGGTATGGATAAAAAAATGGATATCCAATTCATTGAATTAAAGAGTGACATTAGATCGGTCGAAGAAAGGCTAGGCGGCGAAATTAAGCGAGTTGAAGAAAAACTTAGCGGTGAGATTAGATCGGTAGAAGAGAGGCTAGGCGGTGAAATTAAGCGAGTTGAAGAAAAACTCAGTGGTGAGATTAGATCGGTCGAAGAATGACTAGGTGGTGAAATTAGGCGAGTTGAAGAAAAACTTGGTGGCGAGATTAAACGGGTTGAAGAAAAAGTTAATGGGATTGATAAGCGGATTAGTAATGAAGAATTTATTAGTCGAGGTGCTTTGACGGCAGTATTTGTGAGCGTGACGGCTGGAGTAATCAAATACTTATTCTCTTCTCCGAATTCAGGTTTGTAATATTACCTCTAATTATCACTCCTAGGGGTAAGTAGCTCCATAACTTAATACTTAATATTAGTTTGCTAATTTTTTTAATGCGATCGCAACTAAAAAGTTTAAGCTAATAAAACATAATCTGACGTTGAGTAAGGGTAAAGATGATTAAGAGCCAATACGGACAATACAGTGACGACTACAGAGAATTTATTATCACTGATCCCCGAACTCCTCGCCCTTGGTTCAACTATATGTGGAATGGGCATTATACAGGTTTAATTTCCCATACAGGTGGTGGCTTTAGCTTTTTAGATTCCCCCCGTGATAACCGCATTACCCGCATGAGATATAACGCCTTGCCTTGGGATCGCCCTGGTCGCTATGTGATTGTTAAAGATGTGGTTACAGGTCAGTTTTGGTCATTAAGCTGGGCTCCGACTATTGATTTGAGCTATGACAAGTATGAATGCCATCATGGGCAAGGCTACACCAAAATCATTACGGAAATAAATGGGATTAGAGGTGAGATTACCTACTTTGTGCCTAATGATATTAATGCGGAGATTTGGCAAGTAAAGCTGAGTAATTTAACAAATAGCAATCGCCAGCTAGAAATATATACCTTCACTGAGTTATTAATGGGCAATGCCCTAAACGATCTAATCAATCAGCCCAATGATAAGCACTTTACGGATATTCACTTCGATCGAGATACCCAAGCCCTAATTGCCACTCGCCGCTACTGGGTATTAAATAAAAAGGTATCAGTTGCCCAGCCTAATATTGATTGGAAATATCAGCTTTATTTCACTACTTCTTTACCGATTTCCGGATTTGATAGTAGTTTAGATACTTTTATTGGACGCTGGCGATCGGAAGCAAATCCCCAAGCTATAGAAACAGGGTTGATGCAAAACACGGAAATTACGGCGGGCGATCCAGTTGTGGCCCTGCAATCAAAAATTGAGTTGAAAGCTCATGATTCTGGTCAATCATCTGTTAACTCATCTGTAGAATTTGTGGTTAGTTTAGCGATCGCTCCTAAAGATCGAGAATCTCCCTTAAAACAATACCCCCTTACTAGTATTGAATTTGTTAATAGTAAGTTTGCTGAATTGAAAACTAAATGGGATCGTTACCTCGGAAATATTCAAGTTAATACTCCAGATCAAAATTTTAATGTCATGCTCAATGTCTGGAATCAGTATCAAGCGGCTGTAACTTTTGATATGGCAAGAAATTCTGGTTACTATCACGGCGGCTTACTATTTGGTACGGGCTTAAGGGATCAATTCCAAGATATTTTAGGTGTAGTTATAGTTGAGCCAGAGAGAGTTAGAGCTAGATTATTAAATGCTTTGAAATTTCAGTTTCAAGATGGTTCCACTCTACATAATTTCTTTAAGTTAACTGGTACGGGTGAAAAAACTAATCACTCTGATACACCTTTGTGGATTCCCTTTGGTTTAGTAGAATACCTAAATGAAACTGCGGATTTAAGCATATTAGATGAAGTAGTTAATTATCACGATCAAGGTTCTGGTACTGTCTATGAACATATAATTAAAGCCTTAGATTTTGCCATTTCCAGTATGAGCGATCGGGGGATGCCCAAAATTAGAAATGGTGACTGGAACGATACATTAGATCACATTGGTACTCAAGGTAAAGGCGAAACTGTATGGGGAACTTTCTTCCTCGGTTATGTGCTTAAAAAGACCTTTGAACTATTAGAAATTAGGCAGGATCAAACTAACTTAGATCGCTTCCAAACTGTCTATAAAAATCTCGGTGAAACTGTTAATAAATACTGTTGGGATGGAGAGTGGTATTTACGGGCTTTTAGAGATAATGGGGAACCAATTGGGATTAAAGCTCATAAACAGGGACAAATTTTTCTGAATGCTCAATCTTGGGCAGTAATTTCAGGTTTAGCTCCTAAAGATCGCGGCGATCAGGCACTATTATCCAGCCAAAAATATCTAGCCAAACCCAACGGGATGCAGATTGTATTTCCTTCCTATACCGAAGTTGAAGATAACGTAGGCTTAATTAGTCGATGTGTTCCGGGGAAGAAAGAAAACGGAGCTATTTTTAATCATGCTTCTTCGTGGTTTGTGTTGGCTTCGCTATTAAATGGAGATGTGGATTTTGGCTATGAAATCTATCGAAGAATGATGCCAATTAACTCTTCTAAAGAAAGCGATCGCTATGAAGTCGAACCCTACGTCTATGCCGAATATGTGACTAGCCCCGATCACCCGACCGATGGACAAGCGAGTCATTCTTGGCTCACGGGAACGGCTGTGTGGATGTTACGCATTGGCTTAGATTATATTGTGGGCTTTCAACCCAAGCTGACGGGTATGATTATCGATCCTCATATTCCTTCAGAATGGCAAGAGTTTACAGCCACCAGAAAATTTAGAGGCAAAACTATTAATCTTGTCGTCAAAAATCCTGATGGCAAAAATTCTGGAGTTAAATCTATGGTGGTCAACGGTACTCAAGTTGAAGGCAACTTTTTGAATATTTCCCAATTTAGTGAAAATACCCTAGATGTTAAGGTCATGATCTAACTGCCTTACTAAAATGAAGTTAAAACTTAAAGCTACATAACCTAAATTACTTACTCATCATGGGCAAAACGGTTATATAGGAAGTCTAAAGCTGTATTTCTAAGGTCATAGTACAAAGGATCTTCCATAATTTGAGAGCGATCGCGGGGGCGAGCAAAGGGAATTGGGAGAATGTCGCCAATACTTGCCGCAGGACCATTGGTCATCATCACTAGGCGATCGGCTAAAAATAAAGCCTCATCAATATCGTGGGTAATCATTAATACGGTGCAACGATGTTCTGTCCATATTTGTAATAGTTCTTCTTGGAGTTCTTCCTTGGTGATGGCATCCAAAGCTCCAAAGGGTTCATCTAAAATTAGGACTTCGGGGCGGATAGATAAGGCACGAGCAATTGATACCCGTTGTTTCATACCCCCTGAAATCTGAGTTGGCTTCTTATCAGCAGCTTCGCTTAATCCCACCATTGCTAGGTGATGACGAACGATATCATTTTTCTCACTTTTGGATAGATTTGGATACACAGAATCTACAGCAAGATGTACGTTCTCATATACCGTGAGCCAAGGTAACAGAGCATAGCCTTGGAAAACTACCATCCGATCTGGCCCTGGCTTTGTAATCAGTTTGCCATTGACAATGACTTCTCCCAAAGATGGTTTAGAGAACCCACCCACCATATTTAAGAGCGTAGACTTGCCACAGCCAGAGTGTCCAATTAGGCAGATAAATTCTCCTTCAGCGATCGCTAGATTTACATCCTCTAGCACCACATATTCACCTTGGGCGGTGGGATAGATTTTTGAGACTTGATCAATTCTTAGAAATGCTTCTTGGGCAGGAATAGAAGGAGAGATCGGGCTTTTGTGATTAAGAGTGATTTGAGTCATTTTTTAAGTCGGGTTTTAATTAATGTTCGCTTTTTTCAGAGGAGGATTAAGCAACCATAATTCGGGATGCTTCCATAGGAATTTCTGCCATTGTCATATTCCGTTTAATCTCCAGATGGTTAAGGTAGCCAATGGGATCTTCAGCATTAAAGGGAATATCATCAAATAATTTAATTGGTTGACGGGTATAAGTAATATCACTTAAGCCAAGCTCACGAGCCGCAGTACTAAAAACTCCAACTCTACAGGTTTTCTCTAAAACTTCCACCCAATTCCGAGGGAAAGGTACATCTCCCCATCGTGCCATTTGGGTAATATGCCAGAGATGTTCGCTGCGACTAGGACGATTGACTCCAGCTCCATAAAATTGATGGTGAGCGGGTTCTCGCATCGGTGTATCAACGGCGCAGGTCATATCATTAGGATTTCCTAAATGAATATAGTTTATATTCGTACTCACATATTCTCTACGGGCTAGAATCAGGCGAATCTCTTCGGCATTATTAGGGTCAGCACAGTACATACAAGCTTCGAGGAGTGCCTTAACTAGGGCGATGTGGGTATTAGGATAGGCATTTGCCCAATCTTCCCTCACCCCTAAAACCTTTCCTGGATGACCATGCCAAATTTCTAAATCCGTTGCGACGGTAAACCCAATCCCTTCCATCGCCGCACGGAAGTTCCAAGGCTCACCCACACAAAAACCATCTATACTCCCTGCCTTGAGGTCAACTACCATTTGGGCAGGAGGAATTGTTTTGAGTTCCACATCTAAATCAGGATCGATGCCCCCTGCCGCTAACCAGTAACGCAACAAGAGATTATGCATTGATGATGGATGCACTACTCCCATTCGATGTTCTCGATTACTTGTGCTTTTCAGCAGTTCCTTAAAATTACCAAGGGTATAAATACCGCGATCGTAAAAACGCCGATCGAGGGTAATGGCATTGCCATTTCGAGTCATGGTAAGGGCTGTGACAATTGGTTTGCCAGCTACGCTGCCATTTCCGCCAAGAGTCATCCACATCGGTAAGCCTGAAGGCATTTGGGCTGCATCGAGATAACCTCCTGCAATCCCATCCACGATTCCCCGCCAACTGGTTTCCCTAACTAAAGAGACTTCATCTAGTCCATGTTTTTGAAAGAACCCTTTTTCTTTGGCGATCGCAATTGGAGCGCAGGCAGTTAAGGGTACAAACCCAATTTCTAGATTCACCTTTTCCAAGCCATGGCGGGCAACGGTAGCAACTTTACGAGCATTGATTTTCTTTACACGTTTTTGCTGGTTTAGGAAATAAATGATTTCACTCCGTAAACTGTAATAGCTGGGGTGTTTAACCGCTTCCATGCGTTGACGCGGACGGGGAATATCAACTTCCAAGATGCTGCCAATTTTAGAAGCAGGCCCATTTGTTAACATCACAATGCGATCGCTCAATAAAACGGCTTCATCGACATCGTGGGTTACCATCACCGCCGTAACTTGGTCTTCGTTACAAATTTGCATCAACTTTTCTTGGAGATTGCCACGGGTGAGCGCATCCAAAGCCCCAAAGGGTTCATCTAAGAGTAATAATTTGGGTCTTACTGCCAAGGCACGGGCGATCGCCACTCTTTGTTTCATGCCTCCAGAAAGTTGACCAGGGGGCTTATCGATCGCATGGCCTAATCCCACCATTTTGGTGTAATGCTCTACCAAGTCGTGACGTTCACTTTTGGGCAAATGGGAAAGAACTTCATCCACTGCCAAACCGACATTTTCTCGCACCGTTAGCCAAGGTAAAAGGGAATAGTTTTGGAATACCACCATGCGATCGGGACCTGGACGAGAAACACGCTCATCCTCCAGCATCACAATTCCACCTGTGGGCAAGTCTAAGCCTGCAATCATATTCAGCAAAGTAGACTTACCACAGCCAGAGTGACCAATTAAGGATATAAATTCACCTTTCTTGATTTGCAGATCGATACCTTTGAGGGCAATATATTCTTTGCCTCCCCCCAGTGGAAATGTTCTCTCGACTTGATCGACTGAAACAAAATTACTCATTTTAAAATCTCTTTAATATATTTAATTTATTTAGATGTAATTGCATCCTTTAAGCTATACCGATCCGATTTATCCCCCTTCCTAGAGAGACTTGAGAAAAATCTATTTTTGTTCTTCAGGTAAAATCAAATTCTGAATCCAACCGATCGCCCGATCGAGCATTAAGCCCACAGCCCCGATATAAACTAGAGCTAAAATAACTTCGCCCACTTGGTCATTGGTGTAGGCATTCCAAATAAAGAAGCCAATCCCGACAATTCCAGACATGATAATCTCGGCGGCGATAATCGCCAGCCAAGCCAAACCAATGGAAATCCTCAGCCCCGTAAAAATATAAGGAAGTGCAGAAGGAATTAAAATCTTGAAGAAGTACTTTTGCCGAGATAACTGTAAGACTCGCGACACATTGCGATAATCCTGTGGTATCTGTTTTACACCTACAGCCGTATTCAGTAAAATTGGCCAAACCGCCGTAATAAAGATGACAAACAATGCTGCTGGTTCATTTTGACGGAGTGCCGCCAGAGCGATCGGCACCCATGCTAAAGGTGGCACTGTACGCAAAAATTGGAAGAGAGGATCGAGAGCCTTATCAATGACGGGCGTGGTTCCAACCAAAATCCCCATACCTACCCCCACGATCGCTGCTAGTGAATAACCCTTGGCAACCCGTTCAAAGCTAGCTAAAGTTTGCCAAAATAGCCCTTTATCTGTACCGCCGCGATCGAAAAACGGATAGAATAACAAATCACGGGTAGATTTTTCAGATAGAATATCAATCGGACTTGGGAGCTTAACTAAACCAATACTGGATAAAATTTGCCACACAAAGAGAAAACCTAAAATTCCGATAATTGGAAGTGCCCAGTTTTGAGCATTCTTCTGCCAAAATTTAGTTAGGGATCTCATCCCCCCGTTACGATTACCAATATTTGCTGCCATAAAACTTATACTCCTTAGATTATTACAATTGATAAATAATTTAGTTCCTTTTTTAAGGGAGATGCCATTCAATTTGAAAATTATGCTTTTTTGATCTTCAGCCCATCCAGATAGGCTTGGGGGTTCTCTGGATCAAACTTTGTGCCATCAAAGAATTCTTCAATGCCGCGGGAGGTACTAGTGGGAATATCAGCCACAGGAATACCTGCTTCCTTTGCCGCTTCCCGCCATAGATCTTCACGGTTAATTTTTTTGATTGTGTCTTTGGCAGTAGCTAAAAACTCTTTGGGTAAGAAGCCCCAACGCACGCTTTCGGTCAGGAACCACAGATCATGGCTTTGGTAGGGATAGGAAACGCTACCCTTTGAATCTTTCCAATAGAGAACTGCCATACTCTTATCATCAATTTTGCGTCCGTCACCCATGTCATATTTGCCCATCATTGGCTCTAGCAAAACATCCTTAGAAACTCCGAAATAGTTTTTGCCAGAGACAATCTGCACTAATTCTTCTCGATTATCGAAGTTATCACACCATTGTTGGGCTTCCATAATTCCTTTCAGTAGCGCTTTTGTGGCTTTGGGATATTGATCCACCCAATCTGATCTCATCGCTAAATATTCTTCGGGATGTCCTGTCCAAATCTCAGCGGTCAGGGCAGGAATGAAACCAATATTTTCTTTGACAATGCGATAGGGCCAAGGATCACCAGTGCTAAAGGCATCCATGGAGCCTGTTTTCATATTCGCAACGGTTTGGGCGGCAGGTACAGTTAACAATTCAATATCAGTATCAGGGTTGACTCCATTAGCGGCAAGCCAATAGCGAATCCAAAATTCTTGATTAGCTTTAGGAAAAGTGTATGCAGCCTTAAATCTAGTTCCTCCAGACTTCATTTGATCAAAGAAGGTTTTCATCTGATCGGATTTCAATGTTAAGCCTTTGCCTTTATGCTTTCCTGCGATGGCGATCGCATTTCCTTGGGTATTCAACTGCAATAATACATACATAGGAATCTTTTCACCATTAGTGATGATCCCTTCGGAAATTAAATAGGGCATAGGCATTTGCCACTGTCCGCCATCAATACCACCTGCGGAGGAACCAATTTTGACATTATCCCTAGCTGCTCCCCAGTTTGCTTGTTTTGAGATATCCACATCGGGGATTCCATATTTAGCAAAAAATCCTTTCTCTTTGGCAATAATAAGAGGTGCGGCTTCAACAATTGGCAAGTATCCCAACTTTACCCCAGTCACTTCAGGAACCTGTTCAGGTGGAATATTTATCTTACTAACATTTTCCGAGGTCACGGATGCTGTGTCTTCTGGGGGATTTCCTAGACATCCTTTGAGTAAAATTGAACCTAAGGCAGTTGCTCCTGCTTGAGCAAGAAACCTCCTTCGCGAAAAATTGTGACTAAAATTATTCATAGATTAACTACAGGTTTAATTAGATAAATATGGGATTTATATTTAAGGGTTTTTTATGGGTTTTTTATGTCAAAGTAAAATCACGCTACCTGTTGTGAAGTATCTGTATGCGGTCAATCAGTGACACAGAATTCAGGTGGCTATCTCAATTTATTCAGATAAAGAACTAAGTTAGGAAGACTTAGAAGTATGGTTTAAGAACAATTGATTCTTTGCTGTTGTTATCTTAGGGCAAAGGCTAAATAGAGTAAAATCTATTATTTTTATAATAAAGATAGATAAATATCTATGATATTTGTCATCCCTAAAAGACCTATGTAATTCAAGCTCACAAAATAAGATGAGTGATAAACTACCTCATGATGCTCAGGAAACCTTAATAGAACTTCTCCCTTGCTCTTGAACATTCTATAGTGCTTTCTTTAGGAAGTTATAAACAAAAATGCGCCACTCTCGATATAAGACAACTGCTACCCAGAGAGCTTATTTAACTGATAGAAAGTGAACTTAGGATTATATTTGCGCCTTCTCTACTTTACTTTGATGCACTACCAAATGTATTAAGCAAGGGAGATATTAGTTAAAAGGAGGGTATTGAATACATTCTGAGACTATTCCTAGTTCTGCATTTGCCCACACTAAAGCTACTTGGCTAACCTTGTGATTTTCTAGGGTTACTAGGGTGAAATTATGGCACTTGTAATTTCCGGTTTCGATAATTCTGGGAACAGCCGCCCCATTGACATAGACTATGCCCGTTTGATCTTTAAGTACAGAAGTCCTTAATCGATCTGGAAAAGTTTTGACCCGATGGTGCATATGCCCAAAGGCAACTAGAGCGATGTTTTTGCCTAAATGCTGAGTTTTTGCGATCGCCTCTGCCAAATCTGGATCACCATAATCTCCACCGCTTAATTGCCAATCAATCCCACAAATATCCCAAGGGCGATCGCCTAAACCAGAAGCCCCGTTATGCCCTAAAAAAATAATGTTATTGTGGGCGCATTTTTGGACAGATTCCATAATTAAAGCTGTAGATGCAGTAAAGTTTCTCACCCCGTAGCGATCGCCATAGAAGTCAGAATTTTTCCATTTTTGTCCACCCCAACTAAAGGGGCGACCACCGACCACACTTAAACCCAATTCCGTAAAATCTAAATAACTAAATCCTACATGGGCTTCACCTAGTAACTCTAATTGCTGTTTGACTCCATCGGCGCTAACCACGTCTGGATCGGATTTCTTTTTTTTGCGAATGGCATACCAAGCATCATGATTACCCAAAATTACTGCTTTAGGCAAATTCAAAGAAGCGATCGCTCGTACTACTTCTATAGATTCATTGCCAAAGTCGCCAACAAACAAAACTAAATCTACATTCAAATGCTGTAAAGCCTGATGATCGGCTGCTTCCCACTGATCATGGACATCCCCAACAATCGCAATTTTGATCTGAGGTTTATCCATTATTAATTCTGTTATTAATTCTGTAATTTGATATATTGACCACCAAGATGATTCGCTCCCAGCCTTAACTCTAAAGCAAATGAATACTGAAATTAAAACTCTAGTTTATCAAGCCGAAAGTCGTTACCTTACTCCCAAAGAGTTGGGTTTATTTGCCAAATCTGTAAACTCCATGTCCAAGCGGCTAAATTTATATCAGCTTTTGCGCGATCGAGAGATTAAGATCATCCAAGCCGTAGCCGATCAGATTGAAGTCCAGATGCCTAACGCTAATCCAAAGATTTTGGAACTAGGGATTAAAAACCTAATTTTAGTAATGCGTTACTCGGCAATGGCGATCGTATGCGATAGTCCTGACCTTCTTAAAACTAGATTACTAGATTGGCTAGAGCAATTTACCCCTAGCGATATGCAGTCTGTGAATAGGGCTTTATATGGGTTACTAAATCAAACCTTAAAACAAGAACTTACTCCAGAACAATTAGCTTTACTACAACCCCTAATTAACACTGCTCAAGCCACTTTAGCTATCTGAGATATCCTAATTAAATAGCTCCAAATAGATAGAAAACAATGATCCAAACACCGCTCAAAATCATTACCCTTGCAGAGTTTTTACAACTGTCCGAAACAAAACCCGCCTGGGAATTTGTCAATAATCAGATTGTGTCTAAACCAATGCCCAAAGGACAACACAGTACTATTCAGCGTCAGTTGATTATCTTTATTAGCATGATCTTAAAACAGCAAAATACGGGAAAAATCTTTCCTGAACTACGTTGCACCTTCGGAGATCGCTCAATTGTTCCAGATCTAGCCATATTTACGGAAGCTAGAATTCCTCGTTTAGTAAATGGCAAAATCGCTAATACCTTTGATTTAGCTCCAGATTGGACTATAGAAATTTTATCGCCAGATCAGAGTGCTACTAAAGTTTTAAAGAATATTAGCTACTGTTTAGAACATGGGTCACAGATGGGATGGTTAATAGATCCTGAATCTGAATCCGTATTTATTGGGGAATCGGGGAAACTATTTTCGCTTATAGACGACCCTGGTATTTCTTTGCCATTTCCCATATTTGCCTCAAGTTCAAGTTTGACGGTTGGTGAGATTTTTGGCTGGTTAAGCGATTAATTCTTGAGAGATTTAGATCGAGCAAGAGGATTTCAATTACCCAGTCGGGATAGGTTTCAAACCAGTTAGAAATTCTGCCAGATGGCTTACAGAGAATACGATTATTGGGTTAAGGCTAATTATGTCAATTTTAGCTGTAGGAATATTTTTTGGGCTTTGCTGGTTTTTTTAGGTGGCGATCGCAAAATTTCAAAATAAATAAATTCCTAACGTCCCAAGGCATGGAGATTATTAATGACATCTGCACATTGCTTAGTTATGGCTTCTAGTTCAGAGCGATCGCACTTGGGATGAGGCGGTGGGATAAGTTCGCCAATTCTGATGGTGACAGGGTAGAAGCGAGGGAATTTAGAACCCTTTGGAAAAATCTCGTCAGTTCCCCAAATACTCACAGGCAGCAAGGGGACATTGGTTTTAGCTGCAATCAGAGTCGCACCTAATTTTGGATCAGTAATTTTGCCGTCGTTGGTTCTCGTACCTTGTAAAAATACCCCTGTTGCCCAACCATGGTCTAGGGACTCAACTGCCGCTCTAATCGCCGCGCGATCGCCTGTTCCCCTTTTGACTGAATAGGCTCCGTAGGACTTAATCACCGTCTTCAGCACTGGGATTTTAAATAACTCCTCTTTTGCCATAAAGGCAACAGGACGATCCACGCAATTAGCCACAATCAGGGGATCAAAATCGCTAGCATGGTTACTAACTATAATCACTGCGCCCCGTTTAGGGACATTCTCTGCCCCATAAATCTTGCTCCTAAAACAGATATGGAGTAAGGGACTAACCACTGACCACTTGAGAAGATGATACAAAGCTAGACTGATTTTAGGTTCTCGCTCCGCTACTTTAGCCATTCTGTAACTGTAGATGTAACTTTATCCGTAAGTTTAGCAGTAAGCAGATCTCGCTGTTGTTTCCGTTGCCATTTTTCAAATTGCTTAACATATTCACTGCTATCTTTTTGATAGGTAGCCCAAGCATCCAAAGCTATACCTATCCCCCAAAACATCAGTGGATAGACTGCCCAATTTACATTTCCAGAGCTAAATAAATTTATACTTACTAAAAAAACATTGACGATCGCATACTTCAAAACTCCATCCCGAAATTTCTGCTGTTTGTATGTGTCAAATTTTCCTAATTCTATATTTTGGATTTCCTGCGATCGCCATTTCTGTTCTGCCGCCAAAAACTCTTCTCGACTGACTCCCAATTCTGCGGCAATTTCCCCAACCTGTTCTCGACTCAACTTTTGCGGGTTATGGCTACGGTTACTTAGAGCATGGTGCAAAATTTTGGTTACTTGTTCTTCATCATAAAAATCAGCCATGACTTTCACAATTAATTAATATGCTTAACTTCAATACTAGACTAATCGATCTCATGATCTAATGGGCGATCGCCGATCTTTTAGAAATACAACTAGAAACACAACCAGCTAAATATTTCTTGCCCAGTTAATTCTAGTTCGATCCCTGTGAGGATTGGTAAGCGATTGCTATCTTTAAACTCTTGGATGCGGCGATCGCTATGCACAACTAAAATACTCTCATCTTCGGGGTCAATCAGCCAACTTAGCTCAGTCCCATATTCGGCACAGTGTAATAATTTTGCCAGGACTTTTTTATACTGCTGATCGGGTGAGAGGATTTCAATTACCCAGTCGGGATAGGTTTCAAAGTGGTTAGCAATCCGACCAGATGGTTGACGGGGAATGCGCTCCCACCGAAATATACACACATCGGGGACGATCGCCATACCACCAAATACGCAACGTAGTTCTGAGAAAGCATAACCAATTTGTAATGCTTCAATTACTTGATTAATATTTGTACAGAGTTTAACTTGGAGTCGGCTATGTTCTCCTTGAGGCATCGGTTTTTGGCTAATTTGCCCGTTGAGAAGTTCTGAGGCAGGATTTGTATCTGGTATTTCCAGAAACTCCTCTATGGTTATAGGTTTTATGGTTGTAAGGGGCATAGGTTACCTTGGGTTAAAACTTCAACTATCCATTTCACTTTTAGTTCCCAACTCCGTACTCCACCAGATCCACCAAATTAATAACCCTTGCATTGGCAAACGTAACCAGAGTAACACCAAAGGGAAATTCAAGCCAATTTGTTCATAATTCACGACCATATTTATATTAGCGGGAAAAACTGCCACCATTAAGGCAACTAAGCCATAGCCTGCGGGGATTTGAAGGAAAGGAATTAATATGCCGATCCCGCCTAAAATCTCAAAAACCCCACTGATATAAACTAGTTCTAGGTGAGCAGGCAAGTAGGGCGGCATGATTTTTTCATACATGGGGGCAGCCACAAAATGCAGAATCCAGCGCAGGTTAAAAAGATCGCCAAAATAATCCGAGATATGAGCTTGGAATTCATTTGTTTTTAGCCTGCTGTAGTCTCAAGCCATAGAGGGTTGTCCCAATTAGTCCGACATTTTGATTAAGCACGACATGAATTGGCATTGACTCCATAATCGGGCTAACCCTACCTTTATGTTTCAAGATGTTCATAAATCTAGTTTGGTTGCCAACTTCAGAAATTGAGTTATCGCAGGGGGAAATCAAAGATATAAGCTTGGGAGCGACTCCACCAGCGATATATAGCCCACCGTAAGGTAAAAGTTTCAGGGCAAAGTTGCCGATTTCTGCGGCGTAGGCATCAAGGAATATTTTGATCGTTTCGATCGCCACTTGATCATGTTTTTCGAGGGCATTTTTGGCGATCGCTGCTCCCATATCAATAGTTGAATCTCCCCCCTCCCAAGCCCTTAGTAGTTTAGAGAGTTCAGTAACTTGGGGCTCATTGTGCAGTAAAAATTGATAAATCGAGACAATCCCTTTCCCAGATACAACTCGTTCAGTGGATATGCGTTCGTGGCGACCGAGTAAAAAATTGAGTAATGCTATTTCGATGGGCGATCGCGGGGCAAAATCTGCGTGTCCACCTTCCGAGGCATGAACTTCATAATTATCATGATTCCAAGTTAGGTACCCTTCGCCCAAGCCTGTGCCTGCCCCAATCACACAAATAGGAGCCTTAGGTTGCGGCTTACCCACTTGCAAAGTATGTAAATCCTGAGCCTCTAAACCCAATACGCCATAGCCAACCGAGACAAAATCATTAATCAAGACAACTTGCTCGATCGCTAATTCAGCTTGTAATTCAGTTCCATCTAGTTGCCAACTGAGATTAGTTAAATAAGAAGTGTTATTAATTACGGGGCCAGCGATCCCAAAACAAGCCGTGTCTATGCCGGGCGTATATCCGAGCAGGGCTGTGGCTTCTTGGATAAACTGCTTAACTATTTCTTTGAGGCAACTATATTTTTGGCTAGGATAGCGATCGCTATGGAGAGTTAAAGGCTTTTGACCTTCTAAGGGTTTAATCAGACTTAGTAGAGTTTTAGTTCCACCAATATCTCCAGTTAGCAAGAGTTTCATATTAAGAATGTTCCTATTATCTGCAATATTTACTTACAAACTGATGTTACGTAATACATTCAGAAACTTTCCTGAGTTAAGAGAGTTTGAGGGCTGCGCCAAACCCCACACTAAATCGGGTTTTTATTTTTAGTACGTAAGATGAGTTACAAATTAAGTTTAGAACCATAAGAGGATTTTGGTTAATTATGCTGAGAATTGGGCGATCGCAGTTTCTAACCAAAGATTAAGATCCAACTCATACAGTGATTTTTTTGATGCAATTGTTTGAGTCATCTATCTACCTACCTTCTTTGTTTAACCTTCACTGGGAAACGCCATGCCATAAACTTCACAGGAATTATTTGGGCTTTCAATCAGTTTGACTCTATGCAATTCCACACCTAGATTAACTAAAGGCTGAGTCAAAACATTTTGGATATAAATGGCGATATTTTCCGCAGTCGGCACAATGTTGGCAAAGTAGGGAATATCCTTGTTCAAAAAAGTATGATCTAAAGGCTCAAGTATATAGCCATCTACAATATTCTGGAACTCTCCTAGATCCGCAATCATGCCAGTCTGGGCATCCATTTCACCTTTGATTGTGATCTCCAGATGGTAATTATGTCCATGTCCATTCACACGGGCGCACTTGCCATAGATAGCAGTATTTTCTGCCAAGCTTAAATCATCCTTAGCTAGACGATGGGCAGCAGAAAAGTGAGTACTAATTGATAAATGGGCTTCCATATTTTTTCCTTGATAATCTGCCCAAAGTTCAGGGCTTTCAAATAGTTGAATATTAACTAAAGGTAGATGCGGCTCTAGTTTTTGCCAAATTATCCGAGCAAGGTTTTCAGTAGTAGGCAAACATTGCTCAAACTCTCCCCAAGCCGTATTTAGATAGCTGAAATTAAGCTGAGAGATCACTTCTTTGGCAATTATATGCTTAACCTCAGATAGATTTAGCACCATGCCACTTTCATCTACTTCTCCTATCATAGACACAAATAAAACGTAGTTATGTCCATGTCCTGGAAATTTTGCACAGGCTCCAAATTGCTGAAAATTCTGATCTTCTGAAAGTGAGGGCAGCCAATAACGATGACTCGCCGAAAACTGGGCACGTCGATTAATTACACATTTTGGCATTGGGAAAATTTGGCTTAATTCTAGCTTTACCTAATAAGTTAACACTTCTGTAGATGTAAATAGCGATCGCCAATGACTTAGTATGCTCCTTTTTTGGCTAAAACCACCACTACAGTTCGTAATAAAATCTCAAAATCTAGTAGCAGTGACCAATTCTCAATATATGCAATATCAAGCCGAACCACATCATCAAAATTTTGAATATCCGAACGACCTGACACCTGCCATAGTCCTGTAATTCCAGGGATAACTTGATGGCGAATTAAGTGATGTTCTGCACAATTATTAAAGTCTCGCATCGATAGTGGTCGAGGTCCCACCAGACTCATGTCGCCAAAAATAATATTAAACATTTGTGGTAATTCATCAAGGCTATAGCGGCGGAGGAACTTACCTAAGTGGGTAATTCGAGGATCATTTTTAACCTTGAAATGAATACCATCTTTACTCTCGTTTAATTCTTCTAGTTGCTTTAATAATTCATCAGCGTTGGGAACCATTGTCCGAAATTTCCAAAACTGAAATGGTTTGCCATGGAGTCCAATTCGAGTTTGTTTATAAAAAATCGGACCTTTGGAATCTAATTTAATCAGAATGGCAATTAAAATGTAGATCGGAAAGGTTAAAGTAACAAAGCTCACGGCTCCTAGAAAGTCAAATAGTCTTTTAATCGCAAAATCAGTTCCTGTGACCACTGGAGGAGATAGTTTAACCGAGGGAATTCCACCGATAAATTCTAGTTTGACGGTGTGGGTATAAATTTCTGATTCTGTAGGCAGGAGTCTAATCGTGATCCCCGCATTACGCAAATGCCAATATAAAAACATCCGCTTATTGGCATATTCCCAAGAACCAATAAATACCTCAGTTACCCCAGAGTCAATGATCCTCCCTAGTCCTTGATTTAGGTAATCTTCAGACGCATTAATCTCATCAAGGTTAAGCCAACCTTTGATCTCATAGCGATTTTTGGCTAGGATCGGTCTAGCTAGATTTAGTTTATCCTCGGGTCTGCCGATTAAAAATATCGGAATTCTGGCTGTCCCCTGTTTACGCAGTTGATAAATCCCAAAATCTACCAGTAACCTACCTGTACAGACAAAACCGACACTATATAGCCATGACCAGATGAATGTTTCCCTAGAAACCATAGGGATGGAGCCGAAGTAGAAGACAATTAGCGGAAATAAGAGTTGAGCAAAGGATAGGGTTTTAAATAGACGAAAGTAGTCACGTCGGCGATCGCCAGAACGATAAAGTCCTTGGATTGCCAGTAAGCCAGTCTGAATAGCTATTAAAAGGGGCAAAAGAGCAAAATTAGTATGATTACCAATTAGTGATTGGATATCTACCAATATCCATGCCATAGCCAAAAAGAAGGTATCTAGAGCAATTAGAGATAGGACTCGTAACCAACTGTTACCTATACCTCGACGGAGCCTTTTTAGAGTTGGAGACCTCAGATCAGACATGGGCTGTAGAGATTCATTACCTATATTTGTGACGCTCTGATCAGCAATATTATCAGTTAAAGTTGCAATTGGGGAAGTTTCAGTCATATTTTGAGATCCTTCTAGGTATATACCCTCAAAATGTTTGAGATCAATAAATCCGAACTACTAAATTCTCTTATAGATAAGGTCTGAACATAGAAGAATAATTTTTCAAAAATATGTTCATGAAATTTTGATGATGTTATTGATGAACAATTGCTTAAATCTAGTTAAACCAGTAAAAGCACCATAAGGATTCGATTGACTTAAGCCTATTTTAAAATTGTTAAGAAAATATTAAGTTACTTAAGATCCTTGACATTGTATATCTTTTTTGGCCAGACTCAATAAACTGCCATGCAAGTTATTAAGGATTTGGGATTTACTTAAATTTTCGATCGCATAATTACGAGCTTGGATTTTCATGGTTTGGCGATCGCCGAGGTTTTGGGCAAGAAATGAGATTTTATCGGCAAGTTGCTCTGTATTTTCGGGTAGACTGACTATTGCGCCTGCATCATTAGCTACATTTGCGACTTCAGTATCAGGATTTGCAGTGGCTACTAAGGCTCCACCACAGGCAAGGATGCCACCGAGCTTAGAAGGCATGACTAAATCTGCCACATCCGATCGCTGGGGCAAAAGATGAATGTCAGCAAGATTTAAAAGATTATTTAAGTTCTCTAGAGGTTGCAATGGTAAAAATCTGACATTAGCCATGCCCTGTGCCATTATCTCTAACTCCTGTCTTGATGCCCCATCACCACAGAGGATGAATATAATTTGCGGATTAGTGACGATCTTGGCGGCGGCAATTACAATTTCTAGCCCCTGCTTTTTGCCCATGTTGCCCGAATAGAGCACAACAGTTTGTGACACTGAAATTCCTAGTTCTGCCCTTAGGGGACTGGGTTGATCTAGGGGAAAGATGGATTCAGTATCAACCCAATTTGGAAAAAGTTGGAGGCAATCCCGATCTAAACCTTTAGCCAGTAACCGTTTTTGCATAGGATCGGCAATGGTTGAGACCCGATCAAACTGCTGGATTAACCATTTTTCACACTTAAGAATTAATGACTTTAGCAAATTATTAGATAAAATTCCCATCTCAAAAGCAGCATCTACCTCTAAATCTTGAATATGTAACCAAGATTTTGCTCCTCCTAAATTAGCCGCAAACTTCCCTCCCAGACAACAGGCGATCGCAGGTGCTATGACCAAAACCAAATCAGGTTTCCATACTAATCCTTGCCACGCAACTACAGGAAAACTACTAATCGCAAAAGATAGTAAGTGCATAATTCGATTGAGTCCTAAAGGAGTTTTAGGCACCCACAAAGGGCAACGATACACAGAGCGCAATTCACTTTCTTGCTCACGATGCCACCAATTGCCATAGCCCTGACTAATCTGCCAAGCTGGATAATAGGGCGGTGCGCTGACTACGCGAATTTCGTGCTTCTGCTCTGACAACCATGCTGCCAATTCTCCTGTATATTTACCGATACCTGTAAGCTCAGGAGTATAATTCAGCCCATAAATCAGGATTCGCACAATATTTTTTCCACTATAAAATCTGTCTAAGATTATCAAGAATCTGAGGATTTAATTAAAATCATTTGCATTTAAATTTGCATTTAAAAAAGTGGAGTTCCAAAAGTGGAGTTCCAAAAGTAGGGTATTAAAACTTAATCGTCCGTCGATGCAGAGCCACTGACTCCACCAGCCCGATCGCAATAAAGTTAGTTAATAATGCCGATCGCCCATAGCTGACCCAAGGCAAAGGAATTCCAGTTATGGGAGCAACCCCAATGGTCATACCAATATTGACGATAGTTTGAAATAAAATCATCGAAAATACGCCAATTGCTAATAGAGAGCCAAAATTATCCCTTGCTTCAAGAGCTACAGATACCAATCTCCAGCAAATTATCAAAAATATCAGTAAAATGATCACGGCTCCCACAAATCCCCATTCCTCACCGATCGCCGAAAAAATAAAATCCGTATGCTGTTCGGGAATAAAATTTAGCTGAGTTTGGGTGCCTCGCAGAAATCCCTTACCCCATAAGCTCCCAGAGCCAATGGCAATCCGAGACTGAATCAGGTGATATCCACCACCGAGGGGATCTTGACTTGGATCGAGGAAAAGCGTAATCCGTAGTTTTTGATAGTCTTGGAGTAGTCCCCAAAGTAAATGTCCAACTTCCCCCGAAACTAGATTAATGACCACAGCAGCGATCGCACTAATTAAGCGCAACCAAGGTAAAGTCTGCCAAGCAATTACTCCAATCAGACCCACCCATGCTAACCATGCAGGAATATAAACATTAAACAAAATCATAGAAACTAAGGGTGAACATATAAGTATCATCCAACCCAGACTTGCCCCACCCCAATAAAGCATCCCAAGGGTAATCGCTGCAAAAACTAAGGCTGTGCCTAAATCGGGCTGAATAAAAATTAAAAACCAAGGTAAAACTGTAACTGAGAGACTTCTAGGTATATCTAAAGGTATTTGAATTGGATGGTCATGCAAAATTGCTGCGAGGGTGATGATAAAGCCCACTTTGGCAAATTCTGAAGGTTGAATATTTACCCCAAAAATCCCAATCCAACTTTGCGCTCCCGACTCAACCCGTCCAATGAGTAACACTAATACTAATGAAAAATTTGAAATTCCATAGGTGAACCAGTGGTAATCCAACAATTGATCGTAGGGAAATCGTGCGATTGCTAAAGCTATAATTAATCCAATTGCGCCAATTAGCCAATGCCACCACCACACTGATCCACCAGCATTTAGCTCGGTACTATATATGGCCATTCCTCCAATTCCAGTCAATAGGATCGGAAATAATATTAAAAGCGTGTCTAGATCTCGCCATTCTCGCCACAGATTACCCCACGAACGAATATTCATAATTACTCAGTTTTTAGATATTAGCTAGGTATAAATACTTTATAGGTAAACCAACCATACACCCAGCCGATCGCCAAGCTCAAGCCAGCTAAAAGCGCAAAAAAATTAAAAGCCTGTTTACGATCAATTCCAGATGCTTTAATTTGCGATCGAATCACAGTATAGCTACCCGCAATTACACCTGCAACCATATCAGCAGTCACACCTGAAAGCGCATCATAAATTGCCATTGTGATCACTACTGCCCAAGATAGAATTACTACTACTACCCCAATTTCAAATATGGTGATTTTCTGATCCTGCGATCGCTCCCGATCGGTTTGAGCAAATCCTAGCCACATCATCACTACGGCGGCGGCGATCGCTATAAATCCAGAACCAACACCGCCATACATAAAAACTATTCCTAGAGCTAAGGCTGTTGCTAAAAGTCCTCCATAGCCCAGAGTCAAAGCCCATACACTGCCCAAACACAAGGCTAAAAGCATGATACTTAGAGGGTTGACTCCAGATGCAATCACTCTCAATAACCGCCCAAGGAACCCATAGCCCAGAAATATTGCCATAACTGGAAGCCAGAAATAGATCGTCCTAGGTAAACCCTCGAAGAGCTTGAAGAAAATTCCCATATCTACAGTAAATCCCTAAATTCCTATCGCCACCACCTAAAGCAAGTCCAGCCGATAATTTAGAAATCATCTTTAGGGCTATACACTTCATAGGCTAGTAGGGCCAATGCATTCAGAATTCTAGCAGCCACAATTGCCCCGCCTTTTTGTCCATTAATTAGAATATATGGAATTGCTGATTTTTGCAGGCTAGATTTAGCAACCCCGACATTGACAAATTCCGATGGGGTCGCAATGACCAGAGCAGGGGCAATTTCATTGGTTGAGATCAGATGGACTAATGTTTCAAGGGCAGTTTGAGATTCTCCGATCACAAAAATACCACTGGGGTACCTTTGGGCTAAGGTTTCCATGCCCCACGCCGCCTCTGATTTTTGCTTTTGAGGACGCGTAATTACACCTGTACAACTATATAATCCATTTGCAAAGGTTGACTGCAAGGTAGGAGAAATAGCTGTTTGAACGGTTGCGACATCTACAACTATGGAAGTTCTGGCGGCGATCGCTGCGGCTCCTTTTTCTAAAGCTTGATCGCTAAAGCAAATTAGGTCTTTATATTCAAAATCAGCCGTAGCGTATATTACTTGACGAATAATTTCAAATTGAGCAGGTAGATAGCCATCAATTTCAGTATCAATTACCGATAAACCCTGTACATCACTCTTATGCCATTCCATTATTTTGCTTAATTTAGATGTTTTTATAATAGTTGATTTCTGATAGCCATGCAAAGCAGTACTTTTAGTTAGTTAGGACGGGGTTAAGGGGTGGAACCCCTTTATGGGGCGCAGCCCCAAACGCCCAATTAATCAAAACGTCCTAATTATAAAGACCACGACTATAAAATAAAACTGTTTAGCAAGCACTTATCCAACCAGCAAAACTATGCGATCTTAATACAGAAGTAATGTTAAACCATACAAAAGCAATTTGTACTAATCCAAAGCTTTTGCATCACCTGCAAGAACAATTGTCATAGTCTTCATTAAAATTGTTAGGCGATCGCATCAGATTTGCAGTTAATACAAAAGGATTGTTTGGTAATCTAGTATTACTATCGTTAAAAACAATTCTAATATGGCAACCGCAGATACTAATCGTCGAATTACACCCAGTACCATTCAACAAGACATTGACTCCTTTAATGGGCTCAAAACTGTTGCCGACTACAAAACTGCTCGTGCCGAAGCTACGCCTGAAGCATTGCAAGCAGCTTATAGCGAAATGCTGGTAAAACAAAGCGAAGAAACCGAAAAAGAAAAATTATTCAAAGCGGCGGCTGATGCCAGCAAACTAGCCGAGTGGAACTTTCATAATGTTGTTTTAGCCATGAAAGAATCAGTAAAAGGACAATTTGGTTCCGATAGCGATGCCGCACAGGCGGTGGGTTTCAAGAAGAAATCAGAACGCAAACGCCCCAGTAAAAAGAAAGTGGAGTAGATGCCATCTCAAGGCTAAGCTGCAAATTATCAATTAATCGCATAGGCGATCGCTCTACCGTAGGATTGTTTGGCGATCTAGCATTGATTCCAAAAATGACAGTTCATGTTGCTGACTTGCGGCTGTAAAAAACTGGCGATCGCTTTTTCTAAAATTAATTATTTGGGATTTAAGTAGCTAAAGTTTTTGAGGGCAAAAGCCATAACTGCATTTATGCTCTGGTCATATTTGCACTAGACTGATGGCAGAATTAGGTTAGTTATGAAAAATTCCGTGCGCTTGGGTCTATTGGGAATATTAGTTTTAGGGGTGGGATTTGGTGCCCTATGGTGGATCCAGACTACCTCAACTCCACCCGTGGTCGAATTGCCTCAGAGTGCAGGTTCCAGCCTTTCTAAAATTACGCTTACAGAAGTGGATAAAAATGGCAAGTTGCTATGGGAGATCGCGGCAGATCAGGCTGAATATACGGAAAATAATCGGCGGGCAGTGCTGACTAAGATTCGGGGGAAATTCTTCAAAGCAGGAGAGGAATTAATCGCTGTAACTGGGGCAAAGGGTTCTGTTGATCAAACCACTAAAAAAATTACAATTGAAGGAAAAGTTGAGGCGATCGCCAAGAAAGATAATATTAATGTCAAAAGCGATCGCATGATTTGGCAGCCCGAGCAAGAGCTACTAACCGCTACAGGTAATCTGCAAATTGCCAGAACCGCAAAGAATCCCGATGATCGGATCAAGATGGTGGGCAGAACTCTTACAGCTTATCCTAGTCAAAATTTGTTTACCATTACCCAAGATGTAGTTGCTACAGCTATTAAGCCACCGATCCAAATTAAAAGTGACAAGTTAATGTGGAATGCGGCTAAAAATCTCGTCACTTCTCCCAAGGCGATCGCAATTCTGCAAACTAAGGATCAACTTTCTCTTAATTCCGATCGAGGCGAGTGGAATATAAACTCGCAACAAGTAAGCCTAGATGGCAATATTCGGGCTAAGGTTCCAGAATCTGGCATAAATATCGAAACGTCATCTTTGGTTTGGGATATTAACCAGCAATTAGTGAATATAGATTCTGCCCTCAAGGTTGTAAGCCTGACTAGACTGATCTCAATTACAGCAAATACAGGCCAAGCCAAGTTGGCAACTAAAACCATTCGCCTCAATGGTCAAGTCCAAGCAAATTCAGTCCTGCGCCAAGCTACGCTCAATGCCGATCAAGTGGAATGGATTATCCCCGCTCAGACCATCACTTTAGAGGGGAATATTAACTATGCCCAAGCTGAGAAGAATCTTAAGGTATCTGGAACTAAAGCGATCGTTAACCTCGAGGCTCAGACCATTAAACTCACAGGCAAAGATGTGATCACCCAAATTACGCCCTAACTTAGTTTGGTATTGGTCATGACAGTAGGCTATTATCGTCAAAACTATACCTCTCTATACCTAATAGATTAATTTATGGATTTATCTCTAATTCCCGCCCAACCCAAACCTGGTGTACTTAACGTCGTCATTGAAATTCCCGCAGGTAGCAAAAATAAGTACGAATTTGATAAGGATTTAAATGCCTTTGCCCTAGATCGAGTTTTATATGCTTCGGTGCAGTATCCCTACGACTATGGCTTTATTCCCAATACCCTAGCTGAAGATGGTGATGCTATGGATGGGATGGTAATTATGGATCAGCCTACTTTCCCTGGTTGTGTGATTGCCGCTCGTCCAATTGGGATGCTAATTATGATTGATGGTGGCGATCGCGATGAGAAATTACTCTGCGTTCCTGTCAAAGATCCACGCTATGCAAATGTCAAATCCTTGGATGATATTGCTCCCCATCGTTTGGAAGAAATTGCTGAATTTTTCCGTACCTATAAAAACCTCGAGAAGAAAGTTACAGAAATTCAAGGCTGGCAAAATGTTGATGCCGTTGAAGTCTTTGTAAATAAGTGTATAGCTGCCTATAATCGCTAATTTTAACGCTCTCTTCTGAAGGATTGCGTTTTTAGCATTTTTATAGAGTAAATCAACCTGAAATAACGATAAAGGGGGCTACTTACCCCCTAAATTTATTATTCTTAACTAGCTGACTCAAAGACTGCCTTAGCCGCCGCCGCTTCATCAGGATGAATGCCCAAACGGGTGAGATTAAAGCGACCACGCTGATCAATCTCCCGAATTTTGATCAGAACTTCATCACCAACGGCGACTTCATCTTCAACTTTACCCACTCGCCCCTCGGCTAATTGTGAGATATGCACCATCCCTTCTTTGCCAGGTAAGAACTCGACAAATGCGCCAATGGGAATAATCCGCATCACTTTTCCGACATACACATCTCCAGCACTGACACGGCGGGTCATCCCTTCGATTAATTGCTTGGCACGTTTAGCCCCATCCCCATCCATGGAAGAAATCGTCACGGTACCATCGTCTTGGATATCAACTTTTGCGCCTGTTTCTTCGGTAATGCCCTTGATATTTCTACCTCCAGGTCCAATTACCAAACCAATTTGATCGGGATTGATTTGTATAGTTAATAGTCTGGGGGCATGGGGCGATAGTTCAATTCTGGAGGTGGAAATAGCTTCCATCATCTTGCCGAGAATATGCATTCTACCTGCTTTGGCTTGGATAATGGCATCCCGAATGGTATCCATGGCAATACCAGTAATTTTCATATCCATTTGTAAAGCGGTGATACCACTATCTGTACCTGCAACTTTGAAGTCCATATCACCTAGGAAGTCTTCAATTCCCTGAATGTCCGTAAGGATACGAGTTTGATCGCCTTCTTGGATTAATCCCATGGCAACTCCACTTACGGGCTTGGTAATTGGAACTCCTGCATCCATTAATGCCAAGGTAGAGGCACAAACTGAACCCATGGAAGTGGAGCCATTGGAAGATAGCACTTCCGATACAACCCTGAGCACATAGGGGAACTCGTTTGCAGGTGGCAGTACTGGCACGATCGCTCTTTCAGCCAAAGCCCCATGTCCAATTTCTCTGCGCCCAGGCGATCGCATGGGTTTAACTTCTCCCACAGAGTAGGGAGGCATATTGTAGTGATGCAAGTAGCGTTTTTTGTCATCGGGATGCAAGTCATCCATTTCCTGAGCATCAGATGGAGATCCTAAGGTAGCGATGGATAGAACCTGAGTGAGACCCCGATTAAATAAACCACTGCCATGGACACGGGGTAAAATTCCTGTATCGGCAGACACAGGGCGAACTTGATCTAACTTGCGGCCATCAATTCTAAGGCTGTCTTCGATCACCTGACGACGCATCAAGATTTTGGTGATTTCCTTAAAGGTGCTGCTAACGGTTTTATCTGTGGCTACAAGCTTGACGGGATTAGTTTCTTCGAGGTCTGCGATCGCCGCTTTTAATTCCTTTTTAATTACATCTAGGGCTGCATCTCTGACCTTGCGATCTTTCTCTAAACTGGTAACTACTTTTTTAACCTTTTCGCCAACTTGCTCATTAATAAAGCTCTGCAAAGTTAAATCTACAGGGGGTTGGACTAACTGCACGGGGGCAATTCCCATTTCTGCCATAATAATTTGCTGGGCTTTGATTAGCTCCTGAACGGCTTCATAGCCAAATTCAATCGCTTCAATCATATCTTGCTCTGGAAGTTGATTGGCTCCAGCTTCTACCATGATGATCCCTTCGGTCGTACCTGCCACAACTAGGTCTAAGTCACCTGCTTCGACTTCAGCGTAGGTGGGATTAATAATAAACTCATCCCCTACTAGTCCGACTCTGACTCCGGCCATGGGGCCATTAAACGGTAATCCTGCGACTAAGGCGGCGATCGAGGCGGCGGTAACTGCTAACACATCAGGGGGAGACTTTTCATCCAATGCCATAGTTGTGGCAATAATCTGAATGTCATCTCGAATCCAGTTAGGAAATAGTGGACGCATGGGGCGATCGATTAAGCGGCAAATTAAAATTGCTTTTTCGGGAGGACGACCCTCACGCCGTAAAAATCCACCTGGTATTCTGCCTGCGGCGTATAATCTTTCTTCGTAGTCCACCATTAAAGGGAGAAAGTCAATCCCTTCCCGTGCTTCGCCTCTGGTTGCTGTCACTAAAACTGCGGTCTCGCCACACTGGATTAATACCGATCCACCTGCCTGTGGAGCTAATAAGCCGATTCTTAACTTAATCTCTCTGCCATAGAACGAGATTATTTTTTCTGTTACTGTCATTATGTTTTTTCTTTATACTTGTGGCAATCATATAGCTATTACTAACCTGTTTGGGGTTTATTAATTTTTTATATTGATTTACTAATCTAGTTCTTAAGGGGCAAAGAGCCAGAGCCACAGGGGAATAGTTACCAAGACTCCAATACTACTAAGGGCAATGCTCATGAGGATAATTTCTTTTTTGACGTTGTATTCCTCAGCTAAAATTACGCCCGCCAAAGCCGTAGGCATTCCAGCTTGTAACACCATTGCTAACTGGGGTGAGCCTGTAATTCCCGCCATACCCATGCCAGCTCCCACAACTAGGGGCAGAAATAATAACTTCACGGCGCTAGCGGGTAAAGCATAACTGAGAATTTGCCAGTTTTTAATAGACCTGAGCCTAATTCCAACCAACACCAGTGCCAAAGGGACAACTATTTGAATTGACTGCTGTAAATAAGTTGATATAGAAGCTGATAACTCAATTTGATTAATTTGCAGATATAAACCCAGTCCAAAGGCCCACAGTGCTGGGGTTGTGATTACCGATTTCAAGTGGGTTGTCCAGTTTACGGCTTTATCATGTTCGCCATAGAAGGAAGCGATCGCTACACCAATCCCATAGCTAGCAATAATATTATGAGCTAGGCTAAACAGCACGACCCAGCTTAGGTAGGAATTTTCGACTAAGTTAGGGGTAATTGCCAAGCCCACAAAGCCCGTATTTCCTAGAATTGCAGCGAGGAGAAAATCACCTTTTTCAGACTTAGGTAAATTTCGGCACAATAACCAAGCGATCGCACTTCCAGCTCCTAAACTCAAAGTCACAATTAACGGTACTGTCCACAGATTAATATTTATTTCTGACCTTTGCATAAAAGCCAGAACCTGAAGCGGAACCCCAACCCAATAAAGCGATCGCCCAATCAACTTAGGGATAAAATCTGGCACAGAGCGCAAAAACATCAGCCCCACCAAGACCCAACCCACCAAGGGCAAATAGATTTCAGCAAGTTGACCAACCATATTACCCCGACCCTAAACCCGACCTCGGAGATACTGAGCCATTTCATTCGGTTTCGGAGAGTTCTCTACGGCTATTTCTTCAGTAATGCGACCATCTTCATAGAGATTTAGTAAAGACTGGTTCATGGAACACATGCCATCAAAACTTGACTTGGGGATAATTGCCTCAATTTCATCAACTTCACCCCGTTTAATATAGTCACGAATGGCATCGGTATTAATCATGATCTCATGGGCAGCAGCTCGTTTGCCATCGGTAGTCCGCACTAGGGTTTGAGCCATTACAGCGACAAGGGTTTCGGCAATTTGATCGCGCATGGGAGCCTGTTGATCGGGTTCGTACAGGTTCAAAATCCGCTCAATGGTTTTAACCGCACTATTTGTGTGGAGTGTACCAAATACTAAGTGACCCGTTTGTCCTGCTTTCAGGGCTGTATTTACAGTATCGCGATCTCGCATTTCTCCAATTAAAATAATATCTGGATCTTCCCGCAAAGATGATTTCAGGGCGTTATCAAATTTATGGGTATGGATTCCCACTTCCCGTTGTTTAATTAAAGCTTTTTTACTAGGATGCACAAATTCAATGGGATCTTCAATGGAGATCAAATGTTTGGGCATTTCCGAGTTAATAAAATCAACCATGGCAGCAAGAGTCGTGCTTTTACCCGAACCAGTAGGGCCTGTGATTAAAATTAGCCCTTTATGGGTATAGCAAAGCTCTCGGAATATCTCAGGTAAATTTAATTCATCAATGGTCAGAATTTTCAGGGGGATGAGCCGCATCACCAGAGCAGGCCCTTTTAAAGTATCAAAAACATTAATCCGACAACGGGCAAATTCATACTGGGTGGCCCCATCAAACTCCAGGGAATCTTTAAAGCCTTGAATTTGTTTTTCATCTAGCACCTCAGCTAACCATGAGTAAAAGGTGGCTTCATCGGGTAGGGGGTAATTTTCCTGCACCACCATTAATCCCCTAGACCTAAATCTAATTTTTTCATTAGCTCCTAGGTGTAAATCGGAGCAACCCTGATCGAAGGCATCTTTAACCAACTGTTCTAGGGTTGGTTGCCCAGCACCACGGCTGTAACGTCCATTAGTATTATTCTCAACCAGAGGCGGTGGACCTAGTCTCACGGGGGTACGGATTTGACTGCCTGACCTAGAGAGAGGTGGTGGTACAGCTCCACTTAAGGGAGAAGGAACTCTACTAGGGGGGGGTAGGGGAGGAATACCAGACATACACAACCTCTTTAGAATTACTTGCTTTTGAATTATATTGTTAGACTAGAGACTATATTAACTTTTATGCTCTCATTAATGTAAAGTCAATTCATGAATATTCTTACTACCCTACGATCGCAAGCCATTAAAAATTACCAAGCTAAACCCAAACCCCAAGCTGAAGCTTCACCCCAAGCTAATAAAGGGATTGAAATCAAATCTAAGCGCGAGCTAGAGATCATGCGGGAGTCGTCTCGGATTGTAGCAACGGTGCTAAAAGAAATTTCGCAAATTATTGCCCCAGGTATGACAACCCTAGATTTAGATATGCACGCCGAAAAAAGAATTAGAGAAATGGGGGCAATTCCCAGCTTTAAGGGCTATCACAAATTTCCTGCAACCCTATGTGTCAGTGTCAATAATGAAGTTGTCCACGGCATTCCCAATGGTAAGAAAGCAATCAAAGCAGGAGATTTGGTTAAGGTCGATGTGGGGGCGTTTCAAAATGGCTTTCACGGTGATTCTTGTATTACAATCATGGTTCCTCCAGTCAGCGATCGCATTCTCCGTCTCACCAAAGTCGCCGAGGCAGCTTTGTATAAAGGTATTGAGCAGGTAAAAGCTGGTAACTATTTGCTAGATATTGCGGGGGCAGTTGATGATTATGTCAAAGCCAATGGCTATACCGTGGTTGAAAACTTTACTGGGCATGGTGTCGGCAGAAATTTGCATGAAGAGCCATCTGTATTTAATAATCGTAGTGCCATAACTGGTAAAAATCCTTTGCCTAATATCAAATTACGGGCGGGCATGACCTTGGCGATCGAACCTATTATCAATGAAGGCTCCAACCGTGTCAGAATTTTAGCTGATAAGTGGACGGCGGTAACAGTGGATAATAAACTTTCGGCACAGTTTGAGCATACGGTTTTGGTGACAGAAGATGGTTATGAAATCTTTACCGATCGCACTAAAGTTTAAGAAGTAAAGTTTAATGAAAAGTATAAAGAATAGAATCCTTTGCCTTTGAATATTAGCTACTGCCTCAACCACAACTGCAATTATCAAAATCCAGATCTCCCCAAGTTTTGTCAAAATTGTGGGGCACAACTGCTTGTAAACGATCGCTATCGAGCCGTGCGTATAATTGGGCGAGGTGGATTTGGTCGTACTTTTTTGGCGATCGATGAAGCAAAACCATCTCATCCCCACTGTGTAATTAAGCAATTTTTACCAGTAGAAAACGAGTTTGTAGATGAAGCAAGACGATTATTTAAGCAAGAAGCCGTCAGATTGGATGACCTTGGTAAGCACTCCCAAATTCCTGAGCTATTTGCTTACACAGAACAGGAAAATCGCCTGTATCTAGTTCAACAGTTTATCAACGGACTAAATCTCAGCAAAGAACTGATCCGAGAGGGGCTGTATGATGAGGTCAAAATTCGGAAATTATTAAATGACCTGCTCCCAGTTTTGCAGTTTATACATGAATCTCAAGTTATTCATCGGGATATTAAGCCTGATAATATTATTCGGCGTAGGTCTGATGGAAAACCTGTGATTGTGGATTTTGGTGCAGCCAAGTTTGCCACAACTACCAGTCTTGCTAAAGCTGGCACAACTATCGGTACTGTAGGCTATGTCGCCCCTGAGCAAAGTTTGGGAAAAGCCGTGTTTAGTAGTGATATTTATAGCCTCGGAGTAACCTGTATTTATCTTCTGACCAAGGTAGAACCCTATAACTTATTTGATGCCTCCGAAGGATTTATCTGGCGGCACCGCACGGAGGGAGTTAGCGATCGCCTTGCCCAAGTTTTAGACAAAATGATCAATGCCTCGGTTAAGCAACGCTATAACACTGCCAATGATGTCCTCAAGGATTTAAATACCGCCCAAAATCAGAAACCAAAATCTAGTGCTAAGACGATCTCCCCTGATAAAAGTAAGTCGCTACATATAAACCTCAGAAAATTTAAATTTGAGACGATCACCCTAAGAGTAATCAACCACAATAAGCAAGCTACTATATTCGGACGTAAGATCATCTCCAGCGCAAATATAGCCTTAGATAGGCGCACTTACCAAGTTGAATACTTTATTGATGCTCCAGTGGACGACCTCAAGATTGAGATGATCAGAGTGCCCGATGGTGTTTTTTTAATGGGTTCACCAATTACGGAAGAAGAGCAATCTAAAGATGAAAATCCTCAACATCTAGTTAATATTTCAGCATTCTTTCTGGGAAAGTATCCGATCACCCAAGCTCAGTGGCAGATGGTTATGGACAGCAATCCCTCCCACTTTAAGGGAGCTAATCTGCCCGTTGAGAATGTGTCTTGGCATGATGCCCAAGGGTTTTGCCATAAGCTATCAGAGGTAACTGGAAAGCCCTATCGTCTGCCCACAGAAGCAGAATGGGAATATGCTTGTCGGGCGGGAACTACAACTCCTTTTTATTTTGGAGAAGTAATCACATCTGATCTTGCCAACTTTAATGGGCAAGTTACCTATGGCGGCTATCTTAAAACTAAATATCGTCAGCAGACAACGGATGTGAGTACTTTCCCCCCTAATTCATTTGGGCTATATGATATGCATGGAAATGTCTGGGAATGGTGCCAAGATGAATCTCATGATCACTATCGAAATGCCCCTGCTGATGGTAGTGCATGGCAAGCTAGTAGCACCAGTAATGGCAACCGTAGTCGAGTTTTGCGGGGAGGGGCATGGAACTCTACTCCTGCTAATTGCCGGTCGGCTTTTCGGAATGGTTATTTCCCTGATAGTAGATTCGATCGCTGTGGATTCAGAATTGCCTTCTCGATTTAGGAATAGTTAGAACTAAGAATATATAATTGAGCTGCGAATATCAAAATAGATTAAATCGTTCTAGGTGAATGGCGATCGCCGAGGGTAACTGATGGGCTAAGGCGTTGTAATTAGGCACTATTAGACGTTGATGGATGGGTAAATCAAAGGGAAATACGCCTTGATCTTGACTCCCAACTTGGATTAATAAAATTTGCTCCGATCTCTTAGTTTGCAGGGCATAACCAACTTCTACACAGACATGGGGGCTGGGGATTAACTGGGGTGGATCGGAATTAATTTCGGCGATCGCACTGACATCAGCAATAAATAACAAACTTCGCTTTAGTTTTGTAAATATAGCACTTTTGAGTTTAATCGGTTCATCGGTAGAACGGAAGGATTGCTCTAGGGTTAATTTAATCCGAGATGTGCGATTAATTTGGGCGATCGCAGTTTCTAATGCTTCTCTAATTAATTGGCTTGACTCAGGTTGTTGAGTTTGATAGCTAAAAAATATGGTGGGATCTAACTGGGATAGGGTTTCTTGCTTGGTAAAGTATATTTCATGACTAATTAGATCGATATTAGCGATCGCATAGCTCCCACTTCCTTCCACATAAAATTCAATGGTTTCCCCTGCCAAATAACGCTGGAACCATTCGGATTCTCGCACAATCGTCACTTCATCTAAAAAATCTGCTCTGAGTGCCGACTTAAGTAAACTATTTTTTGCCAACCGTAGGTCGTATGGACGTTCAACTAGCGATCGCAGGGGTTCGTATTCAGGAATGTACCAAGCTTTTAATGCAATAATTGCCATAATTAATCTACCAAAGCCAAATCTAAGAGCTTAATTAAAGACATAGATTACACTAATTTTTTATGCGGTTGTGGGTAATAATTAACAAATTAACGATCAAATTAACCTACTAAATTTTAGATTAACCCTATGACTACCCATTTCATCACGGCGGAAATTGACTTAAATCAAAATCAAGAAAACTTAGTCGAAGCGATCGCCACCGAACTCTCAACCCAAGGCGAACCTCTCCGTTGGGCAATTACTGAAGTTAATGCCGAAACTCAAACCGCCAAAGTGGAAGCAGTAGTCACAAAATAATTAGGCTAAGGCTGGGTTAGGGTACATAGTTCAATGATTGCTGTTTGCAGGGCTGCGGTTTCATTCATGCCTCTTTTTAATCCTAGTTCTAGTTGCAGTAAAACCGAGAGAGCTTTAATTAAGTTTTTACTATTCAGGTGCTGGACTTCCTGCTTAAAGTAATACATCCGTTTAGGATTACTAATTTCCGCCGCCGTAGCGATCGCCTTGTCATCTCTTTCCCCAGCTTCTTGCAATACTTTTACCCATAACCAAGTCCGAAATTGGGTTGTTAAAGTCGCAGAAACTCTCAATCCCGCTTCATTGTTGTTCAACAACTCCATCAGCAGTGATAAAGCTTGACTAATCTGTCCTAGGCGAATAGCAGAGGCTAATTGAAAACTATTATGGGCAGTCTGATTAACTAATTGGGCGATCGCTAGTGCATTTAGAGGTTTATTTCCATCCGCAATCAACTTTAGCTTTTGTAACTCCATCTCCAAACGGCGGGAATCTCCTCCCACGGCTTCTACTAAAAACTCGATGCCATCATTCGTAAGATTTACCCCAATTGCAATTGCTGTATTTTTAACTAGTTGAGAAATTTCCCCAGTATTCCAGCTCGGAATTAAGGAAAACTCTTGAACCTTGGCATATTTTTGCAATAACTTTGTGGATTTAATTCTGCCATCGGGCTTACTAGAACTGGTAAAAACTAGGTGTGAGTTTGCAGGTAGATGGATTAGAGTTCTTTCTAATTCTGCTAATAAACCCTCAGAACATTTCTGGGCGATCGTTGTATCAATTAAACAAGTAAGGCGATCTCCTGCGCCAAAGGGTTGAGTAGAGGCTTGATTAAAAGCTTCCATAGCTTGCTGATCAGTGGAGGCATTAACTTTCATATAGTTAAAGTCCAACCACATTGGATCTAATAACTCTAATTTTAGTTTCCTTAGGGTTAGATCGATTTTATACTCGTCATCTCCCCACAAAAAATACGTTGTCATTGTATGATTAAATGCATCATGAGGTGTGTGAGTGTGAATAATGGTAACTAGAGGTCAGACTGGTAGAATTTTACCGAACAGCAAGTCAAGGGCAAATAATATTCCTTGGAAGCGATTTTTTGATATTGGATTTTCCTTAAGTATTTTGATTTTACTTTCGCCCCTCTATCTGGCGATCGCCCTGCTCATTTATTTTAGTTCTCCAGGCCCGATATTTTACAGTCAGCAACGAGTAGGGAAAAATGGTCGAATATTTTCCTGTATCAAGTTCAGAACAATGATGGTTGGGGCTGATCAAGTTTTGCAAGACCTTCTAGATCGGTGTCCTTACCAAAAAGCAGAATTTGAAAGTTGTTACAAGCTCAAAAATGATCCAAGGATCACACCCATTGGCAAATTCTTAAGGTTTACCAGTCTGGATGAACTACCACAATTTTGGCATGTCCTCACTGGCGAGATGAGTGTAGTTGGTCCTCGCCCTTTAGTGCCTGAAGAATTATGTAGGTATCGTAGTTTCATCGATCAAGTACTCAAAGTTAGACCTGGGATCACTGGAATATGGCAAGTATCGGGACGTAATGATCTTTCCTATGCACAAAGAATAAAGCTTGACCTCTACTATTCCCGCCATCACAATCTAGGGTTAGACCTTTTGATTATTATAAAGACCATATTTGTAGTTATCTTCCCCAAGGGTAATGGAGCGTATTAATCATCTGGCAGTTAAATTTTAATGATGTAAGAAATGGCTGAATTTTAGATAAACCGAGAATTTAGCCATAAATTCAACAACTTGACACTCCCACCGCTAAAGCGGGGGATTCTCAGATCGTCCAGCTAACTTACGCTTTAGACTTACATCTACAACGCAGAGGTTATTCTGTCCTTGAGCGTTAATTTCGCTAT
>VYKS01000167.1_pt1 | contig 39906 bp, 28 predicted proteins | sample 5114511 | NCBI WGS metagenome assembly VYKS01 (sample SAMN12291795, study PRJNA351875) | freshwater metagenome | isolation source: freshwater lake | place: USA: Michigan, Gull Lake | collected 2011-07-05 | reverse complement strand
CACGCAACCACTGCGATCGTAGCACGTTTCGAGAGTGACATGGGACGGTGACGGCGAGGGTGAACCGCAGTCGTGGTGCGGCAGAACCGGCGGAGGAGCCGGAGGGCAACACGGTGTATTACGGGCGAAGGGGCCCCAACGCTCGCCTTGATGCCCGTCGCACGCTAACGTTGCGCCATGTCATTCTCCCGCCATCGGTTCCGTCCCAGCCAGGCGCATACGCCGCGCCGCGCGGCGGCGGTGGTCGGCGCGACGTTGGCGCTGAGCACCCTCGCCGGATGCTTCCGCTATCTGCCGCTCGACAGCACGGCCGTGCCGGCGCGCACCGAAATCCGGCTGGTCTTCACCGCCGACGGCGCGCGCGCGCTGCGTGATTCGGCGGGCTTCGAACTCCGTCAGTTGGACGGCGTCGCGGTGCGCACGCTGGCCGACAGCGCCATCGTCGTCCGTCCAGGCAGCATCATTACGGCCGACGGCAATGAGCTGCAGTGGCGTCGTGGCGACCTCATGGTGCCCTGGCGCACCGTCGACCGCTCGCAGCAGCGGACAATGGACAAACGCCGGACGCGCCGCTTTGCCGTCGTCATGGGCGCCGTGTTCTCCGGCGTGGTGTATTTCGCCCTCAGGAGCATTGCTGGCGGCGGCGGCACGACGTCGCAGCCCGGCGGCGGCGTGCCGGAGTAACGGTCCCTGAGAGAATCCCCCATGGGCTTGCCCACCGACGCGGAGCTGAACGCCATCGGCGTGCTCCGTCGCCGTCTCATCGAAGCGCGGATCGTGGCGCCGCTGCTGGACGCCATGAGCGCCGAGTTCGGGGCCGAGCGCGTCCGCGCCATTGCCCGGGACGTGATCGTGTCGCTGGCCACGGCGCAGGGGGCACAGCTCGCGCAGGCAGCGGGCGGCTGCTCACTCGCCCACTTCGCACAGACACTCGACCGGTGGACGGCAGATGATGCCCTCCAGATCACGGTGCAGGAGTCGACCCCCGAGCGATTCGCGTTCAACGTGACCCGCTGCCGCTACGCCGAGATGTATCGCGAGTTGGGAATTCCCGAGTTGGGCGCCATACTGTCCTGCAATCGTGACGCGGCACTGATGGACGGCTTCAACCCGGCGGTAGACTTCACGAGAACGCAGACTATCATGTCGGGCGCCTCGCACTGCAACTTCGTGTACACGCTCACCCGCGCGACGCCGCTCTGACCGCGGCACTCCACCTCACACCAACGGAAGGCCCGATGTACGGAACGGTGATTGCGTTGCACAACGTGCTGGCGTGGCTCGTCCTCGCGGTAGGTCTGGCGGTCGTCGTCCAAGGCGCGACGGCGAGTCGCACGTGGGGGCCGGCCCAGACGTCGTGGGTTCGCCGCTTCACGCTGCTCGTACACCTGCAGTTCGTTGCTGGCCTCGTACTCTGGTTCCTGAGTCCGACCGTGACCGCCGCCCGGGGCTCCGTGGGCGACACCATGAAGAACGCCGAGCTCCGACGGCTCGTCGTCGAGCACCCCACGCTCATGATCCTTGCGGTTGTCGCGGCAACGGTCACCAGTGTGCTCGTCCGCAAGGCGCCCTCGTCCGAAACCAAGGCACGCCAAGCGCTCATTGGAACGATCGTGTCGCTCGCCCTCATCGCGGCCGTCATCCCATGGCAGACGCTGCTCGGCCGCTGGACCGCGTGATTCGTAGGGTTGGCCTGCAGCACCGTCCATGAGCGCAACCGAACACGACGAGTGGTTGTGGGGATGGGATACCACGCCGGCGATCGTGTCGGTATGGGCCGAGGGCAGCGGGCAGGCCACGGTGTGGAGTCGACCGCACGGTGGCGCACTGCGCACGCAGACCGTGCGCTTCAGGCCGTGGGCGCTGCTCGACTCCATCGACGATCTGGCCGCCGCCGGGGTACCGTACACCATCGACGATGGTGATCCGGAGGCCACAGGGCTCCGCGTACGGGAACTCGCGGGCCCGGGCGCGTTGCGGGTGTTGCTGTCGGCCGACCGGTTTTCGCAGCTCGAGGCAGCCGTCTGCCGTGGCGCCTCGCGACGGTTGCCGCGTCGCATCGCGCGCCTCGCGCAGCTGCCGCGGCAGACGCGACATGTGTTGCCCCCCGACGAACAGTTTCTCGTCGCGACCGGTCTGACGTACTTCCGCGATCTCACGTTCGCGCAATTGCGACGGTTGCAATTCGATCTCGAGACCACCGGACTCGACCCGGCCGTCGATCGCATCTTTCTCATCGCGGTCGGAACGCCAGACGGCGAGGTCGAGCTGCTCGAAGCGCAGGGCGACGGAGATGCCGCCGAAGCGGAGCTCATCGCCAGGTTCGTCTCGCGCCTGCGCGCGCTCGACCCAGACGTCATCGAGAATCACAACCTGCATGGCTTCGACTTGCCGTTCCTGCGCCGACGCGCCGCGATACTGCGCGTGCCGCTGGCACTCGGTCGACTGCACCACACCGCACTCCTCGAGCGGGCGGCCATGCGTGGCACCACCAGCGATGCCGCGCGCGGGGCAGAAGGCCAGAATGGCGGTGACGACCGCCGCGTGCGACTTATCGCCCCCGGGCGCGAGTTCATCGACACACTCGACGCCGTCAGACGCTACGACTTCGCAGTCCGCGAGCTCCCCGGGTACGGGCTCAAAGCTGTCGCGCGGCACTTCGGGTTGGCCGGCCCGGCGCGTGAACTCATCCCCGGCGATCGCATTCACGCCGTGTATCGCACCGATCCGGACCGGGTCCGCCGGTATGCGGGCGCCGACGTTACCGAGGTGGCCGGGCTGGCGCGCATACTGGGGGGCGCCGCCTTCGCGCTCGCCCGCATGGCGCCTCGGCGCTACGAGCGACTGGCCGATGCCGGTGCCGCGACCGGCGTAATCGACCCGCTGCTCGTGCGCGCCTATCTGCGCGCCGGGCAGGCGCTGCCCGCACATGCGCCCCACGACGGCACCGTGCACAGCGGGGCGGCGCTCTATCTGTTCACCTCGGGGGTGGCGCACCGTATCGTGAAAGTCGATGTGGCGAGTCTCTACCCGTCGCTCATGCGCGCGTTTCGCATTGGGCCGTCGCGCGATCATCTGCAGGCACTGCTCGTGCTCGTCGACAAGCTCGTCGAACAGCGGCTGCGCGCCAAAGGGGCCGCCAAGGACGCGCCCGCCGGGTCCGACGAACGCTTCACGCAGGAGGCAATGAGCGCCGCCATGAAGCTCGTCGTGAACTCCGCGTACGGGTACCTGGCGGCGGGTGAAGGGCTTACGCGCTTCGCCGACGTACACGCCGCCAACGACGTCACGCGACGTGGACGCGAAACGCTGCTGCTCATGTGCCGCGCCCTCGCCGAGCGCGGCGCGCGGCTCATCGAGGCCGACACCGACGGGGTGTATGTGGCAGTGCCCGCCGCGTGGAGCGAAGCAGACGAACGGCGCGTGGTGGAAGAGGTCGCCGCGCTGCTGCCGCCACTGGTGCGTCTCGAGTTCGAAGGGCGCTATGCCGCCATGCTGTCGCACGAAGCAAAGAACTACGCGCTGCTCACCTACGACGGCAAACTGCATCTCAAAGGCGTCGCGTTCCGCTCCAGTCGCGCCGAGCCCTTTGGCGAAGCGTTCCTGCGAACGGCCATTCCCCGACTCTTGTCCGGCGATATTCCCGGTGTGCGCGCGGCCTATCTGGACACGCTCGACGCGCTGCGCACGCGTACGCTTCCCACCGTGGCCGTGGCCTCCCGCGTTCGCCTGCGCAAGGTCCCGGAGGCGTACGCGCGATCGCGGACCGCCCGCCGCGAGTTTGCCTACGAAGCCATGTGGCACAGTGGCCGCCGCACCTGGTCGGCGGGCGATCGGGTGCGGGTGTACCGCGCGCAGGACGGCCTCGGCCGGGTCATCGACGAAGTCGAGGACGAGGCGCGCATGGAGAGTGACCCGCGGGATTACGACGTGGCGTATTACGCCGCCTTGCTGCGGCGCACCTTTGCCACGCGCCTCGCCAGCGCCTTTTTGCCGGAAGACTTTGCGATCGTGTTCGCCGACACCGAGCAGTTGCCACTTTTCGCACCCGCATTGCAGCAGATCGCCCCCGTCGCCACGCGGGAAGACACCATCTGGCAGCAGCTGCATGCTTGATCGCTGAATATCAGCCGTCAGACTGGGGAGACCTGCCATAGCCGGGAGTTGCTGGCCATGAGCGAGCGTGGGACCTATACTCTCGCAATTCGTCCCACCACGTCCCCGTCCCCAGGAAGGCCCATGTTGCGACCGACGCTCAAACGGTTGCTCGTTGCGGCATGCAGCAGCGCCCTCGTCTCGATGCCGCTGCATGCCCAGAACACCATCATTCTCGACGGCACGGTGCGTGCCGACGGTGCCCCCGTTACCGGGGCACAGGTCACGGTGCGCAATATCGCGACCGCCGAAGTCAATCGGACACTGACCCGCCCCACCGGCGAATTCCGCGTGCTCGGACTGTATTCAGGTCAATACACCGTCAATGTGCGCGCGCTGGGGTATCGCCAGCGCACCGACACGGTGAACCTCGTGCTTGGCCAGCGCGCGCGGCTCGAATTCGATCTCGAAAAGGGGGCGGCGGAGCTCGACGCGCAAACCGTCGTCGCCGAGCGCGTGAAGCAGGTCGAAGTGCAGCGCATGTCGGTGTCGGCGCCGGTCGTGAAGGAAGAAATCGAAAACCTTCCCTTCAATGCGCGTGGCATCATGAACCTGGCCGGCATCGCGCCAGGCATCAAGACGTACGCGGCCCAATCGGGACGCACGCTGCCCTCGGGCGGTGCGGCGCCGGACCTTCGGTTCTTCAACGTCTACATGGACGGGGTCGAAATGAAGAGTCTCTTCAACGGCAATATCGTGGGTCTCGGTCAGACGGGATCGCCGCTGCCGCAGGAAGGGCTCGAAACGTTTCGCGTGTACCTCAATCCCTACGACGCGGAGTTCACGCGCGCCGGCTCGTACGTGATCAGCGCCGAAAGCAAGCGCGGAACCAACGAGTGGAAGGGATCGGCGTTCGGCTTCCTGCAGAACAGGGCGATGCTCGCGCGGAATGCCTTTCAGCCGATCAAGCCGGACTTCGGCCGCGAGCAGCTCGGCTTCAATATCGCGGGCCCGCTCAAGAAGGACAAACTCTTTCTCGCGACGAGCTACGAGCTCACCGACACCGACTTCTTCCTCGACGTGAACCCCACGACGGCCGCAGCCAACACCCGCTGGCCATCCGTGAGGGGCTCGTTCGCGGCGCCCAACAGGAATCACACGCTGTTCTCGCGGCTCACGTACGTGCAGAGCCCGCAACTGACCTACGACTTCATGGGCTCCACGCGTTTTCTGCGCGGGGAAGGCAATTTCGGTGGGCGCGCCTCGCAGGACGCCGGCATCTCGCAGCGGTACGAGATCTATACGGCACAGCTGCGCCAGAAGTTCGTGTCCTCCAGCGGCAACCTGGTGAACGAAGCGTCGCTGCAGTTCGTGGGATGGAACCACAACGAGGCGCCGCTGCTCCCGGGGCCGCAGCGCAATTTCCCAGGGGTGCAGTTCGGCACGTCGGGCTTCCCGCTCATCCTGCAGGAAAATCATTTCCGCGCCGTGAACCGGGCCACGTACAACCTCGAGAAGGCGGGGTCGCACATCATCAAGGTCGGTGTCGAACTCAGCACCATCGGCGCGCTGCAGAACCAGCCGAACAATGCCGACGGCACGTTCACCTACAACGTCGACGACCCCACGGCGCTGCCCGTGTCGGCGACGATCGCCGTGGGCTTCACCGATCCGAACGGCACGTCGGATGCCATTGCCCGCGCCCGCGGATACACGACGGGCTTCTACATCAACGACGAGTGGCGCATCAAGCCGAATTTCACGCTCTCGCTGGGCCTCCGGCATGACGCGGAATTCAACACGATGAACAACAGCTACGTCACGCCGTGGGCGAGCAACGCGACGTTGACCGCCATCCCGGCGCTGCAGCCGTTCATCAATACCGGTAACCGCCGGAATCAGCTCGGCAACTTCTCCCCGCGCGTGTCCTTCTCGTGGGATCCGTTCAAGGACAACCGCACCTTCGTGCGTGGCGGGTTCGGCATCATTTACGATCGCGTCACGAGCTTCATGGGCTTCCAGGAGCGCCGCAATTCCACGTGGCGCACGTACACCTTCGCGAACCCCGGCACGAGTGATCCGGCGGTGCTGCGCCAGCGCGTGATTGCCGGCGCCTCGGCCGCGTTGTCCCCGATTCTGATGGACAACGAGATGAAGACGCCATTCTCCAGGCAGATGTCGCTCGGCGTGGGGCATCAGTTCTCGTCGGAGCTTGGCGTCAATGTCGACTATGTTCGGCAGAACATGGAGAACCTCTATGTCCAGCGGAACCCGAACTACCTCGATCGCACCGTCACGCCCGCGACCCGCAAGCTGACGCCGGCGTTCGGCGACATCCTGATCTGGGACGACATCGGCCGTTCCAACTACTCGTCGGTGCTGGTGCAGGCCACCTGGCAGCGCGGCAAGGCGCGCGTCAATCTCGGCTACACCCTCGGCTGGTATCAGGGCGACTTCGATACGGCGGCGCTCCCCAACTTCGCGTATCCGTTCCTCTTCAACCGGCAGCGCACCACGGGTGACGAACGGCACCGCGTGGCGCTCTCGCACATCGTGCCGTTGCCCTTCGGGTTCCTCTTCTCGGGCGTCACCACCATCGCGAGCCCGCGTCCGTTCCTCACGACCGACGGCCGCGACATCAACCTCAACAACATCCTGACGGACGACTTCCCGGGCGGGACGGTGAGCTCCACCGGCAATCGCACGACGCTTCCGGCCAATGCGTGGCCGAACTGGTATCGCACGGTCGATATCCGGCTCGCACGTCCCATTCTCAACTGGAACGGCACCAAGGTCAGCGTCTCGGCCGAATCGTTCAACCTGTTCAACTGGCAGAACAACCTGAGCTTCGGGAACCAGCAGTTCACCGCCGCTGGTGCGCCGCAATCGACGTTTGGGGTTCCCCTCTCGGCATTCGCCGCTCGCATGGGCCAGGTGGGGATGCGCGTCGACTGGTAATCATCGACGACAGCGTATCACCGTAACATGAACGGGGGCGGCGATCGCCAGTCGATCGCCGCCCCCGTTCACGTGTCTGCCGAAGCATCAGCGGTACAGCAGATACGGCTTCACCTGCGCGGCGAACTTCACCGCATCGGCATCCCACTGCGTGACGAGGGCGTCTACGGTACCGGCTTCGACCGCCTTGGTGAGCCGATCGGTGCCCGCGAGTCGGTCGATCCCCTTGATGCGCCCCGCCGCATTCACGGTGGGTTCGCGCCACGTGAACTGCGTGGGGTGCGCGGCGTAGAAGGCGCGCAGCATGCGGATGCCCAGTTCGACCGGGCGAACCGCGTTGCGATCGGTGACGCTCACCTTGATCATCGGAATCGTTTTGCCGCCGAACTTGTAGCCGGCCTCGATAGTGCGCGTCGCCGTATCGAAACGCACACCGGGCAGCTTCATCGCATTGAGCGATGCCGCCACGGCGACGTGGTCGGTGAGGTAATCGGCGCCGATGAGCTGGAACGGCGCATCGGTGCCACGACCTTCCGTCGCATTGGTGCCTTCGAAGAACACCGTTCCAGGATAGAGCAGTTCGGCATCGAGCGTGCGCAGGTTGGGCGATGGGTTCACCCGCGGAATGCCGGTCTGGTCGAACCACATCGCGCGCGTGTAGTGCTTCATGGGAATCACCGTCACGCTCGCGTTGAGCGCCTTGGTGCCCACGAGAAAGCGCATGAGCTCCCCCGGCGTGAGGCCGTAGCGCAGCGCCACCGCATGTTGCCCCACGAGTGACCGGAAGCGCAGATCGAGAATATTCCCCTCGAACCGGTCCGCGCGAATGGGATTCGGACGATCGAGAACGATGATCGGCTTGCCCGCACTGGCCGCCGTCAGCGCAAGGGTCCACTGGTACGTGTACACACGCGCACCGACGTCTTGTATGTCGTACAACAGGACATCGATGTCCTTGAGCATATCGGCGGTCGGTGACTCTACCGCGCCGTACAGCGAATACACCTTCACCCCCGTCTTGGCATCCACCCCGCTGCTGATCTTTTCTCCCGCTTTGGCGTCACCGCGAATACCATGTTCGGGACCGTAAAGCGCGGTGAGTTTGACACCGGGCGCGTTGAAGAGCAGATCGATGGTGCTCGTCCCTTTCCGATCGCGCCCCGAATGGTTGGTCAGCAGCCCCACGCGTTTGCCGCGAATGAGGTGCATCGAGTCGCTGAGAAGGACTTCGATGCCGGGCACGACGTTGCCGGCCCGCGACTGCGCCGGGAGCGAGGTGACCGACATCGCGAAGACGGCCAGCAACGCAAGGCTGCGGGCCACGAGGCGTGCCGGTGGACGGTTCAGTATGGACGACATGGGAGCCGGGGAGGTGGGCCGAGGGCGTCGACGGACGGGATCCGCCGGTCGCGAACGTGGTGCGGTGCCCAATTGTACCGCCCTTGGCTCGTCCGTGCGCGCGGAGCGGGCGATATCGCCGGTCCGCGGGCCGGACTGGACGAACGCGTGTGCCGGCTGTCTCTTGGGGAGATGCAATTCCTCTCCCGCCTCCTCGGCGTGTTCGCGCTGCTGCTGGTGCCGAGCCCCGCGCACGCCACCTGGTCCGTGATCGCGGTGGACATGGCCACCGGACGAGTGGTGATCGCCTCCGCCACCTGCGTCGATCGTGACGACGCGTTCCTGAGCGGCATTCAAGCCGTCGTCGTCCCCGGCAAAGGGGTCGCGGCCTGTCAGGCCGGCGTCGACGGCACGCATGCCAATCAGATGCTCGTGTATCGCGAGCTCCAGAAAGGAACCGACCCCGCGCGCATCATCGAGATGCTCTCCGCCGACCCGGCCTTTCAGTCGCGGCAGTTCGGTATTCTCGACCTGACCGGGCGCACGGCGGGGCACTCCGGGCTCTCCAACGGCTACGTGACGCAGGACATTCAGGGACGCGTACCGGGAACGCAGATCTACTACTCCATTCAGGGCAACATCCTGCGCACCGGTGATGTCATCCCGAATGCGGTCCGTGCGTTCGTACACACGCAAGGTGCGCTCACCGATCGTGTGATGGCCGCACTCGAGACCGCCGACCAGTACGGCGGTGACAGCCGGTGTGTCTGTCCGCCGCTCCCCGCCGATGGCAGCAAGCCGGCCATTCCGTGTGAGGGGCGGACGGCCTACATCGCGTACATCCTCATGGCCAATAAAGGCGATGCGAGTGGCGACGCGCACAGCAATGGGAAGTACTCGCTCTACCTCACCGTGGCGCAGCCCAATCAGACCGGGCCGAACGTGATCAAGCCGGGCGAAAATCTCAATCCGGTGAAGACGCTGCGCACCCGCTACGACGCGTGGCGTCGTACCCAGCCGGCCTCCTACAAGTGAGACGCGCCATGACCATGTCCCCGTCGCGGTGCGCACTCGCCACGGTCCTGCTGCTTGGCGCGAGCGCGCGCCTGGCGTCAACCGCCGAGGCGCAGTCGCGCGCGCCCATGCGCGTGCTCACGGTCACCACGACGGGGTTCCCCGATGGTGGCCTCATTCCCGCACGCCATGCGCAGTCGGGACGCGACGTGTCTCCGGCGCTCTCGTGGAGCGGCGCCCCCGATTCCACGCGCAGCTTCGTGCTCCTCGTCCACGACGTCGATGCCGCACAGGGCGACGGGACCGACGACGCGCTGCACTGGCTGGTCTGGAACATCCCCGGGACGGCGACCGCGCTCCCCGAAGGCGTACCCAGCGGGGCGCAGCTCGCCGACGGGATGCGGCAGATCAGCATGAGTGGTCCGTACTTTCGCGGACCGGCCGCGCCCGCCAGCGGTCCGGCGCACCACTACCTGTTCGAACTGTATGCGCTCGACACCTCGCTCAACGTGCAGCCCACCGCCATGTCGCCGGCGCTCACGCGCGAGGCCGTCCTGCGCGCCATGAGCGGTCATGTCCGCGCGAAGGGCACACTGGTTGGACTCTACCGGCGTCCTGCCCCCTGACGCCCTCCACGTGCTCTCCGAGGGGCAGCGGTGATCGTGATGGGCACGCACGCGCAGCATATCTCCACGCAGCGCGCCGCGGAGTATGTGTCGGTGGGGTCACCACCGGCAACGCGGTGTCGGAAGGTGACTGGAGCCCAGCGACGTGATCTGCAAATGTGGGAACCCTACAAAACCCGCACGCCCAGCGGCGATGTGCGGCCCATGGCCCAGCCGGCATGGCGCGCCAGCTGGCCAGCGCACGCCGCGTCGTGTTTATTTCTACAGCGTCACGTGATATCTGCAATGGGAATGGTGGGTCGGACTTGACCGTCTGGCCCATCTAGCCGCCGCTGGCTCCCTTGTTTCCTGCGCCTGCTCATCGCCAGCACGCCCCCGTCCTCATGCGCTTCTCGAACGCTTCGCTCGGTGTAAGGTTGACCGCCGCGTTCCTCTTCGTCGCCGCGTTGTCGCTCGCGGTAACGGGCACGCTCATTGGTTCTCAACGAGAGCTCTCGTCCCGAACGCGCACGATCTACCAGGACCGTATCGTCCCGCTGGGCCAGCTCAAGCGCATCAGCGACGCGTACACCCTGTCGGTCGTGGACGCCGCACACAAGCGGCAAGACGGCCTGGTGACTGCAGCGCAGGTTGCGGCGCAACTCGATGCCGCCCGCGAGACCAGGCGGGTGCAATGGGCCGCCTATCGCGCCACCTATCTCACGCCCGAAGAAGCGCGCCTTGTTGCCCGCGCCGACTCCCAGATGGCCCGGGCCGAGCCGGTAATCGAGAGCCTGCAGGACGCCTACACTGCCGGGGATGAAAAGGCGCTCGTCGCCATCATCTCGACCACACTCTATCCGGCAATCGATCCCGTCACCGAGACGATCAATGAGCTGACTTCGCTCCAGCAGCGGGTGGCGGCGGAAGAGTTCACCCGCTTCGAAGAGGCCGCCGCTCTCCAAACCCGGGTAGCGATCCTCATCAGCGTCGGCGCGTTCGTGCTCGCCATGGCGCTCGGCCGTCGAATGGCCGGGCAGGTGACCGAGGCGCTTCGCGCCATTTCGGCGACCGTGGGCGACCTGCGGATGCGATTGCAGGCGCTGCAGGAGGGGCTCAGCGATCTGGCCGAAGGCCGACTCACGTCGGTGACCGTGGCCGTCGTGACACCGGTGGCGTACGCTCGGCGGGATGAGGTGGGAGCGGTTATCGCCGATGTAAACGCGATGGCGGAAAGCACGGGACGGGCTATGGTCGCGCTGCGGACGGCGGTCGCCAGAATGGAAGAGGTGACGTCCGAAATCGGCCAGGACATCGCGCTGGCGCGCTCGGGAGTGCTCGAGGTGCGTACGGACGCGCCGGCGCTACCCGGCGTGTTCGGGGCGCTGGCCGAGGGGGTGCGATCGGTGGTCAGGACGATCGGCGCGCCCATTCGCGAGGCCGGGTCGGTGTTTGCCACGCTCGCCGAACGCGATGTGTCGGTGCGAATGGCGGGCCATTATGCCAACGATCTCGCCACGCTGGAAACCGCCGTCAATCGTGCGATCGCCAATCTCGATGACGCGCTCGACGAGGTCGCGACATCGGTCGCAGACCTGGCATCTGCAGCGGAAGAGATCGCCGACAGCTCCGTTGCGCTGTCCGAAGGTGCCATACGGCAGGGGCGGGCCGTCGAATCCATCGCGGAGCAGTTGCGCGCGGTCCACCGTTCCAGCGAGGAGAACGCCAGCACGGCGGCGAACGCGGGCGCGCTCGTGGAGGCCAGCCGCGAGGAGGCACGGTCGAGCGTGCAGTCAGCAGACGAACTTGCCCAGGCGATGGCGCGCATTGCGGAAGGCAGTGCCGCTACCGGTCGCATCGCGCATTCGATCGAGGAGATCGCGTTTCAGACCAACCTGCTCGCGCTCAATGCAGCCGTCGAAGCCGCGCGTGCCGGCGAGGCCGGGCGCGGGTTTGCGGTTGTGGCCGAGGAGGTGCGCGCATTGGCGAGTCGATCCGCCGCCGCGGCGCGTGAATCGACCACGCTCATCGCCGCTGCGACGGAGCAGACGCAGGAGGGCGAACTGCTCACGGCGCGTATGGTCGCCGCGCTGCGTGCGCTCGACGCGCGCATGGAACAGATCAGCAGTGTGTTGTCCGCGCTCGCGGCGTCGAGCAGTGCACAGCGCGTCACGGCGAGCACCGCTGCCTCGGCGGTGCTCGAGGTCGAAGAAGTCACCCAGCAGGTGGCATCGGTGTCGGAGCAGTCTGCCGCGGCGGCGGAGGAACTGCGGGCCCAGGCCACATCGCTGGATCACCTCGTGTCTTCGTTCGTGCGCAGCACCGTCGCGATCGGGTAGGGGCGGAATGGCCGGCGGGCACGCCTGTGCCCCTGTCGCTCACGTCGAGCCGCACAACGACACGTGCTCTCACTCAGCGTGGGTTGTCGCGCGACGAGGGAGCGACCGAGATGCGTGACAGGTCACGAACGGCCCAATATGGCTCTGGGTGGCATCACTCCGGCGATGAAGCTGGCACTCGCAGCATAGCTCCACTTCTGGCGTCCCCTACAAATGGGGGGATTACCAGGTGAACGCGGTTCGATGTCGGTGAACCCGGAAGCCCGTGGCGTGTTTGCGCACGATGCTCCTGCGGCGGACCGCCCGGGAGATGCTCAGGGATGTGAATGTTTGCGGAGGTAAGTCACGGTAGGGTGTCACCCCTTGTTGTCGTAGGAGGCAATTCTGCCCATCGATTCTTTCCCGACGAGTAGGATCGAAAGCGTATTGGCAGGACTTTCTAAAGTGTTTTCGTCAACGACTTACGAGTTATTGCGTCGGGCATTCGAGGTCCCGTCGAAACAATTCGTCCATTTAGGTTTACAATTCCCCAGCCGATAAATTCCTTTAAGTTCATAGAAACAGATAGCTCATCCACCATGCTGTGGAAGGAGTACTCGGGGCCGTTCCGTCAGGGGCGGCCCTTGCTCTTTACAAAGGCCCAGTACTCCCGCTCGAGTTTGGCGCGTCGATGTGATTGCTCGACGTCATAAGCTGTGATAACCAAGCAGTAGTCGTCTTGGCGTGGTTCGAGCACCAACACATAGCTGAAATCGAGGACTGCGAGCAAAACACGCTTTCGATTGTTTCGCTCGTTCATCCACGCGGCAATCCGCGGCTGACCATCCTCCATGATCATCGGATGCGGCCAACTAATCCGCTCGCATCGGCGAAGATCGGGAATGCGGTCGTCCTCGATTTCTCCTTCTGAGATCAGGTGCCAAAAGCCAGACGGTTTTCCGAGTGACTCTGGCCTCTTTCGATGCGCTAGCCGCTGAGACTGAAAAACGGGATTCGCGAGAATGAAGTCGCGTTCGAAAACAGCGAACAGTGCATTGCAGTAGGGCTCCCAATTGCCGCTGTATTGATTGAACTCGACAAGGCCGGGAAGCCAATCGGTAGCTGAGCCCGTTCCCTCAGTTTCGAGCGCCATATCCACCAGACCATTGGAACAGATTGAACCTCGATTCGCTGAGAAGAGTTGTGCGCAGCAGCGTGTATTTGGAACGCTGCTTGATCCTGTCGACCAGCGCAGATTTCGCTTCGCTAGACGTGAGTCCACGATTCGCGTACCCGACCGCGCCCGTAAGTAGATCAGCAATTTGAACCTGTTCCACTTCGTGCGAACGAATCAATTGGATCGCTTCGATGATATCTCGATCAAAGTCGAGCATGCTATTGCAAAGGACCTCCCGTCGCTTCGCAATCTATTTCCCACCACGGGTGTCTTCGATATCAAGAAAAATTCGGTACTTCTCACTTGGGCTGAGCATCTTGGAAAGCAACGTGAAGTACACCTTGAAGTACCAATCATCATGGCTTTACCCGAAACTGTCGTGATCTAGTTTCGCCTTATCTGCCACTACGGCTCTGAACGCGAGATCATCATCATCGAAGAAGTAGTCGATTATGTCGCGGTACAGCCCGAACTTGGCGGGTGAAACGCTACCCCACTTCAGCCCCATGCGGGGCGATACGCCATTCGCTTCCTTGATCTCTCGGATGCGCACCGCAATCTCGCGGGCCTTTTCTGTGGGGCATGAGACGGCACCTAGTACCATGACCTTCTGGCGATCGTGCTCAAGATGGCAGCTCTCGTCACAGAAAATGTTGAATTGCATCTCATTCCTCTCTTCTCAGGGTGCAACGATCCGCTGTCGAATGTAGCGACCACCAGGCTCAAGACGCATTCGAGATCTGATGAATCATCGCCTCGATAATGGTGGGTCGGGGCGTGCCAGGTGCGTGACACGTCACGAACGGCAGCAGTATTGACGGTAAAACAAAAACCCCGCAGGGACCTAAGTCCTTGCGGGGTCTCTGTTTATCTCAGTCGGGGCGACAGGATTCGAACCTGCGACCTCGTGCTCCCGAAGCACGCGCTCTACCGGGCTAAGCTACGCCCCGTTGACTGTCCAACACCCATGATCCCAACGACGTGCTCCCGTTTGGATCGTGCAATGCGCCTGGAAGGACTCGAACCTCCAACCTTCTGATCCGTAGTCAGATGCTCTATCCAATTGAGCTACAGGCGCAACGGATCGCGTCCTCCCCCCGCCCGACAGACGAGGGACCAGCAACCTAGTGAGTCTTTTCGGCCGTCGCTACTGCCCGGACCGCTGATTTTCACTCGGATACCACACCTGCAGTGGGTCGTACAAGACTCGAACTTGTGACCTCCACGATGTCAACGTGGCGCTCTAACCAACTGAGCTAACGACCCTCGACATCGGCCCTACAGAGCGGGAAACGGGACTCGAACCCGCGACCCCAACCTTGGCAAGGTTGTGCTCTACCAACTGAGCTATTCCCGCGTGATACCACCCTCCAACCCCGGAGGGAACCTGCTGACCCGGTACCGCCTTGATCGACGACTGCCGATCGGGCCGCACCGGGCATGGAGCTGAGGGGAATCGAACCCCTGACCTCTTGAATGCCATTCAAGCGCTCTCCCAACTGAGCTACAGCCCCGCACCCCACTCCCCCATCACTCACCGATGCCGGCATGGGTGTCGGCAGGGTATCAGGAACCGCGCAGTCTAGTTGGGTGTATGTCCGTCGTCAAGCAGAGTTCGAGAATCTGCACTGGCGATTCGGTCACGCTGGCGTATCTTGCATGGCTACCCCCCAGTTTGTTCTCGCGCCTGCCGATACTCGGCAGAGCGCCCCCGTGGGAGGGAGCCGGGGCGAGTGCCGGCGCCGGCAATAGGCTCGCCGATCCCCCGTGTCACCGTACGTTGTTCCTTCGTCACCTCAGCAGGGATGATGTCTCATCCCGAGGTTGCATAGCACACCATGACAGACGTCAAGCGGAAGCGCCGTCGCGCGGCCCCCGCCGGTATCGCCCCCAGCGAGCCGGAACGCGACATTCTCGACCAGTACCTCTACGAAGTCTCGACCTATCCGCTCCTCAAGGCCGCGGAGGAAATCGAACTCGCCAAGAAGATCCGTGCTGGAGACCAGGATGCGCTTCAGGAGCTCGTGAAGCGTAACCTCCGCTTCGTCATCTCCGTCGCCAAAAAGTACCAGAACCGCGGCCTGCCCCTCATCGATCTCATCGGCGAAGGCAACGTCGGGCTCCTCACCGCGGCGCGGAAGTTCGATCCCGATCAAGGCGTCAAGTTCATCTCCTACGCCGTGTGGTGGATCCGTCAGGCGATCCTGTCGTCGCTGGCGCGTCAGGGACGCACCGTCCGCGTGCCGCTCAACCGCACCGCCGACCTCTCGCGCATCATCAAAGCCTCCGAAATCCTCCGCCAGAAGCTCCGTCGTGAGCCCTCGCCGGAAGAACTTGCGCAGGTCACCGGCCTCTCCGTCGACGTCGTCCAGTCGCTCGCCGCCCTCAACACCGGCGACGTCCGCCTCGACGCCCCCATGGACCCCGATGGCGATCGCTCGCTCATCGAGCGCTTCGTGGCCGACGAAATGCCCGACACCGAAGAGGAAGCCATGAACCGCTTCCTCACCGACGAAATCGAGCAGGCACTCTCCACGTTGCCCCCGCGCGACGCCAAGGTGCTCCGCCTCTACTTCGGCCTCGAAGGCGGCCGCGAGCACACCCTCGAAGAAATCGGCTCCATGCTCGGCGTCACCCGCGAGCGCGTCCGTCAACTCCGCGACCGTGCGCTCAAGCGCCTGCGCGAAGGCGACGTCGGACGTGCCCTCAGCAGCTTCGCGGCGTAAGACGGACCGGCCGCCACAGCGCGGCCACCCAGAACTCGAAACCCGAACTCGCGACCCGAAACTGATCCGTTCCGGGGGCCGAGTTCGGGTTTCGAGTTTCGGGTCGCCGCGAACTAGCCACAATCGCCGGCCCCTGTCATATTTGTGATCCGATGATCGAATTCACGAACGTCTTCAAGGCTTTCGGACCCAAGGCGGTCCTCCGCGGCTTTTCCCTCACAGTCAACGAGGGGGAAACCATGGTCATCATCGGCTACTCCGGGACCGGAAAATCCGTCGCCATCAAGCACATCGTCGGGCTCCTCGAGCCCGACGAGGGCAACGTCCGGGTGGACGGAATGCAAGTCGATCAGCTCTCGCGCAAGGACCTCTATGCGCTGCGCGGACGCATCGGCTACGTCTTTCAGTTCGCGGCGCTCTTCGACTCCATGACGATCGGCGAAAACGTCGCCATGGGGCTCCGCAAGCAGGGCCAACTCTCGGAGTCGGAGATCGCCGCGCGCGTGACCGAAGCGCTCAATCTCGTCGACCTGCCGGACGTGCAGGGCCGCATGCCCTCCGAACTCTCGGGCGGGATGCGCAAACGCGTCGGCATCGCGCGCGCCATCGCGCTGCGCCCCAAGTACATTCTCTACGACGAACCCACCACGGGCCTCGATCCGGTCACCTCCGCGACCATCGATCAGCTCATCATCCGTATGCGCGAGCAACTCGGCGTCACGGGCATCGTCATCACGCACGACATGCGCAGTGCCTATACCGTCGGCACGCGCATCGCGATGCTGTACGACGGGCGCGTCCATGCCGTCGGCACCGTCGACGAAATTCAGCACAGCAAGGATCCCCTCGTCCGGCAGTTCATCGAAGGGCGCGCCACGCTCGACGACCACTCGCCGCTGGTCGCCGGGCTCCCCGGCAGTCTTCCCGCCGACGTCGCGACGACGCCGCACCGCTGATGCCGCTCCCTCCCCGCGATCCGCGCCGACGTCCGCGCGCCAAGCTCGAGACGTCCGCGGGGGGCGTGGTCTATCGCGTACTCGATGGGCAGCCGCTCTTTCTGCTGATCCGCGACAGCTACAAGAACTGGGGCTTTCCCAAGGGCCATCTCGAAACGGATGAGGCCCCCGACGCGGCGGCCGTGCGGGAAGTCCAGGAAGAGACCGGCCTGCTCAACGTCATCCTCGATGGCGAAATCGATACGATCGACTGGTTCTTCCGCTTTCGCGGAACGCTCGTGCACAAGGTGTGTCATTTCTTCCTCATGCGCACCGACGCCGAAGACACCATCCCGCAGCGTGCCGAAGGTATCACGGCGTGCCGCTGGGCGCGCTTCGACGAAGCACTCGAACTGGTGTCGTACGCCAACGCGCGCGATGTCCTGCTGCGCGCGCATGCGATGGTGCAGGGGGTGGACGTGAACATCGACCCTGCCGAAGCGCCGCGTCGTCCCACGCGGCCGGCCTCCTTGCGGGCCATCGCGACCGATATCCCGTCGCCCGTCGCGCCGCGACCGGCCTCGTGACGTCATGACGCCTGCGGTGCGCTCCACGGAGTCGTCAGTGCACAGTCTCTACGTGGTCACGCTCCTCAAGCGGGATCGCGCGCGGCAAATGGTGCGCATGGCGTTCCCGCGTCGACGAGCGCACATCGTGTCCGCCAAGAACGCCGCCGAGGTGGAGGAACAGCTGCTCCAGTCCCTCGTCGATGCGGTGCTCATCGACGCCGGCGCCGGCGACGATGCGCAGCGCCTGGTGTCGCGTGCCGACGAGTTCTCGAGTGTCCCCTTTCTGCTCATCACGACGCTCCTCCCCGCCGACGCGCCGCTCCTCGCGCGCGCGGCCCAGACGGGCGTCTGCGAGATTCTGGTGGAGGGCGTCGACGACGCCGCCGCGCGCGATCTCGTGTCGCGCCGCGCCTTCTCGTCGCGCTTCGAGCGGGCGCTCGCGACGCCGCCCACCCCGTTGCATCTCGAAACCGCGCTGCAAATTGCCGTCTGGCATAGCGTCGTCAAGCGCGCCGGTCGCCCCGTGCGCACCGACCAGCTGGCCAAGGAACTGGGCGTCTCCCGCGAGCATCTCTCCCGCAGCTTCGCCGTTGGGCAGGCACCGACGCTCAAGAAGGTCATCGACCTGGTCCGTGTCCTGGCGGCGGCGGAGCTGTCCAAGAACGCCGGCTACGACGTGCGCGATGTGGCCGAGGTGCTGGGCTTCGCCAGCTCCTCCCACCTGTCCAGCACCACCCAGCGACTCGTGGGGGCCAAAGCCTCCAGTCTGAGCCGCCTCCGGGCGATGGACCTTCTGGAACGGTTCAGTCGTTATGCCCCCGGTCCGGACTCCGAGGACGGTGAGACTGTGGCGGCTGGGAACAGGTGAACTACGGGGGGGCTGGTCCGTCGGCCGGTAAACCGCCGGACCGACTCACGTTCTTGCCACCGCGGTCCGCCGTACACCGCGAACCGCTTGCCCCGCCCCCCAGCTTGTGATAATTTTCACAAGCTGTTCCCGAATCGTATCCAACGCATAGACACGCCTCGTATCATGGCCACCCAGACCGCCCTGCGTCCCGGCGAAATAAAGGACATCCTCCTCCGCGAGATCGAAGCGGCCGACCTCGCCGATCTCAACGTCGAGGACGTCGGTACCGTGCTCGAAGTGAAGGACGGCATCGCCCGCATCTACGGCCTCGGGAAGGTCATGGCCGGCGAGATGCTCGAGTTCACCTCCTCCGAGACCAAGCAGGTCATCACCGGGATGGCGCTGAACCTCGAAGAAGACAACATCGGCGCCGTCATCCTGGGCGACTACCTGCAGCTCAAGGAAGGCGACGAGGTCCGCCCCACCGCGCGCGTGCTCGAAGTTCCCGTTGGCCCTGAACTCATCGGTCGCGTCGTCGATCCCCTGGGTCGTCCCATCGACGGCCTCGGCGAGATCCGCAGCACCACGTTCCGCAAAGTCGAATCGCCCGCGCCCGGCATCATCGTGCGCCAGCCCGTCAAGGAGCCCCTCCAGACGGGTATCAAGGCCATCGACTCCATGATCCCGATCGGCCGCGGTCAGCGCGAGCTCATCATCGGCGACCGCTCCACCGGCAAAACCGCCGTCGCGATCGACACGATCATCAACCAGAAGGGCCAGGGCGTCATCTGCGTGTACGTTGCCATCGGCCAGAAGGCGTCGACCATCGCCTCGGTCGTCGAGCGCCTCCGCCAGGCCGGTGCCCTCGAGTACACCATCGTCGTCGCCGCCTCGGCGTCCGATCCGGCCCCCATGCTCTACATCGCGCCCTACTCGGGCTGCTCGATGGCCGAGTACTTCATGTACAACGAGGGCAAGCCCACGTTGTGCGTGTACGACGACTTGTCCAAGCAGGCCGCGGCGTATCGCCAGCTGTCGCTCGTGCTCCGTCGTCCGCCCGGCCGCGAAGCCTACCCCGGCGACGTGTTCTATCTGCACAGCCGCCTCCTCGAGCGCGCCGCCAAGCTGCGCGAAGACGAGGGCGTGGTCGACGGCAAGAACATCCTCAAGCCCGGCGGTTCGCTCACCGCGCTCCCGATCATCGAAACGCAGGCCGGTGACGTCTCGGCGTACATCCCGACCAACGTCATTTCCATTACCGACGGGCAGATCTTCCTCGAGACCGACCTCTTCAACGCCGGCATCCGCCCGGCCGTGAACGTCGGGATCTCGGTGTCGCGCGTCGGTGGCTCGGCGCAGACCAAGGCCATGAAGAACGTGGCCGGCCGTCTCCGCCTCGACCTCGCGCAGTTCCGCGAACTCGAAGCCTTTGCCGCCTTCGCCTCCGATCTCGACGCCGCCACCAAGCGTCAGCTCGAGCGCGGCGCGCGGACCGTCGAAATCCTCAAGCAGGGCCAGTACTCGCCGCTCCCCTTCGAAGAGCAGGTCGCGGTCATCTATGCGGTGACCAACGGCTTCCTCGACACCATCGACACCGGCAAGGTGCGCGCGTGGGAAAAGGGCTTCCTCGAATACCTCCGGGCGCAGTTCCCGCAGATCCTCGACGGCATGCGCACCACCAAGGCGCTCGCCAAGGACGCCGAGGCCGAACTCAAGCGCGCCATCGAGCAGTACACCAAGAGTTTCGCGTCGTGAGTCGTGGGTTCTGAGTTCCACTCCTCATTCACTCACGACCTGACGTAAGCCCTCATGGCAAAAGGCAGAGAACTGAAGGGGCGCATCAAGTCCGTCGAGAACACGCGCAAGATCACGCGCACGATGGAAATGGTGGCCACTTCCAAGATGAAGCGCGCCGCCGATCGCGTGTCGGCAGCGCGTCCGTACGCGCTGGCGCTCGGCGAAGTGCTGTCGCACGTTTACACGCCGGAGCTCGCGGAACAGTTTCCGCTGCTCCGGCGCCCCGCGCAGATCAGGCGCGCGGCGCTCGTGGTCCTCACGGCCAATCGTGGACTCTGCGGCGCGTTCAACACCAACCTGCTCCGTGAGTCGCGTGCACGCCTCGCCGAATGGGAAGGACAGGGCGTGTCCGTGGAACTCCATATCGTGGGTCGCAAGGGCATCGGCTTCTACAAGTATCTCGGACGTGACCTGGCCGGACAGCGCGCCGACATCGGCGACAAGCCGTCGTCGGCCGATGCGGCCTCGCTCATCGATGGGCTGATGGCGCGGTATGCGGCGGGCGATCTCGACGCCGTGTTCATCACGTACGCGAAGTACAAGTCGGCGCTCTCTACGCCGCCGGCCACCGATCAGGTGCTGCCGGTCGTTGCCCCCGCGGTGGCGGGTGGCAACGGGGGCGCGCGCGATTTCCTGCTCGCGCCGTCGGCTACGGAGATCCTCGAAGCACTGTTGCCGCTGTATGTGCGCAACAGCGTCTACCGCGCCCTCGTGGAAACGGCGGCCGGTGAGCAGGGCGCCCGTCGGACGGCCATGAAGAACGCCACCGACAACGCGACCGAAATGTTGCAGCTGCTCAAGCGCACGTACAACTCGGCGCGTCAGGCGCAGATCACGCAGGAAATCGCCGAAATCGTCGGCGGTGCATCGGCACTGCAGGGCTGACGTTTCACCATATCCAGTACGCACTCATGGCTACCACTGCCGCGCCGACCACTGTCGGCCAGATCGTTCAGGTCATCGGGCCCGTCATCGACGTGGCCTTCGAGAACGATCATCTGCCCGAGCTTTACAACGCTGTCCGCGTCGATGCGATTTCGCCCGACGGCCAGCGCATCAGCGTCACCGCCGAAGTGCAGCAGCACATCGGCCGCAACCAGGTCCGCGCCGTGGCCATGTCGTCGACCGACGGCGTGACGCGTGGCATGGACGTCATCGATACCGGTTCGGCGATCACGGTGCCCGTTGGCGCGCCGGCGCTCGGCCGCATTCTCAACGTGCTCGGCGATCCCGTCGACGACGGCGCCGCCATTCCGGCCGATGCACTCCGCTGGCCCATTCACCGCAAGCGCCCCGACTTCGTCAACCTCGAGCCCAAAACGGAAGTCTTCGAAACGGGCATCAAGGTCGTCGACCTCGTCGCCCCGTTCGTGAAGGGTGGCAAGATCGGTCTCTTCGGTGGTGCCGGCGTCGGCAAGACGGTCATCATTCAGGAGCTCATCAACAACGTCGCGAAGGGGCACGGTGGCAAGTCCGTGTTCTGCGGCGTCGGTGAGCGCACGCGTGAAGGCAACGACCTCTATCTCGAATTCCAGGAAGCGGGCATTCTCGATAAGGTGGCCCTCATTTACGGCCAGATGAACGAGCCGCCGGGAGCGCGTCTGCGGGTGGCGCTCGCCGGCCTCACGGTTGCCGAGTACTTCCGCGATCAGGAGAACGCCGACGTGCTGGTGTTCGTCGACAACATCTTCCGCTTCACGCAGGCCGGGTCGGAAGTGTCGGCGCTCCTCGGACGCATGCCGTCGGCCGTAGGCTACCAGCCCACGCTCGCCACCGAGATGGGGGAACTGCAGGAGCGCATTACCTCCACGCGCAACGGTTCCATCACGTCGGTGCAGGCCATCTACGTGCCGGCCGACGACCTGACGGACCCGGCGCCCGCGACGGCCTTTGCGCACTTGGACGCCACGGTCGTGCTCAACCGCAAGATCACCGAGCTCGGCATCTATCCGGCCGTCGATCCGCTCGACTCGACGTCGCGCATTCTCGACGCGCAGTATGTCGGTGAGCGCCACTACACGGCGGCGACGACCACGCAGCGCATTCTGCAGCGCTACAAGGAACTGCAGGACATCATCGCCATTCTCGGCATGGACGAACTCTCGGAAGACGACAAGAAAATCGTCGGGCGGGCGCGTCGTCTGCAGCGCTTCATGTCGCAGCCGTTCGCGGTGGCCGAGCAGTTCACGGGTATCCCCGGCAAGTACGTGAAGCTCGACGAGACAATCTCGTCGTTCGAGCGCATCTGCGCCGGTGAGTTCGACAATCTTCCCGAGCAGGCGTTCTTCATGGCCGGCGGCGTGGAAGACGTGGTCGCGAACGCGAAGAAGCTCCAGGGCTGATTCGTGAGCGATTCCCTCAAGGTGTCGGTGATTTCGCCGGAGCGCGTGCTGTTCGAAGGCACCGCGTCCGGCGTGATCGCCCCGGCGTTCGACGGTGAGCTCGGCATTCTGCCGCTGCACGCACCGCTCATGACGCTGCTGGGGCGCGGCACATTGCGCGTCACCACCGCCGACGGCGAGAAGCGGTTTCAGGTCGATGGTGGATTTCTGCAGGTGGTCGACAACGCCGTGCGGGTCGTCACGGAGCAGGCAACGGCCGCGTAACGCGTTGGTGCCGTGACAGGTGCCGGTGCAGCGCCGGCTCCCCTTGGGGAGTCGGCGTTTTGCGTTGCTCGGTCGAACGTGCCAACGGTCGCCCCGTGTGCGGCGTAGCAGAGGCAGGAACGCGCTGCGCCCCGGCGTGCTCCTCACGGTGCTGCTCGCAGCGTGTCTGCTCGCGCCTACCCATGTGACTCATGTCTTTCCGCGTCGCCCTCATTGGTCAGTTTGCCGATTCGCTCTTGGAGCAGGTGTCCTCCCTCGCCGCTCCGCTCGATCTCCAGTTGCTGGAGCCGGCGCTCGGCATGGCGGCGGCCCAGTCGGCACTCGTGGCCCCGCGTCCTGACATTGCCGTCGTCAGCACCACCTTGGCCGACGGCTCCGGCTACGCCATGCTGCGGGCGCTGTACCCGTCGCAGCGTCCGGTGGCCGTCGTCTGCGTTGGTACGCGCGACGACGAGGCCGTAGCCGCGTTCGAATTGCAGGCAACCGATTTCGTGTTGTGGCCGTCGGCGCCGGAACGCCTGCGTGATGCGCTCACCCGTGCGCGCCAGCAGGTGTTGCAATTCGCGTTGCTGCGTACCGCCGACGAGCTGCAACGCTTGCTCAGCGAGGCCGGTGGCGGGGCGGGTGTCGACCTGCGCTCACTCTTCGCCGGACGCCTCGCGCTGTCGTCCGGCCCGGGCGCCGCCGATGGGGCAGCGGGTGCCGAAGCAGGCGCCGCCGCTGGTGGCTCGGCAGGGCAGGGTGGTAGGGGGGCGGATGCACGGCGCCGTCGCCGGTCGGTTGGCGGTTCCTCTACGGGGACGCTCATCCCGTCGTCGCCGTGGCGCATCGCTGGGCGCGGGGCGGACGGACAGCCGGCGCGGGGGCGCGATGCCACCGGCGAGGGGGTGCTCGACCTCTCGCAGGAGGATGGCGGACGGTCGGGGGCCGAGGGACGCCCGTTGCGCGTGTTGGTGCGGGAGGGGCGGCGCACGCGCTTTGTGCCGCTCGCCGATGTCGACTGGTTCGAGGCCGACGGCAACTACATCAAGGTGCACGCGAGCGGGGAGAGCTATCGCACGCGCGGGACCATCAGCGCCATCGAAACGGCCCTCGACCCGCGGCAGTTCGTGCGCATTCATCGTCGCATCGTGGTGAACATGGACCGGGTGCGCGAAATGAGCCCCTTGCCGGGCGGTGACGGCCTGCTGGTGCTGGGCGACGGCTCCACGCTGCGACTCTCCCGCACCTACCGGTCACGGGTCCGCTGATTCGCCGTCGGGGCGAGGCATCCTGTGCGCGGGGGCCATCCCGTTCGACCGAACGTCCACTGCGCAATACGACCTGGCCGTGAGGGAACGTGGCACACGCGGGGGCATCGGGGGCTGATGCGTTGCTCGTCACATGTCACCGCTCCGGTGGCCGGTCGAAGCGGAGTGGCCTCTCGCTCCAGCGATTACGCGTAGACTCATTGACACCCCCCGCGCTCCTCGCTAGCTTGCCGCGTGCTGCTCAGTTGTCTTGGCGCTGAGCATCCTGCTCGTTCGCTCACACCTCCACGGTGACGTGGATCCCGGTTGATCTGTTGTTTGCCCTGTGGCGCCTGTGGTTCGGCGCCCGGCAACCGCCGATCCCCAAGAATCTCCCGCTGGTCTGCCCGTCGCGTGCCGCGCGCGGACGGGCAATGTGTGTCGGTCGTTCGCTGCCGCAGGCCATTCCCCACATGGCCACGGCGGCGGCGCCCGGCGTTGTAGGCGTTTTGGGGCTTCGCGCTGGTGCGGAGTCACGAAGCGTTGTCTCGTGGCACTACCCTCCCGGAGGAGCAGATGAGGTTTCTCGGACATCGTCGCTGGCTGTTCGCGGCGGTCCTGGGCGCGGCCCTGGCCGCGCCGATCACCGCCGCCCAGGCCCAGACCGGTAAGTTGACCGGTATCGTGACCGATGCGGAAAGCGGCAAGCCTGTTGAAGGCGTCGCGGTGGTCATTCAGGGCACGACGCTTGGGGCCAATACGAATGCCGCTGGTCGGTACTTCATCATTCAGGTGCCACCGGGAACCTATACGGTGCAGGCACGCCGGTTGGGCTTCCAGAGTGTCAACGCGACGAACGTACAGATCGCGATCGACGTGACCCGTGAGCAGAACTTCAAGATCAAGGCGTCCAACCAGACGCTGCAGGCCGTGACGGTGCAGGCGGCGCAGGCGCCTCTGGTGGAGCGCGGTCAGGTGGGTTCGCGCACCACCATTACCGCGGAGCAGATCACATCGCTGCCCGTGACGAGCATCGCCGGTGTCCTCGCGCTGCAGCAGGGCTTCACCGAAGTCCCGCAGAACACGTCGGTCGTGTCACTGGCTGAAGAGCAACGAAGCACGACCCCAGCCGTGCGTGTTCGCGGCAGTCGTGGCGGTGCGACTCTGTCGATGATCGACGGTATCCCCATCAACAATCCGCTGTTCCCTGGCGATGCGGTGAGCCTGAGCGCGTTTGCGGTTCAGCAAGTCGACTTTCAGCGTGGCGGGATGGACCCGCAGTACGGCAACGCGCTCGCGGGCGTGATCACCCAGGCGATCCGCGAAGGCGGCTCGATGGTGTCTGGCTCGGTGGACTTTCAGAATTCCACGCTGCCGGGTTCACTGTTCAACAGCACCGCCGATAGGCTGAACGCGCTCAACTTGCTTCGCGGCTACTTGTCCGGCCCGGTGCCGGGAACCAGCGGCAAGCTGCGTTATTCGATCGCCGGTCAGGTGCAGAGCTCGGCCAATCGGGTGTTGGAGTTCGACCGCGACGTGTATACCGCGAACGCTCCAGTGACGCTGGCGGACGAACTGAACGTGTCCACCAAGGATTATGTGCCGGGCTGGCAGGCGTTCGGTGGTACGCAGAACAGTTCCGTGGCGGCCAAGCTGACGTTCCTTCCGTTTGACAACACGACGATCAAGTTCACCGCACTCGGGTCGGAGCGTCAGAATCGTGGCTACGATCGCCGCTTCTTCTTCGCGTATCGCGGCGATCCGCTCAACCTCGTGAACAACCGGGCAGACTCGCTGTTCATCCTCACCGGTGGCGATAATCGCCAGTCGCGTGACCTGATTCAGCCGTCCGTGCGCGACGCCGGTAATGTGTTCGTGGGCTCCATCGAACAGCGGTTCGGACGGAACAATCTGACCGTTCGTCTTGCCCAGACGGACTTCGAGCGCACAACCTGCGCCGTCTTCCTCGGGACGTGTATTCCAGGCCCGTTCGCCTACGGCAATTTTGACCAGTCGTTCCTCTCGGTTTGTGGCACCTTCACCGGCTGCGATCGTGTCCCGTATTCGGGTATTGCGTCTGGTGTGTACGGCGGCGAAAGGTTCACCACGCGAACGGTTCGTGCCGACCTCCAGTCGCAGATCACGGACCACAACAACCTGCAAGCTGGTGTGCAGTTCGTGAACCACGACTTCACGTACAGCGACGTGCAGCAGGATGCGACGACCACGTCGGGGTTGAAGAACAACGTGTATCAGGTATACCGCGGCCAGCCCATCGAGGCCGCCGCGTACGTGCAGAGCGTCATCGAGTACGACTTCGTCACCATCAAACTCGGTGGTCGCTTCGACTACGGACGTGCACGCGGTCAGGCGCTGACGAATCCGTTTGACCCCACGAATGGCACAACGGCGCGTGAAGTCTGTAACGGCTCGTCGGTCGGCGGAAAGAGCCTGCTCAACGCGCAAGGGCAGCCCTACGGACTTGCGGGCTGCGCGGCGTCTCCCATCGACCCGGCGACGCAACGTGCGCGCCTGCTCGACACCGCTACGGCCATTGCGCAGCTCGACGACTTCAGCCAGGCACCAGCTCGCACGTCGTTCAGCCCGCGGGTGGGCATCGCGTTCCCGCTCACGGAATCGTCGCAGGTGTTCTTCAACGCCGGCCGATACACCATGATCCCGCTGTACGGCAACACGTATCGCAACACGGGTATCGGCACGGTCGCGGGCAACGCTGACAAGTATTGTGCGGCAAACCAGGTCAAGCCTGGCACCACCGAGTGCGTACCGAACATGGCGCCTGACAATCCGCAGTTCGTGGGGAATCCTCGCCTGCGCCTTGAGGAGTCGCGCCAGTTCGAGGTCGGCTACGCCGGTGAGCTCAGCCGGACGTACGCCATCACGGTCGCCGTGTTCAATCGCGCCGAAGCCGGACTGACGGGTATCCGCGCCAGCCGCGCCACGCAGGACATCGGGAGTACCTATGTCGGGGCGCTTCCCGTTTACAACATCGTGGTGAACGGCGACTTCCTCTCGTCGCGTGGTGCCGAAGTACAGTTCCGTCGCCGCCTCGCCAATCGCTGGAGCTACGATGTCAACTATGGCATCGCGCGCTCCACCACGAATGCGCGTCCGCCTGAGCGTGCCAACGAAGTATCTCGGACGGACGAGGCATTGCGTGCGCAGAACGTAGAAACGTTGACGGACATCGACCAGACGCACCGTTTCAACGTGAATCTCCAGTATCGCGTGGGGAACGATATTCCCAGCCTTCCCTTCGGGATCGGACGGGCGCTGCGAAATGCCAGCGGCACGATCACCTATCAGTTCTCCTCGGGACTCCCCTACACGCCACTGCGTGGCGCCGCGGTTGGCATCATCGGCACCAATAATCAGGGTGACGTCAACTCGGCACGTCAGCCAAGTGTCCAGGACATCGGGCTGCTGCTCGACAAGGCGTTCCGCATCCGCAACATGCGCTACTCCGGCTTTCTCCGCGTGAGCAATTTGCTCGATCGCCTGAACTGCTCGCAGGTCTTCCCCAACACGGGCACCTGCGACGGCGGTCTGCGCGATTTTGCCAATCGCCGTATCGGCAACTCGGGCGACAACACCTCGACCGCCTTCGACCAGCCTGAATTCATTGGTCCCCGCCGCAGCATCGCGACCGGCATCACGGTCTCCTTCTGATCATGGATCGCTTCTCTCTCATGAGTAACTCACAGCATTCCACACGACTGATCAGTCCCTGGAGTCCGCGCTTCGGCCGGACTCTGCGTTGGATTGCGTCGATGGCGCTACTCGCTGGCACCCTCGCGCCCGGTGCCGCGAAGGCCCAGCGCATTGCGCCAGCGACGGTCACGACGATGAACGAGGAAATGCCGGATGGAAGCATCCGGCAGATCCCGATTCGTCGCTCCGGCTTCGATCTTTTCGCCGCCGAAGATCTCGCGTTTGGTACCCTCCGTCTGGGCGGCAACCTGCGCGCCGCACTCGCCGGCCAGGGTGGTCCCGTCGCCCAGAACCAGTTCGACCAGGCCTACAGCCAGCGCATCACCTCACCACAAGCAACGTTCTTCCCCTTCTTCCAGATGGGGTTTGTTGCGGCCGCACCGCCAACGGAGTTCCGCAAGATCCGCTCGGCCTATCCGGGCATCAACAACATGTCCGGCTCCTTGGGATACACCAACCTGTACTGGGAAACGTTGGTTTCGGGTAGCCGTGACTGGGGTGCTGCCGACGGGTTCTTTGGCAAGACGTTCTCCGGTGTAACTGCGCAAGCAGGCTCGGGCTGCCGTGCCGACCCGAACGTATACGACGTAGCGGGCTTTTCGCTTCTCGCCCAGAAGGACTGCCCGGAAACGTGGGGATCGCTCGGCTTCGACGGCAAGCTCGTCGTGCCTGACTCGGTGTGGTTGAACACGTTCAACGCCAATAAGGCAACTTTCCGCTGGGACGATTGGAAGCTGCCGCGGACGCGCCTCAACCGGACCGACTACCTCGGTACGCAGAGCACCTACGCGTTCATTTCCGACTACTATCGCGAACAGCGTTTGCGCTACGGCAGTGTGGTGCGCGGTGGCACCGGGACCCCCCTCGAAACCGGCTATCCGCTTGGCCTCGAGATCCGCGTGGACAGCTGGCAGTTTTCGGCGCCGGCAACGCGTAACACGCAGTTCTATCAGGTCCAACTCGTGAATCGGTCTGCCGAAGTGTACGGAACGGGCATCGATTACGACTCGCTCTACTTCGGCACCGTGCCGGGTTTCCTGTTTGGCGACCAGGCCGTCTCGATGTATCACGATTTCTCCAGCAACACCGCCATTGTTACCCGTGGCAACACCAGCGGCAATTGCACGGCGACCGCGGTGTACCCGCGCCGCTATCTCAACAGCAATAACGCCGGCTGTCCCAGCAACACCGCGGGGTTCACCAACGGTGTCTGGATGATGACGTGGCTCAAGTCGCCCTTGGGGGATGTGCGCAACAAGGCGTTCAGCAATCCGAACAGCCCGTACTTCAATCCGAGCAGTCCGTTCGCCGACGACACGATCACGTACAACCATTCGCACCCGGGTAGCGTTGGTCGTGCGAGCCAAGCCATGACGCGCTCGACGCGTGCGGGTTTCGGCTACGTCGCGTCGAAGGAAGACGACTTCCTCGATGGTCGGAATCCATCGGACTTCACGATCATCAACTACACCGGCATGTTGACGCCGCACGAGTGGAACGGGTCGCTGCCCACCACGGCGGCCAACGTGAAGTTCCCCCGGTTCGTGCCTGGCGCGACGACCGGATTCGGTCGCTGGGACTACAACAACGATGGCGTTCAGGACACGATCTCCGTGCCATCGTGTGGAGCGCAGGGGTGTGCGCGGACCTATTCGGATACCATTCCCGGCGGGTTCCGCAATGAATACGGTAACATCCTCGGCACCATCTCCGCCGGGCCCTTCAAGCTCCGCGCCGGTGATACCACACAGTTCCTCTGGGCGTTCTCGTGGGCCGGTGATTCCATTTCGGCCAAGCGCACGATCGACGGTGTGACTGAGTCGTACCGGACCAACTACGCGGGCCCGCTGCCGATTGCGTTCCCGACTGTCTCGGCGTCGGCTCCTGCCAACGGACAACCGGCTACGGTCTATACCGTCGCCAGCGCCGAACTTCGCGACTCCGTCACGCAGGGCTCGGCGAACAGCGCCGTTGCCGCGCGCCTGACCGTGCGGTACCCGCAGATCAACCCCGTCGATCCATATATGATTGGATTGGTCAACAAGGTGCGAGCCGATTCCGCGGCGGGTGATCCAGCTACACGGCGCATTCTCCGTCTCAATCCTACGTTACTCGATTCGTTGCGCGCGCGCGCCAACGATAATTTGTCCACTGTGGCCGTGTTCAAGTCGTGCGATGGTGGCACGACCTTCACCACGAGTGAAGGTGCTGGTCTCGGCACCTGCGTTGCGGCGCCCACGCGGGCCATCGACGCGGCCGTTCCCGCCTTTGCGTGGCGACCGCGGACGACGGTCAGTTATGCCGGGGGTATTCCGTCCACGGCCACGTTCGTAGAGGACCTCCCCTCGGGGCGCACCTACAACTTCGTGTTCGTGACGCGCACCCGCGGCTTCTCCGATCCGCACTTCACGATTGTCGACTCGCTGCCCGGACGCGGACTGTATGTGACGCATGTGCAGGACGCCTTCGGCTTCCCGCGTGACACGATCAACTCGGCCTTCGCCACGAGCGGCCCGGCATCGCTGACCGTCTATGCGCCCATCACCAACGTGGCGGGTCGGAAGTATGCATCGGTCGATACGGCCACGGCGCGGGGCAACGCGACCCAGCTGCTCGAAGTTACGGACGTGCAGAATGACGTCTCCGGAACGACCCGTCTCGTTTTTGCCAATCAGTTCATCGTCCGGAAGGCGGTGGATACCCTGACCAGCGCGACCACCACCACGATTGCGGCGCGCTATGTGATACCGAACGCGGCGGTTGGTCCGACAGGCACCGTCACCAGTAACTTCGTAGCCCGCGAGCAGCTCTTTACGGCCCCGGTGAACACGCCGGTCCGTAACGGTGCCAATCCGTTGACCGGGACCTTCCGGAGTCTCGCGGGGCCCGCGCGGATCTTCATCGACACGTTGAACGCGCTGCCGACTTATCCGGGCTATGTGTGGGCGACGTCGGATAACCGCCCCATTTTCGCGATCAACACGCCGTTCATCACGGGTGCGGGTCGTGCCGGCAACCAGCAGCGCGATCAGGCATCGTCGCCGCTGTATCCGGGCTACACCGCCGTGCCGTTTGACACGCTGAGTGCGGCCACCGGTTTCCGTCAGGACCTGCTCGCCAACAACGTGACACGCGAGCGCAACTTCGTCATTCGCCGTCCCGGTGACACGCTGCAGGCGAATGCCCGCCAGTTTCTTCCGCAGGTGTCGCCGGTCGCTCTGTTCAACGGCACAGGAGCCCTGGCGAACAACAAGCGGGTGAAGGGTGGCCAGTACGAGCTGACGTGGATCGCTGATCCGTGGGGGCCGCGTGCCCCATTCCGGCTTGACCCAATCAGCGACCTCCAATCTGCGGTGACGGCGTCGTTGGCCGATGTGGCCTCGAAGGCCGCCACGATCACCGATGTCTCGCCACGTGTGGCGGCCCTCGTGGGTGCCACGGCTGCTCGCCCGCTCGTTCGCGTGCGCGTGCCGTTCACCATGAAGTTCACCGACCCCGTGGGTAACCGCGTCGAAGATGTCCAGTTTGCGATGCTGGCCCGACAGACGTTTGCCCAGGGTGGGGTGGGGAATACTCGCCTTCTTGGTACCGGTAGCGACACCGTGCGCGTCAGCGTCCCGGACTCCCTCTGGTTGCCGGGCGACACACTCATCGTGCTTCAGAAGGTCGAGCGCGACTCGTCGATCGTCGTGAGCGGCACGCGCGTCGTCATCGTCCAGGCCGATGGTCCGGGCGCCTTCCGCCCGATTCCCGTGCTGGCCGACTCCATCGGAATCAACCGGTTCATCGTGGCGTGCACCGGCGGCGCCAACGGCACGGGCATTCGTCCCGCTACTGATCAGGTGACGTGTAACCCGCTTGCGATCAGCACCCGCGGGGCGACGACGGCCGGCGGCTACCTGCCCGTCGACAAGGATTGGAAGCAGGTCTTCGATCTGACCCGCACGTTCGACAACCGTTCCGTGGTCGAAATGCGCGCGACGCCGTATACCGTCGCCACGCAGGTGACCAAGGCCGACCTTGCCCGCATCTCGGTAGTGCCGAATCCATATCTCGCGCGCAGCGATGCCGAAGCGGTCGACGGCACGCGCTTGGCGGTGCCGAAGATCACCTTCACGAACGTCCCGGAGGAAGGCGTCCTCCGCGTGTACTCCGTGGCCGGACAGTTCCTGCAGGAACTGACATGGACGAAGAGCGATCTGGTCTACGCGGGTAACAACGCGACGTCTGGCGACCTCCCGTACAATCTCCGCACCCGCGAGGGCGTGGACTTGTCGTCGGGTCTCTATCTCTACGTGCTCACTGCGACCGGTTCTGCAGGCAAGAATCAGATCCATCGCGGCAAGTTCGTGATCATTCGTTAAGGGGAGTAGCCATGCATTTTTCCCGACTTCTGGGCGCTGCGGGCGCCCTCACCCTTCTCTTGGGAGCCCGGTTGGGCGCCCAGGGGCCTTCAGGGCTTCTTCCCACACCGCAGGATACGCCCAATCGCCAAGGAACCCGCGGTGCGAGCTTCCTGCACCTCAACGTCGGGGCGCGCACCGGCGCCATGGCCGGCGCCGTTGCCTCGTCTGTTCGCGGCCCGCTTGCGTGGTTCCTCAACCCGGCAGGCGCTGCGACCAGCGAGGGCTTCACGTTAGCCGCCGGACGCCAGAACCTCTACGCGGATCTTGGGCTGACGCAGAGTTATGCGGCCCTCAGCATGCCCGCGTTGGGCGGCGTGTTTGGCGTGCACTTCAACACCCTGTCGTCAGGTGAAATCCTGCGCACCACCGAAGCGAACCCCTTCGGTGAACGACTCGGCGGGACGAATTTCCAGTGGACGAGCACCGTCGCCGGCGTAGGGTATGCCCGCCGCCTGACCGACCGCTTGCAGGTTGGCGCGCAGGTCAAGTTCATCGCCGAAGGTATTCCCGATGCCGGTACCAATTGGTTCGCGGGGGATATCGGTACGCAGTTCAACACCGGCATTTACGGCCTCACCGTTGGTGGGTCCATTAGCAACGTGGGTACGGTCGGCAGGGCGAACGGCGCCCTGCTTACGCGCGTGGTCTCCACGACTGATCGCACGAACTTCCAGGAAAACCGTCGCGTGTCGTTCTATACGGCCGGTGTCGAATTGCCGATCGAGTTCCGTCTGGCGCTCGGGTCCGACCTGCTCGGCTCGGCCAACTCCCTCTTCGGTCGGGGCAGTGGCAACAGCACGCTGAACGCGGAGATCGCGGTCAACGAAGCGACGGACTTCACGACGCAATATGCGATTGCGGCAGAGTACGGCTACAAGAACCGGTTCTTTGTCCGCGGCGGTCAGCGCCTGTACAACGACGATCGCAACCGCGGCACGAACACGCCCATCGGTCTCTCCGGTGGGTTCGGGCTCCGTCTGCCGCTGAAGGGTCGCGATGTTCGGTTTGATTACTCCTACGAATCGGCGGGTGCCCTGCAGAACATTCAGATCTTCTCCTTCGAGGTCGGTCGATGAAGCGCGCCGCTGCTCTTCTCGCGTCCCTCACGCTGTATGCAGGCGTGGCCGGCGCGCAGATCATCCCGAAGCAGTTTTCGGTCACGACCCGTCTCGGCACGCTCATTCCTGAGCGCGCAGCAAGTCTGGATGGGCAGGCGCTCATCGGAATCGACGCCGAGTACGCGATTTCGAAATACTTCGGCCTCGGCACGGCGATCGACGTCTCACGTGGAAACACGACGCGCCAAGACTTCCTGACCCGGCTGCGCTTCGGCAATGCGGCCGTCGCCGGCGGCGATTCCATTTACTACCAGTTCGTGGGGCAGCCTGTTAACCTCGTGAATCTTGGAGTAATGGGAACCCTCCGATATCCGGGAAAACGACTGACACCGTTCATGACGGGGGGCGTCGGATCGTACTTGTTGCTCCCCGATGCGCAGATCAACGGCAAGGCCATGCGCAAATCAGACCTGTCGCTCACCGGCGGGGTCGGCGTTTGGTACAAGCTCAGCGAGCGCGCCGGACTCCAGTTGGATGTGCGCGCGATGCAGTTCCAAGGCTACAGCCGTGACTTCCTCAATCCGGCCGCTGGACGAGAGGTGCTCGTTGTGCCATTCCCGGAGGATTTCGAGCAGCCCCCCGCCGCCAAGAATACGGCTCTGAATACCATGATCACGTTGGGCTTCCGTTACATCCCCGGAGGGATCTGAGCATGCAACGACTCCGCTCCGCCCTCCTGTTTGCGGCCGTGGCATCAGCGGCACTCGTCGCCGCGTGCGGTGATGAACGCTCCATTACCACCGAGCCTGCAGGTGAGCTTGGTTTCGGAACGAATTTCCTTCGGACCTCGACCAACCTCCCGCGTGGGACGATCACGTTTCCGGCAACCGTCGTGGCGTCGGCCACGCCGTCTGCCGACTCCGTCATCCTGACGCTTGCTGGTCTGGACACGCTCACCGGCGGCTCCTATACCGTCTGGTTTGCGAACGACTCGGCTACAAAGTTCGCGCCCGCGACCGCATTGAACATCGTCGCGACGCGTCGTGACTCGTCGTTCAATGCGGCGGGGGACCCGGTGTTCACCAACGTCAACTTCACGACGTCGGGAGCACAGTTCCGGAACGGAGGTGCTGCAGTAACGTTGCGCGTCGCCACATCGCGGGCTGCGGCAGCGGCTTTCGCAGCTACCGACTCGCTGAACACGGTGATCATCAGCATCGAAAGTGGCGCTCCGGGAGCGGCTCCGGGCCAGGTGCGTCCACTGTGGGCGCGGCGGAGTCAGGCGAACGCGACTCGCGTTGCTGGCATTCGCTTCGGTACGTTCGGTCGCGGCATCCCCGTTGCGGCGCAAGCGGGTAACCCCGGACCGAATCAGGAGTACGTGGTGGCGACCAACGGCGCCATGACAATCATTCCGCGCGGACGCATCGAGGTGCGCGGCAAGATTCTCGTGATGAACGACTCCAACTACTTCCGCCCACCGGTTGGCTACTACTACAACGCCTACGGCATCAAGCTGGATACGCTCGGACGGTTCCGCGATACGCTGTATCTTGGCCGCCGTCAGTCGCCGTTCCCCGAGCGGCTGTCGCTGTTTGACGCCGATATCTCCAACCCGGCACCTGCCGTGGTATTCGACTCGCCACGCGTCATCCTCGCAATGGGAACCAGACTGTCGTCCGACTCGCTCCCCAAAGCGCAAGGCACCAAGCCGTGGATCGACTTCGGGTTCGCCCGCGTCAATCTTCAGCCGAAGGCCGGCATCGAAGGGCGAATGGGATCGGCCACGATCCTCGAAGCCACTTTGCCCCCCAGCATTCGCGGCCGCTGAGTCAGCGGTCACAAACAATGGAGCCGCCGTTCGCGTTGATTCGCGGACGGCGGCTCTATGCGTTACCGGAAAGACTCAACGATACTTGGCGCGCGCGGGCACGGTGAGTCGTACGACGCCACCCCGATTTCTATCCGCGACCCACAGTGTACCGTCGGGGCCAATGCCGATAGTCGTCGCGAATCGGACATCGGCGATTGTACCGAGTAGCTCAACCTTCGGCTCTATCGCGACACGTAGCACCCCTTCGGCGCCAGCGGCAACGAAGAGCTCCTCCCCCCGAAAGGCGATCGCGTAAGGATAGCTCGCGCCAAGCGACAGCATTTCCGGCGACTTCGTGGGAGAATCGATACTCGACTTCGGCCAGATCAAAAGGCCTTGGTCGTCGGTCGCGGCAACAATGCTACGCGCAGACACGGCTACGGCATGCACCGTTGCGGGAAGCGTCAACTCACGCCCACGTGAGATGCTGCCGGTTCCACTCAGGTGAAGCTCAAGGATGCTGGAGTCCGTGGCCACCCAGTAGGTACCGCGCACGACATCGGCGGACACGGACCGTACTCCAACGGACATCGACAGTGAGTCTGTCGTGCGGAGAGTTCTGCCGTCGACCCCTGCTCCCGTGCCAGCGTACACGGTGCGTGTCCCTGCAGCCACCCAATTCTCGGCTTGTGCAGCGACGCCGCGGATGGGAGTGGGAAGTATTCGGGAAATGGACCCGCCCACATCGCCGGTGATGAACAGCGCCGCGTCCGTTCCGATCAGCAACGTCCGTTCGCGTGAGGCGTCGCTGCCATCGGTCAGCGCTATTCCCTGAAGTCCGCGGAGACCAGCAGCACGTCGCCGCAACGCTCGCGGCTCGCTTACAGGGCCAAGCACGGTGATCCCGCTATCGCCGGCGACATAAAGCACGGAGTCCATCGCCAGGAGCGAGGTCGGCGTGAAACCAAGGGGCACAAGACGAGCGATCACTCGTTCGCGCGCCGCAAGCCCCGGACGATTGGAAGCGCGCTGCAGCGCAATTTCCCTGGAGAGAAAGAGCCCCGTGAGCGCTCCGCTGCCAGTGAGGTACGGCAATACGCACGACCACGGTTTGCACCCGCTTTCTCGATCTTCGGGAGACGACGCCGCGTAGTACGCTGTCGTAAGGAGGCTGCCGACCACGGCCCCCGCCAACGTGTACTTCAGCCGCCGTACACCGCCTCCGTCAGGCTCCTGAGCCGGAATCCCTGACGACGTGAGCGGCGTACCGGCCATGAGTGATAGCTGCAGTGCCACAAGCGACGCCCTGCGCGCGCGAGCAGAGGACATGATCAATTACCGTTGAGTGGAATCGTGGGCAAGCAACACGCGGAAGTCCCGCTGGCTTTCAGCGCGCTGGCCGCTCGTCCGATCGGTTACGCTCACCGTCAGTCGGTATCGGCCAGCGGGGGCAGTACCCAAGCTGAGCGTGAAAAAGACCGGTACGCGGTCCCGTTGGCCAAGCGCTTCACCTCGTGAAAAGCGGACGGCCAGCCGCGACTCGCCTTCCGGCGAGAGTCCTACCAGATCGGACACCGCGCCAAGCGCTCTCGGCAGCCGGCCTCCAGTACGAGTGATTTCCAGAAGATCGACGCGCAGGGCCACATCGAACCGCACGCTCGTCGTGGTGTCGGCCTTCAACCCGTACGTCTCCCAGTAGAGCGCCACCGTGTCCCGCGGCGACAGCTCGAGGGCGCCGAGGGGACGAATGGTGGCGTCGCTCCAACCTCGCGGACTGTTGTCCTGACCGGGGCCTGCACGTCCGAGCATCACATCGCTCAGTTGCAGGATGTCCATCTTGGCCGCTGTCAGCGACAACTCAATTCGCGCTCGCGCAGCCGCGCGGCCGACGGCCGCGTCGATTGCTTCCAACTGCAGGCGGAAGTCCCCCACGGGCAACGTATCGACGCGCACCACGAGCGGGTCCTTGGTGGCGGGAAGTGATACGACAATTGACTGACTGCCGACCGAGCGCATACGCCCCGGTTGACCGCCGAAGGCATTAACCGCGATACTGCCTTCATCGAGTTCCACCCCCTCGTAGAAGCGCCGCACCGGCACGCTGCCAGCCGACACCACGAGGGACTCGCTGGGCTGTCGCCCACGAAACCGTGTGATTTGCACGGGCAGCGTATCCACCGCCCGCACGGCCGCCACGTTATCGAGCCGGAAAGGCTCGTCGCGGCGCGCCGACTCGGCGACCCAGCGGAAATCCCCGGCGAACGACACGTCGGAAAGCGTCGGGGCGCCAGAAAACACGAACTCCTGCTCCAGCGCCGGGTAACGAAACACCGTGATGGTTCGGCCGGTCACGTCGCCGGCCAGCACATCGCTGACCGGCGGGAAGAGCACTTCAATGGGAGGTTCGCCGTAGCGGACGACGATCTGCCCACGGTCGGTGCGCCATCCACGACGCTCTTGATGAAGGTCGTCGTAGCGCAGCATCGTCACCGCAATTCGCGCGAAGTATTCGAGACGCGATTCGTTCACGGGCGTCGAGAGCAACGGGTCGGCGGCGTCCCAAAAGCCCTGGGTTGTCGCAGTTCGCGCGGCCTCATTCAGGCCAGCCACCCGTACGCTGTCACCCTCGCGCAGCAGGCGGCCGATGTCGAGGATTTCGCGCCGTTCCTCCTCCGCAAGCTGAGCCAGCCCCGTCTCGAACGCCTGGTGGGCATCCTGCGGCGTAACCGATCGCCATGCGGCCAGCCCTTCACCGAAATGCATCACGGCAGCCAGGTATCCGCTGTCCGAACGCACGCGTTCGAGAAACCGCCCATCAGGCAGCTTGGCGGTACGCACTGCGGGGGTGCGGTGTGCGCTGTTCGCGAGGCTCCGCATTTCATCGAACCGCGCTTCATCATACAAGAGCGACAGCAAGCCGACGGTGCTTGCCGCATGTCCAGGTTCGGCTTTCAGCGCCTCGCGGAACAGGCGGCTGGCGGCATCACGATCAGCCTCGCCTGCGTTCTCCAGCGGACGGGCGTCGTGTTCCAGGAACTCGCGCGTGTAAGTGAAGCGTGCACGCGCCAAGTGCGGATTGAAGACCAGTCCGCTCTTGTACACGTAGCGGTTTCTGGTGGAGCGGTAACGGCCCATGTACACGGTGCCGTACTCGTTGGCACACTCGGCGATCAACGGGGCATCACCCGCCGATCGCGCGATCGTGAGCGCGCGGGACAGGAGACGTTCACCATCCGCGCGCAGCAACGGCGTTCGCAAGCGCAGGCGACCGAGCTCGAGGACGAAACGGGCATCCTTAGGTGCCAGCTCACTCCCACGCGTGAGCAAGCGTTGGGTAAGGATCACGCGAGGCACATTTCCGAGGCCGAGTCGCAGCGTTCGTACATTGAAGCTGGCGCGGGCGTACAGCGCTTCGACGTGACGAGGTGCAGCATCGGTTGCTCTCTCGAAGAGCTCGAGCGCCGCCGCCGTGTCGCCCGCCTCAGCTCGTTCACGCGCGGCGACCAGGAGCGAGTCGATGACTGGCTGCGCGTCGGTGCGGGAAGGAGAGCACCAAACAGCGGCGCAGACGAGGAGCGTCTGGAGCATCACGCGCGAGAAAGAGGACACACTGCATCTTAGCCAAATGGTGCAGCGGTACGCTGGATGCGGGGACGGCTGGAACCCGAAACGCTTCTCCACGTAATATGCCGAGTGCTCGGTAGGTTCCGGTTTTTCGAGAAACGTCACCGCCCTTAAAGGAGTCTGCATGTCGTTGGTAGCCCGTCTCATCCGGCATGGATCCACTGAACGCGGCCGGGAGCGCTCGAAGCCGCTCCTCAGCGTTGCCGCGGGCGCCCTGCTGGCTATCGCGGGAGCGGGAAGCACCGCATCGACCCTTGAGGCGCAGGCCTACAACTACCCGTCCATGCAGACGCCGCGGGCCAGCACCCGCGATTACACGGCCGCCATTGTCGGGGGCGCCGGCACGTCGTTCGTCTTCCAGTGGCGCGAAGGGGCTGGCACGGGGCTCCACTGGCAGCTCGACGGTGGCTTCGCCGACCCCAAGGGCGGCGTCGACCCGCTGTTGGTCGTGGGCGGTGGACTCGGCAAGGAGCTCACGCGCGCCACCAATGACCAGCCGCTCGACGTGCTCTTCACTGCGGGTGTCGGGGCCGCACTTGGTGGGAACCGCACCGCCTTCCGCGTACCCCTTGGCGTCAGCGTGGGGCACACGTTCGAGCTCGATCAGAACATGTCCGTCACTCCGTTCGTGCATCCGCGGCTCTCCATCGACGCCTGCGGCAGCTGCGGCGCCAACAACGATTCGCGCACCAATCTCAGCGCCAACTTCGATCTGGGCGGCCACTGGAAGGTGAACCGCCAGTTCGGCGTCCGCGTGTCTGCCTCGTTCAGTGGGTCGGACCTCGTCGGCTCCGACGAAACTCTCGCCATCGGCTTCAACTGGACGCCGGCGGGGTTGGTGCGGCGGTAGTTGTTGCGCCCCTGCCATCAGTCGTTGCTGCCGTCTGCCGCCTCGGCGCGGCCCCGCGGCATCGCGCCGAGACGGCAGACCGCAGGGTTCCAGACCGCAGGGGCGGAGTACGGCCGCCGTCGCTGCGCCCCTGCCATCAGTCGTTGCTGCCGTCCGCCGTCTCGGCGCGGCCCCGCGGCATCGCGCCGAGACGGCAGACCGCAGGG
>VYKS01000164.1_pt1 | contig 40120 bp, 32 predicted proteins | sample 5114511 | NCBI WGS metagenome assembly VYKS01 (sample SAMN12291795, study PRJNA351875) | freshwater metagenome | isolation source: freshwater lake | place: USA: Michigan, Gull Lake | collected 2011-07-05 | reverse complement strand
GTTCCAGCCGAGCCATCTGCTCGTCCGTCAGCCAAAACAGGTCACTCATGATCCAGACTCCTCAGGAGCCTGAATCAGATCGCGCGCCTCACATCAATGGGTCCTGACCCTAGCAGGCAACCTTAACGCCCAAGCTCTCTATGCCGAGGCCCAGCCCCTCCTTGAGCGCGCTCTCCGGATCAGGGAGGCCAGACTCGGACCGGACCATCCAACCACCGCTCTCAGCCTCAACAGCCTGGCCTTTAACCTCAACGCCCAGGGCCTCTATGCCGAGGCCCAGCCCCTCTTCGAGCGTGCCCTCACGATCAACGAGACCGCACTCGGACCCGAACATCCGACCACCGCCATCGGCCTGAACAACCTGGCCTTCAACCTTACCCGCCAAAACCTCTATGCCGATGCCCAGCCCCGCTATGAGCGCGCCCTCACGATCAACGAGACCGCACTCGGAGCCGAACATCCGACCACCGCCCTCAGCCTGAACAACCTGGCCGTCAACCTTATCGCCCAGGGCCTCTATTCCGAGGCTCGCCCCCTCAATGAGCGCGGCCTCAGGATCACCGAGGCCGCGCTGGGACCGGGCCATCCAGGCACCGCGCTCCTTGCGGAAAACACAGCCCTTGCTGCCTTGGGGTCCAGCGCGGCCTCCGAAGCCTTGACCTTGGCCCGTCAGGCCTTGGAGATCCGGCGCACCGTGGCGCTGCGGGAGGGCCAGGGCCGCGACGAGGCCTCCCAGGTCCGTCTTGCCGGTGCGACGGGAACCGCCGCCGTGATCTTCACCCGTGCGGCCTGGTCGGTGGATCGATCGGGAACCGGCAATGACGCGCTGCGGTCCGAGGCCTTCCAGGCCTTGCAGTGGCAGGGAGCGTCCTCGGCCGGTCGGGCCCAGGTGCGGGCGGCGGCCCGTCGGGCGCTCAGCCCGGCAGGGCAGGACCTGGCCCTGGAATGGGAAGCTGCGCTGGAGCAGCGCGCGGCCCTGGACCGCCAGTTCTCTGCCGCCGCCGGCGGGACTGATGAAGCGGCGCGGACGCTTCAAGCGGAGCTGGTGCGGCAGCGCGATACGCTGGACGCCAGCATCGCCGAGAAGACAGCCCGGCTGCAGGCAGGCTACCCGCAGTATCTCGATCTGCTAAACCCCTCGTCCCTGACGGCGGCGGACGCGCAGCGCCTGTTGCACCCGACCGAGGCCCTGGTCCTGGTCTCTCCGGGGGATGCACGCCTGCCCGAGGGTCAGCGTCGGGGGATCGTGTTCGTGGTGACCCGCGAGGGCTTCGACTGGGCCGAGGTGGGGATGGAGCCGGGTGAGCTTGGGGAACGCATCGGGACCCTTCGGGCCGAGCTTGATCCCGGGGGCGGGCGCGGACCCGACAGCGGTGGCAGCACGACCGTCGGCCAGGGCGGCCGGGGCTTCGATCGCGGTCGGGCCCATGAGCTCTATCAGGCCCTGTTCGGCAATGAGCGGATCGCCGCCCTGCTGGCCGACAAGGCGGACTGGATCCTGAGCCCCCAGGGGTCCTTGCTGTCCCTGCCCTTCGCCGCCCTGCCCATGGCCGAGCCGGTGGGCGACGACGCCGACCCCCGGGCCCTGATGAATACCCCCTGGCTGGGCACCACCCGGGCCCTCAGCGTCCTGCCCAACCTGTCCACCCTGCAGCAGGTGCGCGGCGGCGAGGGGAACGGACAGACCGATGGGTCCGGCACGACGGGATGCGCCCCCGGCTCCCTCGACTGCTTCCGCGGCTTCGGTCGCGCCGAGTACAATCCCGAGACCCCGCCCGCTGTGGCCCAGGAAGGCAGCTTCCTGACCCAGGCCCAGCTGCGCGCCAATAGCGTGCGTCTCCTCACCGACCTTCCGAACACCGGTGAGGAAATGGTGATGGTCGCCGAGGCTCTGGGGGCACCGGATGCGTCGGTCCTGGTCGAAGCCGACGCCACCGAGGCCAGGGTCAAGGCCCTGAGCGAGGACGGTTCTCTCTACCGGGCCCGCGTCATCGCCTTCGCCACCCACGGCCTGATCCCCAAACAGCTCGGCCTCGATCAGGCGGCGCTGGCCTTCACCCCGCCTGAGCGGCCCGATGGTGACGACGACGGCCTGCTCACCGCCGCCGAGGCCGCAGGCCTCAGGCTCAATGCCGACTGGGTCATCCTGTCGGCCTGCAACACCGCCTCCAGCGACCAGGACGCCGGCTCCGAAGCCCTCGCCGGCCTCGCCCGCGCCTTCTTCTTCGCCGGAGCCAGGTCCCTGCTCGTCTCCCACTGGGCTGTCGGCGACACCGACGCCGCAACCCTCACCTCAACCGCCGTCCAGCTCCAGCAGCAGGACCCCAACCTCTCCAGGGCCCGGGCCCTCCAGAGGTCCATGACGCAACTGATGCAAGACCCCGACACCGCTCACCCCACACACTGGGCACCGTTCATCCTCGTCGGGGCAGAACGATGACTGGGATGACGAACACTGTCATCCAACCGCTATCCGTCGCAGCTAGCTTGGCCTTAATCGGCCGTTCGCCAAGGCGGTAGCCGACATCAGACGGTCCGGTTCAAGGAGTGAGACATGAAGGTGGTTGGCCGCGTTTTCGGATTCCTGTTCCAGGCCTTCATGTTCCTGGTCTCGCTCGGCATCCTGGCCGGCTTCGGCCTGGTCCTGCTGGATGGGCTGGACGATCCCTTCCTGGAGATGAGGCGCGGGTACTGGACCCTGGTCATGGCGGCAGGTGTGATCCTGGCGCTGCTCGTCAACCCGGTCATCTGGCGTTTGCTGAAGGGACGCATTCCAACCTTGTTGTTCCTTGGCCTGGGTATCGGGCTTCCCATCGCACTGGCCGCGCTGGCGGGTTCCACCCCCTACGGGCTCTATCTGCGCGCAGCGTTCGAGGAGGGGTTCACCGAAGCCGATCCTGACTCCGAGGGCGACACGAGCGCAGCCCGAACAAAGCCGATTTCAGCCATGCTGCGACTGGCGGCCGCAAGGGGCGATCCCGAAGCCCAACTCTCCCTCGCTCAAGAGCTTTTCAGGATCGACGGCGCATCTGCCGACGAAGGTCTTGCCAACCTGCGCACCGCCTCCTCCGCCGGCAGCGCCAATGCCCAGGCGCTGCTGGCCATCTTGCAGATGGGACAGGAATTCGAGGGTCGTGTCGTCATGCAGCGCAACGACCCCGAAGCCTGCAGGACCATGCTGGCGCTCCAATCACCCCCGTTCGCGGGACAGGAAATTGACGCGGGGTGGCAGGGCATTCTCGAGGACGAATCCCGCTATCGCGGCTGGCGTCGGGCGGATGAACCCGGAGAGCCCCTGAAATGTGAGCGGGCCAGCTTGAACCCGCGCACCGACACCCTGATCTTCACGGAAGGCAACAGAAGCACGATACCAGCCCGTTTTGGTGCCTTCCCGGACTTGAAAGCCGAAGTGGCCTGCACGGTTACCGCCGATCTCAGGACGGAGAACTGCTCGGTTGTGTCGGCGTCGCCGGCGGCCCAGGGCGTCGATCGCTGGGGGCTTGGCGTGGCGTCACGCTATCGCCTGGCACCCACGGACATCTACGGATACCCCATCGCCGGGCGGCAAGTTGTTTTCACGATCACGTCGGAGGACGAGACAGACTGAAAAGCATTAGCCAGCCGGGGGTGAACTCAGATTGGCTAGACCCCCGCCACTTTTCCGGAAGAAGAACACCTCAAAAAAGATTCGGGAAACTCGCGGGCACAAAAATTGTGTGCCCCCGCCGGTCCGGAAGGCAAACGTTCCAGAGATTTGCCCACCCCCCCGGGGGGGCACGGAAGTCCGGCGATCCCAGGCCCGGACTTTCGCGATCTCAATCACTCGACACAGCCGATTCACGCTGTGGCTCCGTTCGGCTGATGAGAGACGCAGGGCCTGCTGGCCTTCATCAGTTCGGAGAAACGCTTCTTGTCGGCGACGATGGTGACGCCAATGGCCTTGAGATCGCGCCCGATGTCTCGTGAAAGGCGGTCGGCTGTGAAGCTGCGAGGGCACACGACGATACGGCCCAAAGAATCCCAAGCGCTGTCGTCGAGCCAACTGCGAACCCCTTCCTCGCCGAGCCTCTTTCTTGCGACTTCTCGGACTTCCAAGCTCTGGAAAGTAGGATGCGGCGCACTGGGTTCTTCAGTCCATCGGCCGCGAACCCGGTTCGCCCGTGACTCGCCCAAGTGTCGCTCGCGTCGAGATGGGGGGGAGGGGGGAGTAAAGGATTCTTCAAGGTATTGGCGTTCACCGATGACACCTTTTCGCTTCGCTGGTGGCACCTTTTCGAGGTCGTCTATTTCCAGCACTGACACCTTTTCGAGACCGTCTGTTTCCAGCCGTGACACCTTTCCAGCGTCGTCTTTTGTCGGGCTTAACCCTTTTTCACGGCTCGCGATTGCGGAGGCTTTCCTCAGCTCAACGACCTGATCGATGATGCTCCGGTTGAGCTGGTACTGCTCATCGAGCAGCATTGGAACATATTGCTGAGTGCGACCCCGACCCCGCGATTTTCGGACGGCCAAGTATCCTGCCCTAGAAAGCTCTGCGAGCCCCCTCCTAACGCTTGATAAGCTAACGCCCAGCGCGATGGCGATGTTGGCTTGCGCCCGCCACGCGGCTCCCCGATCCGCCCTCAGGTCATGTGTCAGAATCGCGCCAATCACACGAGCGAGGATCGTCAAGCGCACGTCGACCAGCAGCATTTCCTGCCAGCGCAATTTGTCGCCGACGAAGTTGTGGACGTCCAGCAAGCGGCTCATGCGACCCGCTCCAGACCCTGAAAATGGCCTTCATCGTTCACGAGGCTGCGGAACCGGAAACTCGCCCGTCCGGATGTTTCGCCGCAGGGCCCAGCACGCTCTAATCGCTGTTCCGAACCAATAGGAGCTGCGCCGTGCGCTGCGACTTTGGCGGGGCTCTTCGCGGCGGGATCCGGCGGTGCGTTAGAACGGCCCGAGAACGCGATGCGCGGACTTTGTGCGGACAGTGGGAACAAACCCGGCCCACCAGCCCAGCCTATCGTGTTGAAAAGACTGGCGCACCCGACACGATTCGAACGTGTGACCTTTGCCTTCGGAGGGCAACGCTCTATCCAGCTGAGCTACGGGTGCGTCTCGCGCGGCCACTCTTGGCGACCGGATGAAGGGCCTTACAGCAGCCTCGCGCGGCCCTCAATCCCGAATGCACGCGAGGCGTCCCGGCGGGTCTGCAAAGGATCCGTGTGTAGATGACCGATCGACCGGAGGATGGATGATGCGGGCCTTGGTTCTCAGTTTTCTGCTCTTTCTCGGCGCTTGCGCCAGCGCCCCGACGGCCGGGCCTGCCGCGTCGCGTGACAGTCTGGACGCGGTCGCGCGCGACTACGTCGCCCTGATCCTCGAGATTGGCGAGCGTGAACCGGGCTATGTCGATGCCTACTACGGTCCCCCGGAGTGGGCACAGGCTGCGCAGGCCAATCCGCGTGACATCCCCGCCCTGATGCAGGGTGCCGCCTCGCTGACGGAGCGGCTCAACGCCATCTCGGTCGCCGGGGCCGAACCGGCGGTCGCCCAGCGCAAGGCTTACCTGCTCGCCCATGTCTCGGCGGCCTCGGCCCGCCTTCGCATGCTGTCGGGCGAGCGGTTGAGCTTCGCCGACGAGGCCGAGGCCCTGTTCGGCGTTCGTCCCGAACTGCGCCCCCTGTCCGACTTCGACCCCATCCTCGCCCAGATCGACCAGCTCGTCCCGGGGGACGGCGAACTGGCCGCCCGCGTCGCCGCCTTCCGGGGCAACTTCCGCATTCCGGCGGACCGCTTGCAGGTCGTGTTCGATGCCTCCATCGCCGAGTGCCGTCGCCGGACCCTGGCCCACATGAACCTGCCGACGAACGAGCGTTTCACCCTGGCCTTCGTCACGGACAAGCCGTGGTCGGGCTACAACTACTATCTGGGCGGAGCCGCCAGCCGGATCGAGATCAATACCGACCAGCCCATCTTCACGGACCGGGCGATCGACCTCGGGTGTCACGAGGCCTACCCCGGCCATCACGTCTACAATGCGCTGCTGGAACAGACCTTCGTCGTCGAGCGCGGTTGGGTCGAGATGAGCGTCTACCCGCTCTATTCGCCCATGTCCTTCGTGGCCGAAGGCAGCGCCAACTACGGCATCGATCTGGCCTTCCCGGGCGACGAGGCAGCGCGCTTCGAGCAGGATGTGTTGCTGCCGCTCGCGGGTCTGACCGGCGCACCGGTGGAGCGCAAGGCAGAGCTGAACGCACTCGTCCGTCGGCTCGCCCGTGCCGAGTACACTATCGCAGATGACTATCTGGCGGGCCGGATTGATCGGGCGGAGGCCACGCAGCTTCTGTCCCGCTACATGCTCACGACGCCTGAGCGGGCGGCCCAGAGGGTGCGCTTCATCGACACTTACCGCAGTTACATCATCAACTACGGTCTGGGACGCGATGTGGTTCAGGCCTGGGTCGAGCGGCAGGGACCGGACCACTGGCAGGGCATGGAGACCTTGCTGGCCAGTCAGATCCTGCCGGTCGATCTTTTCTAGGGCTGTCGTTACCCGACGTCCGAGCAACAGTCGCAAAGCTGAGTTAAGGGTCGGGAATGGACACGCTCGACGACCGCTGGGCCCGCCTGGCGCCCCATGCCGCCTGGGTCGGCCCGGATGACGATCGCCCTCGGCCGACCGCCCTGCTGTTTCACGGCTGCGGCGGACTGCGCGGCCATTTGCCCAAGTACGCCCAGGCGGCCAGGGACAAGGGCTGGCGCGCGCTCATCGTCGATTCCTACGCCCCGCGCGGCTGGAGCCGTCAGTTCGCCATGGCCACGGTCTGCACGGGCCTTCTGCTGCGCGGCTGGGAGCGGGCGGGGGACATTCTGGCGACGATCCGGGGGGTGTCTGTGCGCGCCGATGTCGACCCCACAAACCTTCTGCTCGCCGGCTGGAGCCATGGCGGATGGGGCATCATGGAAGCGATGAGCGCGGATCGCGACCGGATCGGGGCGCTGGGCGTCAGCGACGCCGAGAACGTATCCCTGGACGGGGTCAAGGCGACCTATCTGGCCTACCCCTACGTCGGGTTCGCGGCCCTGAACCGTATGCGGCCCTGGCGGCATTGCCCGAAGACCCTGGCTGTTGTGGCGGCAAAGGATCACCTGACGACCGTCCGCAATGCCGAGCGCATCCACGACATGGTCCGAAACTGCGGCGTTGACGTCGAGACCTGGATCGCCGACGGCACCCACAGCTTCGATGAGCCCATGACGGCACCGCCAATGCGCTACGATCCGGCGCTTGGCGACGAGGCGATTCGCCGGTTTTCGGCTCTGCTGGAGGACACCGCCGTCGCCCCGGCCCAGGCGGGTCCTGTTCGCCGACGTCGCGCAGGTTAAGCCGTGGACGCGGCAATGGAGCGATGGCGACGTCTGGCTCCCGAAGCGGAACTGCTCACCCCGTCGGGCCGGGGCCCGTTTCCGACGGTTCTGCTATTTCATGGATGCGGCGGCGTCCGGGCCCATCTGCACGCCTACGCCAGGGCGGCCGTGTCTGCGGGCTGGGCGGCGCTTCTGGTCGATTCTTTCGCCCCGCGCGGTTGGACCCGCGGCTTCGCCAAGGCCATGATCTGCACAGGATTGATGTTTCGCGGTGGACGGCGGGCCGGCGATGTGCTGGCGGCCATCGCCGGTGCCCGGGGTCTGCCGCTCGTCGATCCGGACCGGCTGGTACTGGCCGGATGGAGCCACGGCGGCTGGGCGATCATGGACCTGATGTCCATGCCGCTCGTCCGATCAGGCGAAGCGGGGCTTTCGGATGCACCGCGTGTTCATTTGCGTGGCGTTCGCGCGGCCTTCCTCGCCTACCCCTACGTCGGTGTGGCGTCGGCCAGCCGTGGTGGAAGACCCTGGCCCCGCGCTCTGGACCTTTTGGTCATAGCACCCAGCCGCGACCATCTCGCCTCGGTGCGCCGTCACATGCGTGCGCTCGCCTCGGCCGTGGCGGCGGGGTCGGAGGTCGCGGTCTGGGGCGTGGAAGGCACCCACGCCTTCGACGAGCCCGGGCTGATGGCCCGCATGATGCGCTATGACGAGGCCTTGAGCGGCCAGGCCATGGAACGGTTCGCCGACTTTCTGGCAGGGATCACCCCTGCTCGACCCGCACCTCGGCCCGGATAGAATTGGCGATGTAGCAGAGGCGATGCGACTGGTGATGCAGGTCTTCCAGCCGCTCGGCGTCCGGCGTCGCTCCCGACCAGTCGATCACCGGACGCAGAACCACCTCGGTGATCGACATCCGGCCCCGCTCATCCCTCGCGAGCGTGGCCACGGGCGCGTCCCGATAGCGGTCCACGACGAAGCCTGCCTTGGCCGCCAGCGCCAGGAAGAACAGCATGTGGCAGCTGGACAGGGCCGCGACCAAAGCCTCTTCCGGATCGACCGCTGTGGGGTCCGACAGCGGGGGCGCGACGCTGGTCGGGGCCGATGATCCCTTGACCAGCGCCCCCCCATCGAAACGCCAATCGTGGGCGCGGGAGTACTGGTGGTCGGAAAAGGGCTGGTCGCCCCGGACCCATTCAACGACGGCGGTATGCTCGCTCATCGCCAGAAGCCGACGATGCGCTTGACCTCATCGACCACCGGATCGGCGATGGCGGCGGCGCGCTCGGCACCGTCCCTCAGCACCCGGTCGATCTCGGCGGGGTCGTCCATCAGGCGGCGCATCTCGGCGGTGACGGGGGCCATGGCGGCGACCGCGAGATCGGCGAGCGCGGGCTTGAAAGCGCCGAAACCCTGGCCGCCGAACTGGGCGATGACCTGCTCACGGGTCTGGTCCGACAGGGCGGCGTAGATGGCCACGAGGTTGCGGGCCTCGGGCCGGTCGGCGAGGCCGTCGACGGTTTCGGGCAGGGGCTCGGGGTCGGTCTTCGCCTTGCGGATCTTGGCCGCGATCGTGTCGGCGTCGTCGGTCAGGTTGATGCGGCTCTGGTCCGAGGGATCGGACTTGGACATCTTGGCCGAGCCGTCGCGCAAGGACATGACCCGCGTGGCCGGGCCCTGGATGACCGGCTCGGGCAGGGGGAAGAAGCCTGGCACGCCGAAGTCTGTGTTGAACTTGGCGGCGATGTCGCGGGTCAGTTCCAGATGCTGCTTCTGGTCCTCGCCGACGGGCACCTCGGTCGCCTTGTAGAGCAGGATGTCGGCGGCCTGGAGCACGGGGTAGGTGTACAGGCCGACCGAGGCGCGCTCCTTGTGCTTGCCCGACTTCTCCTTGAACTGGGTCATGCGGTCCAGCCAGCCGAGGCGGGCGACGCAGTTCAGGATCCAGGCCAGCTCCGAATGGGCGCGCACCGCCGACTGCGGAAAGATGGTGGAGCGGGCCGGGTCGAGGCCGGATGCGATGTAGGCGGCGGCGATCTCACGCGTCTGGGCGGTCAGGACGGCCGGGTCCTGCCACACGGTGATGGCGTGCAGGTCAGCGACAAAGACGAAGGTCGGGGCGGCGTCCTGGAGCGCGACGAACCGCTTCAGAGCACCCAGATAGTTCCCCAGATGGAGCGCCCCGGACGCCTGGATGCCGGAGAGGATTCGGCGGGGGCCGGCGTATTCGGGGGTAGCGTCAGTCATCAGTCCAATCCGGAGGGGGTGGAGGCCCCGGGTTCACGCCTCAGCACAGCCTTGAGCTCGGCCGGGCTGACCGCGCGGAAAAGCACGATGCAGACGCCATACACAAGGGCCCCTGCGCCGCAGACCACCAGAACCGCGACCTCCTTGGCCAGGAACAGGCGGGCAAGATCATCATAGAAGATGCTGGCGGGCACGAGCACGGCCGCCATGGCGAGGCTGGCGGCCAGGACGCGGACGAAGCGCGAGAGGAAACGGCCGGTGACGTTCCAGGCCTCTTCCTTCACCAGAACGCCCCCCAGCAGGGCGACATTGATCCAGGCCGAGGTGGAGGTGGCGATGGCGAGGCCAACCACGCCGTCCATGCCCGCCTGCTCCATGCCGAAGAACAGGGCCGAGCCGAGCGCTACGGTGATGGCGACCGAGGCGATCGAGAAGATCATCGGGCGACGGGTGTCCTCTCGAGCGAAGAAGGGCGGTGTCAGGACCTTGGCCAGCACGAAGGCGGGGACGCCCCAGGCGAAGTTGCGCAGCACGTCGGCCGTGCGCGCCGCGTCTTCGCTGGTGAAGGCGCCCCGCGTCACCGTCGCGTCGATGATGAAGAAGGGGATAACGAACAGGGCCACGGCGGCGGGCAGGGTGAAGGCCATCGACAGGGTGATCCCATCGTCCAGCGTCCTGCGCCCGCCCTCATGGTCGCCCGACACGAAGGCCTTGGTCAGGCGCGGCACGAGCGCGAGGCCGATGGCGACGCCGACAAGACCCAGTGGCAGCTGATAGAGGCGATCAGCGTTGTAGAGCACCGAGCGGGCACCTTCGTTGGAACCGGTCAGCAGCTGACTGACCACGGAGTTCAGTTGCAGCGCGCCGCCTGCCAGGACGCCGGGCACCGCAAGCTTGAGGGTGCGCGAAACGCCGGGCGTCAGGCGCGGCAGGCCAAGACGCAGGGTCACGCCAAGCCGTCGAACACCCCACCAGAGCAGGCCCATCTGGATCAGGCCGGAGATGCTGACCGCCGCGGACGTGGCCAGCAGCACCGTGGGCTTGTCGATCTCCATGACCAGCGGGGCGAGCAGGGGGATCAGGGTGCAGAGATTCAGGAACACCGGCACCGCCGCCGTCAGCGCGAAACGGCCCGAGGTGTTGAGGACACCCGACAACAGCGACGCGATGGTCATGCAGGCCAGGTACGGCATGGTCAGCTGAGCGGCGGTGGTCGCAGCGAACATGACACCTGCATCGTCGGCCCAGGCCGACAGCAGCCACGGCATGATCCACGGCATGGCGACCTGCAGCAGGATGCAGAACCCCGCGACCACGGCGAACATGAAGCTGAGGGCCTCGGACGCGGTCACCGCGGCGGCCTCCTCGCCCTCGCGCGCCCGGACGCCGCCGTAGATCGGCACGAAGGCCTGGGCGAAGGCACCCTCGGCGAACAGGCGCCGGAACATGTTGGGCAGCATCAGCGCCGTGGTGAAGGCATCCATCATCGGCCCCTGGCCGAACTGGGCCGACAGGGCGAGGTCTCGGCCGAAGCCGAGGATGCGGCTGCCCAGCGTCAGGGTCGCCTGAACCAGGGTGTTGCGGGCGAGGCTCAAGGCGGGCTCATGCGGGCGGAGCGGAAGGACGGAATGGGCCTTAGCGCGCTTCCGCTCTCGACGGAACGGCCCTTCGCGGGCCGAGCTCGGAGACATCGCGGGCGCTGGCGCGTGCGGCCGTGATCCGGCGGCCCTGCGGCGCGGCGGGCGCACGGTCCAGCACGGCCTCCAGCGCCTGATGCACCTCATCCAGCAGGACGTCAGACGTCAGCTTCCGACCGTGTGCGTCAGTCACGTAGAAGCTGTCGACCGCCCGTTCGCCGAAGCTGGCCACGTGTGCGGATCGGATCGACAGACCGTGGTCTGTCAGCGTCCGCGACAGCTCGGCCAGCAGCCCCGGCCGATCGGCGCCGGAGACCTCGATGATCGTGGCCTCGGCCGAGGCGGCACTATCGATCATCACCACGGGCCGCACATCGAAGACGGCGCGGCGGGACGAGGCCGCCGGCATCGGCGGTGGCGGGACCGAGGCTTCACCCCGGGCGGCGGCCTCCAGTGCGGCGATCAGCTGGGTCAGGCGGCGCGGCTCGGCCTGGCCATAGGGCTGGTCGGCACCGTCCTGGACCTGGAAGACGTCCAGCACCGTGCCGTCCGCCGCCGTCGCGACCCGCGCGCCCGTCACATCGGCGCCGGCAGCCGCTAGCACAGCGGCGAGATCGGCGAACAGGCCGGGCCGGTCGCGGGCGGCGAGCGCGATTTCCGTCGTCTGTTCGATGCGCCCGGCGGCTCCGGCCCGGGCCTCGGCGGCTGAGCCTTCGGCGTGGGCGCGGGCGACCAGGGCGGCGCGATCGGCCAAGGGATCTGCGGTCTGGACCGCCTCACCCCGGAACAGGGCTTCGACGGCGGCATACAGGCTGCGCATCAGCTGGCCCTTCCAGCTGTTCCATACGCCCGGGCCGACCGCACGGATGTCGGCGACGGTCAGGACCAGCAGCATGCGCAGCCGCTCCGGGTCGCCGACCAGTTCGGCGAAGGCGCGCACGGTGTCGGGGTCGGACACATCCCGTTTCTGGGCATAGTCCGACAAGGCCAGGTGATGACGAACCAGCCAGACCACCAGCTCGATCCGGCGCGGTTCCAGCCCCAGCCGCTCGCAGGCGCGCCGCGCAGAGATGGCACCGTCCTCCAGCTGGCCCCGGTCCCCGCCCTTGCCGACGTCATGTAGCAGCATGGCCAGCATCAGGGCTTCGGGGTCCGCGATCAGATGGATGACCTCGCTGGCCAGCGGATGGTCGGCCTTCAGCTTGCCGCGATGGATGTCGTTGATGATGCCAATGGCCTGAAGCGTGTGCTCGTCCACCGTATAGGCGTGGTACATGTTGAACTGGGTCTGGCCGACGATGCGGCCCCATTCCGGCAGGAAGCGGCCGAGCAGGCCGGCCTCGTTCATGATGGTCAGGACGCGATAGGGCCGCTGGCCGTGGGCCAGGATGTGCAGCAGCGCCGCCGTCGCCTGGGGGGCGCGCCGCAGCCGGGGCGTGACGAGGCCGAGCGACCGGGTCACCGCCGAGAAGGCGTGGGGGTGCAGGTCGAGATCGTGCCGGTCGGCGGTGACGAACAGGGTGAGCAGCTTGACCGGGTCATCTGCGAACACCTCCGGCCCCGTGACCGACAGGCGGCCGGCGTCCTCCACGAAGCCCTCCACGCCCAGGTCGCGGCGGCGGCCGGGGATGAGGCGGGACAGGCTGAGCGTCTTCTTCTGCTGGCGGGCCTCCAGTGTGGCGCTCATTGCGCGGGTCAGGGCGCCGACGTCGCGGGCCACGATGAAGTAGCGGCGCATGAAGCGCTCGACCGCCGGCTCGTCGCCCCGCCCACGCCAGCCCATGCGCCGGGCGACTTCGGGCTGAAGATCGAAGGTCAGCTTCTCCTCTGCCCGACCTGCCGCAAGATGCAGATGGCAGCGCACGCGCCAGAGGAAGTCGAACGCCTCCTCGAAGGTCCGACGCTCGCGCGCGGTCAGCAGATCATCCATGACCCTCGCGCCAAGAGGGCTGTCGGGGGCCAGGGAACGCGCGATCCAGAACAGGGTGTTGAGGTCGCGAAGCCCGCCCTTGCCGTCCTTGATGTTCGGCTCGACGCGGTAGCGTACGGCCCCGGCCTTGGCGTGCCGGGCCTCACGCTCTTCCAGCTTGGCCGCGATGAAGGGCCGGGGGTCGCCGCCGCCGACCATGGTCTGAAAGCGGCCCAGGAACTCCGATGCCAGCCCGGCGTCGCCCGCCAGCGGCCGCGCCTCCAGCAGCGCTGTGCGGATGGTCATGTCGCTCTTGCCGAGCGAAAGGGCCTCCTCGACCGACCGGGCGCTTGACCCGACCTTCAGGCCCAGGTCCCACAGGACGTAGAGCATGAACTCCGCCACCGTCTCGGTCCGGGCGGTCGTCTTCCATGGGCGTAGGAAGACGATGTCGAGGTCGGAGAAGGGCGCAAGAACGCCCCGGCCGTAACCGCCCACAGCGATCAGCGTCAGCTTCTCCGCCTCGGTCGGATTGGGGGCCGGATAGAGGGTCTCGGTCGTGAAGCGCCAGAGCGCGGTCAGCAGGTCGTCGGCGGCGGCCGCGTAGAGGCGGGCGACCTCGACACCAGGAAGGCCGTTGGCGAGCTTGGACGCGAGCTTCTCACGCGCAGCCTCGTGATGCTGACGCAAGGTCTCGGTCACCGCCTGTCGCAAGCCGGGTCCGCCGACCAGGGCGTCGAGGCGAGCATCGAGGGGGCTCGTCACGAGCGCGCCAATCCCTTCAACCGATAGAGCGCCTCCAGCGCCTCGCGGGGTGAAAGGGCGTCGGGATCCAGCGCCGCGATGGCCTCGTCCACAGCCGACTTCAGCGGTGGCGGGGGCGGTTCGGCCACGGCGAACAGGGGCAGGTCGTCCAGCCGTCCCTGCGCCGCCTTCTCGGTCTCCAGCCGATCGAGGACGGCTCTTGCGCGCGCCACAACGGCCGGCGGCAAACCCGCCAGCCTGGCCACCTGTACGCCATAGGACCGGTCGGCCGCGCCGGGCGCAGCTTCATGCAGGAACACGAGCTCGCCGTTCCATTCCCTGGCCTTCATCGACAGGTTGCGGACGTGGTCCAGCCGCTCCTCCAGCCGTGCCAGCTCATGATAGTGCGTGGCGAACAGGGTGCGGGCGCGGTTGACGTCATGCAGCGCCTCGGCGCAGGCCCAGGCGATGGCGAGGCCGTCGTAGGTGGCGGTTCCGCGCCCGATCTCGTCCAGAACGACGAAGCTGCGATCCGTGGCCTGGGTCAGGATGGCCGCGGTCTCGACCATCTCCATCATGAAGGTGGAGCGCCCGCGCGCCAGGTCATCGCCGGCCCCGACGCGGCTGAACAGGCGGTCGACGACACCCAGCCGCATGGACCGCGCGGGCACGAAGCACCCGGCCTGGGCCAGCACGACCAGAAGCGCGTTCTGGCGAAGGAAGGTCGACTTGCCGGCCATGTTGGGGCCGGTGACGATGCTGAGCCGCGCGCAGCCGACGCCGTCGCCGTCCAGCCGGCAGTCGTTGGGCGTGAAGGGATCGCCGGCCCGCTTGACCGCTGCCTCGACCACCGGATGACGACCGGCCTCGACGATGAAGCAGCGGCTATCGTCGACGACGGGGCGGACCGCCCCGACCTCTTCCGCCCATTCGGCGAGAGCAGCGGTCGCATCCAGCTCAGCCATGGCTTCCGCCAGCGCCTGCAGCGGCCGCGCCAGGGACTGCACCGTGCCGCGCCAGATCTCGAAGGTCTCGGTCTCCATGGCCAGCGCCCGATGACCCGCCTGGCTGATCTTCGCGTCCAGCTCGGACAGTTCGACAGTCGTGAACCGCACCTGGGCGGCCAGCGTCTGGCGGTGGATGAAGGGGCTCTCCGGCCCGGCGCGGAACAGGGGTTCGGCGTGCTTGGCGGTGGTTTCCAGGAAGTAGCCCAGCACGGCGTTGTGCCGGATCTTGAAGGGGACACCGCTCTCGGCGACAGCCCGGGCCTCAAGATCAGCGACCACCCGGCGGCTGTCGTCCCGCAGGGCGCGAGCGGCGTCCAGCTCGGGCCGGAAACCGGGGTTCACGAAGCCGCCATCGCGAGCCAGATGCGGGGGTTCGTCCGACAGTCCCTCGGCGAGATCGAGCATCAACCGCGACAGCTCTGGCGACAACGTGAGGCGGTCCAGACACGCCGTGATCCGCTGCGGTGGCCCGGTCAGCGGATCGGGCGAGGCCGTGAAAAGCCCGGCCAGTCCCTCGGCAATGGTCAGGCCCGAGCGGATGGCAGCGAGGTCACGCGGTCCACCTCGGCCCAGCGCCAGCCGGGACACCGCGCGCGCGACGTCGGCTGAGGCGCGCAGGCCCTCCCTGAGATCGCGACGCAGGCCTCGCCGTTCCAGCAGCCATTCGACCGCGTCCAGCCCGGCATTGATCGCGCCCGGGTCACGAAGCGGCCGGGCGATGCGTTCGGCGAGCGCCCTCGCGCCGCCTGAGGTGACCGTGCGGTCGATGCAGGCGAGCAACGACCCCTCCCGCTCGCCCCTCTGGGTGCGGTCGATCTCAAGGCTGAGGCGGGTGGCCGGGTCGATGGCCAGATAGCCGGTTTCGCCGGAGCGGCGCGGCGGCGACAGCGCCGGGACCTTCCCGGCCTGCGTCGTCTCCAGATAGGCGGCGATGAGGCCGAGCGCAGAGACCTCCGCCTCCTCAAACGCCCCGAAGCCGTCCAGCGACTGCACGCCGTAGAGCCGGGTCACCCGCGCCGAGGCGGCGGCGGGTTCGGCGACCGCTGAGGCCAGGGCCTGGACCACGCCGCCAGAGCCGTCGAGCGCCGACTTGACCTCGGGATCCGAGAACAGCTTGTCGGTGACCAGCACCTCGGACGGCCGGAAGGCCGACAGAGTGGCGGCCAGATCGGTCAGGTCGCAGGCGACGCAGTCCACGGCCCCGGCTGACAGTTCGATCACCGCGACGGCGGCGCGACCCCGGCGGATGGCGACGGCTGCCAGCCGGTTGGCCCCGCGCGCGTCCAGCAACGAATCCTCGGTCAGGGTGCCGGGGGTGACGACGCGGACGATGTCACGGCGGACGACCGCCTTGGAGCCGCGCTTCTTGGCCTCGGCCGGGTCCTCCATCTGTTCGCAGATGGCGACCTTGAAACCCTGGCGGATCAGTCGGGCGATATAGCCCTCGGCCGCATGGACCGGCATCCCGGCCATGGGGATGTCCTCGCCCAGATGCTTGCCGCGCTTGGTGAGCGTCAGGCCGATGGCGGCGGCCACGACCTCGGCGTCCTGGAAGAACAGCTCGTAGAAATCGCCCATGCGGAAAAACAGGATGGCGTCGGGCTGTGACGCCTTGGCCGCCAGAAACTGGGCCATGACGGGGGTCACGCCGTCGGCCTGAGCCGTCTTGGGGGGATGCTGGAGCGGGGCGTTCATGAGGTGGCGACAGGGTGAAGGAATGCGGGGGTCCGCTCAAGAAAATCCTCCCCCGTTGGGGGAGGGGGACCGCGAAGCGGTGGAGGGGGCCAGCCGCATATGGCCGGGTCTGGACCGAGCCCCCCTCCGTCTCCTCCGCTACGCTGCGGATCCACCTCCCCAACTGGGGAGGATTTACTCGGGGCTTCGCACCTGCGACATTCCGTCCAGGCGGTTAAGGGAACGCGGTCCAACACCGCGGCTGTGCCCGCAACTGTAGGCGGCGAGGCCGTCGTTCGATCCGGGGCTCTGGCCCTGGCGTCACTGGAACCGTTTCGACGGCTCCGGGAAGGCGAGAACGGCGACTGTTAACCCGCAAGCCAGGAGACCTGGCCGCCGACGTCGCTCGCCCGCTGTCCGGGACCAGACAGAGGCGTGGGACCAACCCCTTCCGCGATGCCGGGAGGACGTTCCGTCGAAGCGACCCGATCTCGGAGCCGTCCGGATGCCTCGCGTCCGGGCGGATTGGTCGCTGTGATCTCGCCCGGCGCGCGCCGAAGCCGGGCCGATGGAGCATGAACTCATGAGACGTCTTCTGTTCACCACGAGCGCGCTCGTCGCGCTCGCCGCCCCCGCATGGGCCGAAGAGACCGAGACACTGACGGCCGATCCCCTGCCTGAAGTCATCGTCACCGCCACACGCCTGCCCGCGATCGCGGCGCGCACGCCCGGTGCCCGCGTCATCGACCAGACCGCCATCCAGCGCCGTGGGGCGGTCTTCGCTGCCGACATCCTGGCTGACCTGCCCGGCCTGTCGGTGGTGCGCACCGGGGCCTTTGGAGGCGTGGCGCAGGTCCGCATCCGGGGTGCCAATCCCGGCAAGACCCTGGTCCTGATCGACGGCGTTCCGGTCAACGATCCGGCCGAGATCAACGGCGCCTATGACTTTTCGGGGCTGGAACTGGCTGAGATCGAACGCATCGAGGTGCTGTCCGGACCCCAGTCTTCGCTCTGGGGATCCGACGCCATCGGCGGCGTCATCGCCTTCACCACCGCCGAGATCAACGGAGTCCGCGCCCAGGCCGAGGCGGGATCATTCGAGACTCTGCGCGGCCGGCTTGCGGCGGGCGTCACCAACGACGCCTATGCATTCGGCGCCTGGGTGTCGCGGTTTTCCACGGACGGCATCAGCGCGGCGGACCAGGCCGACGGAAATCCGGAGACCGACGGCCTGGACAGCACCACGGTCGGGGCCCGGGGGCGCTATGCCTTGTCATCCGCTGCCCGGATCGACGGCTCGGTGAGGTGGTCGCGCAATGAAGCCGACATCGACGGCTTTCCGGCACCACGCTTTCGCCTCGCCGACACGGCCGACTCGACAGAGAGCGAGCAGTGGTCTGGCTTTGCACGCCTGACCGTCGCCACCTCGGGTCTGGTCCATCAGTTCAGTCTGTCCGCCTCGGACATCCAGCGCGACACGGTCTCGCGTTTCCCCTCGACGTTCGAAGCCGATCGTCAGGTCTGGCGATGGCAGGCCAACGGCAGCTCCAGCGAGCGCCTGACCTATGCTTTCGGTGCCGAGCGCGAGGATACGCAAGGCAGCCTTTCGAGCGGTCTGGTCGACGAACTCGGCACGACATCGGTCTTCGGCACGGCTTCCGTTCAGGCCACGACGCGGCTGACCCTGACGGGTGCCGTGCGTTGGGACGACACCGACGACTTCGGTTCCGAGACCACGGGACGTGTTTCCGCGGCCCTGAACCTCGACCGCGGCTTCATCCTGTCAGGAGCGTGGGGAACCGGATTCAAGGCCCCCTCGATCAGCCAGGCGGTCTGCGACTTCTGCTTCGCCCTTCGGCCCTTCCCGGTTCTGCGGCCCGAAAGTGCTGACGGGTTCGAGGCCGCGCTGGGCTGGACGGCACAAGATGGCCGACTGGACGGGCGGATCACGCTCTATCGGCTGAACGTCGAGGACCAGATCGCCTATGTCGCCGGCCGCTACATCAACATCGCACAGACCCGTACCGACGGGATCGAGGCGGAGACGACCGCGCGACTGGGTGGCGGCCTTGATCTGACCCTGGCCTATGCCTGGACCGACGCGCGTGACGAAACGACGGACGCCCGTCTGCTTCGGGTGCCAGAACACGCCGGCTCGGCGACACTCGCCTGGGCCGGCGAACGCCTGTCCGGTGCCCTGACCCTGAGGGCTGAGGGAGATCAGGATGATGCTGGCGGCGTGCGGGACGGCTTCGTCACGGCGAACCTAAATGGCACCTACCGGCTGTCGGACGCGGTCGATCTGACCGCCCGAATCGAAAACCTGGCCGATGAGCGCTATCAGCAGGTTCTGGGCTACGGCGAGCCCGGCCGATCCGCCTATATCGGGGTCAGGCTGCGTTACTGACCGCAAACTGGGAGCCGGTCGTCAACGCGGCCGGCTCTTCCAGTGCAAGCGTTGACCAGTCGAGGTCAGGGCTGGGGGCGTGCGCGGCGGCCAACACCGCCCGCATCTCCGCTGCCGAGGCCACGGAGGCGACGACCGCCGAAACTGGCGGCAGGTTCAGGCAGAAGGCCAGCGCCGCCTGCATCGGATCAGTTCGTGCTTCAGCCAGGCGGCGGCGCGTGCGCGACAGAGCCACACCATAAGCGCTCAGTCCCGGCGGCAGGGTCTCACGATTGGCGAACAGAAGGCCGCGCGCAAACACCGAAGACGCGTGGACCTCCACACCCAGTCCGGCGAGATCGGCAAGAGTCCCTTCGGTGACCGGTCGCTGGTCCAGGATATTGCAGGGAATCTGAATGACATCGGGCTGGAAGCGCCGGGCCAGAAGCACCGGTCCATCCTCCATCGTCGTAAGGAAACCGATGCGGCGATAAAGCCCCCAATCCTTCAGCGACAGCATGCGGTCCCAGAGCGCACGACCCTCGGCTCCGGCCAGGTCTCCGGCGCCCGAGACGAGCAGGACATCGCCGCGCGGCAGGCCCATGCGCTCCAGCGAACGTCGCGCCCGTGCCTCTACGCGATCCAGGCCTTCGGACAGGGCCACGGCGCGGACACTGACCGCGAAAGGCGAGGGGAAAGGCCACGCCTGACCCAGAAGGCGTTCCTGATCCCCCTGGGGACGGGTCGCCACGCGAGTGATTCCGGCATCGGCAGCGGTCTGGAGCAGCGACCGCATCGCGTCCTCACGCGCCCCGACAGGTGCCGGAACGGCCCGCTCCGGCTCGGTCACAACGGCGAGCGCGAGTTTGGCTGCGGGCGAGGATGCGGCGGCGGATGTCACAATCCCGAGCCTGACCGCAAAAGTTTAAGGGAGACCTAGGGAGACCCTGCCGAAACCTTACCGGGCGAACACCGGTCGGAATCCACGCCGCGTCGCAGCGGAACAAGGGTCAGGGTGTGGCGTTCAGCGGACGAGGCCACTATTTACGGCAAAGCTGAACAACACGGAGCGCGCATCATGGCGACCAGCAAGGCTCGGGAAGACATCAAGAACGACCTGAACGCCCTCAAGGAGGACCTGAAGGTCGGTGCCCGCGAAGAGGCCGCCCGCCTCAAGGCCAAGGCGGCCGAGGCCGAGGCTCGCCTGCGCGAGAAGGCCGCAGAGGCGGACGCCCGCATTCGCGAAGGCACCGAAGTCCTGCGCGAACAGGCCCGCGACTACTATGACCAGGCTCGCGTCCGGAGCCGGGAGTACTATGACGACGCAGCCGAGCGCTTCGACGAAGCCCAGCGCTACGTCACCGAGCGGGTGCAGGAGCGTCCGATCCAGTCGACCGCCATCGCGCTCGGCATCGGTGTCGTGCTTGGCCTTCTGCTCGCTGGTCGCCGCCGCTGATGATCGGCAAGAGCGTCGTCAAGAAGCTGTCGGCGGCCTTCGTGGTCGCCGGCTGCGCCTTCGTCGCCGTCGTGGCGCTCGGAGCCACCGTGTTCTACGCCCTCGCGCTGGTCCTGCCGCCGCTGGGCGCCGCCGCCGCGACGGCGGGTCTTTTCGCCCTCATCGCGATCGTTGTGGCGATCGTCTTCCTGGGCGCAGCGGGCGGTAGACGCGAGGAAGAGCCCGTTGAGCCAGAGGGTCTCGGCGCGCGCGCCTACGCCCTGTTCCGCGAGCGCCCCATCCTGGGCACGGTGGCGGCTCTGGCTGGCGGTTTCATGGTCCTGCGCAACCCTGCGCTTGCCACCATCTTGGCAGCCGCCTTCACTGAGAAGCCGTCCGGGCGGCGCGGAAGGTACTGACCCGGCCCGCGGGTTCGAACCCGCCCGATCTGATCTGAATGCGTGAAAGGGCTGCAGCATTGATGCTGCGGCCCTTTTTGCGTCAGACCGCCGCCGCTTCGAGCACACCGGGAACCGAAGGATCGGGGGCCGAGTCGGCGTGGCGCGTATCCTGACGTCGCGGCAGCCGCCAGGTCTCTGCGGGTGCGAAGGCAACGCCGTCCCAGGCGATGACCGTGACCACGATCTCCCGTGCCGACCACTCGATCTGGTTGAAGCTGGGCGGTGCGCCGCGTTCGCGGTGCGAAAGCGTGCCGCAACCGATGGCGTAGGAGCAGCGGTCCGAAAGGTCGATCGGCAGGGCAAACGGGACATGGACGTGGCCGGTCGTAATCAGGTCGACGCCCGCCTCCGCGAAGATGGCGGCGGCAGCGTCTCCACGCTTCACCTCGCCCGTCATAGGCGCGCCGATCATCTCCACCAGAGGGTGGTGGCAGGCCAGGATTCTCAGCGCGCCGACCGGTGCTCGACGCAGAGCCTCGGCCGCACGTCGCGTCTGTTCCAGATCAATGACCCCCTTGGACCAGTTGGGGCGGGCCTGCCAGCCACGAGCGGTGACCACGCCGCGCACCATGACGCTGTCGGAGACGAACTCACCGTCATGGGCCGGGTAGCCGGTCGCGGCTTCAAACGCTCGCCACGGATGAAAGAGCCGCGCGGTCAGGCTGTAATAGGGGACATCATGATTGCCGACGATCACGAACCTCGGCGTGGGCATGGCGCGGATCCAGTCCGCTGCGGCCGTGAACTCGCCGGGCAGCCCTTTCTGGGTGATGTCGCCTGTGATGAGGATCAGGTCCATCGGCGTCGCATGCGCATAGTCGAGCGCAGCAGCGCAGGCGCGCTTGTGTTCCACGCCGAAATGGACGTCCGAAAACTGGAGCAGCCGACTTTCGGCCATCAGGTGCGCGCTTCTGATTCAGGACGCTGGGGCGTGAGCGCCCGGAAGGCCTTGGGGATGAAACGGACGGTCGTCTCGGCGGCCAACAGGGTGGGCTCGCCATCAAGAACAGCAGGAATGCGTGAGCGGGCGCGGATCCGGATCTGGCGGGCCGGCTGGGTCGCCACCGACGGATCCTGACGCCAGTCGCTGAACAGCGCGGTCGTCGCCAACCGAAACGCTTCGGACGCATCCAGCGGATTCATTGATGCGGCCTCCAGACCGACCGGATTTTCCAGGGCCCGGGAGATCGTCGGACTGATGAGGGCCAGGGCCTCGATCCGACGCATCTTGCCACCGTCGAGTTCGACCCGGATCTTGCCCGAGAAGGCGCGTCGCAGGGCGCGGCGGGCATAGGTCCAGGCGAGGGATAGCTTTCCGGTTCGCATGGCCTCGCGCGCCGGTGCCCACAATGCCGGTGAACCAAAGATGCCTGCGCAATAGAAGGCCTCGCCCTCGACCTCGCCGCCTGACACGCACTGGACCGATCCGGTTTCCAGCGCCTCCCGGATCGCCACCTTCCAGTCGGTCGTGCCGTAGAGCGCCTTTGGCAACATGTTCATGGTGCCGCCCGGCAGCGGGGCAACCAGCGGTCCGTCCGGCCCCACCTTGGACGCAACCGCCCGCGCGGTGCCGTCGCCGGCCAGGACGAACAGGACGTCGGGGTTACGTGCCAACGCCGCCTCGACCTGCTCGTTGAGTGTCGTCCCGATCAGTTCGATCACCTCCGACGTGCAGTCGTAGTCGGCCATGATGGCTCTCGCTTCGTCCACGGCACGCGCTCCGGTCGAGCCGGACAGCGGGTTCACCAGGACGATCACGGAGCGGATCAAGACGTGAGGCGTCAGAGTGCGGTGAGCCGGGCCGGCCGCATCCTCGGCTTCAGACTTTCCTGCAGCGGCAGCGCGTTCAGCGGGCATGAACCAGTCGATCACATCCGCCGAACGTCCCGGTCAAGGGCTCGTTCCGCAGAAGTGTGACTAGGACTTGGCCGGTGCGGCTGCCGGTGCGGCTGCCGTCGCTGCGGTGGCCGCAGCCGCGGTCGCAGCGGCATCGCCCGCGGTTTCAGCGGCAGCTTCGGCAGCTTCACCCGCTTCGGGCGTTTGGCCTGCCAGTTCGCGGGCCGCGTTGACGCCTGCCGCGATCCAGCCGTCCATCATGGCACCGCCTTCAGCGAGCGACTGCTCCTTGATCCCGAGAGCCGCCGTCAGGGCTCCGAAGAGGGCCAGCAAGGTGACCACGAAGCCCACCAGACCGCCGGCTCCCGCGCCGCGACGTTTCTTGCGGGCCCAGACCGGGCTCGAGTGCCCGTCAGAATCGCGAACCGGTTGAGGAAAACGCATAAGCAAACCCCTTGCAGAACTGGCGTCCGTTCGATCCGCGCCCCTCGCGCGCCCGACGGCCCAGCCTATGCCATCGTTGAGGGGCAGCATAGGCGTGGAACCTGGACTATAATCCAGCGTTCTCGCTCACGGGGCGAAACATCAGGGATGAAGGATAAACCCATGAAGAAGGCGATTATCGCGATCGGGGCAGCGGGCCTCATGGCCTCGGCCTGCGCCAGCGACCCTTACGGCTATGGCGGCACCAATGAAACGGTACGCCAGGGGGCCATCGGCGCGGGCATCGGCGCTATCGCCGGTGCCATCATCGGCAACAATGTCGGTTCGGGCAACGCAGCGACGGGTGCCGCCATCGGTGCCGTGGTCGGCGGCGCAGCAGGGGCCATCCGTGGCTCCAACCAGGACCGCAACAACCAGCAGCGCTACCGCGACAACCGTGGCAACTACTACTACTGCTACGACAACCGTCAGGACGAGTGCTACTGGGAGAACGGCCAGCGTCGCTACTAGGACGCTGATCGACTTCAGGTTTCAGGGCGGCGCGTCGAAAGGCGGGCCGCCCTTTCTGTTGTTGCGCACTGGCCCCGGGGTAACGAGACAATCGGTCCGTGCGTACGCAGCGCGGCGACCCGCCGCCGTGGTGCATCTTCATCGCGGCGGCTAGACATCTCGCCTGCCGACCGGAGAGCCGACGCCTGTGCGACTGATCGCCCTTCTTCTGCTGTTTCTGGGACTGGCGGTCGCCCCGGCCGCCGCCCAGCCCAGCCCCAGTCTCGCCAGCGGTTCCGTCGCGGCTGGCCCCCAAAGCACAGCGCGCATCGAGGCTGAACTGGTGCCGATGAGCCAGTGGGCGACACCGGGTGGCACCGCCATCGTCGCCATCCGCCAGCAGATCGAGCCTGGCTGGCACACCTACTGGCGCAATCCCGGCGATTCCGGCGGACCAACGACCCTGAGTTGGACCTTGCCGGGCGGCGTGACGGCCGGCGACATCCTGTGGCCCGTGCCCGAACGTCAGCGGCTGGCCGACCTGATGAACTATGGCTACTCGGGCCGGGTCTTTCTGCCCGTCCCGGTCGAGATTCCCGCAGACGCCCGGCCGGGAACCACCTTGCGACTGGTCACCCGCGCCCTGTTCCTGGTCTGCAGTGACGAGATGTGCGTCCCGGACGAGCTGACGCTGAGGCTCGATCTCCCCGTCCGCGAGGGAGCCTCGCCGCTGGATCGGCAGTGGGGGCGGGAGATTCAGACGGTGGTCGAGACCGCGCCGCGCCCGGCGGGCATCGATGCGCGGGCGACCTTGTCGGGTCAAACCCTGACCCTGACGGCGACGGGCGGTCCCCTGGCCGGGCTCGACAGCGATCGCGCCTGGTTCTTCCCGTTCGACACGGGCGTGATCCAGCATGCGGCCCCACAGCCCGGAGAACGTGGCCTGAACGGGGTGACTCTGACCCTTCAGACCGGCGGGAGGCTGCGGACAAACGGTCTGTCGGCTCCGATCGGAGGGGTCCTGGTTACAGACGCCGGCGCGTGGGAGATCACCGCCGAGCCGGGTCCACCCCTGCCCGGCGCGACCGGCGAGGGCGCGCTGGACCTGTCTGAAGGCACTGCGGGTCAGACGGGGACAAGCTGGCTCGCCTTTGGTCAGGCGGCGCTGTTCGCCGTGCTCGGAGGCCTGATCCTGAACCTGATGCCCTGCGTTTTCCCGGTCCTGGCGATTAAGGCGGCGTCCTTGGCCAGGTCGGCGCACGCTCCGGCAGAGGCCCGGCGCGACGGCCTGCTGTTCACGGCTGGTGTCCTGATCAGCTTTCTGATTCTGGCCGGCGTCCTGCTGGGTCTACGCGCGGCGGGCGAGGCGGTCGGCTGGGGCTTCCAGCTTCAGTCACCCGTGGTCACGGCGATGCTGGCGCTCCTGATGCTGGCGGTGGCGCTGAACCTGTCGGGCGTCTTCCACATCGGCGCGGGCTTGCAGGCGGCGGCCGGCTCGGGCCCGTTGTCGAGGCTGCCTGGAGGCGTTGGTGCCTTCTTCACCGGCGTGCTGGCGGTGGTGGTGGCGGCACCCTGCACCGCGCCCTTCATGGCCTTCGCGCTGGGGGCTGCGCTGGTGATGCCCGCGCCGCTCGCCCTGATTGTCTTCCTGATGCTGGGTCTGGGTCTGGCCCTGCCCTATCTGATCGTCAGCCTGTCCCCCCGGCTGCTCGCCAGCCTGCCCCGCCCCGGCCCCTGGATGGAGCGGCTGAAGGCTGTCCTGGCCTTTCCGATGTACGGCGCGGCGCTCTGGCTGGGATGGGTCTTCCTGAACCAGACCGGCGCCGACGCGCTCGGCCTGCTCTTCGGGGCCGGACTGGCGCTGGCGCTGGCCGCCTGGCTGTTCGGTCAGGCCCAGGTGTCCGGTGGACGGATTGCGGCGGGCGTCGCCATCCTTTCGCTGCTGGCCGTCGCAGGCCTGTCGGTCGCCGCCGTGCGCGCGCCGCGGGCTGAGGTCGGAACCTCTGCGTCTTCGACCGCCCTGCCGTCCCAGCCGTGGTCGGAAGCGGCCGTGTCGGCGGCGATGGCCGAGGGTCGCACGGTGCTGGTCAACTTCACCGCCGACTGGTGCGTGACCTGCAAGATCAATGAGCGCGCCGCCTTGTCCTCCCCGCGTGTGGCTCAGGCGCTGACCGAGGCCAACGCCGTCTATCTGGTCGGCGACTGGACCCGCCGCGACGATGCCATCACCCGCGAGCTGGAGCGCCGCGAGCGTTCGGGCGTGCCCCTCTACATGGTCTTCCGGCCCGGTCAGGCCGAGCCGGACATCCTGCCCCAGCTTCTGACCGAGGGCGTCGTCATCGACGCGCTCGAGCCGTAACCCACCGACCCGAACGCGGCTTGGGCACCCAGCAGGCTACGGGCAGGACCATCGGGTCACCGGTTTATCGGTGACCCGATCCAGGCGGCCTTTCGAAACCCCGATCAGCGGATCGGCAGCTCCTCGATCGGCATGCCCAGCGCCTCGAGCTGCGGACGCACCACCGAGGCATCACCGACCACCACCCAGACGAACCGGTCAGGATCGATCGCCGCGCGGGCGGCCGCGTCCATGTCGGCGGGGGTCAGCGCCCGGGTGCGGCTGGCCACCGTCTCCGGATAGTCGTCCGGACGGTTGTAGAGGTCGTTCGAGATAAGGGTGTTCAGGATCTGGAACGAGGTCTCGTACTGGCCCGCCAGCGAGCGGGTGTTGCCGTTGACCGCGCGGTCGCGCTCGGCCTGGGTGACACCTTCGACGTCCAGGAAGCGGTCGTACTGGGCCATCAGGGCCTGGATCGACTCTCCGGTCCGGTTGGCCTGGACAGGGGCGTTGATGAAGTAGGGCACACGGCCTTCCACCAGGGTCGGACCGCCGCGCACGCCATAGGACCAGCCCTTGGTTTCACGCAGGTCGGAGTTGATGCGCGACAGGAAGTCCGTGCCCAGGATCGAGTTGGCCACATTCATGGTCAGCAGGTCCTCGGTGCCCGACACCGGCAGGACCTGACCCGCATAGATCAGCGACTGCGGCGACTGCGGACGGTCGATCAGGACAATGCGAGGCTGAGGCGTGGGCAGGGCCGCGCCGAAGTTCTTCTGCCCTCTTGCAGCGGCCGGCGGCGTCCAGTCGCCGAACGCCCGGTCCAGCTCGGCCCGAACCTCGGCCAGCGGGCGATCCGACACCACGTAGACCGTGGCGTTGTCGGGACGCAGCCAGGTCGCATGCTCGGACGCGAGGTCGGCGACGCTGAGCGCGCGGATGGTCGCCTCATCGCCCGTGCCGGTGAAGCCCCGGCCATAGGGGCTGTCGGTGCCATAGAGCAGCGGCGGCAGGGCGCGGGCGGCGATGGCCGCCGGCTGCGTGCGTTCGCCGGCGATGCCCGTCAGGCGCTGGGCGCGGACGCGCTCAAACGCGTCCGCGCCCATGGCGGGATTGCGCAGGACGTCGGCCAGAAGCGTCAGGGACGAGCCGAGGTTGGCGGTCGGGGTCGACAGATTGGCCGTCGACCGGTCCATGGAGGCCCCGATGTTGATGCTGGCGCCCAGACGCTCCTGCGCTTCGGCCAGGGCATTGGCGTCGCGGGTGCGGGTGCCTTCCTCGAGCAGGCTCAGCATCAGGCTGTGCGCGCCCAGACGATCGGAGCGATCGGCTGCATATCCCGCGTCGAACGACACCGAGACGCGCGTCACCGGGACCGTATCGACCTGGGCGTAGACCACCTCGATTCCGTTCGACAGGCGCGCGCGCTCGACCGACGGGAAGTCCAGATCCTCGACCTGGCCGATCTCGGGCATGGGCATGCGCTCGACGCGCTGGATCGGTTCGGCCGGAACCGGCGTGGCTCCGGACGGCGTGGCCGCAGCCTCGACATAGGCTTCCCGTTCACCGGGCTCGATGGTGATCGAGGCGACCGGGCGGGTCAGCCAGCGCTGCATCGCCGCCTGCACCTGCGCCGGCGTCACAGAGGCGTAGGCCTCCAGTTCGCGGCGGTAGTGGTTCGGATCACCGGCGTAGAGCTGGCCCTCGGCGAGGGTCGAGGCCTTGCCGTTGACCTGCTCCAGGCTCTGCAGCACGCCCGCGACATAGCCGGTGGCGACACGGGCCACTTCCTCTTCGGTCGGACCGTTCTGGATCAGGTCGTTCAGCACCGCGTCCATCTGCGCCGACACTTCGGCCGCGTCTTCGCCCGGCTTCACATTGACGGTGACGCCGAACATGCCGACGCGGTGGAAAGCCTGAAGGTTGGCGCTCACCGACACCGCCGTCTCGTCGCCGCGCACAAGGGCATTGTCCAGACGCGAGCTCGCCAGACCGCCCAGGATCGCCGCGCCGACCGACAGGGGCACCGCCTCCTCGCTCAGCATGCCCGGCACGGCCCAGTTGCGGGTCAGGCGGGTGTTGGCCACCCGGTCGCGCATGACGATGTTGACCGGCTCCGACAGGGTCGGGACATCGGCCTGGGCCGGTTCGTTGACCGGCCCGCGCGCGATCGCACCGAAGTAGCGCTCCGTCAGCGTGCGCGCTGTCGCTTCATCGATGTCGCCCGACAGCACCAGCACGGCGTTGTTGGGACCATAGTTGTCACGGAACCAGTTGCGCACCGTCTCCAGGCTGGCGGCATCCAGATCGGCCATCGAGCCGATGGTCGAGTGGCGATAGGGGTGCCCCACAGGGAACAGGGCTTCCAGTCGTGCATACTGGAACAGGCCGTAGGGCTGGTTGTCGCCCTGGCGCTTCTCGTTCTGGACCACGCCGCGCTGCAGATCCAGCACCTCCTGCCCGACCTCGCCGAGCAGATAGCCCATGCGGTCGCTCTCGAGGAACAGGGCCTGCTCCAGTGCCGGCGTCGGCACGGTCTGGAAGTAGTTGGTGCGGTCGAACCAGGTCGTGCCGTTCAGGTTGGTCGGCCCCAGCGCGCGCATGCGGCCCAGATAGCTGCCCGGTGCGTTTTCCGAGCCGCCGAACATCAGGTGCTCGAAAAGGTGGGCGAAGCCGGTCGAGCCGGCCGGCTCGTCCTTGGAACCCACATTGTACCAGATGGACACGGCCACGACCGGAGCCTTGCGGTCCTCGTGCACGATCACCGTCAGACCGTTGTCGAGCTGGAACCTGGACCACGGAATATCGACCTCGGCGACCAGCTCGGCGACCGGCGCGGCAGGCAGCTCCTGAGTCTGAACGGCGCTGGCGGAGGCCAGGGCGGCAGGGGCCTGGGCCCAGGCGGGCGCAACGGCGAGGGCCGGTGCAGCGGCGATAAGGGCGGCAATCGAGACGGCGCGAAGTCGCATGAAACTGTCCTGTTCCTGAAAAGTGGGCGAACCTTAATCGTCGATGGCGCGGAAGCAATCTCCGCTTCCGGAACATGAACAAAGAGTCACATGGGACAATCGGACCGTCGCTGTTGCGATCGGCTGATCGCGCTGCTAATGCGAACCTATCGCAACTGGAACTCCAAGCCGAGCCTCACATGACCCAACGCATCGCATTGCTTGCCGCCCTCGCCGGTGCCCTGGCCCTGTCGGCCTGCGGCGAGCGTGAACAGGCGGACGCGACGGCGGAGGGTGGCGTCGTCAACCTCTATACGGCCCGCCACTATGACAGCGATCTGATCCTGTACGAGCGGTTCACCGAGCAGACCGGCATTCGCGTCAATCGCATCGAGGGCAACGCCGACCAGCTTCTGGCGCGGATGCAGGCCGAGGGCGAAGCCAGCCCGGCGGATGTCTTCATCACCGCCGACGCCGGGGCGTTGTGGCGGGTTCAGAACGCGGGACTGCTGCAGCCCGTGCAGTCCGAGACGCTGAACGCCGCGATCCCCGCCAATCTGCGCGACCCCGAGGGGCGCTGGTTCGGCTTCAGCCGTCGCGCCCGCATCGTCGCCTATGATCAGGCCCGGGTTCAGCCCGCCGATGTCGACACCTACGAAGACATCGCCTCGCCGCGCTTCCGGGGGCAGCTGTGCGTCCGCTCGGCGGACAGCGTCTACAACCTGTCGCTGGTCGGTGCCCTGATCGAAGCCTGGGGTCCGGATCGCGCGCGTCAGTGGGTCGAAGGGGTCGTCGCCAACATGGCCCGCCCCCCCGAGGGCGGCGATCGCGACCAGATCCGGGCCGTCGGTGCCGGTGTCTGCCAGATCGCCCTGACGAACAGCTACTACTATATCCGTCTCGCCAGCGGTGATGACGCGGCGGACCGCGAGATCACCACACGGGTCAAGCTCGCCTTTCCCTCGCTGGATGGACAGGGTGCCCACGTGAACATCTCGGGCGCAGGCGTCGCGGCCAACGCGCCCAATCGCGCGAATGCGATCCGGTTTCTGGAGTATCTCACCTCGGCCGAGGTCCAGACCTACGTCAGCCAAAACAACAATGAGTACCCCGCCAGCCCGAATGTCCCGGTGCCGGCTCCCGTCGACGCCTATGCGGACTTCCAGGCGCATCCCATGCCGGTCTCGGCCTACGGGCCGCGTCAGGCCGAGGCCCTGGCCATGATGTCGGCGGCCGGTTGGCGCTAGACGCCCTCCCGCTTGATCCCCTGTCTGGCGGCCGCTCTCGCAGGAGGCGGCCGCCTTCGCTTCTGCATGCCCTGGCGTTTGTGGCGGCGCTGATTGCGCTCGTTCCCCTGATCGGGGTGATCGCTGCCGCACTTGGCTCGACCGATGCCCGCTTCGCGCCATCCGATCTGATCCGATACGGCCTGACCTCGCTGGGCCTGCTGGCGCTGGTCCTGCCCGCCGTGTCGATCCTTGGAAGCGCCGCCGCCTGGCTGGTCAGCCTTTATCGCTTCCCCGGGCGCGACCTGTTCCTCTGGATGCTGGCCATGCCCCTGGCCTTGCCCGCCTTCGCCCTGGCCTATGGCTACGCCGATCTTCTGGATGTCGGCGGCCCGTTCCGGCTCTGGCTCGCGGATGCCGGGCTGGGCTGGTCGGGCTCGATCCGAAATCTCTGGGGCGCGGGACTGATCCTGACGCTGGCCTTCTATCCCTATGTCTATCTGACCGTCCGTTCCGCGCTTGCCGCCCCCGCCGCGCGCACGATCGAGGCCGCGCGTCTGCTCGGTGCCTCGCCGATCGGACTGGCGATCCGGGTCGGTTTGCCGCTCGCCCGCCCGGCCATCGCGGCGGGGGCCGCGCTCGCGGCGATGGAGACGCTGGCCGACTACGGCGCGGTCCAGTTCCTGGGTGTCCAGACCCTGACGACCGGCGTCGTGCGCGCCTGGTTCGTCCTCGGTTCGGTCGAGACGGCGGCCCGTCTCGCCCTGCCTCTGCTTGCGCTCGCCGCCGTCCTTCTGTGGCTGGAGCGCCAGAACCGGGCAGGACGCTACGCCGAGAGCGCCCGGTCCCAGGGACGCCGGATCGCTCTCGTGCAACTGAAGGGCCCGGCCGCGGGCCTGGCCACAGCCTTCTGCGGCCTCATCATCCTGTTGGGACTCGTCATCCCTCTCGGCTGGTTGACGGTTTCGGCACTCGATGTCGCCCCGGAGATCGGGCGGATCGCAGGCGCGGCACGGAACAGCTTCGGCCTTGGCCTGGCCGGCGCGGCAGCGACCCTGGTTCTCGCTGCCGCCATCGCGCTGGGTGCCCCACGCATTCCCGTCACCGCGAGGCTCGCCAGTCTGGGCTACGCCACCCCGGGCGCGGTCATGGCCATCGGGCTGCTGGTCCCGGCGGCCGCGGTCTGGAGCGGGTTCGCGGGGTCGACGCTGGCCGCACTGGGACTGCTGGTGTTCGCCTATGCAGCCCGGCTCATGGCGGCGGCGGTCGAGCCCCTGGAGGCCGGTCTGGCGCGGATCACTCCGACCATGAGCGAGGCCGCGCGGCTGCTCGGCCGCAATGAGATCGCGACCGCCTGGAGCGTTCAACTGCCCATGATCGTGGGACCGGCGCTGACGGCCGCCTTGATCGTCTTCGTCGATATCCTCAAGGAACTCCCGGCGACCCTGATCCTCAGGCCGTTCAACTTCGACACCCTGGCGGTGATGGCTGACAACTACGCACGCGACGAGCGACTGGCGAACGCAGGCTGGCCTGTGCTGGCCATCGTCCTTCTCACCCTGCCTACCACCTGGTGGCTGACCGGCCGGATCGGCGCCGTCCGTGGCTGATCCTGCGATCACCCTCGACCGGATCACCCGGCGTTTCGGCGACCGGGCGGCGGTCGATGACGTCTCCCTGAGCCTTGCCGAGGGCCGCATCCTCGCGCTTCTCGGGCCGTCGGGCGGAGGCAAGACGACGCTCCTTCGCCTGATCGCGGGCCTCGAGGCACCGGACGCGGGAACCCTGTCGATCTCTGGCCGGCCGGTCGCCGGGCCGGGCTTCTGGATGCCCGTCGAACAGCGGGGCGTCGCGCTGGTGTTTCAGGATCTCGCCCTTTTCCCGCACATGACGGCGCTGCAGAACGTCGCCTTCGGCCTGAAGGGGACGACCTCCGACCGTCGCGCCCGGGCGCTCGCCTGGCTGGATCGCGTGGGGCTGGCGGATCTGGCGCAGCGGCATCCCCACGCCCTTTCGGGCGGTGAGCAGCAGCGTGTCGCCCTGGCCCGCGCCCTCGCGCCCGAGCCCCGGGTCGTTCTGTTCGACGAGCCCTTCTCCGCGCTCGACGCCCACCTGCGCCAGTCGGTTCGCGACGACGTGGCCCGCCTGCTGCGCGACAGCGGCGCCAGCGCGGTCATCGTCACCCATGACGCCCAGGAGGCGATGGGCATGGTGGACGCGCTCGCCCTCCTGGAGGGCGGCCGGTTGATCCAGATGGATACGCCCCAGGCGGTCTATGATCACCCGGTCACCGCGACCGCCGCGCGCCTCCTGGGGCCGGTCAATCTGCTGTCCGCGACGGCCAGGAACGGCGCCGTGGACACCCCGTTCGGGACCCTCCCGTCACCGGGCGAGGGGGCCGTCCAGATCGCCGTCCGGCCCGAGCGGCTGCATCTCGCCGAGGCCGGACTGGCGGGTCATGTGGCGGGCTGCGCCTTCGCCGGGGACTGCTGGATCGCGACGATCGAGACAACAGCGGGCCCCCTGCGCGTCCGCGTGGCCGGCCCGGCCGAGGGCCAGGTCCACCTTGTCGCCGACCCCGGCGCCGTCCGTGTCCTGCCGGGCTGAGCGACCCTGAGACCTGGATCGCCAGACCCACGCCCCGCCCTGGCCTCAGAAGAAGCGTGGCAAGTCCCCCGTCCGCGTCAGCATCAGGTCCGTCACCGCCCACACCAGCGCATCGGCCCGGTCTGGACTCCCACCCCCGCCGTCCTCGCCCAGCCCCATCAGCTCCTCCTCCAGCGCGGCCAGGTCGCCGAGGTGGCCCACGCGCCCCTGTTCGTACAGCGCCGCCACCGGCTCGGCCCGCGCCCGCTTGCCCAGGCTCGCCGCCACCCGCCGCACCGGCTGCGTGACCCCGGCGGACTTCAGCACCGCCTCGACCATGGCCCCGCCCTGGTTGGCCTCGGCCACGACCCGCACCGGACAGTCCAGAGCCTTCGCCCACCGGTCCGCCGCCCGCGCCACCCGCCCGGCCCAGCCCAGCGGCGACAGCCCCGCCACGCTGGCATCCTCCAGCACCCAGGCCGACCCCGCCGCGCGCGCCACCACCACGATGCCACAGGCGTCCCCGCCTTCGCCCGACAGGGTCCCGGCCGGCGGGTCCACCGCCACCACCGCCCGCTCATAGGGCGCCCGCGCCCCGCCCAGCGGGCTCAAGTAGTCCGAAGGACGATAGCCCAAACCAGAAAGCCAGTTCCGCCCCAGCGCCCGCGCCCGCTCCATCTCCGCATGGCCGAACAGGGCGCCGGCCGCCTCCAGCACCACGCCCTCCAGCTCCTGCGCCGCCCGCCGCGTCCCGCCGTACAGGTCCAGCATGTCCTGAACGAACCCCTCGGCCAGGTTCGCCGCATTGGCCCGCGTCGGCGCATGCGTCCGCGCGCACGACCCTTCCGCCAGCACCCCCCTCAGCGCCTTCAGAGGCTTCGGCGTGGTAGTAAGGCATGTTTGTGGGCTACCGCTCGCGACGCGGTCGCTCGCTGCTTGAGCCCGTTTCGCGTCTGGCCAGGGCAACCTTACCCCCAGCCTCAGCATCGCCAACGCCTCCTCCGGCCTGTCCCAGGCGCAGAACTCATCCCCCCAGGCCGCGTGGAACTGCGGCCCCCGCATCCGCTCGGGCTCGGCGGCCGACAGCATCACGCCCACCGCCCCGCCCGGAAACACCACCCGCCGCTTCGACGCCTCCAGCCGGGGCGCCGTCCGGAACGGCAGGTTCATCAGCCCGCTCGGCCCCTCCAGCATGACGGCGCGCACATCGTGCATCGTCGCTCCCACGAGCGCGATCCGCCCGCCGGTCCCCAGCCTTGCGGCCACCTCCGACACCCACTCCGCCCCCGCCCGCGTCTTGCCCGCCCCGCGCCCGCCCAGGAACACCCACGTCCGCCAGTCCCCCTCCGGCGCCCTCTGCCCCTCATGCGCCACCCCGGCCCAGGCCTCAGTGGCCACGATCGCCCGCATCTCCCTCCCCGCATCGGGGAGGGTGGCTGAGCGCAGCGAAGCCGGGTGGGGGCGGCCCCGCTCATCACACTCCGCCCCCGTCACCCTTCATACCCAAGCTTCTCCAGCACGAACGCCAGCGCCGCCTCGTCCTGCGGCGAGGGCCGATACGGCCCGTCCCCCTCCATCCCCCGGTCCAGCCGCTGCATCACCGCCGCCAGCCGCGCATAGGCATAGGCCCGCGCCGTATCCCCGTCCCTCAGCATGCCGATGGCGGTCCGCACCGCCGCGTGCCGCGCCTCGTCCAGCCCCGCCTCGGGGTCCAGCGCCCGGCACGGCGCGTCCGCCGCCACCCCGCCGATGCGCCGGGCCCAGGCGTCAGCCTCATCGACCGAGGGCGCCGCCTCCACCGCCCCCGCCGCCTTCAGGTCCTTGCGCCGAAACTCGCCTTCGCGCGCGGCGGCATAGATCTTCCGCTCGCTGCACCCGAACTCGGCCGCGATGGCCCTGGCCGTGGCCCCGGCCCGGAACAGGGCCTCCATCTGCGCCCGTTCATCCGGGCTGTGCCGCCGATGCGGCCTGCGGTTCAGAGGTTTCGTGTCCATCGCCTCAGGATAGGCGATCCCCCAATGCGGGCGCGTTCAGCGCGCCTTATTCGCATCGCCCGTTGAAAGTCTTCAGGTTTTCGGCGCGAGTTTGGATAACTCAGATTTATCGCGAACACGCCGTCGCACAGGCGCCGTCCGTCCCGGCGGCCGAGGCCCCCACGGCCGAGACCCCCACGGCCGAGACCCCCACGGCCGAGACCCCCACGGCCGAGACCCCCAGCGCTCTCAGCTGCACCCGTTCGTCATCCCCGCGAAGGCGGGGACGCGCTCTGCAGGATCGCCTGGGGCGCCACCCGCTCGATCTCGGCCAGCATCACCCCGATCCCTTCGTCATCCCCGCGCAGGCGGGGACCGTCGGCTCGCCCCAGATCGATCCCGGCCAGAACCTCCCGCAACCGGGCCGCCGTCTCCTCCGTCATCTCGCATCCTCCACAACGCCGACCCGGAGCCGATCTAGGCCGCAGAGGGGGCGGAACGCGAGTCAATTGTTCTTGGTTTGTTCCATCACCTACAGGCGGCTGACGGGCCAGCCCAACACTGACGCGCGCGAGCGTCTCGCAAAGTCGTTATTGAGCGCTCCACGAGCCCGAAGCATATAGGCGATGCAAAGTCCTTCTCGCGTCCCGAACTGTCGCCGTATGGCGTGCGTGCCCCGGTTCCGCCGGGACTAGGGCCGGGAAGGCAACCCTCTCTCACCGAAACGTCCCGGCGCGGGCGAGGGCCGAACGCAGCGGTCCAGCAGCGTTGGTTCAGCTGCCGTTCGACGCCCGACCGGTCAGACGCTCGATCTCCGCCTCCCAGCGCTCCAGCAGGTCGCCGCGATAATCCGGGTGCAGCTCCGCGACACAGGCCCGGAAATCGTGATCCCGCCGCGCCAGTTCGGCGTCCGGCCAGGGCATGACCTGGCAGGGATAGAGCCAACGGATGTCCGCGTTCAAACGGCGCGCCAGCGACTGGGGATATTCGGTGAACTCCAGCCGGGGCGGCGGCGCTTTCTTCGGCTGTGCGACGTTGCCGAATAGGTCGGGTTGGACCTCAGTCCTTGCCATCGCGGCCGTCGTGCTCCTTGGCCACGCCCTTGAACGGGCCGTCGGAACTCTTTCGTTCCATGAACTGGCCGGTGCGCTCGTCGCGCTTCTGCCAGTCTCCGTTGGAATGCTGGAACTGGGTGCGGCCGGTCACCGCGCCGCGCCGATAGTCGTTTCCCGTGTTCTTGGCCATGACCGCCTCTGATCGAACAGAACGGGAACGTGACACGATTCGCGCCTTGGCTAAACGCGCGCGAGCGCGGGCGACCACCTCAACAGCGTCGGACAGGGCCTCGGGACCATCGGTCCGGGCATCGGCGAGATAGGCCGCAATAGCCTCCTCGCTGTCGAGGTAGTCCGCCGGATCGAAGGGTCGTGTCTTTAGCATCAGAGTTCCTGAGCAAGGGCCTTGGCGCGATCGATGTCCCGCGTCTGACTTGCCTTGTCGCCCCCGCACAATAGCACGATCACCGTGTCACCGCGACGGACGTAGTAGACCCGGTATCCGGGTCCGTGATGGATGCGAAGTTCGCTGACGCCCTCGCCGACCGACCGGGTGTCGCCCAGGTTGCCCAGGGCCACGCGCCGGATACGGCGGGCGACGATGGCGCGGGCCGTCGCGTCCCGAAGAGACCGGATCCAGGCGTCGAACGTCTCGGTGGTCTCGACCCTCAGCATGGGCGGTCACGCCGCCCGCCTGGCCAAGTAGGCGCGGCCATCGGGGGTGGGTTCGGCGTAGCCGAGGCGAGCGAGCGCTTTGAGCGCGCCGTCGACCCGGCGGGCGACCTCACGGCCCTTGAACTCGGCGGCGATGTCGGCCGGTGACAGGGGGCGGGGCGCGGCGTGCAGGCGCGACAGGACGGCCAGGTGCTGGCCCGTGCGGTCGGGCGGGAAGGCGGTGCGCGCGGCCTTGGCGGCGGGCAGGTCGCCGATGAGGTCGTGGGTCTCGCTGCCCGCGACCTGGCGCGGGGCGAAACGTGGCTTCTGATACTCGGGACGCAGCCAGCGGACCTCGCCTTTCGCCTCCTCAGCCGCGCGTTCGGCATTGAGTGCGACGAGGCGAGCCAGGCGCTCCTCGTTAGTTTCGCCGTCGGGCCAGCCGTAGGCCTCCAGTGTCAGGCGGTCGATGTCGCGGTGGATTTCGTCGAGGATCAGGACCGAGCCGGCGTCGAAGTCAGCGCGCTCCTGATCGGTCATGGCCGTGCCCGTCGTCTGGAGAACCCTATGGGCTTCTAGCGCGTTGTAGAGCCGGGTCAGTGTGAGGTCGGGATGCTCCGCCAGCCGCGCTTTGCGGAATGCGTCGAGCCGTTCGCCGACCTCGGCGAGGGCGGCGTGTTGGGCCTCGGTCCAGGTGGGGAATGGAAAAGGGTCGAAGCAGAGCGACTTCTGATAGCGCGGTCGATCTTCCAGAGTTCCGCCGCGAAACAGCGCCCAGCCAGTGTGCGTCGTGGAGGACAAGACCGCGAGCCTCGCGGCATCTTCGTCCGCGACGGCCACCAGCATGTTGTCAGGCAGGATCGCCGCCTCGAGGAACTGGAAGATGCGGTGCTTAGCCGTCTCCACTGTGGCGATGTAGCGGGGCAAGCCTGCCAGCGCGGCGCGAAGTTCCTGCCGGGGTTTGCCGAAGACCCACCAGTTGGCCGCATACTCATGAGCGTCGCGCGTCGGTGAGCGGGTCACTTGCGTATCTCGGTCGATCTTCACCGTCTGCGCCAAGTGCTGATATACCTCTGGATAGGCGTCGCGTACCTGTTCGGCGGGGAGGCCGTAGAGGTCGATGACCATCTTGCGACGACTGCGAGCTAGCATGTCGCGGCCGTTCAGGTAGGGACGGATATGGGCCTCAAGCCCAGCCCGGCGGCCGAGACCCAGATGCTCCGCCTCCGCTGGGCTGACGATGAAACCCGAGCCGTGCAGCTTGACCCCCGGCGAGCACAGGCCGACGTTGGCCTTCAGCGCACTGGCCCGTGTAACGTCGACGCCGACGGTCAGGTCGCCGTTAATGACGCCGCTTCGCTCAACTACGTCGATCTCGGGTTGATCGGTGTCGAGAGCGGCTTCGCGCACCACAGTGGCCAAGCGGCCTTCCTGGGTTCCGGCCTCGGCAGCCGTCATGGCGATGCGGACGGCGGCGGCGTCTTTCGTGGCGCGGGTCCAGGGGTGGTCATCGACGGCGAAGACGAGCGACACGGGGCGCTTGCCGCTCATCCACCGCTGCATGACGCGGCGCTGGAAGACCTGGGTGATGGAGTTGGTGGTGACCAGACCAAAGCGGCGTAGCTTGGTGCCCTTGGCCGTCAGGATGGCCGCGCAGCGGTCCCACCAGTACATGACGAAGTCGGCGCTGTCGTTCATGTCCGGGTGGGCCTTCCAAAGCGCCTCGGCATAGGCGTCGCCCTGTTCGGCGCGGATGTCCTTGCCGCCGATGAAAGGCGGATTGCCGACGATGAACTCCGCCTCGGGCCAAGGCGGCAGGCGCGGGTTCGGATAGGCGGTGCCGCTGCCCCCGATGATCTCGCCGTCGTGACGAAGGACGGCGTCGATCTGATTCTTGGAACGGTCAGGCCGCAGGGCGACTGGGTTGATGGCTCCGAAGTCTTCCAACACCGGGTCGCGAGTCGAGATGTCGCCGTTGCGGTAGAGGAATTGAAGATAGCCAATCCAGACCACCAGTTCGGCGATGGCGGCAGCACGAGGATTCAACTCCATCCCATAGAACTGGCTGGGCAGGATGTCGCGACGTAGAAGGTCGGGTTTCTGGCCGGCCTCGGCCTGGAGAGCGCCAAGAGTCTGGAGCACTTCGGCCTCCAGCGTCTTCATCAGCTCCAGGGTGACATAGAGGAAGTTGCCGGTGCCGCAGGCGGGGTCCAGAACGCGGGTGCGGGTCAGGGCGAAGTGGAAGTCGGCCACCGCCTGCACGGCGGCGGGCAGGTCGCCCTCAGCCTTCGCCTGTTCGGCCGCGCCTTGAACCGCTTCCCAGTCGGCTCGAAGGGGGTCGATTACGGTCGCGTTGACCAGCCGCTCTACGTAGGGGCGCGGGGTGTAGTGAGCACCGAGGCGCGAGCGGTCCTTGGGATCTAAGGCCTGTTCCAGCAGAGAGCCGAAGATGGCCGGTTCGACTTCCTTCCAGTCCGCCTTGGACGCCTCGATCAGGGCTCCGATGGCCTCGCGCCCCAAGGGGAAGGCGCTGCGGTTTTTGTAGAAGGCCCCGTTGAAGCGGCGGACCTGGGTCTCCAGCCCGAAGGCGAACTTGCCCTCGTCCATCGCCTCGAACAGCTGCGACGCAAGGGGCACAAAGGCGGTGGGGTGGGGGTTGTCCAGCGCCCGTTTCAGCATGGCGGTGAAGCTGTCGGCCGGGAGCAGGCCCACATCTTCGGCGAACATGGCGAAGAGGCAGCGCATCAGGAAGGTGGCTACCTCCTCGGGCGGATGCTTCTTCTCCTCCAGGGCCTTGGACACCTGGGCCAAGTGTTCGGCGATGGTGCGGGTCGCCTTGGCCCGCTCCAGCGAGGGGTCGAGCGAATGGGGGTCGGTCCAGACGGTGCGAAGGCGTTCCTGCACCTTCGCGTCGGCGAGGTCGGCCAAGGCGATGGAGTTGGTCTTGGCGTTCGGGAACGGGCGGTAGGCGCGACCTTGGCCCGTAAAGTCGGCGTAGACGTCGATGCTGCGGCCGACGTCGCAGACCAGGATGAAGGGCGGGCGGTCGTCGGCGGCATCGAGGCGCCAGGCGTATTCGCGGGCCTGGACGAAGGCGTTCTTGAGCAGAGCATCCAGCGCGGGGGCGCGAGTCTGGATCGCGTCCTGTTCTGGTGTGAGCAGGTCGAGCTGGCCGGGGACGGCCTTCGCCTTGCCTTTCAGGCGGGTCTGTTTGGCCTCCAGGATGAAAGCGTCTTGCTTGTAGAGGTCGATCCGCTTGGGTTGACCGTGGTCACCTTCGACCGGGTGCTCGAACCGATACCAAGGGCGGATGTCCGCGCTGGCCGGGTTCGGGCGCGGAAGTCCCAGCACGTCGCAGAGTTCGCCCAGGAACATCTGATAGTCGGCGCGCTCGGCCCCTCCCGCCAGATCGCGCCAGCGCGTGATGAACTCGTCGATGGTCACGGACGCCCTCCCACGCGCACCTCAACCCGGTTCGCCGGGGGGTTGCAAGAGCGGCGGCAAAAAGGGCGGGCCCGTCGCCGGACCCGCCCTTCCTTAGCCTTGTCATCCCGGCCAACGATCCCGGCACCGCCGGGTGAGGCCGAGCCGGGACGGACTGCTTAGAAGTCCATGTCGCCCATGCCGCCCATGCCGCCACCGCCGTGGCCGCCGGCGCTGCCGCCCGAGGCCTTCTTCGGCGCGTCGGCGACGGCCGCTTCGGTGGTGATCAGGA
>VYKS01000162.1_pt1 | contig 40324 bp, 42 predicted proteins | sample 5114511 | NCBI WGS metagenome assembly VYKS01 (sample SAMN12291795, study PRJNA351875) | freshwater metagenome | isolation source: freshwater lake | place: USA: Michigan, Gull Lake | collected 2011-07-05 | reverse complement strand
ATGCGGCGACGCAAATCGGCGTCACTTTCATAGACCGCCGGCGTCGCGCCGTCGGCGGGCTCGATCAGCAGCCGCTCGACATTCACCAGCGCGCCGAGCTGATCGAGATTGGCCCCGGTCGCATAGGCGAGCATCGTTTGCAGGGCGCGTTCGTTGAACTCCTGTCCCTTTAAGATGACGTAATAGGCGATGACTTCGAGCAGCTTCACGGCCGGATCGGACGGGATCGACGCGTCGAACTCGGGCAGCATAGCCTGAAAAAACACGACTAGATCGGCTCGCTCCTGCTCATAGGACGCGGGCGTGAGGAAGCTCGGCGCGGGAAGGCGCGACAGGTCGATTGCCGTCGAGCTAGATGTGGGGTCGAACACGCCGCCATTTCGGCGGGATCGACGGGCGCGCGCGACCCCGCGCCCTTGTTGGAAGCGTTACTACAAGAGCGCGCTAGATAGATTGAGAGTGGCAAGAAACGCTGGACGACCCCCGCGTCCAAATTGCACACTTGGGCCAGATATGCAGGGTGACCGCTATAGATGGCCTTACGGCATCCCGAGAGAGGTCGACGCGGGTCTTCGATCTAGCGGACCGGTTCTGCTGACGTTCTCACCCGCCAGTTATGGGTACGATTTAAGCATAGCCATCGTTCCTGCCACTGCTACAGTTTCAACAAGAGGATAGTAGCTACGCATGGCCGCAACCGACTTCGACCTGCTTTTCGAAGCAATCAGCTATGGCATGGCCTGCACGCTAAGAATGAGCCGTGCAATTAGTCGGGAAGCGAACCCTCGACTTCAGCCTAGCGATCCGCTGCCCACCCGTCGGCTGTTCGATGTGCACATTGGCGAGGACCAACTTGTCACTTATCCGACCTACACTCGACCTACGGACCGTTTTCTTACCGGAAAGTATGCGCCGCTTGAATCTATCAGCTTCGAGCTAGCCCCGCCTTACGATATCCCGCAAGATCGCGACGCTGCGCTGGAATTCCTCGATCAGAAGCTTCCGCCGATGTTCATTCGAGATCCCTCCTATGGGCTGGGAGTGACTTCGCTGATCGCCCCCCTAATCAACGCGATATGTGAAATCGACGGCGTTACGCATCTTGCGTTAGGTTCGGGTGAAACCCGGCTCGATAGTAATACACTCCATCTTAGCTTCGATGACTACGATGCGATGCGGCTGCATTTTGGAAGGATCGCGCGCAAATACCAAACTGAGAGCCGGATCGAGCGGTCGATCGCTGCTAATGACATCCTGCTTCACCATCTTGATCCCGCCCGATTTCCGCTACGCGGACGGCCCTATAAGGCTGGCAGCATCCACGACCTTCTTGGCGGTCCAAAACTTGCGGGTACAGTTCTGAAGGGCAAGGACCGGGTCGGAGTCGCGCGGGCCGCAGCGTCGAATGCGAGGACACTCGCGGAAAAGGAGCCGCTCGAGTTTGCAGCGCTGCAGAGAGACATTGAGCTTGTAAGTCTCGAAGCCCTAATCGCTAGTTTTCAGCGCCTTATGGATGAGAATGCATCCGAGAAACGGTTTCAGAGGCTGTTCGAGCTCAATCCATTCATATTGTCTATGGTGTTTGGCTACCCTGCTGTCCTCGTCGCCAGTGGCACGCCGGTCGGGGGGGTCCGATTTGGCGGAAACGGACAGAAATTCGCGGACTTCCTGATGAAGAACGACCGCACCATGAACGCCGCTTTGGTCGAGATAAAAACGCCAGGGGCCGAGCTCATCGGCGGATTGTATCGAAAGGAGGTCTGGCCACCTCATCCGAGCCTGACCGGCGCGATAACCCAAGTGCTCGACCAACGTGCGAAGTTCATTCGGACCTTACCGATTCTTAAGGATAACTCAGGTTACTACGCCATCGAGGCCCATGCGATCGACTGCGTGGTGGTCGCCGGCGTGACTCCAAATGACAGAGATAAGCGCGCAGGCTTTGAGCTATTCCGGACGCAGATTAAGGACGTGAGGATCATTACGTTCGACGAATTGCTTGGAAAGCTCGAGATTTTACGTGATCTGCTCGCAAATCCGGTAGGGGTGAATGATGGAGGCGCAATTGGCGCCGCCGAAGAGCGGGATTCTCCTGAAAACAATAGCAGGCCGGAAGACCTCTGAGCTACGATCGTTGCTGTCCGACTTTACCGATCGCGCGATTTGCCCATTTTTGGTGTGTCGGGACTGCCCATCAGGCGGTTGAAAATGGACGAAGGGCGAATGGTGAATTACGCTCACTTAACCTAGCCGGGTGCCAGGTGCGCGAGAACCAGATCGATCATCGTCGCGCGCTCCGGCGGTGTCAGGCCGAGCAGCTCGCGGCGGGGGTAGCGGACGGGCCGCGCGCGCGGCGAGGGACGGGCCTGGCGTCCGTCCTGGTGAACCCATGCGATCTCCGCGACATGGCCGCTGAAGCCGATCCACGCTTCGCTGTCGCTTGCCCCGGCGCGCAGGAACTTCCCGCTCTTGAGCTTGCGGAACATCGCCCGCTGGCGGATTGCGCCACGGCGGCGGTACCGGCCCTTGCCACCCGCGACATCAGCGGCCGGTAGCCATTTCGCGACCTTGTCCCAGAAGAAGCTGCGGATCCCGCCGGCCTCCTGGTCAAAGCCGGTGAGCAGCGGCCCTTGGCGCGTCCAGCTGGCCATTGTGACGAGCCGGGGTTCGGCGGCACCCTTGGGGTAGAGGAAGCGCAGCGGATAGGCACCCGGCTCAGCCGCTTCACGGGGCTTGCGCGGGGCGTAGCTCGACCCGTCAGGCGCGCGCTGGCGCGTAATGCGGGCGCGTTGCGACGCCGCAATCTGGCGCGCGACGGTGCTGAAGATCCGGCGGCGCTCGCCCGCCGCGAGGTTGCGCAGCATCGCACCGCACAGTTCCTCAATCCGTCCGAGGCCGTCTCCGCTCATGGGCAGGACGCGGGTTCGGACGCCGGGTGCTGCAGCGTCGCGCCCTCGGCATCCCATGCCGGCGGCGCGTAGCGATCATCGAGGTGCGACGTGGTGTAGGTTCCGGTCGCAGCGTCGCGCGCCACGAGCACGCGTTCCGAAAGCTCGATATAGATCGAGACGTCCGCCGAGCTGGCGTCGAGGATTTCGGATTCGTAGCGGATCGGTTCATGCGGCGCGCGTTCGAGCAGCTCCGGCTCTTCCTGCCCGACCCAGAGCAGGATGGGCAGGATCAGCGCGTCGATGTCGCCGGCATAGTCCTGCACCACGAGGTTAAGGGTGTAGCGGTACTGGAAGGACGGGTTGTTGGTCGCGCGCGAGATCACCTTGCCCTTGTCGATGAACATCGAGAGCAGGGTCGGGTCGGCCTTCAGTGCCGGCACCTTTTCTCGCAGCAACGCGACTAAGGATCTGGGCTTGTGGAGCATCGGCTTACTTCGAGGCCTCCGGCACCGGGCAGCTGCCCGGCGCGATCCAGTTGATCAGGCGGCGGGTGCGGTCGAACAGGTCGCGATAGCCGAGCGCCAGCCCCTTGAGCGGCGCGCGCACCTTTTCCGGGATCGTGGCGGTGGCATCGGTCGGAAAAGGCTTGGCCGGTTCGGGGCAGATCAGCAGATCCGCAGGCGGCGTATCCTTGACCGGCATTGCGACGATTTGCGGCTCGGGGCGAATGTCCGGCTTACCGCAGCCCGCCAAGGTCGTTGATGCCAGCAAACCAGTTGCCGTCCACGCGATCATCAGCGCCAATTTGCGCATCGGCTTCCTCCATTTTGGTGACAGCAGCGCGGCGCGCAATCGCGTGGCGCGAAGCGGTCGAGATGTCAGTCCTGGTCTTTGTCTCTCGCTCGGTCTGGGCGGTGGCGAGGGTGTCGGCGGTCTTGCGGATCGTCTGCGCCTTGAAGGACGCCAGATCCTGCACCGCCTCACCGCACAGCTGGCCCCGCGCCTTCTTGACCCGCCGCTTGCCCTTGTCGGTCGCGATCTCGATCGTCGCCGCCTCCGGTGTGGTGCCGGTGAAGGCGCAGACCTGAGCGCCCCATCCCGCCCAGGCATCGCGATCGGCGCGGACGCGCTGGCCATCGACGTAAAACCACGCCGCGACGCTGGCGAGGGCCAGAAGCACCCACCAGCTCGACCCGAGAAAGCCGCTCGCGGCCTTGGCCGCGCCAGTGAGCGCCTTGATCACAGCCCTTCCTCCCGCAGCCATGCGGCCACGTCGAACGAGGGGCATTGCTTGAGCCATTCGTGCGGCTCGACCTTGCCGTCGCGATCGGTGTCAGGCGACAGGTCGCGATGGCCGCAGATCTGCGCGCCGGAGAAGCGTTGTTTCAGCTCGACGATCAGTTCCCGCATTGCGGCGCGCTGTTCGGGAGTGCGGGTGTCCTTCGCGTTGCCCTGGGCATCGACGCCGCCGGCGTAGCAGATCCCGATCGAGCGGGCATTGTGACCTTCGACATGAGCACCGGCCTGCTCCAGCGGGCGGCCAACCTCGCGCGTGCCATCGAGCCGCAGGAAAAAGTGATAGCCGATCGTGCGGAAGCCGCGCGCGCGGTGCATCCGCGCGATGTCGGCAGCGGTAATCGCCTGCCCCTCGCGGGTCGCGGCGCAGTGGATCACGATCTTGTCGATGACGCGCATCATTTTCCCTTTCCGATGAGGCGGTCGCGGATGAGGGCGGGCAGTCCGCCAATCACGTCGGACGCGCCGGCAATGAAACGGGGGGTCGCTTCGAAAGCGATCATGCCGATCGTGAAGGCGATGGCCTGCATGACGAACGGATCCGGCTCGTGCCGGAACCAGAGCGGCCAGAGCGCGCCGATCGCGCGGGTGACGAACCAGCTGACGACGATGCCGACCGCGAGCTGCACGAAGCGCTCGCGCCACGTCAGCCCCTTGCGCCACGCCATGCCGACCGCAGCGCCAATCGCGCCGGGGAACAAGCCGGACAGGAGGGTCAGGAAGGCATCGACCAGCGCGAGCAATTTGTTTTCCATGTCAGCTCCAGAGTTGGACGAGTTCGCGGGTCGCGGGGGCCGTCGCGGCAGCGGGTGGGACAGTGACGGGCGTTCCGATCGGGAGCACAGCGCCAAGCCCGGCGATCCCCCGATTGGCGACCATGACGGCGGGCAGCGCCTCCGGGCCGAGGCGGCGTTCGCGCCACAGCAATCCGTCGAGGGTATCGCCCGCGCGGGCGCGGATGGTGTCAGCCATCAGATCAGCTCCACCACGGTACGGCCTTCGCCGCGGATATCGCGGACGGCGTGAATCATGTCGCGGCGCAGCTCGCCCAGCGCGGGATCCAGTTCATCGACCTGTCGCTGCCCGGCACCGGTCAGATCGGTGTCGCGGTAGCGCTCGACCAGCTCGACCTTCGCGGCGGCGCAGATTGCGCCCGAGTAGAGCTGGAGCAGCTGGCTCTTGCCGTCGATCTGATCCGCCGGGACCGCCGCCAGATTGGCATGGCCCGCCGCGATCTGGGCGGCCTTCCACCCGGCGAGCTGGCGGTTGACCGTGATGATCCCATCGATGATCGCGCGGCGCAGGCGGGCAGGGGTGACATTTTCCCGCACGCGGCTGTCGGCGCGAACATCGGCGGGGTCGATGTCGGGAAACCAGCCATCGTTGGTGACCACGGGTTCCGCAGAGGGGGGAGCGGGGGCAACCGGGGTGGCGTCGAACACGAAATCGCTCATGGCGCCAGCGCCAAGGCGAGGGCGCATGCGGTGCCGAAATAGAGCGCGAACCCGAGCAGGGCGAGTGCGATCGAGGCTGCGCGCCAGCGCCATGAGGAAGCAAGCAAGGTGAAGACGAGGCCTGCGGCGACCGCCCACATGCTGGCGAGCAGCACGAGCGACGAAAGGAGCGCGACGAAGGCAAGCGGGAAGAAATGACCGACCAGGATGATCGCGGTCAGCGCGGCGAGGATGAGTGCGCGAGCGATAGTCATGGTCGGTCCTTCGATGATTTCGGGGGTGGGGATCGGGTCACTGGCGGCCCTCAGGCCGAAGCCCCTCCCGCCATGCGCGATCCGCCCCCGACGCCGGGGGGCGAGCCTGTCAGCCGGTCTGTGCCGGCGGTTCGAGTGCGGTGATCAGCTTGGCCAGCTTCTTGATCCGGTCGGTTACGCCGACACGCTGATCAAGGGTGCGGGCGCGGCCGAGGGTTTCGAGCGCGAGCTTGGCCAGCGGCTTGTTGACGATCGCGTCACCCGCTTCGCTGAGGGCGCTGCGCATCTGCTCGATGCCAATCGCCTTTTTGAGCTTGGCACGGATCTGATCGTGCATGTCCGCGTCGGCGGTGAGCATGTCGACGCGCGCGAGGATCTCGAACGGGAACGCGTCCCCGGCCTGCTGAACCTTCCAAGCTGCGGTCGCGATCTCTTCGACGATCAGCGCCGGGGCGGAGCGTTCGTAGCGCGCGGGCAGGGGCAGGTTGTGGGCGAGGACATGCTCGATCAGGGCGAGCGCCCCGTCGAAGTCGCCGGTGTCGATCCGCCAGATCATGACGGTGGGCAGCACGTCTTCCTCAAGGCCGGTGTCGGCATCGAGCAGGCCCTGCACCCATGCCGCATAGTGCGGCAGCATTTCGCGCTTCGCCTCGATCTTCTTCTCGATCGAGGCGATGTCGCGCAGGCGGCGCAGATCGTGCTGGAGGCGCAGATTGACCTGGGCCGTAGCGCGTTCGGCCTCGGTGCCGGGATCCGGTGCGGCGGCGGGCTGTTCCGCGACCGCCGTGGCGGCGGCGAGCGCAAGGTTGCGATCCTGCGCCGCGCGTGCCGGCGTCATCGTGAAGGGCTTTGCCGGAGGCGCAATGGCGGTTTGCCCGCCCTCGCTCGTGGATGCGACGCGCTGGGGGTCGGCGGACGTCGCAGTGGCGGCGTGACGTTCCCGATGGAGGCGAGCTGGGCTCATGGTCGATCCTGTTCGAGTGAGGGCGGACGTGGGAAGGGGCCGGGCCGTTAAGGCTCGAACGCCCCGAGCTGGATGTTCTCGATCAGGCAGGCCTTGCCGTATTCCTCGACCATGAAAGCGTCATTGATGCTCTCATAGTTCTCGATCTGATCGAGGGCCGGTTCGTCGCGGATCGCGCGGCGCGCGGTGCCGATCTGCCAGTAGTAGGACAGGTTCTTCAGGCTCGTGATCAGGATCGCGTTGGGCGGGAAGAACGGCACCTGCATGGTCGGCTTGCCGCCGAGCTGACGGCTCGACAGGATGATGTCGCGCGCGACCTGTTCGGTTGCCTTGTCGCCCGCCTCCGACACGATCTTGAAGTATTTTTCGTGGACCAGATCGGAGCCGACGATCACGACCAGATCGGTCGCAGTGCGGAAGCGTTCGTGCAGCAGGTTCTGGATCGCGTCGAAGACGAGCGCGTCGAGATTGACATAGTCCGCCGGGCCGACGTCCGACACGTAGACCTTCAGTTCGTCCTTCGTGCCGTGCGACATGACGCGGCTCGGCGCATAGGTGCGCATCTTGTAGAGCCAGCCATAGTTAACGTCCTGCAGAAGCGGGTAAGCTTCGCGGTCGGTCTGCGCGGCCGCATTGACGCCGTTGAAGCCGATGGTGATGACGTCCTCGGCCTTCTGAAGGATCACGGCATCGCGGCACAGCTGCTGGAATTCCGGACGATGCGCCCAGGCATCGAGCAGCGAATAGCCCCAGGCATAGTCGTAGTCGGTCTTCTTGCAGTTGTACTGATCGATCGCGTCGCTGCCGGTCGGATCGGTCGGCGTGCGGCGGTTGCCGGCGGCGCGATTGGTGCGGCTTGCAAGCGAACGCGAGATGCCGACGCCGACGCGCGCACCCTGCTGTTCGACAACCGGAACGACGTTGATCCGGCTCATGAAGTCGGAGACGAGGGTGAGCTTCGCTTGCAGCTTCTGTTCGATGACCGGGGCGACGGCGAACTGCTTCAGCTCGCCGGGGATGGCGGTGAAGTCATCGGGCAGCTGGTTGAGCTGCGCGAGCTGGCCGACGTAACGGTTGAAGAGGACTCGGGTGTTCGGCTGCATGGGGCGACTCCGGGGGCGAGGGGCGTTCTGGGTTTTGCGCGGGGGCTGGATCAGCAGTCGGTGACGAACTGCGCGTTGGGGCTGGCGCCGGTGGCAGGCGCGCGGCTGAAGCGGCTGTCAGGGCTCTGTTCGAGCCGCGCCTTGATGTCCGCGAACTCGCTCTGGATCGCGGCGACAGCGTCGGATACCGGCTTCACTGCGGCGGTAATCTGCTCACCAACGGCAGCGCCCATCGCGGCGCTGAATGCCTGGGCGTCGAAATTGTCGTTGGCGGGCGGCTTGCGCTCTTCCTCCTTCGACCGCTCCGGCTCAGTGCGAAACTTGGCGAAAAAGGCGGTGAGGCCACCGGTGATTGCGTCCGCAATGCTGGTCGCGTCGGCGGGCTTGGCGTCGAACTCGATCGCGACACCCTCGGTTCCGGTCGAGTAGATGGTGCGATGGACGGCGGCGGAGCGCGAGAAGGTCAGCTTCTCGGTCGCGATGCTGGCGGGGTTGTCGGTGAAGGCGAGGCCGACCAAGCCTACTTTTCCCGTGCCGGCATAGTCGGCGGTCAGCTCCACCGAGGGGAAAGGTTTCTGCCCGCTTTTGGCCAGCTCGATCAGCTGATCGAGGGCGTCGACCTGGGCATAGAGCGCGCGGCGCTTCTCGCTCTTGCCGGCGATGACGACGTCATCGGTTTGCGCCTTCACTGCGCAGATGTCGCCGTAGCGGTTGAAGGGCGGGTTTGGACTGAAGCCCGAAAGGTGCTCGATGTTGATGCCAGGGGTGTAGGTCTCCGCGTTGAAGGTCTCAACGGCCTGGTCGATCATCTCGGCGGTAACGGTGCGACCGTCGCTGATCGTCTGACCCTCGACGAACGCGCGGAAGAACTTGCTCTTGGTGCCCATGGCGGTGCGGTCCCCTGGTCGGTGCGATGCTGGCGGCGATGGCCGCGGTGACACCGGCGAAAGGGGACTAAGGGGCAGGGGTTCTCAAGGGCGGCGAATTGTAGGAACCATTTCTACACGCAAGGGCCTGCAAACCCTTGGGCACCCGACAGCGGATGGTGTTTCATATGAATCGCCTCAGAGACACACCAGGCGTCGACTCAAGTGGCGAACTCTCCGTAAATTTGCTCAAGTTTCTCACCAGTGATGTCTATGGAGTGAGTTTTTAGGACGTAATTCGGGCCTTCGATAAAAGCATTATGCTGCAATGTATCGTCGACTAGCGCGCGTTTGATAGCATTTGCAATATTATCGGGATCTTTATCGCACGCCAGGGCAAGCTTTTCGTCGGTCAGAGATTTTGCCATATTTACGTTATTCGTGACGACACATGGAACTCCATAGCTCAAAGCTTCTATGGTTGCTCTTCCGAAGCTTTCATAATGTGAGCATAGAACAAACAAGCGTGCACTCTTGAACATTTGGGCTTTCGCATCTCCCGATAGCCAGCCCGTAAAATCGATCGAATCTCTGCAGCGCAGGGACGTAGCAAGGCGCTCGAGTTCGTAGCGGTAGGTTGCCTCACCGGAGCCGGCGACCACAAGACGCGCGCGGGGATACTCAGCCAGCACCTCAGGCCAGGCATCAATGAGCATCTCGAGGTTTTTTATAGGGTGCAATCTTGAGAGGGCCAGTACCGTCATAGAACCATTCGGTTCCGACGATCGATCAGGATCGACCTGGACGACAGGGTTCACGACGCGAATGTCCGGCTGCCAGGCTCCAGTAAGCGCGCGCACCGCAACTTCCTCCGCCGCGCTTTCGACGTGTAAGGTCGCTTGTCTGATCAACGGCAAGTCAATCAGTCGCAACCAAATCCGTTTCCTATGCTCGGAACTGTACGCGACGACGCGCCGATCCATCACCCCATTCAAAGTCGCGACCACTGGAACGCCGCGCCATTGGCAAACCCGCGCGGCTAGAGAGGTGAAGGCGTTCATGAGGCCGGCCACATGGACCACTTGGTAGTTTCGCGACGCAGCCAGTAGCCATGACAAAAATGTCGGAGAGAACTCCAGTCGCTTTGGCCCAAAGTGCTTGAAGTGGAGGTATTCGTTGCATCCTGACTCCCGTTGAAACCACGCTGTTTCATCGCCAGGAGGCGTGAGGCTTGCGACAACTACATGGTGACCCCGCCTCGTTAGCGATGCCACATAGCCTGCAAAATTGTGAGACGGGCCGCCGCTTTGCCGATGTACACTGGCAATCACGACGAGAATGTTTAGCCGCCGCCCTTCGCGGGACGCGGTTTCATGACTTCGGCGCACGTTAGGGTGTGTCACACAGCGCACCGAAGCGGCGCTCGAATGCAGAGAATGTGTAGCTTGCGGCGAACCGGCGGCTGCCTTCGCGTCCCATCGCTCGACCGCGGTCCGGGTGTTCGAGCAGAAAGCAGATCGCTGAAGCAATCTCTTCTACCGATAGGGGATCGACGATCAGCCCGGTTTCGCCGTCCAGTACCGTCTCCGACGATGCGTCCATGTTACCGGCCACACACGGCAGCCCAGCACGCATCGCGTCCAGATAGACAAGCCCAAACCCCTCGCGTTGACTAGGCATCGCGAAGACCCCGCACTGCGGCAGTAACGCTTGCATGTCTTCAGTGGGTATAAACCCAAGAAAATGGACCGAGGACAAGCCGATGGACTGAGATTTGCGTCTCAGTCTCGCTTCGCCTGAACCTGTCCCGATTATCAGAAGCTTTGCTTCCGGGACCTTCCGCAAAATCGCAGGCCATGCTTCGAGTAACTGGTCGTGCCCCTTGTGAGACTCGGTTTCGTCCATGCGGGCGACGATGACCACGCAATTGCGCCCGATGATGTTGAGATAATCGCCAGAGGTCTTCTGCGTGGCGACTAAATCGTGGAGGCCGGGGGCGCAGACCGTAATCGGGCCCGCGTCGGGATGGCGAGCGAGTATGCGCCTGCGGGTGTAGTCCGTCAGGCAAATGCGAAGTGTCGCGCCTTTCATGACCACTTTGCGTTTCTGGGGTATATCCCCCCAGGCTTCGACATCGTGCAGGAATACAGCGTACGGAATACGGAGCGGCCGCGGGATTAGGTGGTGGACCGCCGCCAATCGCAGATGATCGAAGAACACAATGCTCGGTCGATCGGTGATTAGGCGGACCATATAGCGGAACGCGAACCGCAATCGCTCGCGGAGGGTAACCCTCCCCAGATGAGTGGGGGCGAGCTCGATCGTATTGGGCCGACCTAGTACGGCCGCGACGAGGCTGGCGACGTAGGCGATTCCTCCTTGACCATCTGCTGTTGTAACGCAGGCGAGCATTGGCATTCGCTTGCGCACGCTCAGCTGAGACCCGCGAGCTTGCGCACGCCGAAGTTAATCACCCTGCGCAGGTGGTAGCCGCCCTTTGGAACGAACGTGACGATCCACGCGCGCCTCACCGTGTTGCCACGATTTGCTCCTGTCGAATGCAGGGTGCCAGGCAGATGGATTGTCAGGCCACCAAGCTTCAGCGGACAAACCGAGATTCGAGAATGGTCGAAGCCAGTTGCTTGCATCGCATGGTTACGCGTGTCTCCATCCCGCACGCTGTGCGGGAACAGGCCATCTTTGTGGCTGCCGCGTACGAATCGCATGCACCCATTTGAGTCGTCCACGTTCTGAAGCGGGATCCACATGGTGATGCTTGGTTGGCGCAGCCAGCTACGATCATAGATTTGGTCTTGGTGCCATGCTGTTTCGGAGCAGCCATAGGCCCGCTTGTAAATGGCGTGATCCCCGGCAAACATCGATGTCCGAGCGAAAATCTCGTTTGCGATCGTCGTTAGGGGTTTCAACGCTTGCACTCGTGTCAAGCGCTTTTCCACCCTCGATGTCGCCAGCAGTTCTGGAACGTCATCCGAACCATAGGAGCCGAGCTGGATAAAGTTCAGCTCGTCACGTTCGAAAAGCGGGTCGAGGAGATTCCTGACCTCCGCGATGTGATGTTCAGTCAAAGCGTCATCGACCGCGACGAACCCGTCGCGATACAGCGATTCGCGCAATAAGCTGTGTGCACCCCCCACAGGATTTGGTTTGTTCTAAAAACGTTAATAGTCAAGCGCCCGTTAAGGCGTGATCACCAAAATGGGCGATTCTGGTATCAGTATTGTAGAAGGGGGTTCTACCGTTCGTTTTGCTTAGCCGGACATCCTGTCATGGTTGAGATCGACGAACATGCCTTCGGTCGATCTACCACTATCTCCCTTAACCCTGCCGATCCCCGTCGATGCGCGTCGGCAGGCGCGCAGCCTGTATTGGCGCGGGTGGGGCGTCACGCAGATCGCGGACGAGCTGGGGCTGAAGCGGCCGACCGTCCAGGCGTGGAAGGATCGTGAGAAATGGGATGACGCGCCGTCGATCGCCAAGGTCGAGGATGCGCTGGAGTGCCGCCTCAACCTGCTGATCGGCAAGGAGAGCAAGACAGGCGCTGATTTCAAGGAGATCGACCTGCTGATGCGCGCGGTGGTGGCCGCCGCGCGGGTCCGCCGGTACGAAGCGCCGGGCGGGCATGAGGGCGACCTCAACGAGAAGGTTGGCAACCGCAACGCCGGTGAGCGCAAGAAGGCGGTCAAGAACCACTTCACCCAGAGCCAAGTCGAGCAGCTCGAAGCGATCTTCGAAGATGAGCTGTTCGGATATCAGGAGGATTGGTGGGCCGCGAAGGATCAGCGCACCCGCATGATCCTGAAGTCGCGCCAGATCGGTGCGACCTGGTATTTCGCGCGCGAGGCACTGCTCGATGCCTTGCGCGGGGGGGGCAACCAGATTTTCCTGTCAGCGTCGAAGAACCAGGCGCATATCTTCCGGGGCTACATCATCCAGTTCGCCGCGCGCGTCGGCGTCAAGCTGCAGGGTGACCCGATCGTGGTCACCGCCGACACGATGCCAGAGGGCGAACCGGCGGCCGAGCTAATCTTCCTCGGCACCAATGCTCGCACCGCGCAGGGCTATCACGGCAATTTCTACTTCGACGAGTTCTTCTGGACCTATGGCTTCGAGGAGCTGAACAAGGTCGCGAGCGCGATGGCGATGCACAAGCGCTGGCGCCGCACCTATTTCTCGACGCCCAGCTCGGTCGCGCATCAGGCGCACCCCTATTGGACCGGCGAGCGCCGCAACCGCCGGGTCAAGAAGGAGGATCGCGTCACGATCGACGTCAGCCATGCCCGGTTGAAGTCGGGCGTGCTGTGCGAGGACAAGATCTGGCGACAGATCGTGACGATCGAGGACGCGGCGGCGCGCGGGTGCGACCTGTTCGACATCGACGAGCTGCGCATCGAATATGCGCCCGACGAATTCGCCAACCTGCTGATGTGCCAGTTCGTCGATGACAGCCTGTCGGCCTTCAAGTTCAACGAGCTGCAGCGCGCGACCGTCGATGCGATGGTCGATTGGCGCGACGTCGATCTGCTCGCGCCGCGCCCCGTTGGCCAGCGCGCGGTCTGGGCCGGGTATGACCCGCAGGAGAGCGAGGACGGCGACAATGCGGCGCTGGTGATCGCGCTGCCCCCGGAAGGGCCGGGCGGCAAGTTCCGCCTGATCGAGCGGCATCAGCTGCGCGGGCTCGACTTTCAGGCGCAGGCCGAATTCATCATCGCGCGGCTCAAGCGCTACAACTGCACTTATCTCGGCATCGACGCCAATGGCTGCGGCGTCGGTGTGTATCAGTGCCTGCAGCGCGAGGGCGTGCGCGGCCTGACCAAGATCGAATATTCGCTGGAGGCGAAGGCCACGATGGTCATGAAGGCACAGCACAGCTTTGCCCGTGGCCGTATCGAGTTCGACGCCGGGTGGATCGACGTCCAGTCGAGCTTCCTGTCGATCAAGAAGGCGCTGACCCGTGGCGGCGCGGCGATCACGTTCAAGGCGAGCCGCAGCGAAGAGGCGGGCCATGCCGATCTGGCGTGGGCGATCATGCACATTCTCATCAACGAACCCCTGGACGGCAAGGCGCGGCCGAAGACGCGCATGGAGATTATCGATGGCGAAGAGGGATCGGGCGCGGCGGATGTCGACGAAGGAATCGGCGGCGGCTTCGCGTGGAGCCATCGTGCAGGCGACGAATTCGGGCGAGATGAGCGCCTTCAGCTTTGGCGACCCGGAGCCGGTATTGAGCCGGCGCGAGCTGATCGACATGCTGGAATGCCCGCACAATGGCCGCTGGTTCGAGCCGCCCATTCCCGTCGATGGGCTGGCCCGCGCGTTCCGCGTGTCGCCGCACCACAGCTCCGCCATCTACCTCAAGCGCAACCTGCTCGCCGCGTCCTTCGTCCCCTCGCCGCAGCTTAGCCGCGCGGCGTTCGAGGCGCTTGCCCAGGATTATCTGGTGTTCGGCTATGGCTATCTGGAGGAGCGGCGCAACGTGTTGGGCGGGGTGCTGCGCTATGATCATGCGCTCGCCAAGTTCACGCGGCGCGGGGTCGAGCCGGGTCGATTCTTCTTCGTGCCGGGTTACCAGCAGGAGACAGAGTTCCGACCGGGCAGCGTCGTGATGCTGCGCCAGCCCGACGTGAACCAGGAGATTTATGGCGTGCCGGAATATCTGAGCGCGCTGCAGTCCGCCCTCCTCAACGAGGCGGCGACGTTGTTCCGCCGCCGATACTATCTCAACGGCAGCCATGCCGGGTATATCCTCTATGCGACCGGCGACATCGATGCCGACGACACCGACAAGCTGCGCGCGGCGCTGAAGCAATCGAAGGGACCGGGCAATTTCAAGAACCTGTTCGTGCATGCGCCGAACGGGAAGGAAGGAAGCCTGAAGATCCTGCCGATCGCCGAGGTGGCGGCGAAGGACGAGTTTCTCGGCATCAAGACCGCGACGCGCGATGACGTGCTCGCGGCGCACCGGGTGCCGCCCGCGCTGCTCGGCATCGTGCCGGCGCAGGGAACGACGCCGGGCAACCCGCTGCAGTCGATGATGATGTTCGTGGTGCTGGAAATTCAGGCGCTGCAGGCGCGGTTCCTGCAGATCAACGATGATCTGGGACGCGAGCTGATTGCATTCGACAACAGCAAGATCACGGTCGCGGAGGCGGCCTGATACTGCCCCCGCTTGGCGTCGGCCAGGCGGGGGCGAGCCGGGTGGCGGCCCGGTTCACCGACGAGGTTACGCTCGCCACGACAGATTGGCCAGTCGGCCGTCCCGCACCCGGCGATGCCGGGCGGGAGTCCTAAAAGAGCGAGATTTCCAACATGTCCAGTAACAGCGTTCATCCCGTGGCACCCGCTGCGGGCTATATCGGCGGCAAGCGCAATCTGTCCGCCCGTATCGTGCGGATCCTCGATGCGATCGACCATGACGCCTATGCCGAGCCGTTCGTCGGGATGGGCGGCATCTTCCTGCGCCGGCGGCGGCGCGCGCGGGCCGAGATCATCAATGACGTGTCGGGCGATGTCGCGACGTTCTTTCGCGTGCTGCAGGAGCACTTCCCCTATTTCATCGACATGCTGCGGTTCCGGGTGGCGAGCCGGGCCGAGTTCGAGCGGTTGCGCGCCTTGCCTGGGGAGCGGTTGACCGACCTTCAGCGGGCAGCACGGTTTCTCTATTTGCAGCGGCTCGCGTTCGGCGGGCGGGTGAACGGGCGGACGTTTGGCGTCGATGTCACTCAGGGTGCGCGGTTCAACATCGCCAAGCTGGAGCCGATGCTTGCCGATATCCATGAGCGGTTGGCGGGCGTGGTGATCGAGCAGCTGGCGTTCGGGGAGTTCATCCGCCGCTATGATCGCCCAGGCACGCTGTTCTACCTCGATCCGCCCTATTGGGGGTGCGAGACCGATTATGGCCCCGACGTGTTCGCGCGCGGCGACTTCGAGGCGATGGCCGCCCAGCTCGCGGGGATCCGGGGGCGGTTCCTGATGTCGCTCAACGACACGCCGGGGGTGCGCGAGGTGTTCGGCGCATTCAAGATGGATGAGGTCGAGACGACGTACACCGTTGGAGCGAAGGGCGCGAACAGGGCGGCGGAGCTGCTGATCAGCAACTTCTAGGCTGCGCGTGCTCGCCGGGGGGCGGGTCGCAACAATCAGCGCGAGCCGGGTGCGCGCGGGACGCCGTGTTCGTCTACCAAATGGGGAAATGGATGCGGCTCATCGACGCCGAACCTGCCTCGCCGCGCGCTCGTGTTTTCACCGGCCATATCCGGGGCAACGATGACACACTCAGCGATCGCCGCCATCATCGCGTCGATCAGCTCCTCTCGGCACTGCTCGGTCAAGCCGAGCGTGCGTTTCACCGTTAGCTTGAGGCAGGTGAGCTGGACCGAGAGCGTTATGCGCAGGTCATCATGTCGAATCAGATGCATCGCGCCATTTAGAACATAATATGAACATTCGTGAAGGGTGCACGGTCGGCATGCCACCGCCCGCTGCCACCCCTCGCGGCGCGATATTCCCCCCGCCGCGCCCGCACGCTTTTTGTGTCGCTTTCGATGCAGCAACCGCTCTCTGAGGAATCCCTCGGCGAAAGGGGTCGATCTCGTGATGCGGAATGACGCACCCAGCTCACTGTTTCTGCGGTCGGTTGACTGAAACAAAATTCGCCGTGCGCGCTGATTTGGAAGGGGGAGGGGGCGGGAAAACCCCAACATCGCCAACCAACCCGGCATAGCTGTTTTAAGCTATTGAAAATAAGGGAATAAAAAATTGGCCTTGATGACCAACTGCACCCCAACCCCAGAAAGTCAAAATCCCAATGTCATTGATTATATTGGATATTTTTGATTTTGAATGTTGGTGTGTAGAGGGCCGATCTGGTTGGGGTGATGTTGGCAAAAATGTTGGGGTAAAAACGGCGGATTTCTGCGGATGTTGGGAATGTTGGGGTTTTCCCGCGTGCTACTCTTTATCGCCGCCGTAGCCACCTATCGTGATGAGAGAGAGGATGTGCCGCAATTTGTGACGCTGCGATCCACGTCGACTCCGGAACGGAAGGGCGCGACCAGATCGATTGCAACGAGCAGCCGCTTCGAGCGCAGTACGACATATCGAGAACATACTGTGCCCCCCACTGTGCCCCCTAAAACCTGCGCTCTCCGCGCGTTTCGCGCGTTGGCGGCCGGCGCAAACGCAAGGAAATCAGGGGGAAAGGTGGTGCCGGTTGCAGGAATCGAACCCGCGACCTTCGGTTTACAAAACCGCTGCTCTACCAGCTGAGCTAAACCGGCGCGGCGGGCTGGCGCATCATGGCCGCCCGCATCTGGATGCAGCCCCTTTGCGTCAAGCGATGCCGAACGTCCAGCCCTCCGATCGCGCAATTGCATCGGTCATCGCCGCCGGACGCCACAGCGCGGGATCGTCCGCCGCGCGACGCAGCCATGCGGCGGTGAGCAGCGCATCGGTTGCATGATCGGTATAGCGGTCGAGCGGCGCATGCGGACGCGACCCCAACGCCGCCAGCGCGGCATCGAGCGACGCTCCGTCGCGCAGCTTCGACCGCCCCTTGCGCGCGCCCGCCGCGCGCGCGGCGATGCTGGTGTAGATCTCGACCACGCACGCGCCGCGATCGGGCAGGGGGTCGAACGGCCACACCGGCACGCAGCCATTCAGGCGGTGGAGCAGCCGCATCCCCGCGAAACTCGCCTTGGCGACCTGTGCCGCGCCGATTGCGTCGAACACGGTCGATGGCTTGGTGCTGCCGTCATGCGCGACCTCGCACGTGCGCCAGTGCAGGAAATCCGCCTTCGCCCCGTCGGCCGCGCCAAGATAGAAATGCGTGCCGCGCCGCGCGTCGATGAATCCTGCCGCGCCAAGATCCGGGTCGTCGCTGGCGGCATCGACATGCGCCCATAAAGTCTGCGCCGTGTCACCCTGCGTCTCGCCCGGCAGATGTGCGCCGCGTGCAACGAAGGGCGCGGAGAAGCTGAAATCGAACCCGATCAGGACCGGCGTGTCGCCTTGCTGCAGCACCCAGTCGAGCACCTCCTGCCGGGCCCAGGCGCGACCGGGCGGCGTCAGCAGCCGCGGTGCCGCATCGCCGCTTTCGCAACAGGCGACCGCGATGCCCGGATGGCGCGTGCCCTTTGCCCCCGACCAGTCGATCGCGGCGAATCGGGTGAAATGATGCAGATCCGCCATCGCGCCGCCGGTTCAGCCCGGCGTCTCGATCCCTGCCAGGACCGCCAGACGAATCGCCTCGGCAAAGCTCGATACGTCGAGCTTGAGCATGATCCGTGCGCGGTGCGATTCGACGGTGCGTACGCTGAGGCCCAGTTTCTCGGCGACTTCGCGATTGGTCAGTCCGTCGACCAGCAGCGCCAGGATTTCCAACTCGCGGTCGCTCAATGCGCCGAGTCGCCCGCGGTCACGGTCCGAGCGGCTGTCTTCTGCCAGATTGCGGTCGAGCTGATCGAACGCGATCCGCAGCGGGCCGAGCAGCTTGTCGAGCGTGAACGGCTTTTCGATGAAGTCGATCGCCCCACGCTTCAGCGATTCGACCGCCGATGTGATCTGACCCTGACCCGACACGATGATCGCGGGAAAGCGGGTGTGGTCGAGCGTGCGCAGCGCATCGTTGCCCGACAGGCCAGGCATGTTCAGATCGAGTAGAACGACACCGGGCGCGGCACCATTCTGCGCAGCGTTTAGAAAGGCTTCGGCCGATTCCCATGCGCTGACCGACACGCCCGGCAAGGTCGCAACCAGGCTCGAAATGACATCGCGGGCAAGATCATCGTCATCAACGACATGAACGGTTCTGGGCATCTTCATTCACTGGTTCGAGAAAGTCTGAAGCGATAACCGCCGCGGCCTGCAAGTCCATCTGATTGCGCGAAGCTATTACTCAACTTGGGACAGGCTGGGAACTTGTTTCCATCACATTCAGGAGCTCCCGCGCAAGGATGATGCGATTCTCCGGCGATGTGGCCACCATCACCCGCTCGGTCTTGCGCGCAGCTTCCCCGGTGATCGTGTCTCCGAAATGACCAGCTGTGCCGGCCAGCTTGTGGATATCGGACATCAGTGCCGCAATCGCCTGTGCATCGCTGGCCGCCCGGAGATCGAAGGCGCGCAGGCTGTCCGCGAGTGCGGCCCGGCGCTCGGCATAGCGTGCGTAAAGGGCGGGCGGTAGTGCTTCAGGTGCCGCGTCCGTCACAGTCTCCGGAGCAGGAGAGAAGGTGCCCCCCTGTCGCCGCGACCAGGTGGCGATTGCGCTCTCCAGCGCTTCGCGACGAACCGGCTTGGCCAGATGCGCCTGCATCCCCGCAGCAAAGCAGGCGTCGATGTCATTCTGGTACACATTGGCCGACAGTGCGACGATCGGGAGTGTCTCGGCGCTGAACCCCATGTTGCGCAGGCGCTGCGTCGCACCGATTCCGTCGAGCACGGGCATCTGGATGTCCATCAGGACAAGGTCGTAGGGGGTTCCGGCCTGTGCTGCGGCTTCGGCGCGCGCGACGGCTTCGGCACCATTGCTGGCAATATCGAGCGCGATGCCGAGGCGCGCCGCGGTGGCGCGGATCAGCGCCTGATTGATCTCGTTATCCTCGGCCAGCAGCACGCGGATCGACTCCGCTGACAAAGTGCTCGTGCTCCCCGCCTTGGGCAATGCCCCGGTCGGCGCCGAATCGTCCTCCAGCGCCGCCGGGACGCACGGGACGCTGAAGTGGAAGCTGCTGCCCTCGCCGACCCGGCTGTTGACCTTCAGCGCCCCGCCCATCAGGCGCACCAAAGAGCTGGAAATGGTCAGGCCCAGCCCGGTTCCCGGACCGGCGGGGCGCGTGACGGGCGCTAACTGGACAAAGGACTGAAAGATGTCGGCGACGCGGTCGGCAGGAATGCCGGGGCCGGAGTCGACGACGGCGAAGCGCATGCGATCGCCATTCCGGCTGATCTCCAGCCGGACAAAGCCCTGTTCGGTGAACTTGACCGCGTTGCCCAGCAGGTTGAGCAGCACCTGCCGCAGCCGCAGCTTGTCCCCGCGCACGACTGGCGGGAGCGTCGGGTCGATCTGTACTTCCAGCCAAACGTCGCGTCGGCGGACACTGGGCATCAGCATCCGGATCGCGCTGTTGGCCAATTCTTCCAGCGCAACCGGCTCGTCGGCCAGATTCATGTGGCCGGCTTCGATCTTGGACAGATCGAGCACGTCGTTGAGCAGCGACATCATGTTGGTGCCGGACTCGACGATGATCTGGGCATAGTTGCGCTGTTCGGTCGCCAGATTGGTCTCGAGCAGCAATTCGGCAAAGCCGATCACGCCATTCATCGGCGTACGGATTTCATGGCTCAGATTGGCAAGGAACGCGCCGCGCGCCTGGGCTTCACGCTGCGCCGTGTCGCGCGCGGCGAGCAACTGCTCGCGCACCCGCATCTCGTTGGTCACATCCTGCATCACCCCGAACAGCGCGACCGGTTTGCCATCGTCGCCCACTTCGGCGCGTCCGATATAGGCGAGGTAGCGCAGCTCGCGGTCACCGTCGCGATGCATGCGAACGCGCAGGTCGAACGGCTTCTGTTCGCGCACCGCGCCCAGCATTGCCGCCCATGCGGCATCGCGATCCTCGGGATGCAGATACGCCAGGGCATCGTCGCGCGTGATCGGCCGCGCGAAATCGCGCCCATAGATGCGATACATCTCGTCCGACCAGAATAGCGACGCGGTGCTCATGTCGTAGCGCCAGTGACCGACATGGGTCGTCGCTTCGGTCATCAGCAGCAGCCGGTTCGATTCCGACAGTTCGGCCGTCGCGCGTTCCACTTCGCGCGTGACGATCACTTCGCGCCGGGCAACCACAGCCAGGATAGCGGCAAGTGCAAGGTTGATGCTCAGGCCCGTCAGCAGCACGAGCAGCGGTTCGGTGCTCCGCGTCCGCGCCTCGAACGCCGCGGTGCTGCGCCATTCGAGTGCCCAATCCCGCCCAGCGGCATTCACGCGGCGCGTCGTCACGAATGCCGGTTGGCGCGCTGCGCCACGCTGGGTGACCGCGCTGTCGAAGACGCGGGTCCAGCGATTGTTTCCGTCGCGCGTCAGAATCCGCAGTTCGAAATCCTGACCCTGCGTGGGCGTCAACGCCTTGAAGAAGCGTTCGGCGGGGAAGGGGTGGTAAACCCAGCCCAGCAACGCGCGCCGCCGCTCCTCGACCGTGCGGGGCGGCTCGTTTGTGGCGTAGACCGGGCGGAGCATCGTGAAGCCCGCGCCCGGACCACGGTATCGCAGGAACGATACCGGCGGGCTGACCACGGCGGTCCCGCGGTCGCGAGCCTGGTCGGCCGCCTTGCGCCGGTTCGGATCGAATCCGATGTCCGTCCCCAGCAGGAGCCGATTGCGCTCCAGCGGGTAGAGGTATGTCACCGCATAATGGTCGCCCGTCGCAGACGCGCGCTGGATCGCGCTGATCGGCAATCCGTTTCGACGGGTTTCGGCGAAATAGGCGGCAACGTCGCTGCGGGGCACGCGTCGGATGAAACCGATGTCGCGAATGCCTTCGTAGCTGCGCTCGACGTCGATGACCTTGGCGTAGGTGGCCCATTCGGGCCAAGTGACACGATCGCCCGCCGAAAACAGCGCGGAGGCGGCGTCCAGGCTTTGCGTCGCGCGATTGAGTCTGGCCCTGAGCGCCTGCTCGCTCTCACTGGTGAGGGTGTCGAACTGTGCGCGACCACTGTTGATCACCTGTTCGCGGGCGTTGATCCAGGCGAACATCGTCAGCGCCAGACCCAGGCCGCACCCGAGCGCGATATAGCCGAACAGGCCACGGATCGGCGCGCCGCGCCACAATGCGCGAAACCGACGCGTATTGCCGATCATCGCAAAGGGCGCGACGGTCAGGATGCCCAATATGTCGCCGAGTGCCCAGGTCGCCATGCTGATCGGCACACGGTCGATCGGGAAATCGCGCAATGCCATCATCGCGAGGTGGCCGATCGACGCAGAGACGAACGCCGGGACCACGATTCCGATCGCGATTGCAGTGGCAACATCGCGCATGCGCGTCAGTTCGAGGCTCGTGCCGAATCGACGGCGCACCAGTGTGTCGGCGATCAGCGCCTGCAGCGTCGCACCGGTGGCAGTCCAGATCGCCAGCCCGCCCGAGCGGAGGACCGTCGACCCCATCGACACGCCAAGCATGACGTTGAGGATCAACGACGCGACAAAGACTGCGGGTAACAGCGAGCGTCCGTAGAGCAGCACGGCACCGACCGCGACACCGGAAGGAAGCCACAGCATCGTGACGTTGGCCGGGGGTATTGCGAGCTGCTTGGCGATCCAGCCGCTGCTCACGAACAACAGGATCAGGATGACGCTCAGCCGCAGGCGGGAAGCGATCGATAACGCCCCGCTGCCCCCGGCCGCACCGGTGGCGATGTCGTCAGCAACAGGGGCATCCCGGACCGGCTCCACACCGTATCTATAGCAACCGTTACGCCGGATGCATCCGTTGCCTTGCACAATTTGGGAACCTGGCGCGATTTCGGCGGCGTTGTGCTCTGCCGTTTCGCGAAATTTATTGGTCGGGGCGACAGGATTCGAACCTGCGACCCCCACACCCCCAGTGTGATGCGCTACCAGGCTGCGCTACGCCCCGACCGAAGGCAGGCCCTCTAGGCGCGTGGCGCGGGGGATGCAAGGGGGTTGGTTGCGTCCTGTGAGTGCCTTGCCACACCCTGAGCAATAGTTGCATGGCGTTAACACAAGTGGTAGCCCGCGCCGCTTGAACCGGGGGGCATCGCTCCCCACCATTCAGGCCCAACCATTCTGGCCCCGGGAACCTCATGATCATCACCCCAGCATTTGCACAGGCCGCAGGCAGCGCGGCGGCTCAGCCCAGCGGCGCGGCATCGTTTCTGTCGATCGCCCCGCTCGTCCTGATCTTCGTCGCCTTCTACTTCCTGATGATTCGCCCGCAGCAAAAGCGGATGAAGACGCTGCAGGCGTCGATCGCATCGATGAAGAAGAACGACACGGTCGTGACCGCGGGCGGGCTGGTCGGCAAGGTAGTGTCGGTCGACGATGTCTATGCCAATGTCGAAATCGCCCCGACCGTAAAGGTCAAGGTGGTCAAGTCGACCATCGTCGAGGTTCAGCCGCTCGGCGGCAAACCCGCGAACGACTGACGCCATGCTCGATTTTCCCAAGTGGAAGGTGTGGGCGGTCTGGCTGACGATCGCCGTCTGCGTATTGCTCGCAATCCCCAGCTTCGTGCCCGACAGCGCACGTGAGCGCTGGCCGTCCTGGATCCCGCAGCCGTCGATCAACCTCGGCCTCGACCTTGCCGGCGGCAGCTCGATCCTGCTCGAGGCGGATGTCGACGATCTCGCGCGCACGCGCCTCGCCGCCAAGCGCGACGAGATCGAGACCGAGTTCCGCCGTCAGGATCCGCGGATCGACATCGGCGACATTTCCACCCGGGACAATCGCATCAGCTTCATGGTGCGCGACGTGGCGCAGGTCGATGCCGCGCGTGAGCGTCTGCTTCAGCTGACCGGCAGCGGCGTCGGCATGTCGGGCCAGCGCGAATGGACGATCGAGGTGCGCGACGGCACCCGCTTCATCGTCAGCCAGACCAGCGCCGGGCTCGATCAGGCGGTGACGCAGGCGATGTCCGACGCGCGCGAGGTCGTCGACCGCCGCATCAACGCGCTCGGCACGCTCGAACCGACGATCATCCTTCAGGGCCGTAACCGCATCCTCGTGGAAGTCCCCGGGGTCAAGGATCCCGAGGCGCTCAAGCGCACCATCGGCAAGACTGCACGGCTCGAGTTCAAGCTGGTCGACACGACCGCCAATCCGGTCGACATTGCGGCCGGTCGCGCGCCGATCGGCAGCGAAGTCGCCGCGTACCCGGCCGCGCCGGGCGGGCTGCCCTATGTCGCCTATCCGACCAAGCAGGGCGAGGTCGCGAAGATCGCGCTCAAGCGCCAGATCATCGTCAGCGGCGATCAGCTGATCGATGCCAAGCAGGAATATGACCAGGACCAGCGCGTCGTGGTCAGCTTCAAGTTCGACACCCAGGGTGGCAAGCGCTTTGCTCAGACCACCCAGGCGAATACCGGAAAGCCGTTCGCGATCCTGGTCGATAATCAGGTGATCTCGGCGCCCAACATCAACGAACCGATCCTGAGCGGCAGTGGTCAGATTTCGGGCGGGTTTACCGTCGAAAGCGCCAACGAACTCGCCATCGCGCTGCGCTCGGGCAAGCTGCCCGTCGCGCTGAAGGTGGTCGAAGAGCGCACCGTGTCGGCCGAACTCGGCCAGGAATCGATCGAAAAGGGTATCCTCGCTGGCGTCGTCGGCACGCTCGCGCTGATCGGCTTCATGCTGTTCACCTATCTGCGCTTCGGCGTGTACACCGCGGCGGCGCTGCTGGTGAACGCGATCATGGTGCTCGGTGTCATGGCGTTCTTCGGTGCCACGCTGACCTTGCCAGGTATCGCGGGTTTCGTGCTCACCATCGGTGCTGCGGTCGACGCGAACGTGCTGATCAACGAGCGTATCCGCGAAGAACAGCGCATCCGTGGACGTGCTGCGGTCTCCGCGGTCGAGTTCGGCTACAAGGAAGCGAGCCGCGCGATCTTCGACGCGAACATCACCAACGTCATCTCGGCGGCGATCATGTTCCTGTTCGGCACCGGCCCGATCCGCGGCTTCGCGGTCGTGCTGGCGATCGGCATCGTCACCTCGGTGTTCACCGGCGTCACCTTCACGCGTCTGCTCGTTGCCGACTATCTGAAGCGCAACCGTCCCAAGACGATCAATATTTAAGGCCGCCCAGATATGCGCCCGCTCAAACTTGTCCCCGACAACACCAACATCCCGTTCCTGAAATGGCGGAACGTGGCGATGGCATTGTCGTTGCTGCTGATCATCGGCTCGATCGTCCTGTGCGTCGTCAAGGGGTTCAACCTCGGCATCGATTTCGTCGGTGGGCAGCAGACCCGCGTGACCTTCAGCCAGCCGGTGGACATCGAAACGCTGCGCCAGCGTGTCGAAGCGCTCGGCTATGGTGAGGCGACGATCCAGCGCAGCGGCGATACGACCGAATATTCGGTCCGCACCCCGCTGCCCGAAGGCGGCGAAGAGGCCGCGAACAAGGCCGCGTCGGCGATCCGCGCGACGATTCAGCAGGGTTATCCCGGTGCCCAGGTCGCCGGCGCGCAGAGCGTGTCGGGCAAGGTGTCGGAAGAGCTGTTCCGCAACGGCGCGATCAGCCTGACGCTCGCGATGCTGGCGATCGCGCTCTACATCTGGTTCCGCTTCGAATGGCAGTTCGGCGTCGGGGCGCTGTTCGCGCTGTTCCACGACGTCGCGCTGACGCTCGGCTTCTTTGCGCTGACCCAGCTCGAGTTCGACCTCAACATCGTCGCCGCGATCCTGACGATCATCGGCTATTCGCTCAACGACACCATCGTCGTCTACGACCGTATTCGCGAAAACATGCGCAAATACCGCAAGATGGAGATGGGCGAGCTGCTCGACCTGTCGATCAACGAAACGCTGTCGCGCACCGTCGTGACCTCGCTGTCGATCGGCATCGTGCTCGCGATCCTGCTGGTGCTCGGTCCGGACGTCATCTTCGGCTTCACCGCGGCGATGCTGCTCGGCATCGTCATCGGCACCTTCTCGTCGGTCTATGTGTCGGCGGCGATCCTGCTGTGGCTGCGACTGAAGCCCGACAGCTTCCTGCCCAAGGAAGCGACCGGGCCGAAGGGCGCGGAGCGTGCCGAGACGGTCGACTTCAAGGACATGCCCTGATGAAGGTCGACCGGACCCGCATCGAGGGACCGGTCGTCTCGGGGTTCAGCGGTCGCGGTTTTCGCGTCGATGACGGCGTGTATGACGGGCTGCTGCTGACCCCGACGCGCGCCGATGGCTGGGCTCCGCCGCCGCTCGAGGCGCTCAGTGTGGACGATCTCGCGCCGCTGCTGGCGATGAACCCGCTGCCGGAGTTCCTGATCCTCGGGACGGGGAGCACACTGCGCCGCCCGCCGCGCGCGCTCGAGGCGGCGTTGCCCTTCGGGATCGAGCCGATGGACAGCCGTGCGGCGGCGCGCCTGTGGGGCGTGCTGCGTGCTGAGCTTCGCGGCGTCGCTGCTGCGCTCTATCCGCTCGACTGATCGCCATACCCGACCTTCCAATTTGATTTGAACTACGGCATGATCCCCTGAAATAACGAGGGGAGAGGATCATGCTGACTTCGGTAATCGCGCTGGCTGTGGCCCAAGCCGCCGCACCTACGGCACCCGACTATCGCAACCCTGACCATTGGCTCTGCCGGCCGGACCGCGAGGATAGCTGCACCGTCAATCTCGACGCCACCGTGGTCGCGCCCGATGGATCGCGCACGATCGAGAAGTTCTCGCCGTCAACAAACCCGAAATTCGATTGCTTCTACGTCTATCCGACCGTCTCGACCGATCAGACGCCGAATAGCGACCTCAGCATCGACGCCGCCGAACGCCGGGTCGCGATGATCCAGGCGGCGCGCTTCCGCAGCGTGTGTCGCGTCTACGCGCCAATGTATCGCCAGGTCACGATCAAGGCGCTGCAGGCGGTCATGGCTGGCCAGGTTTCGGGCGCCGACCCCGTGCTCGGCTATCGCGACGTGAAGGCCGCATTCGACGATTACATGAAGCACGACAATCAGGGCCGCGGCGTCATCCTGATCGGGCACAGCCAGGGCGCGCGGATGCTCTCGCAACTGCTCGAACGCGAATTCGACGGCAAGCCGGGGGCGATGAAGCCGATCATCTCGGCCATGCCGATCGGGTTCAACCTCGACGTCGCTGTGGGCCAGCGCACCGGCACGCTCAAGACGATCCCGACCTGCGCCAGCGCGACCGACACCGGCTGTGTCGTAACCTATGTCAGCTTCCGCGCGACCGTCCCGCCGCCCGGCAAGTCGCGCTTCGCCCGCTCGGCCACGCCGGGGATGCAGGTGGCGTGCACCAACCCCGCCGCGCTCGGCGGGGGCAGCGCCCCGCTCGACGCCTATCTTCCGACCGGCTCGCTGCTCGGCACCGCCTCGGCCTTTGCGTGGAGCAAGGACGGCCCGCCCGTCACGACCAACTTCGTCAAGCTGCCCGGCCTGATCTCCGGCGCATGCGTGGTGAAGGACGGCGCGAGCTATTTCGAGGCGACGCTGAACGCCGACCCGGCCGACGCGCGCACGGACACCATCCCCGGCGACGTGATGGTCGGCGCGCAGCGGCTCGACGATTGGGGGCTGCACCTGATCGACATGAACCTGGCCATGGGCGATCTGGTGAAGCTCGCGGAGACGCAATATGCCGCGTGGGCGAAGAAGCGCTAGCGTCCGACCAGTCCGGAGAGGTGCGCGTAGAGCGCGTCGCGGTTCGCTTCCCAGGTGAACTCCGCGGCGGCCGCGCGCACCGCATCGGGCGGGGGCGGGGCGGCCAGCAGCGCGCCGATTGCCTCGGCAAACGCTTCCGCAGTCCGCGCGACGATGCGGCCATGCTCGGGCGCAGTGAGCAGCTCGCGCGCGCCGCCCGCATCGGGAATCACCACCGGCGTGCCGCTCGCCAGCGCCTCGACCCAGGCATTGGCCAGGCCCTCGGACGACGACGCCAGCGCCATGACGTCCGCCGCTGCCAGCAATCCGGGCAGTTCGCCATGCGCCACACTGCCCAGCAACTTCACCCGGTCGCCGACGCCCAGCCGCGCGATCTGCGCCACCAGCTTCGGTCGCTCCGGCCCTTCGCCCGCGATCATCAGCCGCACGCCGGGCAGTGCGGCGATCGCATCGATCACGATCTCATGCCCCTTGCGCGGAATCAGCGCGCCGATGCTGGCGACCAGCGGCCCCTCGACCCCCAGCGCAGCCTTCGCAGCCGCCCGATCCCGCGGCGCGAAGCGGTCGAGGTCGACCCCGGTGCGATGCACACGGATCTTCGCGCTATTTATGCCGAGCGCGACCATGTCGTCCCGCATCGATCCCGCCACCGCCAGCAGCCCGTCCGCCGCCTGTCCTGCGTTCAGCACCTGTCCGGCGGTCCCCGGCGCGCGTCCCCAATGGTGAATGTCCGCGCCCCGCGCCTTGATCGACACCGGCACACCGAACGTCCGGCCGAGTTCGACCGCCGCGACGCCATCGGGAAAGAAGAAACTCGCATCGATCACATCGAACGCGAAATCGCGCCGGATCGCGCGCAGCAACGGCTTCATCCGCGCTGCCAGCATCGCCGCATGAAACCGCCCGCCGGTACCGGGCAGGTTGACGAAGCGCGGTCGCCACGTCTCGACACCTTTCCACATCTCATGCCGGGGCAGGGCGGCAAGTGCCGCATAGCGCCCGACACGCGACAAGGGCCAGGGTGGCAGCCCGACCGGCGCGACCAGCTTGAGCTCGACATCGGGATGCGCAGCCAGCCCCAGCGTCTGCCGCTCGACGAACACGCCGAAGTTTGGGCGGGTCGCGTCAGGAAACAACGACGAAAGGGTGAGCACGCGAAGCATTGCTCCGACGCACTACACCCTTCCGGTTAACGTTGCGAAACCGCGTTTAGCGACAGCGCACTTCGCCGCGATCGACCGACGACCCGATTGCCGCGCCGCCAGCTGCACCGATGATTGTACCCAGCGTCTTCGACCCGCCCGGCGCGATGATGTTGCCGAGCACGCCGCCAGCGATGCCGCCGACGATCAGGCCCGCGCTGCCGTCGCTGCGGCGGCAATAATAGCGCCCGTCGCGCCCGACATAGATGTTGTCGTTGCGGCTCAGGCGCCGCTCTTCATAGCTGCCGTCGCGATAATAGCGCGCAGCGTCCCAGTCGTTTCCGCCCGCATAGCCGGGGCGGTCATAGCCATATTGGCTGCACGCCCCGGTCAGCGTCATGGCGCCAGCGCTCAGTGCGATCATGCCGGTGCGAAGTGAGAAGGTCATTGGGCATCTCCCTGTTCGTGATGCCCCCCGCCGATGATGTTCAAACGAAACGGGGCGCGGAAATATCCCGCGCCCCGAATCATTTCGCATTGCGTTAGTCGCTTAGCGGCAGCGCTTGCCGCTCCGCTCGATCTCACGACCGGCAACCGCGCCAGCGGCGGCACCCAGCAGCGTCCCGACCGTGCGGTCGCCGCGCGTATCGATCGTGCGGCCAACCAGCGCGCCGGCAACGCCACCAACGACCAGGCCGGTCGTGCCATCCGATTTGCGGCAATAGCGGCGGCCGTCACGACCGTTCCACTCACGATAGCTATAGCGCTTCTTCTTCGAATGCGCCTGCGCGTCGCCGATATTCGGCAGCACCACCGTAGCGGGGACCGCCAGCGAAGCGGCGCCCAGTGCCAGCATCAAATTACGCATATCACTCACTCCATCTTCCTGAACTCGCGGGATAGAACGCCGGCCTTCTGGCCGGGGTTTCATGAACGTCACATTTCGGGCAGTTCATGCCGCATGCAGGAAGCCAAAGCCCTTATCGAGCGCCTCGGTCTCACCCCCCATCCGGAGGGTGGCTGGTACAAGGAAACATGGCGTTCTCAATCACTTGACCCCGGCGCGCGGTCGCCGGGAACCGCGATCCTGTTTCTGCTCGAAAAGGGTCAGAAATCGCATTGGCACCGCGTCGATGCCGATGAACTGTGGCTGTGGCACGCCGGATCGCCGCTTGATCTGATGATCGCCGATGCCGCGGACGCCAATCCGGTGACGATCGCGCTTGGCGGCGACGTACTCGGCGGCTACCAGCCGCAGGCGCGCGTCCCGACGAATCGCTGGCAGGCGGCGGATGCGCATCGCGGCTGGGCGCTGGTCAGCTGCATCGTCGTCCCGGGCTTCGACTTTGCCGGGTTCGAACTCGCCCCGCCCGACTGGTCCCCGACCCGCTGAAATCGCTTCCCGTGATTCACGTTATCCACAGATCGTAACCGTCGATCGCCGCTTCGCCCGACTCGAAAACCGTGACAGCATCATGGGGCAGGCAGATGAGGTCGCGGCGGGAAACCAAAGCGAAATCAGATGTTTGTCACGGCCTGACCCATGCAGGTGCCTTCGGGAAACCGCACGGATCGGGACGGGGACGCCACCCCGGGAAACCGCAGGGGCGATGTTCGCATCGACCAGGCGTGAACGGAACGGACAGGCGTCCAATGGCACCTCCCGGCCTTGTGTCGGGGGTGACAGGCGGAAGGGCAGGGGCCGATGCTTTCGGGCAGCGGGCCGGACTGGAAGCCATGGACGCAAAGCCCGTCTTCGGACCGGGTGGAGCGGGTTGCAGCGGACGGGCGGCGCCTTCGGGCAAGGCCGGAACGATGTAGCCACAGCCGCGACGGAACCGGACCCCTTCGGGCAACGGAACCGACGCGAGGTGATCGAATGAAACGACCTTTCGAGGATCGTGTCGATCGATGACCGGACCGCGATGCCGGATCGCCGCAAGGCGCGAAGGGGTCGCAAGGACATCGAGGCGGGAACGCGGCTCTTCGGAACCGCCCCCGTCCCGGTGACCGGCCAGCGGACGCCTCGCGACCGTTGGAACGCAGGGTTCCGCAGTCCCTTGCCGGAAGCGGAACACTGCATGCCGCCGCCGCAGCGCGCCCGTCTCCCGGATGGGCAAGCGAGTGGATGGCGACACCGGAGGGCTGGCGGAGACGCCGGCCCTCTTTTGGTTTGGGGGTGGTGAGGGCAAGCGCGCGGCCCGCTCTTCTTCTCCCTCTCCCCGCAAGCGGAGAGAGGGCCATGGCTCCACATCGCCTCATGCGTCGCGCCCGCCCCACGGCGGACCCCGGAACAAGTCCGCAGTGACAACAAACGGGCTGGACGCGGAACACCCACGCGCTACGCCTCAATCCCCATGGCCGTCGACTCCCTCCACCTCGCGCTCGCCGCCTGCATGTTCCTCGGCGCGCTGCTCTATTCCACCGTCGGCCACGGTGGGGCGTCGTCCTATATCGCGCTGATGGCGCTGTTCAGCGTGCCGGTGGCGGTGATGCGGCCGACCGCGCTGGTCCTCAACCTGATCGTCGCGACGCTCGGATCGATCCGCTACGCCCGCGCCGGGCTGTTCCGCTGGCGCACGCTGTGGCCGTTCCTGGTCGGCGCGATTCCCGCCGCGTTCGTCGGCGGCATGATCCACGTGCCCCCGGAACTTTACCGCCCGGCGATGGGCGCCGTGCTGCTCTTCTCCGCCGCCCGCATGCTGTGGCCGCGCGAGCTGAAGGCAGAGCGAGAGTGGCATGATCCGCCTTTATGGGTCGCGATCCTCGCCGGGATCGGCCTTGGCCTGCTCGCCGGCCTCACGGGCACCGGCGGCGGCATCTTCCTTTCGCCGCTCTTGCTGTTCCTCGCCTGGTCCGCGCCCAAGCCGGCATCGGGCGTCGTGGCGATGTTCATCCTCGCCAACTCCGCCGCCGGCCTCGCCGGAAACCTCGCCTCGGTCGGCAGTCTGCCCCCCGAACTCCCGCTCTACGCCGTCGCGGTCCTCGCGGGCGCCGTGGTCGGCACCACGCTCGGCATCAAGCTACCGCAAAAGTGGATCCTGCGCGCCCTCGGCCTCGTGCTGCTGGTTGCCAGCGCGAAGCTTTTCGGGGTCTATTGAACGATGTTAGTTCAACCTGCTTCATCTCGCCGTTTGTGCTGAGTTTGTCGAAGCACTGTTCCTGCACTCCACAGAAAGCGGGTTGCGGCCCTTCGACAAGCTCAGGGCAAACGGTTGTAGGACCAGCCAGATAAGTTTTCGACGCTCTCTAGAGTTCGTCGTCCCGGCCTTGAGCCGGGACTGGGCTTCTTCTTCACCACAGTAGAAAGCCCGGCCCCGGGTCAAGCCCGGGGCGACGGGGGAGAAGCTTTAGCCTCCCACCGCCTTTTTCAGCTTGTCGAAGAACCCGCTCGACACCGGGCACTCCTCGCCAGTCTCCAGCGCGCGGAACTGTTCCAGCAGCGCGCGCTGTTCGCCCGACAGCTTGGTCGGGATCTCGACCTCGATCCGCACAACCAGGTCGCCGCGGCCGCGCCCCTGCAGCACGGGCATGCCCGCGCCGCGCTGGCGTACCTCGCGCCCGCTCTGCGTGCCGGGATGCAGGTGGATCTTGTGAACCTCGCCATCCGGGCCGGGAATCTCGATCTCACCGCCCAGCGCCGCCGTCGTGAAGCTGATCGGCGCGCGCGCGAACAGGGTCGTGCCCTCGCGCTCGAAGATCGCGTGCGGCTTGACGTGCAGGAAGATGTAGAGGTCGCCCGGAGGCGCACCGCGCGCGCCGGCCTCGCCCTGACCCGCCATGCGGATCCGCGTACCCTCGTCGACGCCCGGCGGGATGTTGACGTTCAGCGTCACCGTCTTGTCGACGCGCCCGTCGCCGCGACAGGTGCGGCACGGATCGGCAATGGTCTGGCCCGCGCCATGGCACGACGGACAGGTCCGCTCGACCACGAAAAAGCCCTGCTGTGCCCGCACCTTGCCATGCCCGGCACAGGTGCCGCAGCGCTTCGCCATCGTCCCTGGTGCAGCACCGGTGCCGCCGCACGGCTCGCACGGGCCGGATACGTCGATCGTGATGTCCGCCTGCTTGCCGTGAAAGGCGTCTTCCAGGCTGATTTCCATGTCGTAGCGCAGGTCGGCACCGCGCGCCTGGCGCTGTCCGCCACCGCCGCGTCCGCCCATGAACTCGCCGAACATGGATTCGAAAATGTCGGAAAAGGCGTCGAAGCCCGGCCCGGCACCGCCGCCGCCCATGCCCTGCGGCCCGGCATGGCCGAACCGGTCATAGGCCGCGCGCTTCTGCGGGTCCTTCAGGCAATCATAGGCTTCGTTGATCGCCTTGAACTTGGCTTCCTGCTCCTTGCACCCGCCATGCTTGTCGGGATGGCACTGGATCGCCAGCTTGCGAAACGCCGATTTGATCGTCGCATCGTCTGCATCGCGCGAAACGCCGAGCAGTTCGTAATAATCTACCTGGGTGGTCATTCACTCGGCCCCCGCCCGAAAGCCGTCATGCCAGCGAAAGCTGGCATCTCGCGTCACAGGCCGCTCGCCTGAGGCCGGAGACCCCAGCTTGCGCTGGGGTGACGGTTTCGAATCATCTGATTACGCCTTGTTGTCGTCCACCTCGGAGAATTCGGCGTCGACCACGTCGTCCGCCGGCTTCTCCGCAGCCGCATCGGCCGAAGGCGACGCCTCGGACTGCTGCTGCTTCTCGTAGATCGCCTGGCCCAGCTTCATCGCGACCTGCGCGAGGGCCTGGCTCTTTTCGTTCATCTGATCGGCATTGCCGCTCTCGACCGCCGCCTTGGCCGCGTCGATCGCCGACTGGATTTCGCCCTTCAGCGCTTCATCGACCTTGTCGCCATTTTCGGCGAGCTGGCGTTCGGTGGTGTGGATCAGCGATTCCGCATTGTTCTTCGCCTCGGCGGCGGCGCGGCGCGCCTTGTCCTCCTCGGCGAACTTCTCGGCGTCGCGCACCATCTGGTCGATGTCGCTGTCCGACAGGCCACCGCTGGCCTGGATGCGGATCTGCTGCTCCTTGCCGGTGCCCTTGTCCTTGGCGGACACATTGACGATGCCGTTGGCGTCGATGTCGAACGTCACCTCGATCTGCGGCACGCCGCGCGGGGCAGGGGGGATGCCGACCAGGTCGAACTGGCCCAGCATCTTGTTGTCCGCCGCCATTTCGCGCTCGCCCTGGAAGACGCGGATCGTCACCGCCTGCTGATTGTCATCGGCAGTCGAATAGACCTGGCTCTTCTTGGTCGGGATCGTCGTGTTACGGTCGATCATGCGGGTGAATACGCCACCCAGCGTCTCGATGCCGAGGCTCAGCGGGGTCACGTCGAGCAGCAGCACGTCCTTGACGTCGCCCTGCAGCACGCCGGCCTGGATCGCCGCGCCGATCGCCACAACCTCATCGGGGTTGACGCCGGTGTGCGGCTCCTTGCCGAAGAATTCCTTCACGACCTGGCGCACCTTGGGCATGCGGGTCATGCCGCCGACCAGCACCACTTCGTCGATCTGCGCCGACTTGACGCCGGCATCCGCCATCGCCTTGCGGCACGGGTCGAGCGTGCGCGTGATCAGATCGTCGACCAGCCGCTCCAGCTCCGCGCGCGACAGCGTCTTGACGAGGTGCTTGGGACCGTTCTGATCGGCGGTGATGAAGGGCAGGTTGACCTCGGTCGTCTGCGCCGACGACAGCTCGATCTTCGCCTTTTCGGCCGCTTCCTTCAGACGCTGCAGCGCCAGCTTGTCCTTGGTCAGGTCGATGCCTTCGACCTTCTTGAACTCGTCGGCGAAATACTGGACCAGCTTGGAATCGAAATCCTCGCCGCCCAGGAAGGTGTCACCATTGGTCGCCTTCACCTCGAACACGCCGTCGCCGATCTCGAGGATCGAGATGTCGAACGTACCGCCGCCAAGGTCATAGACCGCGATGGTCTTGTTGTTGTCCTTGTCGAGGCCATAGGCCAGCGCCGCCGCGGTCGGCTCGTTGATGATGCGCAGCACTTCAAGGCCCGCGATCTTGCCGGCGTCCTTGGTCGCCTGGCGCTGCGCGTCGTTGAAGTAGGCCGGGACGGTGATCACCGCCTGCGTCACGGTCTCGCCGAGATAGCTCTCGGCGGTTTCCTTCATCTTCTGCAGGATGAAGGCCGAGATCTGCGACGGCGAATAATCCTCGCCACCCGCCTTGACCCATGCGTCGCCGTTCGAACCCTTCACGATCGTGTAGGGGACCAGCTCGGTGTCCTTCTTGGTGATGGGATCGTCGAAGCGGCGGCCGATTAGGCGCTTGACCGCAAAGACGGTGTTGTCGGGGTTCGTGACCGCCTGACGCTTGGCCGGCTGGCCGATCAGTCGCTCGCCGTCCTTGGCGAAGGCGACGATGGACGGCGTGGTGCGCGCGCCCTCTGCATTCTCGATCACCTTGGGCTTGCCGCCCTCCATCACTGCCACGCAGCTGTTGGTCGTGCCGAGATCGATTCCGATAACTTTACCCATGAGTCCTCTAAGGCCCCCGTCTGCTAAATCATGTTAAACCAGTGCGTTACCGCGCCCCTCAAGCGGCAACGCGGCCATCACTAGGCGGGATATAGGCGCGGCGCGCCTTGTCGCAAGACCATGGCGCTCTTAGGAATTTCCCGAAGGTTCCCGAATCGGGAGAAGGAGTTTCGAAGATGCGGTCTCTGATGGCGGTAATGGTGGCGGCGGTGGCACTGGCCGGATGCGAACAGGCGCAGCTGGGGGTCGAGGACGCCTGGGTCCGTCTGCCCGCCGTGTCGAGCCGCCCGGGCGCCGCCTATTTCACGGTAAAGGGCGGGGCGGACGCGACCAGCCTGCTCGCCGTCTCCTCACCTGCCGCGGTGCGCACCGAACTGCATGAGATGAAGCATGAAGGCGGCATGATGACGATGTCGCCGCTCAAGGACGTCGCGATCCCCGCCGGCGCAACGGTCAAGTTCGAGCCGGGCGGGAAGCATGTCATGCTCTACGACATCTCCCCCGAAGTCCGCGCCGGCGGCAAGATCCCGCTGCGCCTCGCCTTCGCCAACGGCAAGACGGTCGAGGTCGAGGCCGAACTGCGCGCTCCGGGCCAGGAGAAGTAACGCATGATCCTCCCCCGCCAGGGGGAGGTGGCGCCGAAGGCGACGGAGGGGGAGGACGGCTGTGCCTTCTAGACCGTCGTGCTTCCTCCCCCTCCGTCAGCTGCGCTGACACCTCCCCCTGGCGGGGGAGGATCAGAAGATCAGAAATCCACCGACAGCGACGCCCGCACCGTGCGCGGCGCACCCTGCAGCAGCGCCTGGTTGAACGCATCGTACGCCGACGCCCAATAGCGCGCATTGGCGACGTTATCGACGCCCACGCGCAGCGTCAGTGGCTTGTCGCCCGCCGCGAAGACATAGCGTGCGCCGACATCGAACCGGGTCCAGTCGTCCAGCTCCAGCGTGTTGGCGATGTTCACCGCCTGCGGCCCGGTATGCACCACGCGCCCGGTCAGCGTCAGGCCGGGGACGAAGCTCATGTCCCATTCGGCGTTCAGGTTCGCGGTATATTCCGGCACGCCCTGCGCACGATTGCCCTCGTTCGCGCCGCCCAGCGTCTCGCGCAGCTTCGCGTCGACCACCGTGCCGCCACCGATCAGGCGCAGCCCGGGCGCAACCTCGCCGGCAAAGCTCAGTTCGATCCCGCGATTGCGCTGCTTGCCGAACAGGCCATAGATCTGACGCCCCGCCGTCCCGGTCGGCACCGCATAGGCGGTCGGCAGGTCGATCTGGAACAGCGCCAGGCTGGCGTCGAACCCGCCGATGCGCAGCTTGCCGCCGACCTCATATTGCACCGACTTGGTCGGGGCGAGCACCTCGCCCGAGTTGACCAGCAGCGGGTCGATCGGCGCGGTCGGGCCCTGCTGCAGCCCCTCGATCCGGTTGGCGAACAGCGACACGCCATCGACCGGCTTCACCACCACGCCGACCACCGGGGTCACCGCGCTTTCGTCATAGGTCGTGTCGAGCAGCCCGCCATTATAGGCATTATACGCCTTCACCCGGATCGACTGGAGGCGGAGGCCACCGGTCACCAGCAGGCGGTTGTCGAACAGGCCGACCGTATCCGACGCATAGACGCTCCACAGCCGGGTGCGGCTGATCGGGAACGGATCGTCCAGATCGCCGCCGACAAACGCCGATGCCGGGATCGCCGCTAGCGTCGGGCTGTAGAGGTTGGTCGCGAACCCCGCGAAACCAGGGCCATAGAGGAAGTCGAACGCATTGCGGTTCACCTGCCAGGCGATGTTTCCGCCCAGATTGAACTCATGCGTCACCGCCTGACCCAGCTTGACGCGCAGCCCCGCCTCGATCGCTTCGTTATTGTCGGTGCGCGGCACGTACAGCGCATTGCCGTTCGCCGCGCCGGTGGTGGCGTTCAGGATGGTGATGCCACCATAAATGCCCTCTTCCATGCCGTCGCGCGCGCCGGCGGTGGCATAGACCATCGCATTGTCCGCGACGTCATATTCGATCCGCGCCACGCCGAACACGTCGCGCATCTCGGTATAGGTCCAGGGCTGGGCATAGTTGGCGTCGGCTTCCGGCACGCGCGGAACGACCGTGGTGCCGATCGTCACCTTCGGGCGCAGCCCGTCCACCTCGACCCGCTGATAGCCGAGGTCCAGCGAGGCGCGCACCCGCTCGCTGCGCCAGTCGAACGCCGCACCCAGCACGGCAGTCCGGCGGAACTCGCCCTCGACCGCCACGTCACCGCTGCGGAACGCGCCGTTGACGCGCACGCCGAACGACCCGTCGCCAAAGCGGCGCGCGACGTCGAAGCTGCCGCCGAAATGCTGGTCGCCGATATAGCTGGCGGTCGCGCGGTTGAGGTCACGCCCGGCGCGCTTCAGCTGCAAATTGACGCTCCCGCCGATCCCCGACCCGCCCGGCGCCGCGCCGTTCAGGAACGCCGAGGCCCCGTTCAGCACCTGCACGCTCTCGAACAATTCGGGCGCGACCAGCTGGCGCGGCGCGATCCCGTACAGGCCGTTCAGCCCGACATCGTCGCCGAACAGCTGAAACCCGCGGATCACGAACTGCTCCGATGCATTGCCAAAGCCATAGGTGGTACGGATCGTCGGATCATTCTCCAGCAGCGCGCCCAGCGTCAGCGGCTGAAGGTTGAGGATCAGCGCCTCATTGTAGGAGCGGACGACGAACGGCACGTCCTCCGCCTTCTTGTTGCCCAGCGCACCCAGATCGCCTTCGCCGGTCACCGCGCTGGCATTCTCGCGCTGCGCCTGGATCACGACCTCGTCGTCCTGCGCCAGGGCAGGGGTGGCGATCGCGGCGAGCGAGACGGTGGCAAGGATCAGGCGCTTCATTTGTCTATCCAATTGTCTAGGGTTCAGGAACGGCGCAGCCAGCTGCGCAGGAACATCAGGACGGGGAGGGCGAGCAGCAGCGACGCGGCCGCATCGCGCCACCCGTCGCCGGTCAGGCCAAGGATCAGTCCCGCCAAGCTCGCGACCAGCAACAAGGCGGGGACGGCGAGGACGCTGACCGCGCGCTGCGGACCGATCCGGCGCGACGCGTTCACGATACCGCTCCGGCATGGACGATCTCGTCGACCGCGCGCTCGGTGCCGCGCGCGCCCTTGCCCAGCCACAGCTGCAGCCCGCTCCATAGCACCCAGATCGTCGCCAGCGTCAGGATCGCCCACAGGATCTTGAGCGCGATCCCGCCATAATCGCCAAAGTGCAGCGGCTTGGACAGCATCAGCGCCTGGCTCAGCGCCGGCATCGTCGCGGTGTCAGCCAGCTTTGCGGTTTCGGCGTCGACCAGCGCGGGGGTCAGCACATGGCTCGTCAGCGGCGTGTCGCCCTGAAAGAAGATCGCATAATGCCGCCCGCTGCTCCAGCCGCCGCCGGGAAAGCCGATGAACTGCGGCGACACGCCCGGTAGCGCGGCCTGCGCCGCCGCCATCGCGGCATCGACCGATGCGTACTCGGCGGGCGCGACCGGCCGGTCGCCGCCGTGCGCCGCGACCATTTCCTTGAGCTGCCCCTCGCGCCAACTCGCGGTCAGCGGGTCGGCAAAGGCGTTGATCACGCCCGTAACCCCGACCACCAGCGCCCAGCCCAGCGTCACGACGCCGAGTAGATTATGCGTATCGAGCCGCTTGACCCGCTTGCTCCGCGTCTTGCGCAGCGTCCCGAACCGCAACCGCCGCATGAACGGGACATAGAGGACGACGCCCGAGAGTATCGCGAGCACGAACAGCCCACCCATCACCCCCAGGAACAGCATCCCCGGCAGCCCCAGAAACATGTCGGTGTGCAGCTTGAGCAGGAAGTGCATCACGCCTTCCTCGCGGATCTCCCCCGCGCTCTCGCCGGTCGTGCGGTTGTAGGAAAACAGCCGCATCTGCGCTTCCGGCGCATCGGGGGTCGGCCCGGTGGTGACGGTCAGGATCGGATTGTCCGCGCTGAAGCCGACGAACAGCGGCACCCCGCCGCCGCCCTCGGCAATCGCCTTGGCGATCAGCGTGTCGAGCGGAACGCCGCCCTGCGCCGACGGAACGCCCTGCATCGCCGCCGCCGCGTCATGCTCGGTCAGCGCCTCGATCTCGTCATGGAAAATCAGCGGAAGCCCGGTGACGCACAGCATCAGCAGGAATGCGGTGCACACGATGCTCGACCATTTGTGGATCAGGAACCAGGCCTTGATCGTCGAGCGGGACACGGTGTGCGGCTTTCCTCGGCAAAACGGAACGCCGCGCGCCTAACCCGCTTCGCCGTGACAGTCAATGCGAGGCATTCGCATTTGCAATCGCTACACGCTTCGCCACGTCCCCGGCGCCACATCGTCCAGCGTCCAATCCCCTACGCGCCAGCGCACCAGCCGCAGCGTCGGGTGCCCGACCGCCGCCGTCATCCGCCGCACCTGCCGGTTGCGCCCTTCGCTAATCGTCAGCGCGATCCAGCAATCGGGCACGCTCTTGCGGAACCGTACCGGCGGGTCGCGCGGCCAGATCGCCGGCGGGTCGATCCGCTCGGCCAGCGCCGGGCGCGTCACCCCGTCCTTCAGCCGTACGCCCGTGCGCAGCGCCGCCAGCGCCGCATCGTCCGGCTCTCCCTCGACCTGCGCCCAATAGGTCTTCGGCATCTTGTGTTTCGGGTCGGCGATCCGCGCCTGCAGCCGCCCATCATCGGTCAGCAGCAACAGCCCCTCGCTGTCCCGGTCCAGCCGCCCGGCGGGGTAGACCCCCGTCACGTCGATATAATCGGCCAGCGTCGGATGCCCGCTGCCCTCATCGGTGAATTGGGACAGCACGCCCCACGGCTTGTTGAACAGGATCAGCATAGGGAAGGGGTCTAGACAGAACCCCTCCCGCAATCCACCTCAGCCCTGATGACGCATCGCCGCCCGCTCACCCCCGGAGAAGTCGCGCTCGCCCGCAGCGTGTTCGGCGACGCGATCGACTATGCCGCCGTGGCCGTCGCCAACCGCAAATGGATCTTCTTCCAGCCGCGCAACGTGACGATGGCCCCGCTGGGCTGCATCCATTTCCACCCCAAGGGGACCGCGTATCGCGAGGACTTCTCCACCGCCTCGCTCGGCCTCCAGGCGCATTTCATCCATGAAATGACGCATGTGTGGCAGCATCAGCGCGGCATCTTCCTGCCCCTGCGCCGCCACCCGTTCTGTCGTTACGACTATGCGATCAAGCCCGGCTGGACGCTGGAGCGCTACGGGATCGAACAGCAGGCGGAGATCGTCGCCCATGCCTTTCTGCTCGCGCGCGGGGCGTCCGTTCCCGGAGCACCGCCGCGCGCGGTCTATCAGGCGATCCTGCCCTTCACGCCCGCCTGAGCCGCCTCACTGCGGCACCTCCACCGACCGATCGACCGACGGCGGCGGAGGCGGAGGCGGCGGAGGGGGTGGCGGAGGCGGCGGCGGAGCCACGCGCACCGGCGGCGGGGGCGGGGG
>VYKS01000158.1_pt1 | contig 40533 bp, 36 predicted proteins | sample 5114511 | NCBI WGS metagenome assembly VYKS01 (sample SAMN12291795, study PRJNA351875) | freshwater metagenome | isolation source: freshwater lake | place: USA: Michigan, Gull Lake | collected 2011-07-05 | reverse complement strand
CCGCGCTGAACGCGCGGCGCTCCCGGCGTCCCCCCTTCTTGGTCGATCCCATGTGCCACCTCCGCCCCGAAGTTAGAGCGAGTCAGGCGTCCACGAAATCGGGTCAAGTCCAGTCCCCCGCAGGGAACCGTCCTCAACAACAAGCTACCGCGCAGCGGTTTAGTTCAACGCGAATTAACCTGCAGGAAACCCTTGCAAGGTGGCCGTTATACTGCACCTTTTTGAAAGATAACGCGAATTCTCTTTCACGCCCACGATCATGCAAGTTGCACGATGCCAATGACTTGCAGTCACCAAAGGCTGAAACAGCTTCGCTGTTATTCTGCAGCGCTTGCAGTTTAAATGGAAATCGCGAAGAGACTGTGCAGTCAGGCACTCGCACGGCCCAATGTGTCGCGACATTCAGAGATGCTCCCCCCAAACTCGTGCAGCACCAACTGACATCAAGTCAACCACTTCCCTCATTTCAGCATTCTATTGGCGGAATGCAGTACCCTCTTGCGACAAATGCCCGGCGGCGAGTTATCAGTCTTCAGCGTACAAACGGTCGGCGCGACTCGTCCCCAGGTGTTCCTCCGACAAACGCTGCGCTTTATCCAACTACCTCCGCCGATACACCACCGCCTGCCCCGACCCACGAACCGTCCCGGTCAGCCGCACCTCGCCGCTGCCCAGCCCTTCCAGCCGGCCATCCACCGTCACCACGGTATCGCGCAGCGACTGGCGCGCCAGTACGCTGACGGTGAACTGCACACCGGTCTGCGTCGCCACCAAAGTCTGTGGTGGCGCTGAGATGGACAAGCCGAGTACTTGCCCGGACAGTCGCGTGGCCCCCAACGCCTCACTCTCCGGCCAGAGCTGAAAGCTTTGCGGTAGCGGCGATGCCACGGTGGTGGTGGCCTCCCAGCGTCCGGCGGGCGCGTCCGCATTGTCAGCCGCCACGTCCAGCGTGCGCTCGCGCACGCGACTCATGCTACCAAACACACCAAAGCCGCCGGCCAGGCGCGTGATCAGCCCGCGCGTGTCAAAGTCGTCGCTGCCGCTGCGGTAGTAGTCGTGGTAGTTCGCATCTACCGCGCTCACCGTGACCAGCTGACGCACACCTGGCCAAAACACGCGCGGCCGCCCGGCGCGATTGGGGTGCGTGAGCGAGCCGGCCACGAGAAACTCCAGCGAATCCACGAACGCCACGAACGGGCCGTTCACACTTTCAATGCGCACTTCAAAGCGCGCCGCGTTGGCCACGGGTTGCCAGCCTACAAAGATGGAGTCCCGATCGCGATAGAACTGCCTGGGCACCGTGGGCGCGGTGCGCCCGGTGGCTGATGGCACCGTGGTTGAGCCCGTTACTACCGCACCATCATTGGTCACCACGCGCAGCTCGTACCGCTCGCCTGGCGCCACCACAAAGTTTGGCAGCATCGCATCCGGCGCCGCCCCACCCTCCAGGTTGGCAAACTTATACACTCCCGCACCTTTGCCATCGGTGCGATAGCTGCGCTCTTCGCGCAGCACCACTGAATCACCACGACTGTGGCGCACCACCACACGCGCGTTGCGAATGGGCGTGCCGCCATTGGAGACAATGGGGTCAAGCGAGTCATACGGTAGACGCAGAGTAGCCCCCTGCCCGGCCAACGCCCGCTCCAGCAGCACCACCTGGTCGGTCACCCCGGGGTTGAGCACGCCGTGCACCACTACGCGGTCGTCTGCCAGCGGCAACGTGATGCGGTCAAACACGCAGCCACCAAGCGCCGTCAACGCTGCAACAGCCGCCAATAGCCACCACCGCCCAACACTCACCCCGCGGCGGCTCATTTCGCCCTCCGGTATACCAGCAGCACATTGCGCTGCGTACCAAAGCGCTCCTCCAGCAACCGTGCCCGCAGCTGCAACGACTCACCGCTCACGGTGCCGGTGTCTACCCAGTCGTTGTTGGCCAGCAGCGAATAGCGGCGAATGTACAGCTGCGTAGGCGTGGAGCTGAACGGCGCCGTCAGCGTGTCCACCACATCTTCCAGTCGCTGACCGCTGGGCCGCTGCAGCACCACGCGCTTGGTGTCGTCCAGTCGCCCGCGCGTGCGCACCACAATCTCGCCCCCCACCACGGCGCGCTGGCTGCCGTCCAGCAACGTGGCAAACACCCGCGGCAGCGGCGCGCCATTCACCGTTTCCAGCACCCACGTGCCGGTAAACGGCGACTCGGGGGCCACGGGTGGGTCTTCGGTGCACCCCACTACCAGCGCCACCACCGCCGCGCCCATGGCCAGCGCGCGCGCCCGAGTAAACAGGTTGCTGTTCACCAGGCCACCGTGAGTCCAATGGTGGGCACAATAGGCAGCTGCGACAGGCTTTCGCGCGTCGCCGGCGCCGCGGTGTAGTCAAACCGATAGGCAAACACATTGCGCCGGTTGGTCGCGTTAATCACCCCCAGCACCGGCGTCAGCGTGGTGCGCCCACGCACAAAGCTGCGCTGGGCCGAGAAGTCGAGGCGGGCAAAGGGCGGCAGTCGCTGCGCGTTGCGCGGGGCTGCGACAGACTGCACGTCGGGGTCCACCACACCGCGGTCCCATTGGCTGGTGCGCGGGTCGGCCAGTCGGCGCACCAGCTGCGCCTCCACACCGGTATACGGCACTCCGGAGCCAAAGCCCAGGCGACCGGAGAGCACGGTGCCATTGGCGGTGCGCCACGTGCCCACGGCATTCAGCGTATGGCGCCTGTCCTGTGCCGGTCGCCAGCTGTCCACGCCATCGGTACGCGAGTTGTTGGTGTAGGTGTACGATATCCACCCACTCAGCGGCCCCGTTTCCACCTGCCGCAGAAACAGGTCCACCCCCGTAGACGTGCCGGTAATGGGGCGGAACTCGTCGCCCACTATGCCGCGATCGTCCAGCCCGTTGCGCTCCACCAACGTGCCGTAACGCTTGGCAAACGGCTCAATACGAATGAACCGCCGCGGGGAGAGCCAGCGCTCCACCCCCACACTCGCCTGCGTGGCGCGCGCAACGGGAATGTTGGAGTCGGAGAGCACCCATCGGTCAAAGAAGCGCAACGCATCGTCTTCTTCGCGCAGCGCGTGCACCCACTGCGCCGTGTTCCCCACGGTCGCGGTAAACGCCATGTTGTCACTTGAGGCCCACCGCACCGCCACCCGCGGCGACACACCACTCCACTGCGCGCTACTCACATACTCGGCGCGTACCCCGGGGCGCACCGTAAGCCGGCGCCCCACACGCCACGTATCATCGAGAAACACCGCACCCGACACCGGACGCTGCGTAAGCCGCTGCAACTCCGCCGCCAGCTGTGGGGACGTTTCCTTGAAGAGCACGTCGTGCTGCGACACTTCATAACCCACCCCCACCAGGTGCGCCCCGCGCTCCGTGCGCAGCAGACCGCTGGCGCGCCATTCGCGCACATCGTTACTGGCGCGCAAGGCGCCGGCCCCTTCGTCTTGCGTACTGGTAAAGCGCGACACGCTGGCCCGTTGCACCCAGGCACTGCGTGCCCCCAGCGGCTGCGACCAGGTAATGCCCGCCGCGTCGTTGCCCCAGTCCAGCGCGTAGGCGCCGTCCAGCCCCAGGGTGTCTTCGCGCTGCGTAAAGTCTTCGCGCAACGCATCGCGACCGTGGTACGCCGTGAGCGACAGCGTGCCCCCACGCGGCAGCTGCCGGGTGACATGCAGCTGTCCATCATAAAAGGCGTACGGGAAGTTCCGTTGCGCTACGCGCTGCGCAATCTGGTCGGCGTAGGTCCGTCGCCCGGCAAACTGCCAACTTGTGCGCCCGTTGGCACTCGCACCGCCTACACTGAGTGAAGCGGCCAGCAGCGACAGTTGCACTTCGCCGTGGGCGCCGCGTCGCGCGTCGTTGGCACTGGTGACCTCCAGTACGCTGGAGAGACGCCCCCCATACTCCACCGGTGGCGCGCCCGCGTGCAGGCGAATGCTGCCCACGGTGGCGTCCATGAACGTGCTGAACACCCCGCCCAGGTGAAACGGCTGATAGAGCGGAATGCCATCGAGCAGCACGAGGTTCTGATCCTGCTCGCCACCGCGCACGTTGAGCCCCGCGGTAAAATCGTTGCGGGCCACCACCCCGGGGAGCTGCTGCACCACCCGCATGGCGTCGGCCTCGCCAATGGCCGGGAGCGCCGCCAGCACGGAGGCGTCGAGCGAAATGGTGGCCGTCGCCGGAGCCCCTTCAAACCGCTCGCGCTCGGTGAGCTGCGCCTGCGTGCGCACCGCCACCAGCGTGGCGGCGGTGACCCGCAGCCTTAACTCCACCTCGGCGGTGGAGTTGTCCCGCACGCGCACCGGCCGTTCTACGGCACCGTAGCCAACGCGCCGAGCGCGCACGACCACCGTGCCGCGGGGCACGCGCGCAAAGGCAAAGCGCCCGGTGCTGTCGGTGAGCACCACCTGCGGAATGCCCTCCACCGAGACGGTCACCCGCGGCAGCTGCGCGGTGGTGGAGTCGTCGCGCACGGTGCCACGGATGGAGACGGTGTTTTGCCCCGGCGCTGCGGCCTGGCCCTGGGCCTTGGCGGTGGGGGCCAGGGTGAGCAGGGTGAACAGGGAGAGGGCCGGGAGCGCGAGGCGATTCTTGTGAGGGCGTTTCTATTCTTGTCGCGAATAGGCGTTCTTTGATGTGAAAGCGGCGCTCCTCCTGCGATCTACGTGCGGCGCCCGAGTTCAACGAGCGGCTCGCCACTCGCGAGCAGTGTCGCGATGCGCGGCCATGCGTCCAGCACAATCGCGCGTAATTCCGCATTCCGCATATTCCCGCACGTCACCCACACCACTTGCGGCGGCGGGCCGAGTCGTTCAACGAGCTGCACGAAATCATCATCCTTCGTCACCAAGACGGCCGCTCGGCCGGTCCGGGCAGCCGAAAAAATCGCCGAATCGTCTGCCTCGAGCTGCTCCACATCTTCGACATGCCACGCGTCAACGCCATGCGCCTGCCGGAGCCACCGGGCCATCGCTGGCGGCAGTTGTGCGTCGAGCCACACCACCCCGGACGGCACATCCGTCATGACAGATTACGCCGCGACGTTCGGATGGTTCAGGCGCCGGGCCGCGTACAACAGGCACGCCGCGATGTCGTCCGCTTCCAAGTACGGATAGTCCTCCAAGATCTGCGCGTGCGACTCACCCGCGGCAAGTAACTCCAAGACATCAATCACGCGCATCCGCATCCCCCGAATGCAAGGACGGCCCCCGCATTGCTCGGGGCGGATCGTGATACGGTGGAGGAGGTCAGCTGTCGTCATGGTCGGCGGTGAAGGCGAGAGAAAGATAGGCCTTTGGGCCCGAACGGGATAGCAGGCGTGCCTGGGTTAGGCAGGCACGAATCTGGCTGCTGGCCGTCTAGCGCCCGCGTTCAGTAGCGCAGGAACGGGTCCACCTCGGCGGCCCAGCTGCCGCATCCGCTGTCGAAATGCGGCACCAACAAAGAAAGATGTCGGTCGCGTGGTCGTGACCGCAGTTTACCAGTGTATGCCCAAGTCAACTCGCACTGACATGTACGCCCCCGTCCCCGACGGCTTCCCCATCCGCGACGCGTCGGTGCGCTACACGGAGCTGCCGCCGCCGCGCGATCTCGCGGGCGTCGTACACTGCTTCTGGGAGCTGCGCACGGTCACCGAACTGCCACAAGACTTTCTGTATCACGCGCTCCCCGACGCGTGCGTGAATCTGCTCTTCAATCGATTGGTCCCCACCATTGCCGGCATCACGGCGCTGCACACGTCGGCCACCACGCTCAACTTGGGCACCGCGTTCCACTATGTGGGCGTGCAGCTGTTTCCCGGCGCGTGGCACGGCGGCGGTGACGAACTCACCAACCGCTACGTGGGCACGCCGTACCAGGGCGCGCTCCCGCTCGTGGACACCAACGCCAAGCTCGCGGGGCTCACCTTCCCCGCCGCCACACACCATCTGGCCGAGCTGGTGCGATGGTGCGTCGCGCAGCAATACGTGGTCCCCAACCCGGTCACGGCGCGCATTCTGTCGCAGTTGCACGCCATCAAAACCGTCGCCGACATGGCGTCGCTGGTGGGGGTGTCGCCCAGGCAGCTGCAGCGCACCCTCAAGCGGCACACAGGCTTTGCCCCGCACGACCTGCTCAAGGTGCTGCGCGTGCAGCAATCGTTTCGCCAACACTATCTCGACCTGTACGCCGATCAGGCGCACTTCATTCACGCCTTTCGCGATGCCACCGGATACACCCCGGTGCAGTACCGCAAACGCTTCGGCGGCGCAGGGCAGAGCGGCTGATTGCCGCACGTCCGATTCATACAATACCGCGCCGCGCAGTCCCGTTAGCCTCCCAACTCCACGTAGGAATTCCTGACCCCTTTGGAGAGTTGGACATGACGACACACAACGCCGTGGGCTGGTTCGATCTGTACGTCCACGACCTGGACCGCGCCGCGAAGTTCTACGAAACCGTGTTCCAGCAGACGCTGGAGCCCATGGGCGACCCCACCGGCGAAACGACCATGCGGGCCTTCCCCGGCAACATGCAGGCGTACGGGGCCGCCGGGGCCCTGGTCAAGGCGCCGCACGCGCGCCCGGGGGTGGGCGGGTCGCTGCTCTACTTCAGCGTCGACGACTGCGCCGTCCAGCAGGCGCGCGTCGCCGAGGCGGGGGGCACGCTCGTGCGCCCCAAGTTTTCCATTGGGCAGTTCGGCTGGGTGGCCCTGTGCATGGACACCGAGGGGAACATGTTCGGGCTCAATTCCATGAAGTAGGCGGCGGGTGAGGGCGGGAGTCGCGGGAGTGTGACTCTCGCCCTAATACGTTTGTATATATTGTTTTGGCATCGTAAGCCGATTATGATTAAAGGATGCGAGATCCAGTACGTCAGTACCTGGCAGACATCGGCCGCCGCGGCGGCACGCGCAGTCGGCGCGCCCTCGCGCCGGAGCAGGCGCGCGCCATGGTCGCCCGTCGCGAAGCCAACCGTACGCTGCGGGAGTTCGAGCGTTCGGCCATCGGCGCCACCACTTCGGATCTGCCGGGCGTGGAGATCGTTCGCGAGGGGCTTCGCGATCTCGCGCGGCGGGAGCCGTCCGTCAACGCGCTGCTCGTCTCCATCGCGGCGCCCCGCCTGCGACAGCTTGGCATGCGAGTGCCTGAGGGGCTGCCGTATCCCGAGGACGCGCTCTTCGACCGTCTCGAGGAGATGCATGGCGATGGCGCGCATTCCCGCTACAACGCGCTCATTCGCCGCATGGTGAGTTTTGCGCACGCCGCCGCGGTTGCGGGGCGGGGGAACGGTTAGCGAAGTCGCGGGATCTGGCGCTGCCGATGGTGGAGACACGCGCGTACTTCAATCGCTTCGTCCGTGAGGCGGTAATACACGGAATACGGGAAGCGCCTCAGCAGGATTCGGCGAAGATCACGGTGTACGACCGGCCCCATCTCCGGAGTCAGCACAAGAAGCTCGAGTGCGCTCCATAGCGTCTGCTGAAACTCCACGCCCAACCCTGTGAGCTCGTGTTCGTACCAAGCCGACGCCGCTTCGATGTCGGCGCTTGCGCGGGGGGTGAACGCGAGCTGACGGGCGCTCAGCGGAGGCGATCCCTGAGCTGCTGAAGGGAGATGGTCGCCTGCTCTGCCGGGTCCGCGAGACGCGCTTCCAGCTCGGCACGATGCCAATCGGGAACGGGGATCTCTTCCGCCGAGGCGACCAAGCTATCCCAGACATCCTCAACCAACCGCAACCGTTCCGCAGCGGGCAGTTGCAGGACTTCTTCGAGAAGGGCGGGACGAATCATTGGTTAAAAGTGTCCTTAACGTGCGGGCGGCACAACCGAGGCAGGCTGCCGTCGTCCTGGAACCGCACCGCCAAGAGGGATCAGGGGAAGTTCTCAGTCTTCAGTTCGCGCGTTCAGTCATCAGCGCGACCTACGAACCCGCGCGCGTAATCGCCTGCAACAGCGTCGCCGTACCCTGACGCCGCGCGGCTTCGCCTCGGCTCGACCCCCGATACTTGCCAATACGCACGATCACGAGGTCGTGCGACGGAATGATCCACGCGCTCTGACCGCCGGCCCCGAGCATGGCGTACGCATCGCGCGGCATCGGCTCCTTGCCATCGCCGTTCACCCAGAAGAAACCGCCGCCGTACACGGGACGCCCATCGGCCAGCCACCCCGGCGCCAACGTCTTCGCGTAGTTCACGTAGCCGGCAGGGAGCAGACGCTCACCGTTCCACACGCCGTCCAGCAGATACAAATTGCCCAGCCGCGCCCAGTCGCGCGCGGCAATCACTTCGGCGCCCTGCCCGAGATAGTTGCCGTAGGGATCGGTGTAGATGATCACATCGCGCATGCCGATCTTGTCGAACAGCGCGCGCGTGGGGAACGCGTGATAGTTCTCGCCACGCTTTTCCGCGCCCAGTCGCACGAGGTAGCTCGCGAGCACCGGATCGACGTTGCGATAGCGTCCCACCTGCCCCGGCTTCCACTGCTGCGATCGGGTGGCGGCGTACTGATACGAATTGATGGACCCGGCATACAGGTACAGATGCTCGGGGTAGCCGAGCGATGCGTCGTAGCCGGGATCCTGCGGCGCGCGCAAACGCAGCCCGCTCGACATGCGCATGATGTCGCGAATGGTGATCTGCTGCCGCGCGTCGCCCGCCTTCTGCCACTCGGGAAACGGCGCCGGCTGATCGAGCGTGTACGTCCCCATCTGAATGAGCCGCGCCACGAGCGTGCCGGTGAGACTCTTCCCCATCGACCAGCTTTCGAGCGGCGTGTGAATCCCAATGCCGGGCGCGTAGCGTTCGCCAATGATGCGACCCTTGTACGTCACCACGAGTCCCAGCGTCATGGCGTCTGGGCTGCCGAATATTTCATCGAGCGCCCGTGTCAGCTGCGCCTGATTGATGTTGGCGGGCAACGGGGTGGTAGGCAGCACGTCGCCCATGGGCCACGGCGTGGTAGCGGCGGGAGGCAACGCCGACTTCACCACCGATGGCGTGAAGTACACCGAGTCGACACCCACCGGGAGCGGCACACACCCCTGACTGCCGTACACACGCGCGACACGCGTCACCCCATTCTTGAGCGTGAGACGCACCGTCTTCGTGGCGAAGTCCACCACCGTATCGCGCACCTCGGCGCGCAACTCCACCGGCGACGTAAAGAAGCCCACGTTGGCCGCCGCATCGGCGGTGGTGAGGCCGGTGAGGAAGGTGGCGCCGCAGAGCGTGGTCGCGAACCCCGCCGTGTAGTGCGACAGCGCATCACCGGGCACCGGCGAAAACGCGCCGGGCATCTGCAAGGAGTCGCCGCGCGCAATGACCTGGGCCATGGTAGCCACACGCGGCGCGCCAGCGGGAGCTTGTGCCGGCAACACGCCGGCCGCGAGCGCCAGGGCGCTCAGTGAGATGGCAATGTTGCGGGTAGGCACGATTCGGAGGGAGAGTGAGTGGAAGGCCGAAAGCAGATCACAAAAACCGAAGGGGTCAGAGTCGTTGAACCAAAGGGGTCAGAGTCATTTTGCCGACTGGTTGAACGTGCGCGCAACGACTCTGACCCCTTTTGTAAAGGATGGCTGGATCGACAGTCTCGGCCACCACCTACTGTCGCTTCGCCCGCTGCTCCCGCCCGCCCTGATCCAGCGTGAGCGTCATCGCGCCGGTCGAGTCTGCCGCAAACCGCACCTTTGCCGGAACGACACGCAGGTAGAAGTTGGTGGCCGATTCCGGCCACAGCCGAAAACGCGGCTGGTTGGTGATCTGGACGAACAGTTTTCCCTGTGCCTCAGTGACCGCCATCATCACGGCAGGCGCGAGCGCATAGGAGCCCACATAGCCACGCAGTGTCTCCGCTGGCACCGCCACGTTGACCTGCGGCGGCGTGCGCATACGGGCCACGGTCGAGTCGATCAGGTGCAGACCCAGATCGTCCACGCCGTTGGAGGTGTTGGACCACACCATGGCATGCGCGCCTGAGGCCGGGTCGAAACCGAAGAAGGTGCGGAAGCCCGCGGTGCCGCCGTTGTGCCACACGATGGAGCGCCCGTTGGCCTCGCGCACGTGCCACCCCAGGGCGATACGCATGGTGGGGTTCGTGGTGGGGCGCCGTGGTTCAATCGAGAAGGCGATCGCCTTGCCGAGTGGCCCGCGGTCGCGATGCGTTACGGCATCGGCGAAGCGGAGCATGTCACGCGTGGTGGAGCGCAGGGCGCCGGCGCCCGCGAGCGTTGGGAGGTCCCACGGGAGGACTTCCTCGAGGTCGGCATCGTGCGGGACCGCAAAGCGCGCGGCCTTGTCGGACGGCATGACAATGAAGGTCTCGCGCATGCCCAATGGCTCCAGCACGCGCTCGCGCAACAACACCTCGTACGGCTTGCCGGCGCGCAGCGCGAGCACGTGCCCGAGGAGTCCCATGCCAAGGTTGGAGTACTCGTACCGCTCGCCCGGGTCACGCCGCAGCGTGTGGGCCGACAGGAACTCGTACATCTGCTGTACGCTGTAGTCTGCGTACGGATTCCGTACGTCCTTCGGCGACAGCTTGCTGTCGATCGACGGGAGCCCTGAGCTCGCAGTGGCGAGATCGAGCAGCGTGATCACCTTGCCATTGCGGCTCGGCGTGGTCACGCCGGCCGGGAGGAATTTCTGCACGGGGTCTTCGAGCGCCACCTCTCCCTTCAGCACCATGTCGGCCAGGAGGATGTTCGTGAAGACCTTGGTGATGGAGCCGATCTCGAAGAACGACGTCGCCCCCACCGGGCGGCCGTCGCGCTGCGCCCCGCCCACAGCCACGACGCGGTCGCGGCTTCCGTCGCGCACCCCAACCACAATGCCGGTGGCATAGCCGTTGGTCACACGCTCGGCGAGCCAACGCTGGATCGTACTGTCGGCCGGCTGCGATTGCGCCACCGAAGGCGCCGCCGCGACCATCGAAATGACGGCCACGAGAGTGGCAAAGGCGGGAGCGGTGGCGAAGGAGGGCATCGAGAGGAAGGGAAGAGAGTCAAAGGGGTCAGAGTCGTTTCGCCGACCCGTTGAAGGTGCGCTCAACGACTCTGACCCCTTTTGTGGCAGCAGTCGACGCAGGCGACCGTGCACAACCGGGAAGTGCTCGGGATCGCGCTCGATCTCTGACATCGCACGATCGACTTCAGCCAAGAAGTCGCCGGCGGCCGAGACCGAACGCTCTCGGTACCACTCGAACGCCTCGACGATCTCATCCTGAGCGAGACGCCGAACGACAACGCTTCGCACTCAGGTCAGTCGGCTGCGTAATTCATCCCGGAGCGTCTGCCACGGAATGCCCGCCTCCGGGTCCGCGTCGGCGTCGGCCTCTCGGCGCGTGAGTTCTGCGGCAAGCGCCGGCGACATTGGGGCGGCCACGGCCGCATCGAGACTATCCCACAGCCGGCCCATCAGTGAGATGCGCTCCTGGGCGGTCATCGATTCGAGGATCGGGGACTTGTCGACCACGAGTGGAACTTGGTGTGATCCGGGGGCACCGGCAACGGCACATTCGCCGACATTGCACCCATAAACCCGCAGGAAACTCTTGCAGGGCGGACGTTATGCGGCATTCCCCTGCAAGATAACGCGAACACTGCGCCGGACTCACGATCGCGCAAGGCAAACGAAGCCAATGACTTGCAGCCAGCGAACGGGGAAAGCACTCCGCTGTTATGCTGCAGCGCTTGCAGCATAAACGGAAATCGCCGAGAGAGAGCCCAGCACGACGCACTCACGGCATAGCCGGCTTCGCTGCCGCGCGACAAGTTGGGAGATGCGCTCATTCATCCCGTTCCGCACGCGACGCCGCCTGTACGCGCTCGCCCTCCTCGTTGCCGGCATTGCGGCGCGTCCCGGCAACGCCGCCGCGCAAAGCGACGCCCAGCGCGACAGCGTCGTTCAGCTAGCCGAGGCGCTGCGTACGCTGCGCACGCCGCCAACCGAGGGCGGTGTGCCGGTCTACTCCCCCGACGCGCTCCGCCGGTGGCGCAGCGGGCTCGACTCGCTGCGCGCCCGCCACGCCGCGTTCAACACCGCCGGCTGGTCTGTGGCCGACCGCATCGATCACATCCTCGTACGCACGCAGCTCGATGCCTTCGACTTCGAACTGCGCGTGCTGCGTCCGTGGGCGCGCGATCCGGGGCACTGGGTGGATCTCCTCGCGCGCACACCATACACCGGTGTGCCACTCACCGCCGAGGGGCGCACCCGCCTCACGCAACAGCTGCGCGCGGTGCCCCGCACCATCGCGGCCGCGCGCCGCGAGCTCACCGAACCGGCCGGTGAGCTGGCCGGCATCGCGCACTTCCATCTCACCCGCTCCGATGGCGTGAATCAGGGCGAGCCGCGTCGCGACCCGCCACCAGCCGGCATCATTGGCTGGTACGATGACCTGCGCACACGTCTCGTGCAGCACGACCCCACGCTCGTCCCGCTCGCCGATTCTTCGCTCACCGCACTGCGCGCCTTTGCCGGTTGGCTCGCCGCCGAACGCCCGCGCATGACGGCGCCGGCGCACATCGGGCTCGAAGACTACGCTTGGTATCTGCGTCACGTGCGCCTCGTGCCGCTCAACGTGGAGCAGGTACGGCTCATTGGGGAGCGCGAGATTGCCCGCGCCCGCTCGCTGCTCGCGTTCGACCGGCACAAGTACCGCGCGCTGCCGCCCATCGTGCCGGTCACGACCGCCGAAGAACATGAACGTCGCACGCGCGAAGCGGAGACGCACATTCGCACGTTCACGCAGCGCGAGAAACTGCTCACCATTCCCAACGACATTCCGCCGCAATACGAAACAGACGCCTTTTTCATTGACCGCAGCGCGTGGGGCGGAGCGCGGCACTTCTGGGAAGAGCTCACGTATCGCGATCCGCTCAACAACCATGTGCACGCGTCCATCCCCGGCCACCGTTTCGACGGCGCCCTCCAGCGGCGCCAGCCGCGCCCCATTCGTCGCGCCTTCAGCGATGGCACGCGTGCCGAGGGGTGGGCGTTTTACATCGAAGAGATGTACCTGCACACGGGGCTGCTGGACGACCGGCCCAAGGGACGCGAGCTGTTCTGGATTGCGCAGCTCAAGCGCGCCGCGCGCGTGCACGCCGAGCTGCGTATGCAGACGGGCGAGTGGACGCTCGACGAGGCCATCAAATACCTCGTGCGCGAAGTGCCGCTCATGGAAGAGAACCTCGCGCGCTACGACCTGGCCATCTATCTGCGCCGTCCGGCCTACGGCATGAACTACACCATCGGCAAGACACAACTCGAGCAGTTGCTCGCCGACCGCCAGCGCCAGCTTGGCGATACGTTCGACCTCGGCGCGTTCCACGACGCTTTCCTTGCTGCGGGCCCGATTCCCATTGCGCTCATTCGCTGGGAGCTCACCGGTCTTGATGACGAACTGCGCGCGCTCGGAGTGCTGAAATGATCCGGCATCTCGTACGCGGCGCCGGCGTGGCCGTGCTGCTCCTGACCGCCACGCGCATCGGCATTGCACAACCCGCGCCCGACTACAGCATCAACCGTTTCTATACGCTGCCGTCGCTCATTGGCACGGAGCCGCGCGGCATGACCTGGTCGCCGGACGGACGCACGCTCGCGTTTCTCTGGAACGACGAAGGCATGCCGTTCCTCGACGTCTTCGTGGCGCGCGTCGTCGCCGGACAGCCGCTGCGCCCCGAGCGCGTGACGCGGCTGCCGCGCCCGGACATCCCTGCCACTCCCGGCCCGTCGTACGACGCGCAGCGCACCGCCATTGCTGCGGAACTCGACGAAGGCGTACGCAGCATCAGCTGGCACCCGGACGGGCGTCGGCTGCTATATGCAGTGCAGGGCGGGCTGTGGTTCGTCACCCCGGGCGAGACGCCGGTGCGCGTGGTGGTGCCACCGGGGGCGGTGCAGCGCCCCACCTTCGATCCGTCGGGCGCGCGCGTGGCCTTTGTGCGCGACGGCGACCTCTGGGTGGCCGCGCTGCGCGGTGACACGCTCAGCGCGCCGCAACGGCTTACGACACTCGCCCGCACCGGCGTTGGCGTGGAGGAGTTCACGTGGGCCCCAGACGGCCAATCGCTCGCCATTATCGAGACCGACCGCACGCCCATCCGCACGCGGCTCATTCCCGACTATCTCCCCGACGAAGTCGTCGCCTCACCGGTGCGCCGAGCGCTTCCCGGTGAACCGTCCGAGCATCGCCGTCTCGGGCTCGTAGCCCACACCGGCGGCACACCGCGCTGGCTCGACCTCGGCGGCGAGCCCACCGACATTGTCTTCACGTATGCCTTCTCGCCGCGCGGGGAAGCGCTGCTGGTAGACAAGAGCGATGTGTTCGTGAAAGACCGTCGACTGTTCGCGGCAGACGTGGCCACCGGCACGACGCGCCTGCTCGTGCGTGAGCAGGAGGCCAACAATGTGTCTGCCGAGTGGCGTGCAGCGTGGGCGCCCGATGGGCGGAGTGTGTACTTCACGAGCGATCGCGCGCTCGACTATCACGTGTGGCAGGTGGATGCGGCGGGCGGTGCGCCGCGCGCCATCACGAGCGGGCCGTGGGCCGTGTTCGGCTTTACCGTCACGCCGCGCGGGCTGATCGTGGTAGGCAACGAAGGGCGCGCGGAAGAGCGACATGTGTACCGCGTACCGCTGCGCGGCGGCGCGCCGGTGCGCGTGTCGGTGCGTCCCGGTACGCACACGCCGGTGGTCTCGCCCAACGGCCAGCTGGCCGCCGTGCTCTTTTCGAGCGATACGGTGCCGCCGGACTTGTTTGTCAGCGATCTCGCGGTGGCGCGCCCCAGCGCCGCCAGTGAACAGCGCGTGACCGCCTCGCCGCGCCCCGAGTTTGCCGCCTATCAGTGGCCGGCGCCGCGCTACGTGACCTTCACCAGCCGCGCCGACGGCGCCACGCTGCACGGCAGGCTGCTGCTCCCCCCCAACTACACCCCTGGCCGGCGCTGGCCGGTGGTGGTGGGGTCGATTTACAGCAACACGGTGCGCAACCAGTGGGGTGGCCGCAACTCACACCCGCTCTGGGGCTTCGACCGCGTGCTGCTGGAGAAGGGGTACGTGGTGTTCGCGCTCGACGTGGCCGGCAGTTCCGGTCATGGCACCGCCTTCCGCCGTCGCATTCGGTTGGACTACGGCGGCATTGATGTGGAGGACATCCACAGCGGTGTGGAGTGGCTCGTGGCGCAGGGCATCGCCGACGAGAAGCGCGTGGGCATCTGGGGGAGCAGCTACGGTGGGCTGCTCACGAGCATGTCGCTCTTCACGAAGCCCGGGGTGTACCGCGCCGGTATTGCCGCGGCGCCGGCCACCAATGTGTTCCACGCACTTACCGGCGAACAGCGTGTGATGGACACGCCGCAGCAGCGACCGGCGGAGTATGCGCGCGCCTCGTCGTCAACCAAGGCGGCCGGTCTCAAGGACGCGCTCATGCTCGTACACGGCATGCGCGACGTGGTGGTGCTGTACCGGGACTCGGTGTGGCTGCTGCAGTATCTCATGCAACTTGGCCGCGACGCGGAACTGGTGACGCTCCCCGACGCGCCGCATGGCTGGGACCTCGGGCCGCGCTACCAGACCCGCTACGCCTTCGAGCGCATGCTCGAGTTTTTCGACCGGCATCTCGCGCCGAGTCGCACCCCGTAGTCAGAGGGGTCAGAGTCGTTTCGCCGACCTGTTGAACGTGTCCTAAACGACTCTGACCCCTTTTGCTTTTGTGACTCGGGCTACGCCCACTTGAGCGTGTCGTCGGCGATGGGCAGCGTGCGAATACGCTTCCCCGTCGCCGCAAAAATGGCGTTGCACACCGCGGGCGCGGCTGGCGGCAGGGCCGGTTCTCCCAAGCCCGTTGGCGGTGCCGATGACTTGATGAAATGCACATCGACCACTGGCGGCGCATGCTGCATGCGCAGCAGGGGATACTTGTTGAAGTTCGTCTGCGCCGCCGCGCCGCGTTCGATCGTCACTTTCTGAAACCACGCCGCGCTGATGCCGTCGAGCATCGAGCCCTGCACCTGCGCTTCGGCGCCGCTCACGTTCACGATGGTGCCGGCATCGACAGCCGCCGTGAGCTTTTTGATGGTGAGTTCGCCCGCTTTGCTCACCGCCACATCGGCCACGATGGCCACGTACGCGCCGTTCGCAAAACAAATGCCGAAGCCCTGCCCCTCACCGCGCGGACGCGTTTGTCCCCAGTTCGCTTTTTCGGTGGCGAGCTTCAACACCGCCGTCATCTTGCTGGAGTCAAAGCGCGGCGATGCCGGCACAGTGGCCAGCATATCGAGCGTAAAGGCGAGCGGTTCCTTGCCGGCCACGTGCGCGAGTTCGTCCATGAAGCACTGTGTAGCCCACGTGTTGCCGTTGTCGCCAGGCGCGCGCCAGAACCCGGTGGGAATGCCCCCGCGCAACTTGCTGGAGCGCACCTGCGACCCCGGAATGGCATTGAACGGGAAGCCGCTGGCCGTCATGTCGCCCGGCCCGCCCTGCATCTTCACAAACTCGTCGTGCAGCGCGACCACCTTGCCGCTGCTGTCGAGGCCAGCCGAAAAGAAGTGCCAGCCGTTGGAGCGATAGTTGTCGTGCGCAAAATCCTGTTCGCGCGTCCACGTGAGTTTGATGGGGGTACCCGCCAGCTTTTGCGCAATGGCCGCCGCTTCAAGCGAAAACTCGTTGCTGCCGCGCCGACCAAAGCCGCCACCCAGTCGCGTGATGTGCACCTTCACGTTTTTCGCGGCGATTCCCAGCCCCTTCGTGACCAGCCCCTGTCCTGTGGCCGGAATTTGGGTGGGCGTCCACATCTCCATGACGCCATCCTTGAACCACGCCGTGCAGTTCTGCGGTTCAAGCGTGGCGTGCGCGAGAAACGGATAGTGATACACCGCCTCCACCGCCTTCGCGCCAGCCGGCAACGCTACCGGCCCGTTGGCCTTGGCGAGCGTCGCGGCTTGCGCGGCCATGTCGGCGCTGCTCTGCGAGACCTGCGCGCCTTCGTTCCACTGCACCTTGAGCGCCTTCGTGGCACTGAACGCGTTCCACGTGGAGTCGGCCACCACCGCCACCCCCGAGGGCAGCCCCGCAATGCCACTGAGCACAAAGGCGTCACGCACGCCGGGCTTGGCTTTCACGTCATCGAGGTTCGCACTCCCCACCTCGCCACCAAAGACCGGACACTTGGTATACGTGGCGTAGAGCATCCCCGGCAGCTTCACATCAATGCCAAAGAGCGGTTCGCCCTTCACGATCTTGCGATTGTCCACGCCCGCAATGCGGGTGCCGAGCAGCTTGAAGGTGCTGGGATCTTTCAGCGTGAGGTTGACCGGCGGCGTCAGCTGCGCAGCCTTGGTGGCGAGCGCACCGTACGACGCCTTTCTGTTCGACGCCACGTGCATCACCATACCTGCCGCGGTGGTGCACTCACTCGCAGGTACGTTCCACTCCTGCGCCGCGGCCTCCACCAGCACAGCCCGCGCGGCGGCGCCGGCGCGGCGCATGGCCATGTAGTTCGCCACCGTACTTCCGCTGCCAACGCTGAACTGACGGCCATACGCCGGGTTCAGATCGCCCTGCACAACGGTCACCTGCTCCCATGCCACATCGAGCTCTTCGGCGATGATCATGGGCAACGACGTCTTGATCCCTTGCCCCATCTCCGAATTGGGCGCGACCAGCGTGACGGCGCCGCTTGGTGCGATGCTCACAAACACGTTGGGGGCAAAGTCTGCGGCGGGTGCAAGCGCTGCCGTGCTTGAGGCCAGCGCCTCGGCCGTCTCCAACGCGCTCGCGACCAGCAGCCCGCCGCCCACCAGCCCGCTGATCTTGATGAACTGGCGCCGATCGATCGGTTGATGGCTCATTCGCGCTTCCCGTTGGCTGGAGTGGAGGTCGCAGCCAACTCAGCGGCGCGCTTGATGCCGGCACGAATACGCGTGTACGACGCGCAGCGGCACACGTTGCGTGCCATCGCCGAGTCGATGTCGGCGTCGGTGGGACGCGGCTTGGCCTTGAGCAACGCCGCCGCCGCCAGAATCTGTCCGCCCTGACAGTAGCCACACTGCGGGACATCCAGTTCGCACCACGCATCTTGCAAGGCGCGCGCCGGTGGCGTGTCGATGCCTTCAATGGTGGTCACGGCCGCCGCGCCCACGGTGGAGATGGGCGTGCGACAGGATCGGGTGGGTACCCCGTTCACGTGCACCGTACAGGCGCCGCATTGGGCAATACCGCAGCCAAACTTGGTGCCGGTGAGCTCCAGCGAATCGCGCAACACCCACAACAATGGCGTGTCGGATTCCACCTCGACGCTCCGGGACGTGCCGTTCACGTTGATGGTGTACTTGCCCATAGAATGCTCCACGAAATCGTGTGGGGTGTTGCGCTTGCGCCTCTGCGCTATTCTATCGCGGAAATCATCGCTTCGCTTGGCGGTCAAAGGGGTCAGAGTCGTTTCGCCGACCTATTGAACGTGCGCTAAACGACTCTGACCCCTTTGTCGATCATCCAGCGCGGGGCAGTGGCTTGAGGCGCGCGATGGCGGCGGCCTCCTTCGACCGGAGCGCGTGCCACAGGTCCCAGTCCTGTTGCAGGCCGAGCCAGACGTCGGCACTCATGCCCGTCACTTGGGCGAGGCGCAGCGCGGTATCCGGCGTAACGCTCCGCTTGGCGTTGATCACCTCGTTCAGCCGCGGAAAGGAGACCCCCAGCTGTATCGCGAATGCAGACTGCGAGATACCCAGCGGCTTGAGGAACTCCTCCAGCAGCATCTCACCCGGATGCGTCGGCGGGCGATGGGTAGGAAGGCGACGTTGCACCAGCGGGGAGCCCCCAGCCGGCTTAGTGGTCGTCCGTGACTTCGACGTCGTCGACATACCCCTCCTCCCACCGGAAGCAGATCCGGTACTGATCGTTGATGCGGGTGCTGTGCTGCCCGCGTCGACTGCCCTTGAGCGCTTCCAATCGGTTGCCGGGCGGCACCGCCAGTTCCCGCAGGTCGCGCACCCGATTGAGCTGGGTCAGCTTGCGTGCCACCACGGTCCAGAGCGTGACGGGGCACGCCTGCCGGGCGCGGCGGCTCTCGACCCCGTTGAACAGATCCTCGGTGGCCAGGTCAGCGAAGGAGCGTATCACGCTGTATATTGTAATGGGGTCTGTGGCAGTAGCGCACCGGGCGACCGGGCTGCATGCTATCGTATGCGACTCTCCCGAATCCTCCCGGTGCTGCTGCTGTGGGGGCGCGTGGTCTCCGCCCAGCCGGCCACGCCCGCGCCCGCTGCGGCCAGCTACTCGCTTACCGAAGCGATGATCCCCATGCGCGACGGGGCCAAACTGTACACGCGCATCCTTGCCCCCACCAATGCGGCGGGGCCGCTCCCCATGCTGTTCGTGCGCACGCCGTACGGGGTGGACGGCAACACGGCGGCGAGCGTGAATGCCCGCTGGGGCTTCATGGCGCGCGACATGGCCCGCGACGGCTACGTGTTCGTCTTCCAGGACATTCGCGGCAAGTTCAAGTCGGCGGGGCAGTTCGTCATGCAACGGCCCCCGCGCATGAACCGCGCGGACCCCAAGGCCATCGACGAGAGCACTGACGCCTACGACACGATTGAGTGGCTGCTGAAGCACGTGCCCAACAACAACGGCCGGGTGGGCATGACGGGCGTGTCGTACGACGGCTGGACGACGGCCATGGCGATGCTCGATCCGCATCCCGCCCTCAAGGCCGCGTCGCCGCAAGCCTCACCGGCCGACATGTGGAAGGGTGATGACTTCCATCATAACGGCGCGTTCCGCCTGAGCTACGGCTTCGAGTACGCCACCATGATGGAAAGCGGCAAGGATGTGAAGCAGTTCACCATGGACGCGCACGACACCTACGAGTGGTACCTCAAACTCGGGTCGCTCAAAACGGTCAACGAGAAGTTCCTCAAGGGGACCATTCCCACGTGGAACGACTTCGCGCAACATCCCAACTTCGACGCCTTCTGGCAGCGTCAGGCGATGGCCGGCTATCTCGACAAGGTGACGGTGCCCGCGTTGCACGTGGCGGGGTGGTGGGACCAGGAAGACTTCTACGGTCCGGTCACTATCTACCGTGAACTCGAAACGCACGATCGCGAGAACAAGAACTTCCTCGTCGTGGGGCCGTGGAATCACGGCGGATGGATGGGCGGCGAAGGGGCATCACTGGGTCCCATCCAGTTCGGGCAACCCACCGCGCGCTTCTTCCGCGACTCGATCATGGCGCCGTTCTTCGCGCGGCATCTGCACCCCGAGCAGCGCAACGTGGCCGGGTGGACGCTGCCGGAAGCGCTGGTGTTCGAAGCGGGGAGCAATGTGTGGAAGCGCTACGAGACGTGGCCGCCCAAAACCGCCGTGTCGCCACGCAGTCTCTACATGCGGGAAGGGGGCGCGCTGGCGTGGGAGCCACCGGCCACCACGGCCCCCGCTTACGACGCGTACGTATCCGACCCGGCCAAGCCGGTGCCGTACCGTCAGCGCCCGGTGCAGATGACCTACGGATTTGGCTCGACGTGGAGAACGTGGCTCACCGAAGACCAGCGCTTCGTGCACAATAGGCCCGACGTGTTGAGCTGGGAGCTCCCCACGCTCACCGACGATCTCACCATTGCCGGTGACCTCACCGTGACGCTGCACGCCGCCACGAGCGGCACCGATGCCGACTACGTGGTGAAGCTCATTGATGTGTACCCCGATACGGGGATGAAAGAGCTCCGTATGAACGGCTATCAGTTCATGGTGGCCAACGATGTGTTCCGGGCGCGCTTTCGGAAGGACCCGCAGAAGCCGGTGCCGCTCACGCCCAACGTGCCGGAAGCCATCACGATTGATCTGCACACCCAGGCGTACACGTTCAAGAAGGGGCACCGCGTCATGATCCAGGTGCAGAGCACGTGGTTTCCCCTCATCGACCGCAACCCGCAAACGTTCGTCCCGAATATCTTCGAGGCGAAGCCGAGTGACTTCCGCGCCGCCACGCAGCGCATCTATCGCAGCACGGGGATGGCCTCGAAGATCGTGCTGCCGGTGGTGACGGGGATACGGCCGTAACGGCTGCGACCAGTTACTGTAGAGGGTATGGATACCGTCATGCAGTTCTTCGCGACCATGTCGTCGGGGCAGAAGCTCGGCTGGGCGTTCGCCTGCCTGACGACATTCTGGGTGCTCGAGGGCGCCGTCCCGCTGGTGCGCTTCGACTACCGCAAGTGGAAGCACGCACGCGTCAACCTGTTCTTCCTCACCACGTCATTGCTCATCAACGCGCTGTTCACCGCGGCGATGGCCGGCGTGTACGTGTGGTCGGAAGCGCGCGGATTCGGGTTGCTCCACCTGGTGTCGTGGCCCATGTGGGCAGAGCTGCTCATCGCGATCCTTGCGCTCGATTTCATGGCGCAGTGGTTCGCACACTATCTGCTGCACCATGTGAAGTGGATGTGGCGGCTGCACCTCGTGCACCACAGCGATACCCACGTCGACGCCACCACCGGCACTCGGCATCACCCACTCGACTACGTTATCCGCGAGCTGTTCTCCGCCGCTACCGTGGTGGTGTTCGGCATCCCGCTGGCGTTCTATGTGTTCTATCGCATCGCGACGATCTTCTTCACGTATTTCACGCACGCGAACATCAACGTGCCGGCGTGGATCGATCGCCCCCTGAGCTGGGTGTTCGTCACCCCCAACATGCACAAGTTCCATCACCACATGGAACTCCCGTGGACCGACACCAACTTCGGCAACGTCTTCTCGTGCTGGGACCGCCTCATGGGGACCATGGTCAATGGCGACCCGCGTCAGGTGCGCTACGGCGTGGACACGCTCGAAGGCTCACCCGACGACAGCATTGTGTACCAGTTGAAGGTGCCGTTGCAGGGGCGCCGGATGTGATGGTTCGCCCCACCCATGGCGGAAGCGCAGGCACTTCGAATCGCGCACCAAATGGAAGGCTCTTCCTCGTCCATGAACCACTCAGACGTCAACCAATACCTTCGCGACAGAACATCACGCCTTTGGACATTTCGCGTATGTCGTGAATGTGGATGGTCGATCTCGCTGAGCATGTATATGGCGCGAGACAAGGCTTTCGCGACACGGATGTCGCGGAAGAAGCCATGAATTGGCAAGCGTGCGCGAGGAGACGTCGGCTGCAGAGCTGCGCACAATCACGGAAATCGTGTGCGATGACCGGGGAGAGATAGACGGGGAGGCGATCGGTGAGACGTACCGCGTCGCAAGGCCGGTTGGCAACCGGGAGCCTGTGGGTGACGACAGAGAATGGTTGCGTGCCTACCGGCCGGCCTGGACCTTTGCTCGGGTGGTCTTGGGGCGACTGCCGATCGACCGTTCCTGGGCGCCGTGCCGACTTGAACGCAATTTCTACACCACGCTCGATACGCAGCACCGGCTGGCGTTCGGTCAGGTTGCCGAGGGGAAGGAAGAGTCGGAGACACCGATGATCATCAACCCTGAGGCAGCGATCGGGTATGTGGTCGACGTCACGTCGGACGAGCAGATTCGACCGGTCGGTATCCTTGCGCTGCACGCACTCCTGTCGGAAACCTGCTCGACAGCTTGCGCGAGAAAGGACGCCTCCGCGAGCGACCGGTGGACGTTCGCGGAATCCGCTACTCACCAACGGCAATTCCTCAGACCAGTGCCGATGTGAGAATGTTCCGCAGCCGGAGTGCGAAGGTCTTGGCTTCACCGTCGTGATTGGGGCATCGGCGTTCCCGATGTCCGCCTGGACGCTCGTCCGCACTGCTTGCCGTAGCTGCCGCGCGCGGCGTGCAACCGTAACTTACGCGTATGACGTTTCCAAACCTCAGCCGCTACTTCTCCGCGCCGGTGCGACAGCGCGGCGACGCAATTGCCCACGGCTCGGCGGTCAGCCTCCAGCGCGTGTCGGACGTGGCCGCCATCGCCACGGTGCAGGGCAGCGCGGAGTACACGGTCGAGATCGCGGTGTTGAAGAAGTCCGTGTCTTGCGGATGCACCTGCCCGCACGCCGACGACGGCTATGCCTGCAAGCACATCTGGGCAACACTCCTGACGCTGCAATCGGACAACCCGTCCCCACCGCTCAACATTGCCCTCGCCCGTGCCGTCTCGGTGCATCTCGTGCCCGTGTTTGGTGACATGACCGACCCGGACGACGAGGACTTCGACGCATTCGACGACGAGGAGATGTATACGACGGAGACGGACACGGTACCGACCGTCCCCGTGTGGCAGGCGGCCCTCACGAACGCGGAATGGCAGATGCGGAGCGCCCAGCAGCGCGAGGCGGCGGAGCTGTCGGCGCGAAGGCCGCGTGATCAATGGCCAGCCGATCGTCGCATACTGTACGTGATCGACGCAGGGCGCCCCGCGCACGACTCGCCGTATCTGATCCTCGATGTCATGACCGATCGGCAAGGAAAGGACGGCGCCTGGCTCACCCCCAAGCGGCTCACCTATTCCACCGCCGTCTGGATGTCGGCACCCGACGCACGAGACCGCGACATAGCTCGGCTGCTGCTGGGCGTAGCGCCGCTGTCCGAGTACGGCAACGCGCGGTCGTCGTTCCCTATTGCGCCACATGCCACGCCACATGTGCTGTCGGCTATTGGTGCGACGGGACGCGCCAGCATCAAGGTGGCGAGCGCTCCACTCACGCTGCAGCCCGTGCAGTGGGATACGGACGAGAACGGCGAACCCGCACCCTCGTGGCACTTCGTGGCGATGATGGATAAGCGTGGCGCCGAGTGGGTGCTGACCGGGAAGCTCGTCCGCGAGCACGAGCAATGGCCGCTCGGCACCGTGCGGTGGATGCATCCGTCGGGCGTGTGTGTGCTGGGCAACCGACTGGCCCTCGTGTCGTTCGAGGGGCAATGGCCGTTGATCCGCGCACTCTGGGAGCATGGGGAACTCTCCGTGGGTGAGGACCCGGCTCCGGCGCTGGAGCGCGTGCTGGCGTTGCCGCGCGTGCCGGCGCTGGAGCTTCCACCGGAGCTGTCGTACACGACATCCGCGGCGTTGCCGCTCGCTGGGCTGCGCTTCGTAGCGGACCCCATGCCATGGCGCCGCTACGGCGCACCCATGCTTGGCGTGGAGATCGGCTTTCGTTATGGAGACGCGGAAGTGCGGGCACACGAGCCGGGGGCAACCAAGTTCGATGCGACATCACGAACGGTGCACCACCGGGCGACGGCGTATGAACTCGCCGCCGTTACTCGCGCCATGCAGCTCGGGGTATCGAGATCACATGACGTTGCTCATGGGAAGACGCCCTACGTGGTGCCGCACGCATCGTTGCGGCGTATCGCGCAGCTGTTCACCGCCGAAGGGTGGTGGGTGGAGGCCGACGGGCATGCGTTCCGCCAGCCAGGCACAGTACGCGCGCGCGTGAGCTCTGGGGTGGACTGGTTCGATCTCGATGGCGTGGTATCGTACGGCGATATCGAGGTGCCGCTCATGGACATTCTCGACGCGCAACGACGCGGCGACGAGCTGCTGGTGTTGCCGGGAGGCGGGTACGGTCTGCTCCCACACGAGTGGCTCAATCAGCTGGGGCCGCTGCTGTCGAGTGGTGAGCGTGCACAAACCGGGACGCGCTTCAAGTCGTCGCAGCTGGCGCTGCTCGATGCGTTGGTGTCCACGCTACCGGACGTCGACGTCGACGCCACATTCGCCAGACAACGCGAGGCGTTGCGCGGCTTCACCCAGGTCGCGCCGGCCGATCCTCCAGCGTCGTTCACCGGTGACTTGCGCAGCTATCAACGCGAAGGATTGGGGTGGATGCACTTCCTGCGCACCTTCGGGTTTGGCGGGTGCCTGGCCGACGACATGGGACTTGGCAAAACCATTCAGGTGCTCGCGCTGCTCGACACGCGGCGTGTCGAGGGACACGGTCCATCGCTGGTGGTGGTGCCGCGTTCGTTGGTGTTCAACTGGCTGAACGAAGCCGCGCGCTTTGCGCCGGCATTGCGTGTAGTCGACTGGAGCACCGCCTCGCGACCGTCAGCGAGTTCCGACACCGCCGACTTCGATGTCGCACTCGTGACCTACGGCACGCTGCGCCGCGATGCGGTGCAGTTGGCCGAGCGTCACTTCGACTACGTCATCCTCGACGAAGCACAGGCCATCAAGAATCGTGGCACCGCCACCGCCAAGGCCTGTCGCGTGCTTCGCGCGTCGCACCGGCTCGCCATGAGCGGCACCCCCGTCGAGAATCGGGTGGAAGAGCTATGGAGCCTGCTCGACTTTCTCAATCCCGGCATGTTGGGGACCTCGTCGCGCTTCACGACCGCCTTGCGAAATGGCACGGCGGTGCAGGGCGTGGATGATGTGTTGTCTCGGGCATTACGGCCGGTCGTTTTGCGCCGAACGAAAGCCGCCGTGGCGACGGAGCTGCCGGCGCGCATAGAACGGACGCTGCGTGTGGAGCTGGAGCCCAAGCAACGCGCCTTCTACGAGCAGGTGCGCAAGTCCGTCCGATCGAGCGTGTTGTCGCAAGTGGAGCAGCAAGGCATCGGGAAGTCCAAGCTGCACATTCTCGAAGGCCTCTTGCGCCTTCGGCAGGCGGCCTGCCACCCCGTGCTGGCCGACCCGCGAAAGCGGGCACTGCCGAGCGCCAAACTCGAAGCGCTCATTCCGGCGTTGCTCGACATTGCGAAGGAGGGAAACAAGGCGCTGGTCTTTTCGCAGTTCACGAGCTTTCTCGCGTTGGTACGGGCAGCGCTCGAGGCGGAAGGGTTGGCGTACGAGTATCTGGAGGGACGCACCAAGGATCGGCAGGCACGCGTGGCGCGCTTTCAATCGGACGCCGCGTGTCCGGTGTTTCTCATCAGTCTCAAAGCCGGCGGCCACGGGCTCAACCTGACGGCGGCCGACTACGTCTATCTGCTCGATCCGTGGTGGAACCCGGCCGTCGAAGCCCAGGCAATCGACCGGGCCCATCGCATTGGCCGTGCGCGCACCGTCGTCGCCACACGGCTCGTCGCACGCGATACCATCGAGGAAAAGATTCTCACGCTGCAGGAGAGCAAGCGGGCGTTGGCCGACGCCATTCTCTCGGCGGATCGTGGTGGCCTGTCGTCGATTGGTGCGGCGGAGCTGGAGCTGTTGCTCGGAAGCGAACCGTGATTTCAGCGTCTGGTGAGAGTGGAAGCGGTGGCGGTGCGGAGCGACGGCAGTCGACCTGGAGGGACGTCAGTCCGGCGGAGTACGAAGCACGGTTACCGAAAGCCGCGTAGTTCGTTTCAGATATGTGTCCACGTGTTCGGGGTACGTCCACGTGGCACGTCACCCGGGAGGGTGCGGTGCCGTGGCAGACGTTCGACGTATGGACCGGATGCCGGGTCGAAGGTCGGCACTCAACAGCCTCTCCTTCCCGGTCCGCAGGTTCCTGACGTAGACACCCGCGCTGTCGGGGTATTCCGCGAGATCGCGTTCCCATCGGGCGCGCGCCTGAGGTCGAGACCGTGCAGCGGGCGTGGTTACCAAACACCGCCGGCGCGGCTAATCTACTCGAAGTAACAGCTCACTCCGGGAGCGGCGGCCCGCCCCCCGCCCTCACCGAAGCCCCTCTCTCATGACGTCGAGTTCGTCGCGCATGTCCGAAGCCAGTTCCAAGGGAAGCGTGACCATAGGCGAGGGCGTCGTCATTCACGGCACCATCGAGGCGTCCGGCAAGGCGACCGTGTTCGGGACGCTCGATGGTGAGCTGACCGCGAGCGAGGTCGTCATCGGCCCCGTTGGGCGCGTTGCCGGTCGCCTGACCGCAGACGTCGTCGACGTGCAGGGTGAAGGCCCCAAGGAGCTGACGGCAAGGCGGTCGCTGGTGGTGCGCAGCTCTGGCCAGGTGAGCGGCAACATCCGCTATGGGCGCCTCGAGGTGGAACCTGGCGCGGCTCTGGACGGCACGCTGATCCCTGTCGTCGAGCCGTCCGCGGAGACCCCGTCGCCGGCCAAACCCGCCGTGCCCGCAGCACAGGACCCGAGCGCTTCACGGGGCAAAAAATGAGCGGTGTGGTCACCCTCATTCACCGCCTGCGCGCGACCTCGGCGTTCCGCACGGTGTGGCGCGCGTTGAGCATGCCGATCGCATCGTTCAGTGACGTCCGCATCATCGTCGAGCGGGACGGTCGGCTGCACCAGTACTACATCACCGCGACGGTGCAGCGCCGCATCCGGCGCGTCGCGGTCAGCGCAGTCGGACTGAGCATCGTGGTGCTGGCCTGGACCGGCGTGGAGCGCGTCCGCGCGAACCGGCTGATCACTTCGAACGATGCCTTGTACGAAGAGTTGCTGCATGCGGCAACAGCCGAAGGTTCGATGTCGGCGGGCGAACTGCGTGCGCTCTCGGCCGTCGACCTCGCCGCGCTGCTGCGTGAGCGCACGGGGGTGCTGCGAGGCGAGGTGAGTGCCGCCGCCGACCTCCTCGCCGCTTCCAACGGGACGTGGTTGACGTCGCTCAAGCGGGCAGATATGGACGTAACACTGGGAGGCGATTCCACCGCCGACGGGCGCGGTGGCGAGAGCCTGACGAGCTCGATGCTGAACGATACGACGCGTGGCATCTCCAGCGAGATAAAGCGCTCCCGCCAGTTGCTGGCGACGTTGCGCAGCCTGCCGACGCGATTGCCGCTGGAGAAAGACCGTTCCACATCGTCGTTCGGACTCCGGCCGCATCCGGTCACCTTCATGCGTATGCTGCACGCCGGGATCGACCTCGTCAGCAACGGCAACCAGACGGTGCACGCGACACGCGCGGGACGCGTCATCTTCGCGGGCCGGAGCGGTGGTTACGGCAACACAGTGGTGATCGCGCACGACGGCGGCGTGGAGACACGCTACGCGCACCTGCGGTCGTTCACTGTCGCGCGCGGTGACTCGGTGGGCGAGTGGCAGCCGATCGGCGTGTTGGGTTCGACCGGGCTCTCTACCGGTCCGCATCTGCACTACGAAATCCGGTTGCTCGGGCGCCCCCTCGACCCGCAGCGCATCCTTGAGCTCCGCTCGCATGTTCGATAAGTGGCTCAAGAGTGCGCCGTCGGCCACGGCACCTGCATCGTCGAAGAGCAGCACGCCTGACCACGCGCAGCTCAGGACGTCGATCATCAGCGAAGGCCTGCATGTCGAGGGTGACCTGACCGCCGCCGAGGGACTCCTGCACGTGAACGGCTCGGTGCACGGTGCTGTGCGTGCGACGAACGTCATCATCGGGCCATCGGGGCGGCTCGACGGCTCGATGGAGGCGACGAGCGTCACGATCCGTGGCGTGATGAGCGGGACCGTGGACTGCAAGGAACTGGTGATCGACGCTACCGCGCGCGTGTCCGGGCACGTGCGCTACAGCCGCCTGCAGGTCAATGGTGGTGCGCGCGTGGACGCAGTGCTGGTCCGTACCTCGGAGCAGCGGAGCGAGCGGCCTCTCGCCTGAGAAACGACTCGGCTGCCGTCGCCGCCGTCGTCGCGTCCTTCAGTCGGCCGTGCGTCAGCGACGACCATCCGTACTCCGAAGCGCTGTTTCGCACACGCACGTATTGCCCCGCCTTTCCCACGCAGCCGTTGGTCGATCCTGACGCGGCCCGTGCTTGGGTCACCGCTTTAATGCCGCGGTACAACACGCCGCATCGGCACCGTGCGATTGGGTTTGTCACGCCCGAGGATCGGCACACGGGCCGGGACATCGCCATCGTGGCACAGCGCGCGACGGTGAATCGGACCGCGCGCGCCACCAAGCCGGAACATCGACGCGGCACCACCCGCGACTGGTCGCGCCCAACCACGGTGTATTTGAACGACGCACGGTCTGCGACCGCGGCATTGGTCACGGGATAGAACCTGAAACGACCACGTATCGTGACGCTCGTCGCCTCCATCGAGCCGTCGACCCGCCCCGATGGAGACTCCTATCCCACGGGATTCGGTGACGACGGACGCCCATTTCTAAAGTTTCGTCGGCAGGTGCCGATCCTTGTTGGATGCACGGCGAGATGCCTGCACAACAGCGAGTTCCCCCAATCAGAATCGAGCGAGGTTCCCTTCATGTTGTCTTTCTCCGTTTCCGGTAGCAGGACGGCCATTGTTGCCGTCGCCACGTTCCTCGCTGTGTCCGTTGCACCGGCGCAGGCGCAAACGGACTCGAGCACATCGTCGTTCACGGTCGCACTGAACCAGGACAACTTCTTCGGTTTCTATCCGACGTTTGCGGGCACCTACGCGCCAAGTAAGTCCAGCAAGGTGGATGTCGCATTCTACGGGACGTTGTGGACGATTCCTGCCTTCAACGTGGGTGGACCGGCCAACGGGGCAAACCTCTGGACCGAGTTCGGTGTTGGCGCGCGCATTCGTGTGGCCGGTGAGCGTCTGTCCATCAAGCCGCAGATCGGTATCACGAACGGGTCACTGTTGTCGGGTGCACCAGAGGGCGGAAGCCCGAATGCGTTCGACGGCATCGTACCGAGCGTGACGATCAACCACTCGTCCGAGCGTACCGAAGGCGAGATCTATTCCGGCTACTATCGGTCGGCGCGCGAGGTGGGGCCGGTGCAGCTCGACTTCCTGCACTACTGGGCCAATGCCGGCGTGAAGTTCGCCCACATTGCTTCGGCGGGTGTCCACCTCGAGCAGCTTCGCAATTCACGAACCACGGCACCTGGAGCGTCGCCTAGCAACACCTATCGCTGGATCGGTGGCTACGTCCAGTTCACGCTACCGCATTCTTCTTCGTTCGCACGCCTGACCGTTGGTCAGAATGTGCTGGATGGCGCAACCGGCGGGTTCTACAAGCTCTCCACGGGCACCACGTTCTGAGGGCTGCAGGTGCAAGGCAACGCGGGGCTGGTGAGTGAGTTTACCGGTCCCGCGTTGTCGTTTCTCCGCAACCACATTTAGCTCCCGCCGCTTGTTTGCGCGTCCGTGAGCCGAGTTACCGCTGCGGATCAGTGCTCCTTTCAGGAAGTCAATCAGCACCTTCGGAAAGAGGGATGTTGGACGAACAGCAGGGTGGGTCTCGGACACGGCCGTCGGTTTCACCTTCGGGTCCATCACAATGGTGAACGGCTTGCACGACGCGTCCTCGCCATCCACTGCCAGTACCGCAGCATAGGTACCGGGCAACAGCGGCGGCCCCGTGTTGCCACCAGGGCAATTGCCAGCTAGGTGACGCGTAAGCGTCACCGGTGCGACCAAGGTCTGGAACGGCCGAGATTACATCGCTGCGTTGCCGTTTTTCTTGTCGTCATCGAGGCACAGCCATCGATCGCGGCATTGACCGTCGACGGACTTGGCGCAGTCCACGCCATCGACCGATGCAGAACAGCTGTTCTGAGCTGTTGCGCGAACAGCGTGGATGGTGGTGGGTAAGCTGATCGAGACGGTAGTTGCCACGCTCGCCAGCAGAATCCGATGACTTCACTGCATGTCGGACCTCGGTGAGGCACGTTGCGGTATTGCAGCATGAACCTGCGGGTACTACATGTCTGGCAAGCCATATCGCAGAATGCGCGGAGCCGGTTCGTGAGCGAGCGTATCGAGTGCGCGCCCACTCTCGTCGATAGCGATCGCGATGACATCGGTGTCGAGACGTAGGATCCGTTGCAGTCGTCCGTTCCACGAGAAGACGAGTACGTCACGACCGAACGAGTTGTCTGTTCCTGCTTCGCGCTCGGTGCGTCCAGAGAAGAGCGCGTAGATGTGGCGATCGGTCGATACCGTGGAAAGATACGCGCGTCGCGAGTCGAGCGTGAACGCGGCGCGCGAGGTCGATTGTGCGCTGATGATGGGCTCGAAACCGAGTGGGCGATCCATCGATGCCACGCGAGCGCCCTGCAGGTCGAGGACCTCCAGTCGATCGGTCCAGCGATACGCGACCACCACCCGATCGGTTACACCATCATTGCCCAATCGCGCGGCATACGCGTCCTGCGCCACCACCGGTGCCCAACGCGGAGCACCGCGTGGCGTGTCCCCCACCATGCGGACGAACGTTCCCGAGCGCGAGTACATCGCCAGGCGTCCGCGTGCGTACGTCCCGGTTCCCACGAAGCCTCGATCGCCGAGCGCTCGCACGCTCTGGAGTGACCCGTCTCCTGAGAATGTGAGGTGCGCATCTCCTCGATATCCGTTGCCGGAGAGTAATGAGTCGAGCGTCAACGCCGTGACGCGCCGCAGCGAGACGTCCAGCACCCATATCGTGCGAGACGAGCCCGAACGAAACAGGTCCCACGCCCCGGCGAACTCTCCCGGCCCCTGTCCGTGGCGACCAAACGTGGCAATACGATTTCCTTTGCTGGCGTCGTAAATGCGTACCACGTGGTCTGCGCCACGATCGAGTACCACCAGCTTCCCACCAATCGCAATGACCTGGGTTGGTTGGGTCAGCTCATCATCGTCGGACAGCACCGTACCGGTGAGCGGCTGGAGCAAGCGCGTCGTGGCCACGTCGTACTGTACTTGCTGCGCGAAAGCGAGCCCCGAGAACGCACAAATGCCGGTGGCAAGCAGAACGAGAAACGCATGCTTGTCGCGCGCCCGAACGCGAGAGCATTTGCGGTTGAGCGCGTCGCGCGTGGGCGTGTGCTCCCTGCGTTGATTCATCAGGGACTGCTCGCCGGCGGCCCCGTACGCCATGCGATCCGCGTTGGACCGGGACGTGAGGCGCACTCAGCGAGGCGCGGTATGGCCGCTCATGCGTCGCGCAGCAGCGCGCCCGCTCACGACGGCGACGGGGACCAGGTACAACAGGTATCCGAGGTGGTACCACCACGGATAGTCGGCCCACACGCGGGCCAGATGTTCCCACGTCGAGATGGCGAGAACGAGGCCACCAAGCCACCACGCTGCGGTCCCAGTATCCCGCGCAACGCGTGTCGCCACCCACGCGGCGCTGGCCATGCAGCACGCCCCGACCGTGAGCCGGGCAAGCAGCATGGGGAGGGTGTACGCTTTGGTGGGTTCTGCAAGGACGTAGGCGGGCCATAGGCGGCGGACGAGGAACGTGACCGCGATCGCCAGCGCGACGCCTACGCTTCCGCCAACGACGATCCCCACGATCCTGCGCGGTGTGTGTGCCAACGCGCCTCCGGTGACGGGTCAGGATGCCACGAGACATCAGGGCTGATCGGTGCGAAGCCCGATGGCGTACGACGCCGTAACGCGCAGCATCGACCCCCGACCGCGCGGATCCGTTCGCACCGCCTCGCGTGCATCGGTCCCGCGGCGCGAGCGCTCGACTGCCGGCTGACGCGCCCAAGGGGCAAACGCCCAATGATCTGGCGTCGTGTCATCGAGTCAGGATTGGTGCAACGTGTGTGTATCGGGCACCTTGCTGTGCATCCGGCGCCGGGACATTACGAACGCCCTCTCAATCTGCGGCAAAGCTACCCAATGTGCTGACGACGAACGCCCATGACGTTCAACTGCGGGGCGGGCCCCTGAAACCGTTGTCTACCACAGGCCGGGGCCGGCCCCGTCAGCGGCAACGACCTGTTGAGCAGCACTCCGACGCCCCTCATGATCGGCAACCCTGCTTGCCGTGCCCTGCACTATGCGATGAACACGAGCATCGCTTCCTGCTTGGCAGCCGCAACGGCAACGAACGCTTGCAGTTGTTCGTAGAAGTCGAGGAGATAGTCTCGGGCCTCGTCTCCGTCGTCCTCCCATATGTCGGGGTATACCTCGGCGGCGGCGAGTTTTTCGGGGTCGTATCGAGTCGCCAGCAGCTCGGTGCTCAGTGGAGAAAGGGCGTCGGCTATCTGCTTGACCTCCGGCGGGCTGAAACCTCTTGCCGGTCCGTATCCAACATCCTCCTCGCCCACCGGCGAACCGCCGAGGATGAAATGCAGGGGAGTAGTTCCTTCGGACGCGCTTCCCGTCAGCAGGTAGTGTATGCCGTGCCATGCCTTGTCGACATCAAGGTCGGCGAACCGGGCATCCTCGCCAAAGCTGTCGGACTCGAGATACTCTGCGATTCGCGACGGGTCCTCAGTGAGGCGATTCCAATCATCGTGTGCGAGCCGACGGAAGCATCCGATCATTCCCATGCGATAATCTCCTGTGTCTGCCCAACGCTGGTTTTTGTTGCGAGCGGACCGCCCGATGCTTCACGCTGCGCGGATCGTCGGTCCGCTCGGCAACAGCAAGCATCGTTCAACCCGCGCCGCGCGAACGTTGCGTCGAAACGGCCCGTCGCGCAACAGAACGGTGACGGTGCGCGCGCGCGTACGGCCCGTGGCGGCCCGAGGTCGCGCAGGCCGCGGACAAGCTCCTCACCCGCAGCGTGCTCGACCGCGGGTTCGCGCGCATCCGCTGCGACGCGTGAATGCACGAGTCTCTGCTCGCGTTCTCGTGCAAGTGCCGGTACTTCTGTCCGAGCGGTCACGCCAAGCGGGTGGCGATCTGGACCCAGTGGCTCGACGCGACGCTCGTCGCGCCGGTGCCGCACCGGCAGGTGGTGCTCACCATTCCCAAGCGGCTCCGCGTCTAGTGTCTGTACAGGCGCCGCCTGCTCGGCGAGATGGCTCGCGTCGCTGCCCGCACCGTCACCTCCTCGTGACCGACGGCGGCTTCCGGCTGGATGGCACCTCCGTCTCATGGCCCGCCCACGACACGGCGCGCTTGACCGAGGCGTTTCGCCGCGCCGTACTGCAGCGCTTCGTGCGCCTCGAGCTGTTTGATGAGGAGCAGGCCGCCGGCATGCTCACCTGGCCGCACTCGGGGATCCACGTACACAGCGCCATCTGGGTGCCGGAGACGAGCGCGCCGTCGCCACCCGACGCGCGCGCTCCAGTGCGCGGAATCCCGTCGCGCGGGAGCGGCTGACGTACGACCGCAGCGCGAAGGCGGTGACGCAGCGGTCCGACAAGTCTGCCCCCGCAGCATGCGGGAGAACGCGGCGCGGGCACCGGCGGACGGGCCGCCCGCCATTGTCCCCGCGCCACGACGCGCACCCACCGAGGCCAGCCGCTGGTGGGCAGAGGCCCTCCGGCGGCGCTGCTGCCGCCGATCGTCGACGGCGCCCCCCTCGCGTGCCCCTCCGGCTACGGCGTCGTGGGCATTGTCGCGTGCATCACGCCCACCTGCCGACGCCCCGATGTCCCCGTGCGTCTGGCCCCCTCACGCTCCGCGATCACGCGGGGACGGTCGACGTGCGCGGTCGTCCCACCGCCGCGTCACCACGCGCCCTGCCGGCCCCGAGACATCGACCGGACCCGGGGCCGAAGAGCCCGCGAGGGACACCAGCACTGCGGCGGACGGGCCGTCGCCCGCAGACCGGTGCTTGCGAGGCAGGGGACCGGGGACGATACTCAGCGCACCGCGATTGCGTTTCCTATCCCGCGCTTGTGTCCTCAGCCGCTCTCGGGGACGCCCCGACGCGGACGACCTTGATTGAAAGATCGATATCCGGTTCGGCCTCGGTCGAGGGTGACGCTGCCGTTGCTGTCGCTGGGGAGGCGGATTGTTGGCGCCAGGCTGCGGTGCTCGCAGAAGAAACCGCAGAGGCGGTGGCGGCTACCGGTGCCTCCGGAGCGACACTGGCGGCGGCCGCTGAATTTCCGAGCCCGTGGACGTTCGTATCCTTGGGCTTTACCTTGCGTCAGACGCAAAAAGAGTATAAGGAAAAAAAGTGACCGACGCCGCGATGGCGCTTGACGTATGCATGCGGAGCAACAAGGAATGAGCAACACGTCGCGCATAGCCTCCCTCGACGGTGCCGCAAGCGATTGCGGCATCGTTCCGATCGAAGAAATGGAAGAGGTCGGCTGCTGGCGCGAAGCATACGCCATGGCCCAGGAGGGTGCCGAAGCGGTAGCGGCGGCCGCCGCGGTCGATGGTGCCGCAGCAACCGTTGTCGAGCTTCCGTCACCGTGGACGGCGGGGCGGTTGGCCTGGAGCGTTCGGCAGGCGCCGAAAGAGTACGCGGAGTCGTCAGCGGCGATCCAAGTGTGGCAACGGTGTCAAGCGAGAAGCTGATTCCCCGCGTCAGCCGTCAGTGCCGAGGGGTGCCCTTCGGGGCGCTCCTCGGACTTTCCGTGTTGACCTCGTCCAACTTGACGGCTCAATCGACCGCGAAACCGAGAATCGTCTCGGTCTTGCGCGGACAGTGGGTTGGAGAGTTCACCTCCGTGACATCGGCGCAGCCTACGGTTGGCGGAATTCTTGTCGTCGATCAGCAGGAGCGCCGTGTATACCACGCCACGACCAAGGGGACGGCGGAGGCCATTCGGCCGGGTGATGGACCGCTGGAACTCACGGCGCCCCTGCGGATCGTGGGGCTCGTCGACGGCTCGATGCTCGTCGTTGGGCGGGAGGGCTCAACTGGCGTCATAATGGATAAGGCTGGAAAGGCCGCTCGAAGCTTCAACGTTCGGCCCCTCGAGCGTCTGCCCACGCGATGGCTTCGCACACCGCTGGGGAGCGACGATCAGGGCCGTCTCCTCTTCAGCGGACCAATCATCGGCACGTCGAATTCGCAGAACACCGACTCTGTCGCCCTGTTTGTGGTCGACCCGGTCCGTGGTGCGGTAAGCACGGCAGGAAAACTGTATGCACCATCTCCCGTCAACGTGCGTGCAGGAGGTCAAGTCGCGGCACGGCCGGCGGGGAGTGTTCCACTGGAACGGGACGAAGTGCTGTTCTCGCCTGCCGGGGAACTCGTGGTGTTGCGGCATGGTTCGGCGCAGATCGATGTCGTGGACGCTGCCGGGGCAGTCAAACGCACCCTTGAATTGCCCGCAAAAGCGCACGCTCTTACATCAGCGGCGGTTCGCCGCCGCCGCGACGCCCTCGACTCGCTCAGTCGAACCCTGGATTCTACATTACGAGGCGTCTCGCCCGAGGCTCGTGCGATCATGATGGCACCGATGAACGCTTCGGCGGGCGTTCCGCGCGTCATCGCGCCGTATGCGTCTGGCAGCTTTCGTTTTCTCGATAAGTCACGCGTGTTCGTCGAACGGAGTACCCCTCCCGCTGATGCCACCGGACCGGTGTTGGATATCGTCGATCTCCGTTCGGGGCGCGTGGAGAGTATCATGTTCGATGCCGGCGTTCGTGTGTTCGGTGCCGGCGACGGTTATGTCATTGTTGGACGTCAGACCCCTGATGACCTCATTCAAGTTGCCGCCATCCCCCTCTCGCGCTGATCGCCACTGAACCCTTGTCCGGACTCACGATGCCCGACTTCAACGCGTTCGACAAACTCTTCCTCGACTGGGGAGCCATCGTGCTGATCGTAGGGCTCGCGTGGCAGGCCAGCCGTCACGCACGCCACACCGCTCAGCAAAAACTCTTGTTGCGGTGCGGTGGAATGGTTGGGGCACTCTGGCTCATGCGAACCGTCGGGGAAGGCATGAGCGCTGGTCCCGTCACGTCGGCATTGAAGCTCGTCGCGTTGGCGGCGGTGCTCGCGTCGGTTGTTTCGGTGTTCAAGAGCCTCTCCGCGATCCGAAAGACGCCGTGAAGCAGGTGGAGCGTCGCCGGTAGTGATTCTATCGGCGAGCTACGACCCGAGGCCGAAGGTCCCGCGAGGGACACCGGCACCGTGGCGGACGGGTCGTCACCCGCGCACCGGTGCTGGCGAGGCAGAGGACTGGACGATACTCAGCGCACCGCGATTGAATCTCCTATCCCGTCATCCTCGACGAGGCCACCAGCGCCCTCGGCACCGAGACCGTGCGCAACATCCAGGAGTCCGTTGAAACCCCTCATGGCCGGCCGCACGTCCGTCGTGATCGCGCACCGGCTTTCGACCGTAACCGCTTTTTCATATCTGAGCACGCGGCCTGCTGACCTCTTTTTTCCGTCAGCAATGGATTGACCCATGAGTCTCACCGAACAAGTCCTCGCACTCGACCGCCTCGCCTACGTCAACAGCGACGAAGAGGAGCAGACCATCGAACTCCTCCCTGGTCTTTCGCCGGCGGAGATCGATCAACTCGCGGCGAAATTCCCCTGCGCCATCCCCGAGGAGTTGCGCGCTCTTGTCGCCCGCACCGCCGGCATTTCCAGCGACGCACACGCATTGATTGCCTCGCCGACCGACACGGTTTCCTTCCGCTGTCGAGATGCCCTTCGTTTTCTCGGCTCCGACGAAGGCCCTTACCGCGACCCGCGCACTTATCCCTGCATCTGCTGGCCCGTGCTCGCCAGCGATGATTGCGGCAACTTCTGGACCGTGGACCTCCGCCCCGATTCGCGCGAATGGGGGCCCGTTTACTACGTCTGCCACGACCCCGCCGTCATCGTTTATCAAGCCCGCGACCTCGGTGAATTCGTCACCCAGCTTCGCGCCCTCCTTTTCGACAAAGACGACAGCTCGCCCATCGCCCGCGTAAAGGACCACTTCCGCTTTGAAGTCTATCGCGGCCGTTCCGCCACGCTCGACCACGCCGCCATGCTGGCCGGCGACGACGCCATGCGCGCCTTCGCCACGAAACTCGGCCCCGCCTACAACTACGTGGACCTGCGCCGCGCCGAGATCGGCCACGGCGTCACCCTCATGCATGACCCCGTCGAACGCCATGGCCACGAGCGCCTTTTCGCCTACCGCACGCCCGTCTCGCTGTGGAATAAGCTGTTCGGGCGAGCGGCCCGCCCACCAACCTGAAACCAGACCTTGCCAACGCCTCCCACCACCTCTCCCAACCCCGGCGTCGAAGCCCGCTTCTCGCCGCCCGCCGCCCGTAGCTGACGATCCCTGGTGCTCCTGGCTTTCTTCCTCGCGTTCTGGCTGGGCGTGGGAGGAGCGGGGGCATGGATTGTCGTTCAGGGCGTGGTCAATGTTGCGCGCGGACAGCTCGTTTCTCGTGCTCGCCGGTCGAGCTCGGCCCGGCGCTTTTTGCCGGGCTGATTTGCATCGCTCTGGGCTGCGCGTGGGTGCCGGGCATCGTCGGGGCCTTGGCGGCTGCGGCTGAGTCGATCTCATCCGCGCAATTCGTGCGCATCCGAACCGACGGCCTCCGGGTAAGCCGGCGCTTGCTGGGGTTTCGCACCGGCAAGATCATTCGGGTGAACACGATCGTTTCCACCCGGTTGCGGGAACACGACGGGGTTCTCCTGCTGGAGCCGCAAACCGGATTTTTGGAACTCACCGCCCATGCCGAGACAGAGGAAAGAACCCCCCTCGTCGAGACCATGCACGCCCTCTGGCATTTGCCGCCCCCGGACAAAATTCCCCCCGGCGCCAAGCTGCCGGGGCGACGTGAAACGTTGACCGCTCCCGATGGTTCCCGGGACTCGAGACAGGGCGGCGTGAAAGAGCGCCGTGAGGCCCGCGTGACCTGGGCCATCCCCGCCGGCCTGTCCTTCCTCGCGTCCGGTGTGTTGCTCCCTCGATATGCGACCGAGGTTTCCGCTCTGCCCGTGGGGACCCTCGCTCTGATCATGGCGGCGGTCGTGTGGAGCGTCCTGTCCAGCATCCGCAAAGCGCCCGAACAGGGAGAAGGGCTCCGTGAACGGAGTGAGCGAGCAGACCGGCGCGCGTGGCGCGCTACACGGCGCAGCGGCGTGAATTCCAGGAGGCGAGCAGCAAGGGCTACGAGGCGCTCAAGCCGGATATGGAGGCGGCGGCGAGGCGTTGGCAGGTTGCCGCGACGTGATCACGTGACGTCGTCCGCGACGTGCCATGTCGTGATTTCCTCGAGCGGCTTTCGCGTGAAGTCCGGGACAGTCGCCTCGGCGTGCGGGAACCCCACCGGAAGGACCAGCACGGCCGTCTCGTTCTTGCCGCGATTGAGCAACTCCCGCAGGAATCCCGTGGGGGTCGGTGTGTGCGTGAGCGTCACGAGCCCCATGTGATGGAGCGCCGTGATGAACATCCCGGCCGCGATCCCCACTGATTCGTCGACGTAGTAGTTCTTGCGCTTGGTGCCATCGGGAAGGATGCCGTAACTCTGCTTGAAGAGCACGACGATCCACGGCGCGTCCGTCAGGTGCTCCTTGACCCAGTGCGTCCCGATCGGCGCGAGCGCCGTCCGCCACTCCTCACTCATTCGGCGCTGGTACGTTTCGAACTCCTCGCGTTCGGCCGCCTCGCGAATGCGCGCCTTGAGCGCGGGGTCGCCGATGACCACGAAGTGCCATGGCTGGTGATGCGCGCCCGACGGCGCCGTTCCCGCCGTCCGGATGGCCAGTTCAACCAGCTCGCGAGGGACCGGGTCCGTGCTGAAGTGGCGAACCGTGCGGCGCCGATTCATCTCGGCGTAGAATCCCGTGGCCAGCGATCGCATCTCCGATACCGGACGACGCGCGTATGCGGCCAGCGGGACGAGGCGGGCCTCCTCGCGCCCGGGATACACCATGTCGTGGCTCGGCGTCGGCCGACGCTCGCTCGGGTCAGTCATCGGTGGCGGGATGGTGAGGCGGGGCCTGAGGCAGGCGACGAAGCCTCGCGTCGCGCCTTTACTACGAGTCTCAATACATGAGATGTGATCTCGTAGATTGATACCTTACGTTACCCGCACCGCAGACGGGTTGCAAGAGCCGTTCCGGATCGCGTCGCCACCGTGGGTGGCCGGCGCGTGGCGCGAGTTGGTTGCAGTCGGCGGCGATCGTGCGCGCCGTCCCGCATGTCGTCATGGTGTCGCGCCGTCCGATTGCTCGCGTTACGTTTGCGCGCGCCGCCTGTTCCAGCGCCATCGACTCGCTCCCCGGAGATCGTGCCCACTCCGCCCCACGCACCCCCGTCCCCACGCCGCGTCGTCTGGCTGCTCGCCACGGTGAGCCTCGTGAGCTACGCTCTGCGCTCCAACATCGCCATAGCGCAGGAATACATGGCCCCCGAGCTCGGGCTCTCCATGGCTCAGATGGGGATCATCTCAGCGTGGGGATTCCAGCTCACGTATGCGCTCTTCCAGGTTCCCAGCGGCTTCTTCGGTGACCGCTATGGGGCGCGTCTCGTCATGTGGCTCGCCGTGATGGGGTGGAGCGTCGCGTCGCTCGCGTCGGGGGCGGTGATGGGGAGCGGGGGGGTAGCCTTTGCGGCGCTCTTCGGTGCGCGGGTCCTGCTCGGCTTCTCGCAGGCGGCCACTTATCCCGTGTCGGCGATGGCGGCGGCGCAATTCGTCCCCGAGTCGCAACGCACCGGGGCGAGCGCCATCTACTTGGCCGCCGGCTCGTTAGGGGCGGCGCTCTCGCCGCTCCTCCTGGCGCCGTTGATGGTGCGCGCCGGGTGGCGCGCCGTCTTCGTGGCCAGCGCCGTGGTCAGTCTGGCGACGGCGATGCTCTGGCGCTTCCTCGCCCCGCAGCGCGCCGAGCGCGCCGGAACGCACCGCGACGTGCCCATGAGGGAGCAGGTCCGCGATGCCGCGCGCATCCTGCGCAATCGCGCGCTCGTGGTGCTCTCGCTGTCGTACCTCCTCCACTCGGCAGTCTTCTTCGTCTTCGTCTTCTGGTTCTTCAATTACCTCACCGAGGCGCGCGGCTTCTCGGTGCTGGCGAGCGGGGTGTGGGCGAGCATCCCGCACTTCATGTCGTTCGCCATCGCCCCGTTGGTCGGCGTCGGCGCCGACCGGCTGGCACGCCGACGCCCGCCGATGGTGGTGTGGCG
>VYKS01000244.1_pt1 | contig 40808 bp, 47 predicted proteins | sample 5114511 | NCBI WGS metagenome assembly VYKS01 (sample SAMN12291795, study PRJNA351875) | freshwater metagenome | isolation source: freshwater lake | place: USA: Michigan, Gull Lake | collected 2011-07-05 | reverse complement strand
AAAAAACTAGAAACAGGTCAAACTTTCTGATATACCCAATTCAAACCTTCCAATATGCACAATACTGCCTATATATTTGTATTCCGTGTTACCGTTTGAATTTGGAACTGCTGATGCTCTGCTGCTTAATCGTAAAATAAACTAGCTGCGATCCAACCAAAATAAAAATGGGGATCAATGCCCAATGACTTAAAGCAAATAGTCCTAATCCACTGAGAAAGGTGAGTATGGAGCCAATAAAGAGAAAACGGTTAATTAACCTATCTTCTTTTTCTTGAGTTAAGGCTTCAAGGGCGTTATCATTTAAATCTGCCATTTGGGTTTGGCGAAAGGTAAATACCCCACCCACCATCCAGAATAATCCAAATAGCTGCAAGGTTAACTCTAAAGGGTTTACTTTCATAATCTAATTAGCTTTATCAAGCTAGATCTTAGGTCTAAGTTAAAACTTTTTGCCATCTGTGTAGGTTTTATTGATTTGATTATCATGGGGTTAGTACCAATTTAAAAAATTTATGAGATGAGTGATGCTATTTTGCTGTTCGATCGCAGTGCCATATTATCTAGTGATTCCCACTTTTGGCGAGGAGCGACAGGGATTGGGGATTGTATTATTCCCCAAGTAGCTGTGGAGGAAATTAATTCTGTGGTTTCTGGATTTGGGAGTAATAAAGGGCAAGAAGTAATCGCCTCTGAGTTTTTAAAATTTTTACCTCTTAATAACTGGCAAATTAGCGATGTATCTGGGCCAGATCCGACATTAAGTCAGAGGTTGGGTAGCTCTACTAGCCGTAATTCCAGATTGGATTTAGCGATCGCTGAATGTGCCTACGGACTGGCTTTACAGTCTGCAACTTCAGTTATTCTAGTGACGAATACTACGGCTCTACTCCAAGCTGTTAATGCCTTGAATCAGCAAAATCTTACGGCTGTAACTTTACCTACAGTTCGACAATGGGTGCAAAATCGGCAGATCCCTTCCCAAAAATCATCAATCTTTCAAACCACATCCAGAGCAGTGACCGTCCGTAAAGCTAACTATGCCCGACTCAATAAATTTGTTGCTGCCTTAATTGGTTGGGTCGTTATCGCTGGAATTAGTTTAGTAGCATGGCGATCGCTCCAGCCCAAAGAGTTTAAGCAATTTTGGCAAAAAACACGACTTCCCATCTCAACTTTAATTTTAAAGATATTCTAATGTTCAAAACTTTATAGCAGACTAAAAAACTCTTGTTCGATTTCATAGCCTAAAACCTGAGTCATTTGCTGGAGTTTATCGGTACTATCTATGCCCTGAGACTTCAGCCAATTAGCGATCGCAAATATCTTATGCATAACAAAAATTTGCATCGCTTCAAAGTTAAACTCAATACCAGTAGTTTGGTGAAATTCATGGGGAACTAGCATCGCTGCATACCTACCTAGTTCTCCTTCTCGCCAGTCTAAAATATATGGTAGCCAAGGATAAGCTGCATCTAAACGAATAAACCATAGCCGCACTTCAGGAATTTCAGATAATTCCCTAGGATCGCTGGGATCGCGGTCATAAAATATTTTGAAGTGAATTGGTTCATCAGGCATTTTATCTATGATTAACCGAGCAGAAGTAATATCTAGATTGATAATGGCGGTGTGATTAATATTAATCGTTGGCATAAATTATTTTTTTGGAAATTTATATTTATCCTAATGGATTGGATGATTAAATAAAAAATGACCGATCGCTACTTACTATTCCATAAACCCTACGGCGTTTTAACCCAATTTACAGATGGGGATGGAAATCGCCCTACCCTTAAAGATTATATAAACGTACCATCGGTCTATGCAGTGGGCAGACTGGATCAAGATAGTGAAGGGTTACTATTGTTAACTAATAATGGGCTTGTGCAGCACAAACTTAGCGATCCCAAGTTTCACCATCCTAAAACCTATTGGGTTCAAATTGAAGGGCTTCCTACTAATGAAGCGATCGCTCAACTAGAAAAAGGCGTAATTATTCAAGACTATAAAACTCGCCCTGCCAAGGTTAAATTATTACCTGATAATATTGATATTTCTCCTCGCCATCCTCCCATCCGTTTCCGAGCCAGTATTCCTACGACTTGGATAGAAATTACCTTAACCGAGGGCAAAAATCGGCAAGTACGACGCATGACTGCGGCTGTGGGTTTTCCGACTTTGAGATTAATTCGAGTGGCGATCGCTAATCTCTCTATTAATGGATTAGAACTTGGACAATGGCGAGATTTAACAGCTAAGGAAATAGCAATTTGTGTCAACATATAGGTAATAAGTAAATAAATCAGTAAAAAATATGGCATTAGACTTAACCACCGAGAATGTAGAAAACGTCCTAGATGAGCTACGCCCCTATCTGATGTCCGATGGTGGCAATGTGGAACTTGTGGAAATTGAAGGCCCAGTGGTCAAACTTCGTCTGCAAGGAGCCTGTGGCTCATGTCCTAGTTCGGCTATGACTTTGAGAATGGGAATTGAGCGCAAACTCAGAGAATCTATTCCTGATATTGGTGAAATAGAACAGGTTTATTAATTAACTTAATTTCGATTTAAGCTAAGTTCCAAATTAGTTTGAGCGTTTGCCAGTGATTCGGCAGGCGTATTTTTTTGCAATAATGTGGACTCGATCGCTCTGCCTAAGCTTTCGGAAATGCGGGGATATTCAGCTAATAAAGGACGGGTTCTTCCTGCCGACATTTGGCGAATAAAAATATCAATTTCTGGTTGTTTCTCTACATATTGGGCATAGACATCACTTTTTTGGGATTTAAGATTAGTTGGTAAATATCCTGTTTCGGTAGCAAAGGTAGTTTGAAATTCTTCACTAGCCACATATTCCGCAAATTTCCAAGCAGCTAGTTCTCGTTGGGGATCGGTCTTAAATAAAAATAGATTTTCACCCCCAATTGCGGTGGCTGTAGTGCGATCGCGGGGAATCGGCATCACGCCAAAATCGATATCTTTTTGACTCATATAACGCAAAGCCCAAGAACCACTAATTTGCATGGCAACTTTACCAGAAACAAAATTATCTTCTTCATAACCCCGTTCAGGCTGAGAAAGTATCGCCGCATCAGATTTAACTAAGTCTAGCCAGAGTTGCAAAGCAGCTTCAGCTTGGGGAGTATTGAGATTTGGTGACTGATCTGGTGTCAGAATATCCCCTCCCGCACTCCATAAAAATGGCAACCAGATAAATACGGTAAACTCACCCTTCCCCAGAGGTAAAAAAATGCCATGGCGATCGCTGATTCCATCACCATTGGTATCTTTGGTTAATTGTTTGGCAACTTGTTTTAATTCCTCCCATGTTTGGGGTAGGTTTTTAATCCCTGCGGCTTCAAATAAACTGGGACGATAGAAAATCCCCACATTATTAGCACTAAAAGGCATTGACCAAATATGTCCATTCAATTGCATGGTTGACAGCAAGGCGGGGTCGAGTTCATCTTTGATGGGAGAGCGATCGAATAAATCATCTAAGCTGCGAATGGCATCAAGTTCTACTAATCTCCCTGTCAATGTAGAGTTGTACCAAAGTAAATCGGGAACAGCATTGCCAACAACTGCCGCTAAAATTTTGGGAATTTGTTGATCAGGCTGTCCTACATATAAAGACTCCACAAAAATCTCATTTTGGCTCTGATTAAACCTATCAACTAATTTTTGTAATACTTGGCGATTCGTAGGCGGATTTACCCCTTGCCACAGGGTAATTTGAATTTTGTCATTATTATTATCTGCTCCACATCCTCCCAGCAACAGGCTCAAACTCAGAAAAAGAGCAATTAATAGTTTCATAACTCTTTAATAGGTTTAGTTAGATATCATTCCTTTAGAATAAAACTCCATTCATGGCGATCGCCCTGCCAAACCACATCAGCAGAGTCACCGACAATATTTGGGCCCCAATACATCCGAGAGCCATCAGTAGCAAAGGCAAAAATAATATCTCCTTTATTAACCTTGACCCGATCTTGAGGCAAGGATAATTGCAAGCCTTGAGTTCCACCTTCCCCAGGCACAAAGTCCCAATTCAGGGGTTCAGATATTTTCGGATCGGAATTTCCCCTTGACTGCACTACTAACCTGATGGGATGTTCAGTTAGATTACCTACGCGTAAGCTTCCCTGTCCTGCGATCGCTGGTTTATCCTCCTTAGTTAGATTCGGACTTGGAGTGGGTTGAGTAATTACAACGGGCGTAGGTAGGTACCGTTCAGTTTGAGAACTAAATTTTTGCCATACTCCGATTGCCAATACAGACAAAGCTATTCCCAACACAATGGGGTAAGCTTGCTTGGAGTTAATGAATTGCATTTTGGGATCTAATGGGGAATCTAGATATATTCTATGGGGGGATTTTAGCAAATGGTTTAACAATTCGCTGAACTATTTTTGCGCTGGTTTTTCTTTCTTTTTACCTTGCGAGTCATAATAGTCTGACTTAACCACTTGAGGGCTACGGGCAATTACTAAGGAATTAGATTCCACATCTTTAGTTACAACTGAACCTGCTCCGACATTGACATTTTCGCCAATCTTAATGGGTGCAACTAAAACCGAATTTGAGCCAATTTTGGTGCGATCGCCCACAATAGTTTGATGTTTTGCAAAGCCGTCATAATTTGCTGTAATTGTTCCCGCCCCCACATTAACTTGATTGCCCAAAGTGACATCGCCCAAGTAGCTCAGGTGAGCCGCATTTGTTTTTTCCCCAACATTCGCTTTTTTCAGTTCCACAAAGTTACCAATCCGACAGCGATCGCCCACCACCGAAGCCCCCCGAATCCTAGCAAAAGGCCCAATCTTACAATCTGCGCCAATTTCACTATCTTCGATTACGGAATAAGTAACTTGGCAATTGATCCCCACAGTACTATCAGTAATAAAGCTATTAGGGCCAATGGTTGATCCTGACTGCACTTTAGTTTTTCCACGGAGATGGGTTTGGGGTTCAATCACTACATCAGCAGCTAGTTCTACGGTGTCATCAATGGTAATAGTTTCGGGCAAAATCATGGTTACTCCCGATCTCATCCATTTTTCCCTAGTCCGAGTTTGAATAACTTGGTGAGCGTGAGCTAATTGCAGGCGATCGTTAATACCAAAACTTTCTTCATAGTCAACCGCATCCAAGGCAATTACCGTTTCTAGATAATCAAATACTTCGGTTAAGTAAAATTCCTTTTGGGCATTGTTATTTGTGAGTTTAGGCAAGGCGATCGCTAGTTCTTGCCAATTAAAACAATATACCCCTGAGCTTACCCGTTGATTCAGCCGTTGGGTTTCGGTGCAGTCTTTATGTTCGATTATGCGCTCAATCACCAAGTCTTGATTACAAAACACCCGTCCATAGCCCGTGGGATCGGGTAACTGGGCAGTTAAAACCGTAGCACTAGCGTTTCGTTGTTGGTGCACAGACACCAGATTTTGAATAGTTTCAGCCCGTAATAAAGGCGTGTCACCAGTTAAAACTACCAGATTGCCTACAAATCCTTGGAGGGGAGCTAATAATTGCTGAATCGCATGACCAGTACCAAGTTGGGGGATTTGGGGGATAAATTCTAAGTTAGGGATTTGGGCTAGTGCCAATTCTACGGTTTCTTTTTTATGTCCAACTATAATTAATTCCCGATCGGGTGATACGGATTTTGCAACTTCTATAACCCTCTCCACTAGCGATCGCCCACATAACTGCTGTAATACCTTAGGCAGATCGGTTTTCATCCTTGTCCCTTTACCTGCTGCCAAAATTGCCACTGCTAACATTCCAGATCTCCCATTTTTCAATATCCTCTCAGAAATTCGCCTAAAATCACTTAATATTTTTGATTATCTGGATTCTGGCGATCGCATTGTAGAGGTGATTACGTTATTCTATTTTTAGATTCAGTACCAGTCATAGAGGACAAAACAATGATAATGATTGATGTGGACTCCAGTATGTTGATGTCAGTTGGCTATGACTCGACCACCAAAACTCTTCGCAGTATCTTTAGTAGCGGTAAAGTATATGACTATTTCGAGGTTCCGCAAGAAGTTTATGATCAATTGATCTCAAGTGAATCTAAGGGACGCTATATGAGTGATGCGATCATTGATATGTATTCTTATCAGCAAGTAAAAGCAAAACGCAAATATTAATTTTCCATATCATATATATGATGAATTACCCTAAATTGATTATTGGTAAACTTTGAGCGACCGCAAAAGATCTAAATTACCAGCTTAGTCTCCTCCTAAAAAGCTAATGGTCAATAATTATGCTAGGATTCTTGGAGATTAAAGCATGTGCGAGGAATATGAATCCCTACCATAGTCAGCAGCACCCCATTCGCGTCGGTGTCATTGGAGTTGGCAACATGGGGCAACATCACGCCCGTGTTCTCAGCCTCTTAAAAGATGTCGAACTGGTCGGAGTTTCTGATGTAAATGTTGACCGAGGACAAGACACGGCTAGCAAGCATCGAGTCAAATTTTTTGGTGACTACCGGGAAATGCTCACCCATGTAGAAGCCGTATGCATAGCTGTCCCAACTAGATTGCATTATGAAGTTGGTATGGCCTGCCTTAAAGCTGGAGTTAATGTCCTAATTGAAAAGCCCATTGCGGCAACGATCGCTGAAGCCGAATCCCTAGTCTCCACGGCTACTGAATGTAATCGGATTTTGCAAGTTGGTCACATTGAAAGATTTAATCCCGCCTTCCAAGAGCTTAGTAAAGTTCTAAAGCATGAAACCCTACTAGCGATCGAAGCCCACCGCATGAGTCCCTATTCCCATCGAGCAAATGATGTCTCTGTGGTTTTTGATTTAATGATTCATGACATAGATTTACTCCTAGAACTAGTTTCCAGTCAAATCATCCGTGTTAATGCCAACGGCAACCAAGTTTCAGAATCTGGATTTCTTGACTATGTGACTTCGACCATAGAGTTTGAAAATGGCGTAATTGCTACCCTCACCGCCAGTAAAGTCACTCACCGTAAACAAAGGCGCATAGTCGCCCATTGTAAGAATTCCCTCACAGAATCTGATTTTTTGAATAATGAAATTTTGATCCATCGCCAAACCACAGCCAACTACATGACCGAGTATGGTCAGGTTCTGTATCGCCAAGATGGACTAATTGAGAAAGTTTATACTAGTAATATTGAGCCATTAAATGCCGAACTAGAGCATTTTGTTGCCTGTGTGCGTGGTGGACAGCAACCCTCAGTGGGCGGAGAACAAGCCCTAAAGACCCTCAAACTTGCCAGCTTAATCGAGCAAACCGCCCTAGATGATCGGATTTGGCAAAGCTGCGATCTCAATTTAAAAGAAGTCGTCTCAAGTGGTCTTTCAGCTAAAAGCTGGCAAAACTAATAGGATTTAGGTAATCTCTTTGGGCTGATAAAAATTCTCAGAATTATAGGTAGTAGGAAAGATATCTCGGTTACAGATAATATTATTTTGTATGGGATTATGCTGGGCTTTAAGCGATCGCAAATGAAGGCAAAAATATCGTAAATTTAAGAATTTTCGGAACTCTAAGACTCCCCCTTAGCACCCGTTAAATCTTTGTCCTCAGGGATGGTAGCTAGGTTGGGATTTGCGATCGCCACCGATGGGCAACCAGAAATTTTAATCTTAGATGAAGTCTTATCGGTTGGGGATGAGAGCTTTAAGCAAAAATGTAAACGCCGCATGGAGACAGTTTGGGACGATCAAGCCACGGTGCTAGTGGTATCCCATGACTTAGAGTTTATTACCTCAAAACAGTTAACGCCACTCACTGGGACAATCAACGGGAGTCCGTTGCTAATGCCTGAGTAAAAGACTGGGAAAAAGCCAAAGAGATTGTGTATCGGTGGTGGGTTATTATGCAAGTTACGTAAAAGTTAGTATATCTATAAGGGCATTCTATGAAACCTATTACCCTCCTCGGTTCTACTGGCTCCATTGGCACTCAAACCCTAGATATTGTGAACCAGTATCCTGAGCAATTTCGGGTTGTGGGGATGACCGCAGGGGGAAATGTTGAGCTTTTTGCCCAGCAAATTATGCAGTTTAAGCCTGAGATTGTGGCGATCGCCAATCAAGATAAATACTTAGACTTAAAATCCGCCATTAGCAGCTTAGATCCTCAGCCCATTATCCTCTCAGGCGCCGAGGGTGTGGAAAAAGTTGCAGCCTATGGCGATGCCGAAACCGTGGTTACGGGTATTGTCGGATGTGCAGGTTTGTTACCTACGATCGCCGCCATTAAAGCTAAAAAAGATATTGCCCTTGCCAATAAAGAAACTCTAATTGCCGCAGGCTGTGTGGTTATGCCACTAGTTGAAGAGTTTGGCGTAAAGATCCTACCCGCAGATTCTGAACATTCCGCAATTTTTCAATGTTTACAAGGTGTGCCAAAAGGAGGATTACGAAGAGTGATCTTGACCGCCTCAGGTGGAGCATTTCGAGATTTACCTACGGAAAAATTAGCAACGGTAACGATCGCCGATGCCCTCAAACATCCCAACTGGTCGATGGGTAAGAAAATCACAATTGATTCTGCTACCCTCATGAATAAAGGCTTAGAAGTAATTGAAGCCCATTATCTATTTGGGGTAGATTATGACCATATTGAAATTGTGATTCATCCCCAAAGTATTATCCACTCCTTGATTGAACTTGAAGATACTTCCGTACTAGCCCAACTGGGACTGCCAGATATGCGGTTGCCTTTACTCTATGCCATGTCTTATCCCGATCGCCTGCCTACAGATTGGACAAGACTCGATTTAGTTAAGTCGGGAGATCTAACTTTCCGATCGCCAGATCATCTTAAATATCCTTGTATGCAGCTTGCATATTCAGCAGGACGGGCAGGTGGATCTATGCCTGCGGTCTTAAATGCTGCGAATGAACAGGCGGTGGATTTATTTCTTAATGAGAAGATTTCATTTCTGCAAATTCCCAAGTTAATTGAAAAAACCTGCGATCGCCACGACCATATAACTAATCCCAACCTCGAAGATATTATTGCCGTTGATACTTGGGCAAGACAAACTGTTTTAGAGTTAGTATCAGCTTTTTAAGGAAAAATAATCATGATGCCAATGCTTTGACGTTTTTTTGTAGCCAGTTGGTAAAAGTTTCACGTTTTAATTCACCAGAATTTGACCATGTAAATTGAGGATTTCTACTAAGGTGAGATAATGAGTTATGCCAGATACAGTCTAGATTTTGACTTGACAAACTAGATTTCCAGATTGCGATCGCAAATCAAATTTCTAAACAGCCTCACTACAGCCCGTTGCCCTAATACATTACTCTGAGCGATCAAATCCGAGATTTCAGAAATAGGAAAGTTAGCTAGGACTATACTATCTAGCGATCGCTCATATTTTCCATCTTTTAAACAATAGACCGTCAGACTATTTTGCTGATATCGCCACAACTCAGGTACACCAAGCATGGCATAAATGGAAAGTTTATCAATTGATGAATTTGTATAGTCAGACTCAATCGCTAAATCAGGAGGTGGATCTTGGGATAAATTAATACTTCTTCCCCTCACATTTAATTCGTTCTGAATATAAAAACAAGTATCTGGCTCCACCGCTCGATTTAGATCTTCTCGTTCTAAGGTAAGTGCGCCAAGTTCTCTAATTTCTATATTTAAAGCATCAGCAAAAGCCGTGATAAAGTTCGCAATCAAAACTTTAGGCTCCTCATGTTCGGTTGATGGCATCCTGATTTCTAGAACTCCGCGATCGTATGCTATGCGCCATAATCGATTACAAGCAACCTCAGACATTAGGGCTTTGTAGGTCTTCCATGTTAGCCCATTCAAGGTTATTTTTTGGTTAGCTTTACTTTCAGTTTTATTAGCGGCAGCACTCATCTCGAAGGGAATCGCTAACATAATATTTGTAGGATGTTTAACTTTATCTATATTTTAATTTGAGAAACCAGATTTTTAGTCCTTTCTTTATCTTACTTCCGATATAAAAAACAACCCTACCTTCTAGAAATTTGGGGTGGGTTAAAAATGATGATTTCAGTGGATTAATCAGTTTGACTAACGGATGTATTCCTTCAAAACACTATTACGATTGGGATGGCGGAGTTTGCGGAGGGCTTTGGCTTCAATTTGGCGGATGCGTTCACGAGTGACGTTGAAGATTTGACCAATTTCTTCGAGGGTTTTCATGCGTCCATCATCCAAGCCGTAACGCAATCTTAAAACATCTCTTTCTCTGGGACTTAGAGTTCCGAGTACACTTTCTAGATCTTCACGTAATAAATTCTTAGCAACTTGATCGTCAGGGGTTTCACCGTCAGATTCAATAAAATCTCCAAGGCGAGAGTCTTCTTCTTTCCCAATTGGGGTTTCGAGGGAGATAGGTAACTGGGCAGATTTAGCGATAAATCTTAACTTCTCAATCGTCATTTCCATGCGAGTGGCAATTTCTTCTTCGCTGGGTTTGCGTCCCATTTCTTGGGAAAGAAGTTTGGTGGTTTTTTTGATCCGAGAGATGGTTTCATAAAGGTGGACAGGCAGTCGGATCGTGCGAGATTGATCGGCGATCGCCCTCGTAATTGCTTGACGAATCCACCATGTAGCGTAGGTAGAGAACTTATAGCCCTTTTCATGATCGAACTTCTCGGCGGCTCGAATTAATCCTAAGCTTCCTTCTTGAATTAAATCTTGGAAAGATAAGCCCCGATTCATATATTTTTTAGCGATCGAAACCACCAGACGGAGGTTAGACTGCACCATCTTATCTTTGGCACGGCGACCAGAATGCAAGCGAATCTTAAACTTATCGAGGGGCATTTCCATCTCGACTGCCCAATCTTCAAGCTTTACATCTTCCAAATCGCATTCATGTAGTTCTGCTAGTTCGCGCTGTTTATCTTCTAGTTGCAAGAGATCAGCAATTTTCCGTGCTAGCTCAATTTCTTCGTCAGCTCTTAGCAGCCGAATGCGTCCAATTTCTTGCAGATACAAGCGAATTGAGTCCTCTGTGTAGTGCTTTTTTTTGGTTTGGGCAGTGCTTTTGCGTCCTCGACGAGCCTTGGTGACCTTTCCACCTTCTACTGCTCCTGTGGGATCTGGAACCTCATCATCATCTAGGTCATCATCATCCTTATCTAGAGCCGCCAAGTCTTTGATACTTGGTTCTTCTATTTGTCTGATTTTGCTGGATGTTTTAGTGGGCACCAGAATCTCCGCGAGTAGGTCAGTGGCTGTGGTCATGCCGAACTCCTGTATTGATTGCTTAGTAAATTGAAAAAAGTTGAGGATTTAGTATCGTTAGTTCAGTTAGGCAAAGTTCAAGATACTAAAATCTGTAATACTGCTAAACTGCTTAGACGCTCGAGTTATCATCATACATCTTTGTTTTTGAGATTGGTGACTTGCCAATTAATTTGAGAGCCAGAACCTATATCTGCCTACAATTGTAATGATTTAACAGTTAAATTTTAAGCCTTAACCCCTTGTGATTGGGTTGGTTTTTAAACAAATTTTTACAATATCCTTTATCCTTGTTTTTACCAATTGAGATTTAGAGGATGAGATCTCCAAAGTGGTGGATTTTTAAGTAAGAAATCAGATAGATTGGGTTAATACTTAATCATTTGTTATGTTTAAAAAAATTTCTTTGGGAAGCATTGGCTTGGCGATCGGTGGAGTTATGGCTGTAGTTGGGATGATTGCTTATACCACAGGTAATTCAACGCTAAGTTTGGCGGGGCTATTTTATGGAGTGCCAATTCTGTTAGGTGGGGCAGCGTTAAAGTCATCGGAGGTAAAACCTGTACCTATTCTTAAGGAGAACTCAGAGGCAATCTTAAAATTACGCAAAGATCAAGAGACTTCTACTCAAAAAAAGTTGCGTGAAGATGTAAGCCGATACCGCTATGGGATTGAAGCTCATTTGGATGAGGTCTTGGAGAAACTGGGTATGAGTCCGACCGATGAAGAGCGTCCAGTTTTAAGTGGATTATATGAAGAGATGGATAAGCATGGAGCCTATCGTCTGGTTCTCAGATTTGATTCACCCCTAATTCCCTTTGAGATTTGGGAACAGAAGCAGGATAAACTAACAAGATTTTTTGGACCAGGGATTGTTGCTGAGGTTGACCAATTAGAAAATAAAGCGATCGCCCTGAAATTAACTACAGTTACTGATACTGAGGTTGAAGCTTCTTAAAAATCTTGATAATTTAGTTTTAGATCCCAGAAAGCGATCGCCGCTAGTGCCATTAATAAAACTTGAGTCTTACCTTCTGTTGATGTAAAACTTGAGCGTACATTTTTTCTAATTGGGTGATATTTGCATTCAAATTATATTGCTCTAAAACTCGCTGACGAGCCTTTCTGCCTAAGATATCAATCATTTCAGGATGGAGGGCAAACAATGGTAAAAGCGTACAAAGTTGAGTGATTACTTTTCTGGGATCAAGCACAATACCTGCGCCATTAGCTAGTACCTCGCCATCTGCCCCCACATCTGTAGCTAGACAAGCCACCCCGCAGGACATGGCTTCTAGCAGTGAAAGCGATAGCCCTTCAACTAATGAAGGCAAAATAAATACATCGGTTCCCCTTAAAATTTCGATCCGTCTCTGCTCATCCGCAATAAAACCCATCCAGATAATGCCTTCTTCGGAGCCATAGCTGGATCTCAGGGCTGTTCCATTGGGGCCATCCCCCACGATCGCTAATTTACAATTACTAGGCATTTTGAGTTTGCGCCAAGCACTTAATAAAGACTCCACATTTTTTTCGGCAGCTAGTCGTCCTTGGTAAACATATAGTCTTTCCGCTTTGAGTTCTTGTTTGATCGTGGAATATCCAGGGGAGAATTTTTCTGGATCGACTCCATTGGGAATGACAGCAATACGTTTTTCGGGTACGCCTAATTTATACAAAAGCGATCGCTGAATTTGAGAAAAGACTATGACCTGATTATATTCGGCTAAAGCTGGGGCATAGATCTGGTAAGTGAGCTGCTGGGTACTGGAGGTGATATTACGTTTTTTGATATCAAAGGGGGGATGAAAGGTAGCGACAAGGGGCAAATTTAGATCGGCACAAATTTCGGGAAGGAGAAAATCTAGGGGAGAAAGAGCTAAGGAGGCATGAACCAAATCGGGCTTAAGATTCCGTAAAGATTCAACTAAAACCTTACTACTACGGGGAGATGGCAGGGTATAAATTGTGGACTTATAGAGAAATGGTAAAGATACCTCTTGACTATTATGGTTATTGTAAGAGCTATTGTTATTGTGAAAATCTTGGGAATAGCCGCTAACTTCAGATTCGTCGGTAAAGTGCAGAAAATCAATACTATGTCCACGATCTAAAAGAGCATTAGTAATTTCACGACAATAGGTGACATTCCCACAGAAAGGGCTTTTTTTCCCTAGCCAAGCTATACGCATTAATTAATTAAGCCTACTTTAAATATTTACTAAGTTCATTAGCCATTAAAGAATATATCAGCTAAGAGCCACCATAAATAAATGGATGGGTAAAGGCTAAAATATAAAATATTAATTAAATATTAGGCAATCTGGGCTTTGGCTATGCTTGAAGCATTAGAGGAATATTTAGATCACATTGACTATGGTGTATTTGTAATAGCAGTATCCCCGCAATTACACTTCGGCTCGGTCAACTCCACTTGTTTGCGGATATTAAATTGCGATCGCTCCATAACTGGATTGCAACCTACAGAAGTATTACCCATAGAATCAGCCAAAAGATTAGTAAGTCACTGCGATCGGGCGATCGCTACTCAGCAGAAAATCGAATATGAAGAAATTTTAAGTTTTCCTAAACATCTTCCTATAAATAGTGTGGCGATCGCCATTCATTTATCGCCAATTATCAAGTATGCAGATACTCAGAGTGAGCAATCTGTAGGCATAGTTAAAGAAATTATTGGCACAGTTCACTATCTCAGCCATAAAAGGTTGGCCCAATTAAATCGAGATATGTTTTCCTGCTTGGTAAGCGAGGAAATAAGTGGAGAAGCGGATGCGGTGATTGTTGTGGATCGCGAAGGCATAGTCCGATTTGTGAATCGAGCCGCCGAGGTTCTATTTAATCGAGAGGCAAAGGAGCTAGAGGGAGAATTATTTGGGTTGCCAATTGTCACAGGTGAACGAACTGAAGTTGATATTTTACGACGAGATGGGCAGTTTACCCCTGCGGAAATGCGAGTTTCTGAAACCAAGGGTGAAGATGAGATTATTTATATTGTGGCAAGCCTTAAGGATATTAGTGTCCGTAAATTGGCCGAGGCATCTTTGAGACTTCGCGATCGCGCCCTTGCGGCTAGTAGTAATGGCATTTTGATTGTGGATGCTAAACAGAGCGATAATCCGATTATTTATGTTAATCCTAGCTTTGAAAGAATTACTGGATATAAGACAGAGGAAGTAGTTGGTAAAAATTGTCGGATTTTGCAAGGTAGCGATCGCCACCAAGAAGGATTAATCACTATTCGAGCAGCCCTAATCAAAGGTCAACCCTGCTATACGGTTTTACGTAATTACCGTAAAGATGGAACTTTATTTTGGGTGGAGTTATGGATTTCCCCTGTCCATAATGAGTTAGGGGAAATAACAAATTACATTGGCATTCAAAATGATATTACCTCTAGGTTTTTAGGGGAACAAAAAAGACAGGAAAGCGAAGAGGTATTAAGAACTGTATTGACTGCCGTAAAGGAGGGCATTACCTTTAGCGATGAACAGGGGAAATTTATAATTTTTAATCAAGAGATGGAAAACCTCACAGGTTATTCAATCGCCGAGGCAAATGCTAGCCCCAGTTTTTTGAATCTGATTCATCCTGAAGATCGCGACCTTGCCGCTGCCCAAATCCAAAGCCTGAGACAATCCCATAAACCCGTAGAATCCGAAGTCAAAATTCAGACAAAGTTGGGAGCGATCAAGAATGTTTTAGTTTCTACGTCCGTGGTTTCCCATCAAGGCAAAGTCATGTACTTAAGTGCTTACCGAGATATTACCGAACGCAAACAGGCAGAGGAAAAACTGCGTCAGACTACTGAACGAGAACGATTAATTGAAGCGATCGCCCTCCGTATTAGAAAATCATTAGATTTAACTGAAATTCTCCAAAATACCGTAGATGAAGTCAGGGAATTTTTGCAAAGCGATCGGGTTTTGATCTATCAATTTGAAAATGAAGGAGTAGGTAGAATTGTAGTTGAGTCATTCCATAGTCAAGGCTTTAGCATCATGGGCAGTGAGATAAGTGATGATTGCTTTAGTGCAGACTACCTTTTAAATTATCCTCAGGGTAAAGTCTCAAAGATCGATGATATAGATAACCTAGGCTTGGATAACTGTCACGCTAAATTCTTAAAAAGATTTGGGGTAAAAGCCAATCTTGTTGTACCCATTACATACATAGATAGGGTTTGGGGATTATTAATTGCCCATCAATGTACTCGTATCAGAACATGGAAAGAAGATGAAATTACTTTACTTTGTGGTTTAGCTGAACAGGTGGCGATCGGCATTAGGCAAGCAGAGTTATTGCAAAGAGTGCGGACATTAAATAGCGATCTAGAAAGACAAGTTGAAGAACGTACCTCTAAATTGCGGCAAGCGTTAGTAAAAGAGAAGGAATTAGGGGAAATGAAGTCGAGGTTTGTCTCCATGGCATCCCATGAATTTCGTACACCTTTAGCAATTATTCAAGCCTCTAGCGATTTACTCAAACACTATGGTCACAGAATTAGTGCTCAAAAGCGCATAGATAAGCTTAATAAAATTCAACTAGAAGTTAGAAATATGACCGAATTATTAGAAGATGTTTTGACTATTGGCAAGATTGAACTGGGCAAACTCCACCTTAATCCTATCCTTCTAGATTTGGAGAAGTTCTGTCAAGAATCGATCGAAGAGTACAAGTCATCTATTAGTTCTGGGGATCAAATTCAATTCACAGCCCAAAATCGAGGAGGTGAAAAACCTCAAAATATTTTTGCCGATCCTAAATTGCTACGGCAGGTAATTATCAACCTTTTATCCAATAGTATTAAATACTCCAATACTAGTCCTAAACAAGTTGAGATGAAGTTGTTTTACGATCTCGACAGTTTTGATCTGGAATTCATCGATCACGGCATTGGCATTCCCTTAGAAGATCAGTCTAAGATTTTTGAGTCATTCTATCGAGCCCAAAATGTTGGCAATATTCCCGGTACTGGATTAGGATTAGCGATCGCCAAGGCTTCAGTGGAGCTACACAGGGGTAAGATTAAAGTAGCCAGCCAAGTGGATGTGGGGACAAGAATTACAATCACCATCCCCTATCAATAGTTTTTGGGCATGGCGAATACAAAAGCACTTCAGGCGTAAATGACTAAAATTTTAGTAATTGAAGATACAGAATCCCTGCTGGAAGAGATTATTGAAACTCTCAGTTTGGAGGGTTTTGAAGTTGTAGGGGCAAAAAATGGGGCGATCGGCGTTGAGCTTGCTAAACAATGTCTACCAGATTTAATTATTTGTGATGTGATGATGCCAGAGCTAGATGGCTACGAGACCTTAGAAGTTTTACAAAATTATCCCCCCACATCTACGATCCCGTTTATATTCCTCACTGCCAAATCCGATCGCACAGATATGCGTCACGGCATGGAACTTGGGGCTGATGATTATTTAACCAAACCCTTTACTACCAATGAATTATTAGGGGCGATCGCTGCCCAACTCAAAAAAGTTCAAATCTCAGAAACTCAGTCTGACCTTGCTATCCAAACAGCAATTAGTCAACATGAACTCATAATCCAAGACTTAAAAACTAGTAACGATCCGTTAACGAACTTACCTAATCGGATTTCATTTTATCAACATTTACAAGAAGCCATACTCTACGCCCAAGCCCAGCACAGCCATCTTGCCCTGATACTTATTGATATCGATAACTTTAATATAGTCAATAATTCCTTGGGACATAAAATTGGCGATATTTTGTTTAAAGCCATAGCCGAACGCCTCCGCAGATACGCTGCTCCCTGTGATCCCCTAGCTCGAATGCAGGGGGATCAGTTTGGTCTAATCCTTGTGGATCGAGTTGAACCAGAAAACCTCAAACATTCAGCCCAGAAGATTTTAGAAGTTATTTCTAGTCCCTACAGCATATTTGGGCATGAAATATTTATTACTGCCTGTTTGGGGATTACGATTTATCCACAGGATCATCTTGAAGCTGCTAATTTAATCGCTGATTTAATCAAGAATGCTGATATGGCTCTATATTCCGCCAAAGCTCAGGGCAGAAACAATTACAAATTTTATAGCTCCAACTTAAATACAAAGTTATCTGAACAAATGGCGATCGAAAATAGCCTGCGCCGGGCTTTAGATCGCAAAGAGTTTCGACTTTATTATCAGCCTGTAATCAATAGTTTAACGGGAGAAATTATTGGGGCAGAAGCTTTAATCCGATGGCAACATCCAGATTTAGGCATTGTTTTACCTGATAAATTTATTCCCCTCGCCGAAGCTACTGGAATCATTACGCCAATTACCGAATGGGTGATTGAGCAGGCTTGTAACCAGCTAAAAATTTGGCACTTATTACTAAGTCAACTACAAAATCAGCCAGCACCAAGCCAAGAACTATACATGGCGATTAATCTCTCGACCTATAGTTTCAAGCAAGATCACCTCCTAGAGATGATTACCAATAGGATCAAAGCCTCAGATATTCTCTACAGCCAAGTAGAACTAGAAATTACCGAAAGTACGGTTAGGCAAAATTGTAATAATACAACTTCAGCTCTATTAGGGCTAAGGAAACTGGGGATTAAAATTGCGATCGATGATTTTGGGGTCGGCTATCCTTCCTTGAGTTACCTCAAGCATTTTCCTGTGGACAAAATTAAAATTGATAAGTGCTTTGTCCAAGATATGTTGATCAATAAACATGACGCTGCGATTACTATGGCAATTATTGAACTTGCCCATAGCCTCAATTTAAGTATGGTGGCTGAAGGAGTAGAAACCCCTGAACAGCTTAAATTTCTCCAAGAAAACCAGTGTGACCTAATTCAAGGCTATCTATTTAGTCCACCTTTACCTGCGGAGCAGTTTACCCGGCTTTTAGTGGGCGGAAAAGTAGGAAACGGAAAAAGGTTTTGATCCCAATCACCTTGAGTTTGGAAGTATAATTATCACTGAATTCAAGTAGTTCAAGAGGCTTGTCCAGATGATTGAAATGAAGGTAGCAGGAATTGCTGTTGATGCTGTCAGTCATAATCCCATTGTCTTGCTTCGTGATGGCACCCAAAGTCGAGCATTACCAATTTGGATTGGCGAATCTGAGGCAAAAGCGATAGTCATGGCTCTCGATCCAAAATCGGCAATTCGTCCGATGACCCATGATTTGTTTATAAGTTTGTTTGGTGCGCTGGGTGTGCAGCTAGAGAGAGTAGTAATCCACTCCCTAAAAAATAGTACTTTCTATGCTGTTTTAACTGTTAAAATTGGCGAAACCAAAAAAGAAATTGATGCCCGCCCTAGTGATGCGATCGCCATTGCGCTCAGAGCAGGCTGTCCAATTTGGGTTATGGAAGAAGTAGTAGTAGAAGCATCTATACCTGTGGATCAAGCCGCAGATGAAGCTGATCGTCGAGCTTTTCGTGAGTTTTTAGAAGATATTGCCCCTGGGGATTTTGTGGAAAAATCTAGTGGCGGAAATCTTTAGAAAAATCTTGAAACTCACTATCAAGTAGCTATTAAAGGACTATTCAGGTACAACTTGGATTTTGACCGTGGCTGTAACTTCAGCATGAAGCTTAATATCAACGTCATAGGTACCAATTTGCTTGATGTCTGGGACGGTAATTTCACGGCGATCGACTTCTAAGGTGGATTTTGCCAAAATTAACTGAGCAACTTCACGATCTGTGACACTACCAAAAATGGAATTGTTTTCACCCACGGCTTTTTTGATAATTAAAGTACCGATCGCCCCAAGAGTAGCCTTTTGAGTCTCAGCCTCTTGACGAATCGCAATTAAACGTTGGCGTTCTTTTTCCTTACGTCTTTCTACTTCTTTGGTAATGCCCACAGTCGCCCGTACAGCCATGCCGTTGGGTAGAAGATAGTTTTGAGCATAACCAGGAGCGACGTTTACGAGGTCTCCTAATTTCCCTAATTTGACTACATCCTTAGTCAGCATTACTTGTACATTACTTTTTGCCATTTTTTTGTCCTTTTTGATTAGCGATTTGATTCGTGAAAGTTCGACGAGGGGATTAAATCTTTGAACTTTGATCCACTTAATCCGATCCACTTAATCCAATGAGTAGATCAAATTGAATAGAGATTAAATTTTTTCAGGTCTTTCAGTATATCTAAAATTCGGTTTCAGGTCTAGGATGTGATAGTGATTAATATTTTGATTAGATACTGTAGAAATAATGCTTAATTCTAATTGCAAGCATCTGTGGCACCTGACTCCAGACTTAATTGATGCTTTGATCAGTAAATATAAGGCTCAAGTTGACTTTCTGGTGATCCGCTTAGAAAAAGTTGAAGGCACAGAAATTGGCTTACGCAGTGGCAAAGTCGAAACCCTAAGTACGGGCGTTTCCCTGGGTGGGCAGATCAGAGCCTATCATCGTGGCGGTTGGGGTTTGAGCAGCTTTAATCGCCTAGATACCCTAGAGTTAAGAATTCAAGAGGCGATCGCTTCCGCTAAGTGGGTTGGTATAGATGAATATAACCTTGCCCCTGTAGAACCAATTCGGGATCAAAAATCTTTGGTAATTCCGATCCAAGCATCCTTGGCACAAAAGCGGGATCTGTGTTTTCACTATGATGAAATTTTGCGATCGCAATCCGATCGAATTGTCAGTAACTCCGTCAGCTATGGCGACAGTACCCAAGAAGTAATTATTGCCACCTCTGAAGGTACCCTGATTCAGCAAGCTTGGAGCGATTTGGAAATGAGGTTTGGAGCTACGGCGAGAAAAGGTAATCTGGTCCAAACTGCAAGGGAAACCATCGGTTCAAGGGTAGCTTTTTCTGACTTAGAAGGCTTAGAAATTCAGGTGAAATCAGCTGCTAATCGGGCTGTGACGGCTTTGGATTTACCAGTGGTGCAGGGCGATACCTATACTGTGGTGATTGATCCAGTTTTAGCAGGGCTGTTTGTCCATGAAGCTTTTGGGCATCTTTCTGAAGCCGATATGATCTATGAAAATCCAGATTTATTGGAAGTTATGACCCTTGGCAGGCAGTTCGGCACGGAGGAACTACAAATTTTTGATGGGGCTTTACCATCTGGGCATCGTGGGAGCTACTTTTATGATGATGAGGGCGTACCTGCAACTACAACCCAGTTAATTAAAGATGGAGCTTTGGTCGGTCGGCTGCATTCCCGTGAAACGGCGGGGAAATTGGGAGAGCTGCCCACTGGAAATGCCAGATGTTTAGATTATCACTATGCCCCGATTGTGCGGATGACTAATACTTGGATTGGTAGAGGCAAAACTGCCGTAGCCGATTTATTTAATGATATTCCCGTAGGTGTCTATGCCAAAAATTGGCAAGGGGGCATGACCAATGGGGAGATGTTTACGTTCACAGCAGGAGAGGCATGGATGATCCGTAATGGTAAAATTGCTGAGCCAGTCCGAGATGTAACCCTATCTGGTAATGTGTTTCAAACTTTAGGAGATATTGAAGCGATCGCCGATGACTATTTTTGGGATGAATCGGGGGGCTGTGGCAAAGGTGGGCAAAATGGATTAGCGGTGGGCTGTGCTTCTCCTAGTCTCAGAATTAGGGATGTGGTAGTTGGTGGAGAAGTTGCTTAATTGTTGCTTAATTTATGATGCCTAATTTAATTGGATTACTTGCGATCGCACCCTCACCGTCTTAGCATCTTAATAGTTTGTTTTTAAACAGAGTAATTTTAAAATTTTTAGGGATAATGCTAACAAAAAGTTTAAAGCGTAAAAGTTGGTCAGGGATTTTAATAGCGATCGCTCTGATCATGTCAATTTTGATTACCAGTTGCCCTCAGCCCGTGGAGGCTCGCCTGCCCTCAACTAGTGCCATTAAAGATTCCAGAGTTTTATTACGCAATGCTCTACCCATTAAAAATGATTTAATTCGAGAAGTGCAAACTACCCTAGAAGCCCAACCTCGCCAAGCTAACCTCAAGCGTTGGAGCAGTATAGAAAAGGATGTCAAGCGAATTAAAGATATTCTGACCCAAAAACAAGATCAATTACTAGCAAGTGTGACGGCAACCGATAAAACTACCGCCACTGCCACCCTTAACCAATTAAATGCAGCTTTGATACCACTCCAAGAGGCGATCGCCAATAAAGAGCGCAGTAAAATTAAACCGCAAGTTGAGCAAGCTTTAGAATATGTGGGTAATCTTGAAGCCCAGATGGTATCAGGATTCCCCTTCACAGTTCCAGAGGCCTACGCTCAACTGCCCCAATTAAAAGGTCGAGCTACCGTAGAAATGGAAACATCCAAAGGCGCAATCACTATAATTTTAGATGGCTACAATGCCCCAGTTACGGCTGGACAATTTGCCGATCTTGTGCAAAGAGGTTTTTATAATGGGTTAAGTTTTAATCGGGCAGATGATGATTATTTTCTCCAAGGCGGCGATCCAGAAGGTGAGGCTGATGGCTTTGTTGACCCCGCCACAGGTAAGGCGAGAACTATCCCGATGGAAGTAAAAATCCCCGAAAAAGAAGTACCGTTTTATGGCTTCACCCTAGGCGATCTTGGCTTCTCCCGTACCCTCCCAGTTTTACCTTTTTCCGCCTTTGGCACGATCGCAATGGCGCATCCCGCCGAAGATGTAAATGGTGGCTCTTCTCAGTTCTTTTTATACCTATTTGAATCTGACTTAACTCCTGCTGGACTAAATCTTATTGATGGTAACTATGCTGCCTTTGGCTATCTCAAAGATGGAGTAGAAGTTCTTAGAAAACTAAAGCTCGGTGATGAGATTATCTCAGCAAAAATTATTGAAGGGGCGGAAAACCTCGTCCAGCCTGCTATTTAGCTTTAACTTAATTTCCTTTGGCGATCGCTTTCTATCTCTAAAACCTGCGATCGCTCTAAATCAAATCACTACCTATTTGAATGCTTCAATCCCATTCATGCAACTTTTCTCACTTCGTAGTGATTTGCCATCAATTTTGCTGCAAATTGGATGCAGGCGTAAATATCTTCTCTTTTTAGGGAAGGATATTCTTCAAGGACTTCTTCAATGGAGTCACCTGCGCCTAAAAACTCCATCACCTTTTGCACAGTAATTCGAGTGTTAGCAATAATCGGTCTTCCGTTACAAATATCTGGATCAATAGTTATTCGATTTTGCATAGTAATTTTGTAGCCTCTTCAATATTTTCTTGCTTCACCAAAGACTCACCGACTAAAACCGCATTAGCTCCATATTCTGCAACTAATTCTAAATCTTGATTCGTATAAAGCCCAGATTCACTGACCCAAAGAATTTCGGATTTTAGATTTGGAGCGATTCCTACGGATGCGGTTCCCGCCGCTTCTAATAGATGTTTGGTATTAGTTATATCTACAGTAAAAGTTTCTAAATTACGGTTATTAATTCCTACCAGATCGAGATTAGGAAGCTGCATCACTCTCTCTAGCTCTGATTTAGTATGGACTTCAATTAATACTGACATTCCTAAATCACTGGCGATCGCTCCAAATTCTTGCAAATCCCGATCGGTTAAAATTGCGGTAATTAATAAAATCGCATCGGCACCATGTAATCTGGCAATGTAAATTTGATAGGGATCAATAATAAATTCTTTACACAACAAAGGTAGATTTACAGAGTTGCGAATCAGGTATAAATTCTCAAAGCCACCTTGAAAAAATTCCCGATCGGTTAATACCGATAAACAAGTTGCTCCACCATTTTGATAGGCTGTCGCGATCGCTACGGGATCAAAATTACTTCTAATTACGCCCTTGCTAGGAGAGGCTTTTTTGACTTCGGCAATCAGGGCAGGAACCAGAGCAGGTTTATGACTACTTAATCGTAAAGCTTGACTAAAATTTCGCACGGTTGGAGCATACTTGAGATAACTCATAGCCGCATCTGGGGCAAAACTTTGCTTGGCGATCGCTACTTCCTTTTCCTTGTGCCAAACAATCTTTTCGAGGATATTATCTGGTTTAGAGTTGGCAGGGGCGATCGCATAATCTGCGGAAGAACTTTTTGAATAACTTAAAGAGCGTCGAATCTGCATTTTTATATTTTTAGTTAAATTGCATCATCGTTAAAATCCCTTGCTGACCCAGCAATAGCTCCCGAATCAGACTAAAAATTGCCACCCCGATCACTGGGCTAATATCAACTCCACCAATGGGCGCAATAAATCGACGCAGTAAGGCTAAAAGCGGCTCTGTGGGGATAAAAATCAGGTTAAACGGAAATTGAGTCAGCGTAACTTGGGGATACCAACTCAAAACTATCCGAAAAATATTTAGAAAAATCATTAAGCCTAAGACTATGCTCAAGGCAGTTATAGCGATCGCAAGGTTGTCCACAGTAGTTATTTAGTTGATGATACTTATACTTTTTAACACATCATCCTTTCTAGCATTTAATGCCTAGGAAAAACTATCTGAAATTCCCAAGATTTCCCCTAATTCACTTCGGTATAATTCTCGCCACTGTTCTCGTGTCATAATTTCTGTGATTCCTGCATTAACTGTAGTTGAATCAGCCTGTGCAGTTATACCAAAGCCCACCCCACGGACTCTATTCCTTGATTGGTTCTGCCTGTCCATACTTTTTTTCTTGGTTTTTGCAGAAAGTATCAGCAGCTTGTCGGTCAAACGTAAAGACACGAACTTCTCCATTATTAAGGAAGATAGATTTTTTTCATCCGCTAGTCTAAAATTTAGGTAACATTCCTGCTTGCTTACAAATGGCATTAGCTGTGATTCTGTCAAGTGTACGATGACGCTTTACAGGAATTGTCTTCAGATCATTTGTGTAAATGGAGTGATTTCCTCCCTCCCTCAATAAATAAAATCCGTTTTCTTCCAGATATTTCACTAGATCTGCTCGTTTAACTGACACTTAAACCTCTACAGGAATTTGCTCTAGTAACGAACTGCCAAGGGGGATTTCTTGATTCTGCTGGCGATATGCAAGGATCATCTCTGAGGTTGCATCCCTGAGCATAGTTCTACATTCTTCTAGAGTTGCACCTTCGGTAATTACTTCCTGCCATTCAACTAACTGCCCCATATAACCAATCTGGGTTTGTGTATATTTTGCCGTGTATGTAACTAGCATATTCAGTAAATTATTTATATTTTTATGCTTTACCTGTACCCTAACACAAAATAATTACTGAAAGTCTCTGTATTATTGCCGAGGACTACACTAAAGCTAAGTTAGCTGAGGCTTCTTTAAAGCAACAACTAGAAGAGCTAGAAGAGTTAAAAGTTGAAATTGATGAAGTTAAACGCCAAAAGCAAGTAGCCCAAATTACCGAATCTGATTTCTTTCGCGACCTACAGGCAGAAATTGCTACCTTTGATGAGGATGATGATATAGACCTTGATTAGGGGCTTTGAATATTTTGAAAACATGGTTTTACTCCTAATATTTAGAGACAAAAATCGTTAAAATACCGAAAATATAGCTATAAGTAGAGATATAAAGGACATCATAATCATGAATTTCTAGATTGTCTGTGAGCAAAATCACGCAGGCTGTAACCACCGATCGCTTAATTCTACCCAAGGTTTGACTCAAAAAATATTTACAATTAATTTTTGATTTATATGAAATTAAAAAGCCTATCTTCCCTAGGACTAGCAGCCCTTGCTTTAATTGGGGGAGGGTTCATTAATGCCTACCAAAATCTATCCCAATATTCTATCTCTGCCGAGCCGTCCCTATCCTATACCCAAAAAACTGTCGTAAAAGGATTAGAACATCCTTGGAGTATGGCATGGCTTCCCGATGGCGCAATTTTAATTACCGAACGTTCGGGAAGATTGAGGATTGTTAGAAATGGAGTCCTTGAGCAAAAAGCGATCGCAGGACTTCCAGATATCTATGCCAAAGGTCAAGGTGGGTTAATGGATATAGCTTTGCATCCTAACTTTGCTCAAAATCGCTTAATCTACTTTACCTATAGCCATGGTTCAGACACCGCCAATCGAACTAGACTAGCTAGGGCAAAATTTGATGGGAAAAACCTAAGTGACCTAAAAGTAATTTTTGAAGTTTCTCCAGTAAAAACTGGAACACAGCATTTTGGCTCGCGCATTACATGGTTAAAAGATGGAACTATGCTTTTGGCGATCGGCGATGGAGGCAATCCACCCTTACAAATAAATGGGGATTTAAGTCGCAAACAGGCACAAAATCTGCGAAATAATCTTGGTAAAGTTATGAGACTTAATGATGATGGTTCGATCCCTACAAATAATCCTTTTTTCAAAACAACTAATGTAAATTCTGCGATCTGGAGTTATGGACATCGCAATATTCAAGGATTAGCATTTGACCAAGTTACAGGCAAAATTTGGGCAACAGAGCATGGTTCGCGGGGTGGGGATGAACTTAATTTATTGAATAGGGGTAAAAATTATGGCTGGCCCCTAGTTTCTTTTAGTGAAGAATATTCTGGCGGTGATGTTACTCCAATTAAATCTAAACCTGGATTTATCGATCCCAAGTTGGTATGGACTCCATCGATCGCCCCATCAGGCCTAACAATTTATAACTCCAGTCGCTTTCCCCAGTGGCAAGGAAATTTGTTCTTAGGTGGATTAGTATCTCAAGATTTAAAGCGGGTGATTGTAGATGAGTTTGGGAAAGTAAAAAGTCAAGAGTCAATTACGATTGGGCAAAGAGTCCGTGATGTCAGACAAGGAGCAGACGGATTTTTATATGTTTTAACCGATCAGCAAAATGGAGAACTGATTCGCCTAGAGCCAGTTAAAAAATCTTAGATTTTCTTGGATTTTGTAGCTGCTAAAAAATTAGGCTTAAAATTCCAAAAAAAGGCTAAAAACTCTGAGTCTAAATTTTTTGAGTATATGGAGACACAACTTAGTACAATTAAAGCCGAATATAAAAAATCGAGCGCGCATGATTTCCAGTAACGATTTCAGAACAGGTGTAACTATAGAGATGGATAACGGTGTTTGGCGAGTGGTAGAATTTCTCCACGTCAAACCAGGCAAGGGTTCTGCCTTTGTCCGTACCAAACTAAAAAATGTCCAGTCTGGTAGTGTTTTAGAAAAAAACTTCCGAGCTGGGGAAATGTTGCCCCAAGCTGTTTTAGAAAAAAGCACAATGCAGCATACCTATAAAGAAGGGGATCAATTCATATTTATGGATATGTCTACCTACGAAGAAGCTACCCTTACTGCGGCTCAAATTGGCGATCGCGTTAAATACATGAAAGAAGGGATGGAAGTTAACGTCGTTATCTGGGGCAAACAGGTACTAGAAGTAGAACTACCTAACTCTGTGACCTACGAAGTGATCCAAACCGATCCTGGGCTAAAAGGCGATAGTGCTACTGGTAGCTCTAAACCAGCCATCCTTGAGACAGGAGCGCAGGTGATGGTGCCTTTATTTATTTCCATTGGTGAAAAAATTAAAGTTGATACCCGTACTGATACTTATTTGGGGCGTGATAATTAAGTGGAATTTAACTTAGAGGAATTAAAGGAACTAATCTCTATTGTCAACCAGACAGATATTACCGAGCTAAGTCTGGAACTTGGAGATAAACGCTTGAATATTCGCAAAAAAGAAAAAGCGATCGCTGCAGTGAGTTCTCCAGTGAGTCAAGTTGTTTCTGTAATTCCTCCTGAGCCTACTCCAATTGCAACTCTTTCTGTACCCCAAGTTCCACCTAGCAATAAAAACCTAGTTGATATCTCCTCACCTATGGTGGGAACTTTTTACCTATCCCCAAAACCCGATGAACCTCCCTTTGTGAGTAAGGGTGATTTGGTCAAAAAAGGTCAGCCAGTATGCATTATTGAAGCGATGAAGTTGATGAATGAGATTGAAGCGGATATGGATGGACGAATTGTTGAAATTCTGATCGATAATGCTCAACCTGTTGGCTATGGTCAAGTTTTGATGAAGATTGATCCTACGGGTAAGTAATTTGGTTAAGTAATTTTGAATGGGCGATCATTTCTCACTAAGCGCCAATTCAAGAATGAAGTGCAACATCTAGAGATCTTTGCCTAAGGGACTCATAAACAACGGTTAGAGCTTTTTTCTCAACAGTTCTACATTTGCCATTAACATAGCCTTAAATCCAAGTTTCTGAGATCCCACTGACTCTGGAGATTGCCGCAATTGCCAACCGTTCTAAAAGTAGTTTATCAATTAGCTTTTTAGTCTCCTCTGATACAGGGCGATTGGTGGGGTTTTGCACAAATTGTCTTCCACAATCTCGACATTTATGGTTTTGGTTCCCATTGTGGATTCTGCCATTTTTTACTATTCTCTCCGACCCACATTTTGGACAGACTAATTTACGCTCTTCCATATAATTGACTCTGGGTAATCTTTCTAAATATCCTTACATATTTGGCACTACTAATTATTTATATGGAATCTCATCAATTAAAAAAACGCCTCAACTACGCGCACTACATTCTTGGTAATTAATCAGAATTTAGTCTTTCACTCTAGCGTTTTGACTGTGCATGACCCTATTCATGATCAAAAATAGAACGTTGTTCCACAGACATTTTCAGATACTCTATGCCCTAGAGCGATACTTGTATATACCGTTTGCGCTGTTCACCATACTCTTAAAGTATGTACGTTTGAGTCAAGGTATCCGTAAGTTAGGCGGTACAGTTATTATACCACGATTGACTGCCATTCACCGCCCGATAAATCGGGTGTCCTCTGGCAGAAGAAAGATAGAATTAAATCCCCCATCTATCAATTTAACTCAAGTGTAATTTAGTTATATGAGTAGCGATCGCCTTATCCTTCATCCCACTGCTGATGGCTCTACTACCTTCTTTTCAGAACAGTGGCAAGAAACTTTTCATAGTGTTCAAGGAGCTAAACAGGAAGCGATTGCCAAGTTTGTATTACCTTCGGGAATTTTAGATAAAGATCAAGATTGTATCCAAATTTTAGATGTTTGTTATGGCTTAGGTTATAACTCCGCGGCGGCGATCGAATGCTTAAGTAATCAAGGTATGGCTAATCAAATTGAGATTATTGCCCTAGAACTAAATCTCCAAGTCCCTCAACAGGCGATCGCTTCAAACTTATTAAATATTTGGTTACCTGAAGTAGCTGAAGTCTTAACGAATTTGGTAACTCAGGACAAGAAACAAATACAAACCCAAATTAGTGGGAAAGATCTAAATATGCAGCTTTTAATTGGAGATGCTCGTCAAACCTTGGCACAGGTACCGATCGCTCGGGCAGATGCTATTTTTCTTGATCCCTTTTCTCCTCCCAAATGCCCCCAACTCTGGACAGTAGAATTTATCCAAAGTCTTGCCAACTGTCTCAAGCCCGATGGCTACATTGTCACCTATTCCTGTTCTGCGGCTATTCGCACTGCATTATTAATGGCTGGATTAAATATTGGCATTACTGCACCCGTAGGTAGGCGATCGCCAGGAACCATAGCTGCTTTTCCGCCCTGTTCGTTACCACCGCTATCAATAGCTGAGCAAGAACTTTTACAAACCCGTGCCGCTATTCCCTACAGCGATCGCACTTTAACCGCCTCGACTGAAACCATTTTGGTAAATCGTCAAGCAGCCCAGAAACTTTCAAACTTAGAATCTACTTCAGCTTGGAAAAAGCGATCGCAGAGTTCTTGGGTAAATTAATCATTGATACCCCCTATTCTGCCTGAGTTATACTACGAAACATACCTAAATGTATTAAATCAAAAGTATGGTAGCGATCGCCGATAGAAATTTAAGCCCCATTGCCATTACCGAACCAATTTGGCGGCTGAGTGTAACACATTATCACTCGATGATTGCTAGCGGAATTTTGACAGAAGACGATCAAATCGAGTTACTAGAAGGGTTGCTAATTGCCAAAATGCCTAAAAATCCTCAACATAGTCTTAGTACTAACCTATTACGTACGGCTCTAGAAAAAATCGTTCCTGTGGGCTGGTATGTCGATTCCCAAGAACCAATTACCTTAGAAGATAGCGAACCTGAACCTGATGTGATGGTGGTTTGTGGTAAGCCTAGAGACTACTGCGATCGCCATCCCACTGCTGATGATTTGGAGTTAGTAATTGAAGTATCTAGCAGCACTTTAGAAAGAGATCGCACTCTCAAGCAAAGAATTTATGCTAAAGCTGGGATTTCCACCTATTGGATTTTGAACTTAGAAGATCGGCAATTGGAAGTTTATACTCAACCTACAGAGTCGAGATACGAACAATGTCAAGTAATAACAGAGACTGAATCGGTAAGCGTAAATTTAAGGGGAAAAGAAACTCTTATTCCTGTTGGTAACTTATTGTCATAATCAGGGTTACAAACTGTTTGAAATTAGCTACCGATTGAGCCAAAACTGCCATTACTGATGGATCGTCAAAAAAAGGACATTGTTCGATCGCTTTGTTTGTCCAAAACACATTCATGGTTGAAGCCCAAACCCTAGCCGCACATCATCAACTGATTTGATTCGCCCTGCTTGACTGTCCTCCAGACCCGCCTCCACTGCCAGAATCACATAAACTTGCTGCATTATGTCATCCCAAGTACAAGTGTCAGGTAATTTCTCAATCAGGCTTTGGGCTTGCTGTTTTATGCTCATTGCTTGGCTCCACTGTATTCTTGATTTAGTATATTTACAGCTTGTTGAACAATCAAGGGATACAGTGGGGGTGTGGGGCTTCGCCCCACGCAGGGGTTTCACCCCTGCACCCCGTACTACACAAACCCTCAACAAGCTGTATTATCTATCAATGCTTAGGGAAAAACCCTAAATTTATGTTTACAAGCTGTTTAGCATTGGTTATGATGTGCTTGAAGTCTAATCCAAATCTAATCAAACTCATGCACAAACAACTAAAAACGGGGGGTAATTGCTCTCCTAGCAAGCACTCTAGCCTTTTCTCCTTCTGCTTTCGCCCTTAACACCACCATTGGTAACTCAACAACAAATACTTTTGTTAGTGGTCAAAACCCTGGACAAAGCTTTATCAGCGATCGCTTTTTTCTTTAGCTGGTTTGCTTTAATATTTCCTCAATATCCCTTGAACCATGAAGTAAGCGAATCACATCAATACCATCCTCAATCTGCTGATAAAACACAACATAATTACCAATAGGAAAGCTTCGTAAATCTGGCAACAAATCTGGTCTTTTCCGCCCCAAACCCGAATTCTGAGCCAAAGTCAACAACTTACTTTCTATTCGATCTAAAAAATCATCTGCTCTATCTGGACTATCATCCGCAATATAATCCCAAATATCTAGCAAATCTAACTCAGCAAGCGGACGCTTCAAAAGAATTGACATTATTGCACCTGCTTCTGTTGCTTACGCTGCCGAGCCTTTGCCTTCACTTCCTGTATATCAAGGGGCGTAGCATCACCACTATCTAAACCCGCCTGAATATCTTGACGTAACTCCTGCAAACGCAACTGATGAAGTTGATCTCGTTCTTGCAACAATCTCAACCCCTCACGCACAACCTCACTAGCAGAATAGTACAAGCCAGTATTAACCTTTCCCTGAATAAAGCTTTCCAGTTCAGGCGTTAGAGACACATTCATAGACTTAATTCTTTAATAATTTTGAAATTAATATTCTCCCTGTAATAACAGCAAATAGCAATAACTGTTATCAATTTTTTGGGCGATCGCACTTTAACCGCCACCATTGACACGCCCCAGAAGTTTTCAACTTTAGAATCTACTTCAGCTTGACAAAAACGATGGCGGACTTTCTAGTTATATTAAACTAGCTAACTTAAACCTCCTTGGCTCTAGTGAGAATAATCGGACAAGTAGCATTCACCCTGACATAGTCAGATATTGATGTTCCTAATAACCGATCCAAATCTGGAATCCCCTTGGCGATCGATGGACGGCGATCGGGAGAACCTAAAACTAACAGGCTGGTATTACTCTCTTCTGCCGCTTTGCAAATTGCCTTGGCAGGATCGCCAGTTTGCAAAAATACCTTGTAGGGAATATTCAAACGTTTCAGCTTGGCGATCGCCTTATCCACCACTGGATCAGATTCATCTTTATTTTTTACTACCCTTACTAAATAAATCGCCGCATCCTTAAGTCCAGAAATAATAGCGATCGCTTGCTCTAGAGACTGTTGTCCAGAAGCAGAATCATCCAAAGCCACCATCACATTGCGAATGCTTTTGATATACACATCATCCTTAACCAAAAGCATTGGCACCGAGGTAAGCTGAAATACGTAGGTACTTACAGAGTTTTTTAAGATTGATTGCAATCTCCCCATACCCCTAGAACCCATAACTAAAAGATTGGGCTTAAGTTCCTCCGCCACTTGGCAAACAATATCTTTCGGTTCACCTTCTTTAAGAATGGCAACGGAGCTATTATTTCCCCCCAGCTTTATTTCCGATCTCTCTTTTTCTAAAATCTTCTCGCCCGCCCGCCGATACTCAGTTACCCCTTCCATAGTCGCTTGCATTGGAATCACGTGGAGAACATTGATTTGGGTACGTTGCATACTCGGTAGTTGCAGCAACATATTCATCATTTCCCGCGATCGCCCCGATCCATCTACAGTCAATAAGATACTTTCAAACATAAAATTAATTCCAAAGTACAAAGATTTTTATCTGGTGACGGAGTTTTGGAGGCTGATTGCCCCTAAGACCCCAAAATACATTAAATTCAAAAAAGCAATAGAATCATCTTAATTAATCAACAGTCAATTTCCTAAGCAAAAGACTTAAAATGTTGCGTATCTTAAAAATGTTGAGCAAAATGTTGAGCAAAATGTTGAGCAAAATATTCAGCAAATATTCAGTAATCAGTAAATAAATAGGTAATGAGTATTTTCACCCTCCAATCGATCAAAAAAGATTTTGGCATTAAAGAAATTCTTAAAGAGGCAAGCTTCAGCCTTGGATATACAGATAAAATTGGGTTAATTGGCACCAATGGCTCAGGCAAATCCACGCTCTTAAAAATGATTGCGGGGCTAGAAAGCATTGATAGTGGTCAAATGATCGTTAATTCAGGCACAAGAATTGTTTATCTACCCCAACAGCCAAATCTAGATGAAAGTCTTACAGTTCTAGAGCAAATATTTCATATCAAATCAGACAGTATTAGTGACAATTGGGATACGGAAACTAACGCTAAAATTATTCTCACTAAACTAGGAGTGACTGACTTTAAGGCAAAAATTGGGCATTTATCTGGAGGTTACCGTAAACGCATTGCCCTAGCTACAGCTTTACTTGATGATCCTGATGTTTTACTCATGGATGAACCCACAAACCATCTTGACGCCCAATCGGTAGAATGGCTACAGGGTTATTTAAATCGATTTCGGGGCGCAATTTTACTAATTACCCACGATCGCTATTTTTTAGATAAAGTTACAAATCGAATTTTAGAAATAGACCGCGGCGATCTTTTTACCTACAGTGGCAATTATTCCTACTATTTGGAAAAAAAGGCCATGGCAGAGGAATCTAACCTCAATACCCAGCGCAAACATAAAGGCTTACTCAGGCGGGAACTAGAATGGTTAGCAAAAGGGCCAAAAGCTAGGAGTACAAAGCAAAAAGCTCGGATTGAACGTGCCCACGCCCTCAAAAATACGGAATTTAAGCAAGCTCAAGGCAAAATTGATATCTCTACAGTTGGACGCAGAATTGGCAAGAAAGTTGTAGAAGTGCAAAATATCTCTAAAGGCTATGGCGATCGCACTTTAATTAAAAATTTCAGCTACGAGTTTTCCCCCGAAGACCGTATTGGCATTATTGGTAGCAATGGTGCGGGTAAATCCACTCTTCTAGAAATGATCATTGGCAGAATCCCCCCCGACTCTGGTACCGTAGAAATTGGCTCAACTATTCACATTGGCTATTTCGATCAACATTCCGAACCTCTGGATACCGCCCAAAACCAACGGGTGATCGATTACCTCAAAGAAGAAGGAGAGTTCATCAAAATTTCTGACGGCACCCAAATTTCTGCCTCCCAAATGCTGGAGAGATTTCTATTCCCCGGCAATCAGCAGTATGCGCCCATTAGCAAGCTTTCAGGCGGAGAGAAAAGACGATTATTTCTGTTACGGATTTTGATGGCTGCGCCTAATTTGCTGATCTTAGATGAACCTACCAATGACCTAGATGTTCAGACTCTAGCAGTATTAGAAGAATACCTTGAAGATTTTAACGGCTGTGTAATTACCGTATCCCACGATCGCTATTTTTTAGATCGATGTGTAGATACTATTCTGGCGATCGAAGATGGCGGTGAAATTAGTTCCTATCCTGGAAATTACTCCATTTATTTAGATTATAAAAAGCAAGAAGAAGAGGCAAGAAACCCTAAACCTCAAACTGCAGCTAAAGGTAAAAACACCAATAGCTTTGGTAAACCCAAGAAAATGTCCTATAAACAAATCCGTGAATTAGAAACCCTAGAGACTAAAATTCCGATCCTTGAAGCTGAAAAAATTGCGATCGAAAAAACACTATACCACTCACCCCCCGCAGGATTTAGTGAAGTCCAAAAACTCTCCCAACGCCTGTCGGATCTAAATCATGAAATTGAACATGGAACTGAACGGTGGCTTCAACTATCTGAATTGATGTAGTTGTTAATTTGATAAGCTATTAGGATAATTTATAAAACTTGGATATGTATATCGTCGTCAAAGTAGCATGGTCACTAATTGCTGCTTCCTTAATTTTTTTAATTCTCTTACACAGTCCCAAGGGTGATGGCTTAGGTGGCATTGGTGGACAAGCCCAACTATTTTCGAGCACCAAAAGTGCAGAAACAAGCCTAAACAGATTAACTTGGATCTTAACTGTTCTATTTCTAGGACTAACTTTAGTATTAAGTGCAGGCTGGATTTCTTCCAAACCCGCACCCACTCCATCAGCATTTGTAGTTCCTAGTGTGGAGCAAGCACAGCAGTCCATCCCCCTAAATCTTGAAGCAGAAAGTAACCCAATCTCTCAATCTGGATCATAGTTTAAGCAAGTAACTTTTAGCCCAAAGCATTTACTTGAGATATAGCTAAAAAAAGCCCCCAATCAGAATTTTGAAAGGGGGGGGATTTTTTTAACAGTAAAAAACTTGAAATCGATTAATCTATCTTTGGTTCGCTGCACCAGGAACTCTATTATTATTGAGAATTTTTTGGACTTCTGCTCCAGGTTGGTAGGTATATCCGAATTGCGACCGATCGCTATCATCAATAATCCTTGGAGTTACAACGATCACAACTTCATTTCGAGTTTTTTCCGTTCTTTGACTGCGGAACAAAGCTCCAATAATCGGTAAATCACCCAAAAATGGCACCTTAGAGGCAAATTCTCGGTCAAAATCTTGAATAACTCCCGACATAATCAGTGTTTGATTATCCCTCAATCGAATTTGACCAGAAGTCAGGCTTCTTCTGGATAGTAACGAGGCAAAATCACCATTACCTAGTTGAACAATATTAGCAATTGAAGAAACTGATGGGGAGATCGACATATTTATAAATCCATTATCATCAACACGGGAGACATTGATATTTAGGGTTAATCCAGCTTCTTGAATATTAGGTTCGATAGTGGTTATGGCAGTAGAAGAAGTTCCAGAAGTTGACGTATTTTGTCTTGAACCAACTAACACATCTTGAGTTAAAGTAACTTGAGCACTTTCTCCCTCTTGTACGGTCAAAACTGGATCTGTTAAAACCTTAGCATCACCATTTTGAATATTAGATTGTAATTTTGCTAAAAACTGACTTGGGAATTGGAATAGAGATGGCAAAGCAGAAGTTACCGTTCCAATTGTACCCGGTGAACCAGTTGTAGTTACCACTCCTGTAGTTGGATTAACGTTGGTGGTTATAACATTATTAGTTGCATCAGTGATGTCTGTGACCCCTGGTAAAAGAGGGTTAGAGTTTACCCCAGGAACTCTAGGTAAGAAAGGTGCACTACCCCGTGGAACCACCTCAAATCCATCTAAGGTCGTGCCTGGAGCTGTCCTAGGCACTAGGAATGTCTGTCCATTTAGATTAATAAATGTATTGGCTCCAGCAAAAGGGTTGTCTATGACTGGATTACCAGTAAGGCTTCCTGTTGATTCAGCCGAAGTAGGGGGTCTAAATTGTCCAAAGTTAACAACTGCTGCCCCGTTATCAAAGGTAAAGAAAGTATCATTAATTCCAAAAGAAACACTAGAATTTTGATTTTGGGTTCCTTGCAGTTGCACATCAACAATCTTGACATTGACTGAAACTTGACGTTTTCTGACATCTAAGCGACCCAATTGAGCGGCGGCAAAATCTACTAGACTTGGTGAACCAATAAGAGTTAAAGAATTACTACGTTCCTCAGAAATGACTTGCAAACCCCTTAAAGGTAAAATTGAGTTTTCAGTTGGAGTAAGGCTCTCAAGGGTAGGGATAGTTTCCGTAGGAATAGTTATATTAGTAACACCAGTTTGTCCGACACTAGCCGTTTGCACTCCTGGAATTTGCCTTAACCGATTAATAGTTCTTTCTGCCCCTAACCCTAAAAGGAAACCTGACGCTTCACCAGCACTTATTTGATTTAACCGATAGCTACGAGTAACTATATTTTTAAGGTTAAAAGGAAGCCTTGCTGCGACAAAGATAGTTCTGCCAATTCTACTTGCATCCAAATTACTCAACCGCAATATGCTATTGAATACATCTTGAGCCGTTTCATTTTCAATATCTAATGAAACACGAGGCCCCCCAGATGCAGAAGTATTACCAGTAGCTGGTGAAGTATTACCAGTAGCTGTAGGTGCGGCACCTGGGGCAGAATTATCAACAAAGGCAACATTCAAACCTGCAACACGAGCAATCAATGTTAAAACATCTCTTACTGGGGCTTCACGGAGGGAAATTCGGGGAACTCTTTCCGCACTACCCAAATCCACGGTATCAGGCTTGATCGTAAATGTGCCAATAGAAATATCCCCTGATGGAGCAGGGATTGGTCTTCTTTGAAAAGGTGGAACTACTCCTTGAACCCTCCCTGGCAAAAGAGGTAATGGTTGAACTGGAGATGTGGTCACTGGTACTTGAGAAGGAACGGGTGCAGGTACTCCCTGTTGAGTAAGTCTGGCTTTGCCGTCGGCTCCAGTTATTGTTACCTTGGAATCAAACAAAGGCTTAACAGGAAGATTAGAAGTCTCTGGGGTAACTGCTTGGGCTACCTTAGCTGGTATATCAGGGTTGGTTACTTTAACCTGAAGATTATTTGGTATTTTTGAACTAATTGAATTTGCCTGAGAAGGCAATGCTGCTAATAGAATTTGCGGACAAACGGTTGTAATCGCAAGGGAACAAAATAGTAACTTGGCATTCATATACATATAACTCCTCTAAACCACTCCATAAATCATAAACTTGCAAATACAAATCTAACCAACTAATTATTAAATCTATTTAGGAGGTGTTGCTGCTGCAGTTGCGGCTAAGGCTAACGCTTTAATTTCTTCCTCACTTGCTGGTATATAGGCAAGTAGATTGAACGTAGCATTCAAAGTGGGCGGAAGTCTAGCAATCTGATCTTTTTGTTGTTCTGCGGTAAGTTTACCTGGATTGCGTAAGGTCACAGTTCTCTTAGTTAGTTGTAGATTTTGAACTACGACTAAAGTTCTAAGAGACTCAATATTCCTTAAGATTGTAATTAGATCGCCATAACTAGAAGAAAACTGAATATTAACTGTTTGGGTTCTATATTGACCTTGAGGAACAAGCGCACTTGGAGGAGTAGGCGCGAATGACTCTAACAAATCTCCACTAAGCTGGGCTGGGCTGACACTACTTGGCTGAATTAATTTATTAAGGTCGATAAGCAGTGTATCCATAGTGTCTGGATTAGGAAGTAAAGATAAAACTGTTGTACTCCGCTCTTTAGCTGAAATTGCTTTTTGGGACAAGTCAGCTTTCTGTTTAATTTGAGTACCCCTATCCACAATGCTCTTATTCTTACCATCGATTCCAGCTTTAGTTGTATCTATGGTTATCCACAGTGGCTGGACAAAATTCACAAACATATAGCCAGCCGCCGCAACTCCAATTATGCCTAAGGCTATGCCCAAGGTTCTTGCCGAAAGAGTCTGCCCAAAAAGAACTACTCCACCTGCATTTTCTTCAAAATCGGCACCAATGTTAGCTGTCATTGTGTGATCACTCCTTTTTCTTTTAGTAACTTAACTCTGGAAACGGCTCCTTGAGCTTCAGATTTTTCTAGATCCAATAGCAGCTTATCTGTGGTTTTATCATTTAACGATGCAGTGATTTGGTAATCAACTAAAACAAGATCTACACCATTAACGGGAGGTTTTTGCCTTGCAGTAGTCAACTTGGTATTAGCTGGATCCAAGTATGGAGACTTCTGTAAAATCAGAAGAAAATCATTTACCTCATCAAAACCAGCTGATTGACCTGTAATCGTAATGTTTTTTCCTGATTGAGCAATTGAAAAAACTTGGATACTTGGTGGTGTTCTGACGCTTATATCCTGAAGGATAACAGAGGTTGGGACATCTTTAACAATTAGGTCTTTTAGTAATCTAGTGCGTTCTTCAACTGCTCTAACTTCTGCCTCTGTGCCAGCTAAAACTTTTAATTGAGCATCTAAAGTACTCTCTTGGGCAGTTAGTTTGCTGAGTTCCGCTGTTAGCGAGTCAACTTGGGACTGAAGAAAGAAATATATCCCCCCCACGATCGCCAGAGCAACTAATGCTACGGCTCCACCACCAATTAAAAACTGAGAATCAGCGATCGGAGCAGATGGTCCCAACTCTTGGGTTGCTGGTTCTCGATCTTTTAGAAAATTTATATCAAGGTTATACATAAATTAAATTTCTCTCACACTTAAACCCAACACTATAGACATTCCCATTCTTTCATGCTTAGGAATTTCGACATCGGAACTAATCGACAGGGCTTCCATTGGATCTACCTGGTCTGCGGCAATCCCTAATCTTTGGCTAAAGAATTCACCTAATTCTCCAATACAAGCCCCTGGCCCCACAACTAGTAACTGAATTACATCTGAACCAGCATTCTGACTAGTGTGAAAGTCAATTGAACGCCTTAACTCATCGGCTAAATCCCCTAAAACCCTAAAAATAGCGGCATCAGCTGGACTACTTCCTTGCCCTGATAAACCTACGGTGTCACTATTTTGGAAAGGAACGGTCATAGAGTAAAGCATATCCATATCTGTATTACGTCTGGGTGGGAGATTAATTGCCCTTAACTGAGCATTTTGGATTTGAGCCGTGCCGATCGCCACAGTTCGAGAAAACTGAGGTACTCCATCTACAGCAATTGTAATCTCTGTGGACTCATACTCAATGTCTACGATTGCCACTGCCTCAGCTGCAGATCCAAAATTTGATAAGCGGTCTTTTAAAGCCCTAATTAACGCAAAACTTGAAACCTCAACAATTTCAGCACTTAGCTCTGCGGTCTGCATTGCTTGCAGGTACATATCTGTGACTTCTTTGGGAGTGGCGACCATTAAGATTTCTAATCTTTCTACGCCGTCATCATCAAGAGTTGCTCCCAGCTTTTGGTAGTCAACATCGGCATCTTCACGGGGGAACGGAAGATACAGGCTAGCTTCTTGGTTAAGAACCATTTCCCTTAACTCAGATTCCGAAATCTCGGCTGGAAGTTTTACAAGTCTGCTGACTGTCTCACGTCCAGAGACAGCTGTAACAACTTTTTTTATTTTAATTTTTTTCTCAAGCATTAAGGAGCGGATAATCTCCCCAAGTGCTACTGGATCGTTTATACGTCCCTCTTCAACCACACCTTCTGGAAGAACAGCGCTACCATAGTTAACTAGCTTAAAACCAGATTTACCTTTAGGACGCACTTGGGCGATATTAACTTTTTCGGAATTTACCTCAATACCTATGCCATGAGCTTTTCCAGTAAAAAGCTTGCCGAGATTACCAAAACTTAACTGAGATAACATAAGTTTTCAGATATTTACACTTTGACTCACACCATGAAAAAATGCCTTAATACTTAGAAAAATGATTAAGTTGATTTAGTTTTGTTAAAAATAACTACACTTAACTATTTTGATAAATATAAGTAATGCAATTCTAAATTACTCACAATGATATTACACAATTTCAATTACTGGAACTAAATTTATTTTTTTGCAATACTTTTTATAAATTTATTTTTTTTAAATTTAACTTACTCCAAACCAAGTTAGATACTTACTTATAATTTGATCTCCATAAAATAATGAAAATGTGGCGGCGATCGCTAAAAATGGACCAAAGGGTAAAGGTTGAGATTTTCCCGAATTTTTAAGTTTGATGATAAATTCTCCTACTAGAGAGCCGAGGATAGAAGCTACAAGTATAGTTAGTAGAAGTTCTTGCCAGCCCAGCCAGGCTCCGATCATGGCAGCAAGTTTGGCATCTCCCGCCCCCATTGCCTCTTTTTGTAATAGCCAAGAGCCTACCATTCTGACTAAATCTACTAGCCAAATTCCTGATACCGCACCCAAAATACTGGTAATTAACTGGTTTAGTAAATTAGTTTGATCCGATGCAGCCATACTAAAAGCAATTCCTAGAACTAATCCCGATTGAGTTAAAGGATTTGGCAGAGTCATTGTGTCAATATCGATTGCTGATAGCGCAATTAAATAGCTGAGAAAAATGCAGCTACCGATTATTAAGATTAGGGGCTGTGAGATGAAGCTACTTGCAGCAAACCAAAATGCAAAAGCTGTGAGGGACTCGATTAGGGGATAACGCCAAGAGACTTTATTATGGCAATACCGACATTTGCCCTTGATTAAAAACCAGCCGATGATCGGAATATTATCAAAGGGCTTTAGACGTTTGAGGCAATTAGGACATCTTGATGGGGGATGGAGGATAGACAGTCCAGTGGGGATTCTGTATATGACTACATTGAGAAAGCTGCCGATGCTGGCTCCAAAAATTACCGCCATTACTTGAAATATTAAGCTCTCAAACATTTAGTCTTAGGATATTAAATTCTGATTAACAATCTATTAAAAATCTATAGGTCTGATCTTAAGGCAACTGGGATTGGAGCAGGTTAAAACTTTTTAGATACAAAAATATTAAGCCAGTGTCTAGCTATCTGAATTATGACAAGAAGCTCTAAATCAAAATATCGAACAAAATATCGGATTTTAGCGCTGGTGGGCAGTGGGCAGTTTGGGAAGGTTTTTTGTGCTAGATGTAGTCAAACCCAAAAACTGGTCGCCCTGAAAGAGTTAGCCCCCGTCGATTTCCCACTCATAAATTTTTGCGAGAATTAAGGTTTTTAATTTCTTTAAATCATATCAATATTGTTAGGTGTATTTCTTTAGATTACAACCAAAACCGTCGCTATTTAGTGATGGAATATTGCGAGCAGCAGTTCCAAATTCAAACGGTAACACAGAATACAAATATATAGGCAGTATTGTGCATATTGGAAGGTTTGAATTGGGTATATCAGAAAGTTTGACCTGTTTCTAGTTTTT
>VYKS01000246.1_pt1 | contig 41099 bp, 46 predicted proteins | sample 5114511 | NCBI WGS metagenome assembly VYKS01 (sample SAMN12291795, study PRJNA351875) | freshwater metagenome | isolation source: freshwater lake | place: USA: Michigan, Gull Lake | collected 2011-07-05 | reverse complement strand
TGGGCCGGTGCCGCTCCGATCCAGCCCGCTGGATCGCAAACAAAAGCGCCCCCGGACGGGGGAGGTCCGGGGGCGCCGATTGCGGCGGCGGCCGGGCAGGGGAGCCGAGCCGTCCGACACGCTATTGATAGAGGATCAGGCAGGCGAACCGTCGCCGACCGGAAAAAGATTATTCAATTCGCGCAGCACCGCTTCCTCGCGCAGCGCGCGGTCGAGCGTCAGCCCGCCTTCGTCCCATTCGATGCGCGCGTCGCCGGGGGCGAGCGCGGGGTCGTGGGTGACGTGCAGGTTGAGGCGGCGGCGGTCATTGGCCTGCCGCGCGGCGATCCGCTCCTCGATCTGTTCGGCCATGTCCGGGTGGACGCGCACGACCAGCTCGGTGCCGCGCGCGACCTGGGCCAGCGCGCGACCGATGGCATCGTCGATCGCCTGGGCGGGGGAGGCGAGCAGCGGGTGGCCGGCCAGGTGCTGCGCTACGGCAAGCACCAGCTCCGCGGCCTCCCGCGCCGTATCCGCGCGAAAGCCGGCGCGCTCCTCGACCATGCCCTCGACCTCGGAATGCAGCGCATCCATCGCGGCGAGCAATGCGGTTTCGCGATCCGATCGCGCTGCATCGAGCCCGGCCTGAAACGCGTCGGCACGCGCGCGGGCCAGTTCCTCATTCTGCATCTGGCGCAAATGCGCCAGTTCGTCCTCGAGCGCCTCGATCTTGATGACCAGCGAGAGCGTATCGTCATGCTCGACGGTGCGCGACGGCTTGGGGGCCGTGAACACGCGGTCGAAGCCGAACGGTTTGGTGCTGAACGCCATATCCATCGTCTGCACCTCAGATAATCATCGTGTCGTCGCTCTTGGGATCGACCAGCACGATCTCCCCCATATCGGCGAGGTTCTTGGCGAGGCGGACCAGGCCGGACTGAGCCTCTTCGCAATCGCGCGCGCGCACCGGGCCCATCGACGCCATGTCTTCGCGCAGCAGCTTTGCCGAGCGCTCGGTCATGGTCGAGAAGAAGAGCGAGCGGATATTCTCCGGCGCGCCCTTCAGCGCCAGCGCCATCTGGCGCTTGTCGGCCTGGCGCACGATGACCGCGATCGATGCCGGGAGCAGGCCGCCCAGATCCTCGAAGGTGAACATGAGCGAGCGGATGCGATCGGCCGCATCGGGCGCGCGCGCGTCGAGTGCGGAGAGCATGCTCTCTTCGGTCGAGCGGTCCATCGCGTTGAAGATTTCGGCCATAGCCTCATGCGGATCGCGGCGCTGGGCGCGGGCGAAGTTCGCCATGAACTCGGTCTTCAGCGTCGCTTCGACCTGCGCCAGCACTTCCTTCTGCACCGTTTCCATGCGCAGCATGCGCTGCACCACGTCCACCGCAATGTCGCGCGGAAGGGCGCCGAGCACGCGCGCGGCATGGTCGGATTTCAGTTTCGAGAGGATGACGGCGATCGTCTGGGGATATTCGTTGCGCAGATAGCCGGCCAGCACGCCTTCGTTGACGTTGGACAGCTTGTCCCACATCGTGCGGCCCGACGGACCGCGGATATCCTCCATGATCTCCTTGACGCGGTCGGCGTCGAGGACGCTGTTGAGCAGGCGCTCGGTCGTCTCGTACGAGCCGTGGCACGAGCTCATCGACGTCATTTCGGCCTGGAACTGGGCGATCAGATACTCCACCAGTTCGGACGGAATCCGGCCGAGCTGAGACATGCTCTGCGACAGCTCTTTCACTTCGTCGATCGACAGCTGTTCCCAGATCGGAGCGCCATGCTCCTGCCCCAGCACGAGCATCAGCGCGGCCGCACGCTCCCGCTGGTTCAGCCGCTTATATTCTGGTGGTTCCGCGACCGGAGTCATCATCATCGTCTAGTCCCCTGCATTTATTCGTGGTTAACCCGTCGGTTTCGCGCACGACCCCTCTATTATGGACTCGAAAGGGGGTTCCCGGTCGCGTGAGGACAGGATCATGAACATCTCTTCGGGATTGGCGGGGCTCTCCCTGCTGGGTGCCGATACGAGCTGGTATTCGACCGGGGGCGCAGGCCTGACGGTGGAAAGCAAGGCCGTGCGCGAGGCCAAGGCTCAGTTCACCCTGCCCGAAACGACCCCTCCCTGGCGCGAGGCCGGATCCACCGGTTCGATCTCCAATCAGATCGCCACGATCCGCCGTCTCGCCACCATCATCGACAAGCCGCTGACCGGCGTGCGCGCGCTGCCGACCGATGTGCAGACCGCCTTCACCACCTGGAAAGCGCTCGACCGCCTCAACATTCTTGCCGAAAGCGCCGCCAAGCCGGGCCTGTCGGCCGCCGAGCGCGGCCAGCTCGCCGCGACCTTCGCCAAGGGGCTGGCGGACCTGCAGACCTATATGGGCACCGCACCGTCGGACAAGCTGGAGCTGTCCTTCGGCCAGCCGGTGCGTCGTGCCGAAAGCACGGTCGTCGCGCCGGGAACGGGCGGGCTGACGGTCAGCGTGTCGGGCAAGGGCGTCGTCGCCAAGCGCGACGAGGTCCTGTCGCAAATGTCGGGGACGGAGCGGTTCCGCGTGACGCTGGAGCGCGGCAGCAGCGTGGATACGATCGTGATCGACCTCGGCACGCTGCCCGAACCGCCGACGCTCGACAGCGTCGCCAACCTCGTCAATCAGGCGATCGCCAATATCCCGCTGCGCGACACCAGCGGCAATGTCGTGCTCAACGCCGACGGGACGCCCGCGCCGAAATGGAAGGTGTCGTTCGAGCCGAAGAAGACCGAAAAAGACGGCTGGACGATGGGCATCAACCGTCAGGGCCTGGAAAGCGTGTCGATCGATCAGGTCGATGCGCCCGACGCGCTGATCGTCGCGACCGGCCGCACCGGGCTCGAGACGCCGACCGCCGCCCGCGTGCTGCGCATCGACGATCCCGAAGCGGCGATGACCAACAAGACGCTGGCGACGATCGAGGCGAAGGACCGGCTGACGACCAAGGCGGTGGCAACCACCACCGATGCGGTTGCGACCGATGCCGATGGCTTTGCCTATGTCGTCGGGACTGCGTCGGGCGATCTCGACGAGCTGCGCGCTGCCGGCACGCAGGACCTGTATCTGACCAAGATGGACAGCGTCGGCAATGTCGTGTGGCAACGCGCGCTGGGCGCGGCCGACAGCGCGTCGGGGGCCGCCGTGACGGTTGCCCAGAATGGCGACATCGTCGTGGCCGGGACCGTGTCGGGCAATTTCGGCGGCACCAATGCCGATGCCGACATGCTCGTCGCGCGCTTCGCGAATAACGGCGACGAGATGTTCGCCACCCGCATCCGCTCGTCGGGCGACGACCGCGCCACCAGCATCGCCATTGCAGATGACGGCGCGATCCTGGTCGGTGGCCGTGCCGCGCAGGGCGGGGGCGACGCGTTTGTCGCCCGGCTCAACGGGACCGGCGCGGTGACCCAGCGGGTCAAGCTACCCGGATCGGGCGACGAGAGCGTGACCGCGATGACGATGACCGCCGACGGTCGCCTCGCCGCGCTGACCAAGGAGGGGGCGGTGTCGAAGCTGCGCTTCCTCGATCCCGCCAGCCCTGGAACGGTGCTCGATACCGTCGATCTGGGCGCGTCCGACGCGCGCGCCATCGCGATCGCGCCGGACGGGTCGATCGCGATCGGCGGCACGACGCTGTCGTCGCTACCTGGCGCGCAGGTCAACGGCATTACCGGCGGACGCGACGGCTTCGTCACGCGCATGGCTGCAGACGGCAGCGGCATGACCACCACCTATCTCGGTACGGCAGGCAACGAGCAGGTCGACAGCCTCGCCTTCAGCAATGGCAAGCTTTATGTCGGGGGCCGGACCACCGGCGACCTTGGCGGCACGCGCACCGGCCCGACCGATGGCTTCGTCGCCCGGATCGATCCGGCCAGCGGGGGGGTCGAGAAGATCAGCCAGTTCGGCCAGCCGACCCTGCGGACCGAGCCGGTGCGGGTCGCCGCATCCGATGGCGGATCGAGCAAGGTGGATGCACTCGGCCTCGGCCGCGGCGTCGCGACGCCCGATGGTTCGCTGCGCCTCACCACCGGCTCCACGCTACGCGAAGGCGACACCTTCCAGATGCGCGTCGCCGGCGGCCCGCTCCGCACGGTCACGATCGCCAAGGAAGAGACGCTGGCAAGCCTCGCCGACAAGGTGCGCAAGATCAGCGGATCAAAGGCATTGGTGACCACGCCCAAGAAGGACGATGGCGCGATGCTGCGCGTCGCGCCCAAGGCGGGGATCGATATCGAGTTCATCGCCGGACCGGCTGGTCGCGACGCGCTGGAAAAGCTCGGCCTGCCGGCCGCACGCGTCTCCGGCTTCGAGCCGATCGACAAGGACGCTCCGCGCGTCCGTCCGGGCGGCAGCTTCGGCCTGGGCCTCAATCCGGGCCTGTCGATCGCCGACCAGAAGGAGGCGACCGCGACGCTCGCCAAACTCAAATCCGCCTTGTCGACCGCCCAGACCGGCTATCGCTCGCTCTATTGGGATGACGGCAAGCAGGCACTGGTCGAAGGGGTAGGCAAGGGCGGTAGCACCGTGCGCGAACAGGCCCAGATGGCGAATTATCAGGCAGCGCTCAGCCGCCTCGCCTCCGGCCCTTCGACATCCATAGGGTTCTGATAGCATGAGTGACCTGATCGGCGGGATCGCCCGCAATATGAAGCACCTCTCGGAGCGCCAGCGGGTGCTGTCCGAGAATATCGCCAACAGCGAAACGCCGGGCTTCAAGGCGCGCGATGTGCGCGCACCCGACTTCAGCGACCTGATCGACACCGGCAACAGCAGCGCGTCGATCGCGCGGCCGCGGGTTCAGCTGACCGGCAGCATGGCCGCGCTGGGCGCGCGCGCGCCGATCTCGGCCGGCAGTGTGATGCTCGACGCCGATACCAGCGAGACCAAGCCGGACGGCAACAATGTCACGCTCGAAGATCAACTGCTCAAGATGGGCCAGGTCCAGGCGGACTTCGCCGCGATGACCAGCCTGTATCGCAAGAGCCAGGGCCTGATGCAGTCGGCACTGGGGCGCAAGGGCAACGGCTGACGATCCGCACCACGCGCAAAAAAGGGGGGCGTCCCGGCCGGGACGCCCCCTTTTTTGTTGGCACTCGCGCCGGGTCAGGCGGCCTTGCGGAGCGGTGGCGCGGTGTCGTCGAGCGCGAACCGCTCGGTCAGCCGGGCGAGCGCACGTGCCTCGTCCGACAGCGCGCGGGCGGCGGCGTTGCTTTCCTCGACCATCGCCGCATTCTGCTGCGTGAAGTCGTTGAGCGTCGCGAACGCCGCACTGACCTCGCTCAACGCGCCGGCGTGCGACCCGTAATCCTCGGCGAGTCCGGTCAGCAGCTGATGGACGCCCTCGACCACCTGCTCGATCCCGTTGAGCGCGCCATCGACCTGGCCGATCGCGGTCACGGCATTGGCGACCTGATCCTGGGTCGAGGTCAGCTGCTCACGCGCGCGCTTGGCCTCTTCTTCCGACCGCATGGCCAGCTGTCCGACCAGATCCGCGACCACGGCAAAGCCGCGCCCCGCCTCGCCGGCACGACCGGCCTCGACTGCCGCGTTCATCGCGAGAACGCGGGTCTGGAACGCGATCTTGTCGAGCCCCTCGATCACCGCGTCGATCCCGGCCGCGCTCTCCGCCACTTGCTCCATGCGCTGGACCGCGTCGTCGGCGACACCGCGACCGCGACGGACGCTGGTGATCGCCTCGTCGGCGCGGGCGACGGTTTCGCGAACCGTGCCGTTTCCGTCGTTCAGCCGCGCGTCAATCTGACCGATCGCGGCGGAGGCTTCGTCGATCCGCGCACTGGTCCGCTCGCTGCGCGCCGCGAGATCTTCGGCCGCATGCGCGATCTGGGTCGAGTTTTCATTCAGCTGCGAGGCGCCGGTCGACACGGCCTGGACCAGCATGCGCAGCGACTGGATCGCCTCGTTGAAATGCGCCTGGATCGCGGCATAACCGTTCGGCATCGCGCCGGTGATGCGGTGGTACAGCTCGCCGCGGCTCAGCCCCTCCAGCCCGCGCGCCAGCGCAGTGGAGGCGCTTTCCAGCTCGCGCATGCGCTGCTCGCGCTCGGCGGTGATCGCCGCTTCGGTCGCGCGCTGCGTCGCGTCCTTCTGCGCGATGGCGTCGAGCAGCGACACGACGCGTGCAGAGATGAAGACGAGTGCCCCGGCCTCGCCGAGCAGGATGACGGCGTGCAGTGCGATCCGCAGGAACGACGCCTCGCCCAGAAACACCCATTCCGGGACGAGCATGCCGAGCAACAAATGATGCACCGCGACCACCACCGTCGCGCCGATGATTGCGCGCCAGTCGCACAGCACCGCAGTGACCGCCAGCGCGGCAAAGAACGCCATGTGCAAGTCAACCTGCCATGCCTTGCCGCGGAATGCATAGAGCATCACCGCCGGGATCGCGACCAGCGCCATGCTCGCGGCAATGCGCGCCGTGCTGTCGATCACCCCGCGCCGCCATAACCAGGTGGGGTAGGCGAGCAGGGCGACCAGAGCGATTGCAACGGTAACGATCCCGTCGGAACCGGTCACAAGCATTTCGGTCAGCACTGCGACGGACAGCGCGCCGGCCACGGCCATCACCAGCGTCAAGCCCGCTTTGCGTATGCCATCCAGCGTCAACTCACTCATCCCAACTCTTCCTTCCGGTACAACTCTGTGGCCGTGCGGCCAGAACGATCGCGCCGTGGCGCCAGCTTTCGCGAACGACGGCGTCGCGCTTGCCGATCACGACCAGCGATCCGGGCAACGGCCCGGCGCCGATCAGTCCAGCGTCGGCGCGCGCGATCCAGTCGATCATCTCGGCCTGCCGGGCCGGCATGATCGGTGCGATCAGCATCGCGCCGTCCGGCGGGGGCATGATCGACGCCCCCACCGGTACCGCCAGTGGCACTGCCACTGCGAGGGCGAGGCCCGCCCTCAAAAGCTTGCGTTGACCGAGATCGGCACCGCCGTCCCGGCAAAAGCGAGTCCGCCCGTCGCGCCATAGGCGCCGCTGCCGGTGCCGCGACGGCGGCGTGCGTCGGCGGCGATTTCCGCCATCATCTCGTTCGACAGGTCGATCTGGCGCTTGAGCGCCGCGCCATTGGCGGCGCAGATATCGCGCAGCCGCGCGGCCAGTTCGCCGAGTTCCGACCGCGTGTCGGGGTCGAGCGCGTCGCGCCAGCCCGGGTTGGTGCGGTCGAGCCGCGCCACTTCATGATCGACCGCGCCGACCAGCCGGGACTTGGCCTGAACCAGCCCGGCGATCTCGCCGCGACGTCCCTGGGTCAGCAGCATCGTTTCTTCCTCGCTGATCGACGCCAGCGACCGGAACAGGTCGAGAAGCTCAGTTTCCATTCGTATTGCCCCCCTGCAGCTTGATGATCTGGTCCATCACCGCGGGGGCGAGGCCGATGCCGCCCTTGGCCGCGATGGCGGTGCCGAGATTTTCGGCGAGCACGCCGCGAAACATCTGTTCGCCATGGCCGCCGGAAAACTCGCCTTCCTCGACGCTCTCCAGCATCAGCTGGGTCATCTGGCCGATGAAGGTCGCCTCGAACGCCTGCGCCGTTTCCTTGCTCTTCGGTGTCGGAATGTTGGGCGCGGCGCCGGTCGTGGCGGCGGCGGGGGTGGAGAGGGGGCTCATCACTGCACCTCGATATCGGCCTGGAGCGCGCCGGCGCTCTTCACGGCCTGAAGAATGGTGATCAGGTCGCGCGGGCTGACGCCCAGCGCATTGAGACCGGCGACCAGCGAGGCGAGCGAGGTTTCTCCGCCCAGCGTGCCGAGCGAGCGGCCGGTGCCGTCATCGACCGTCACCTGCGTGCGCGGCACGACCTGGGTCTGGCCCTGCGACAGTGGCGCGGGCTGCGATACCTGCGGCGTTTCCGCCACGCTGATGGTCAGGCCGCCCTGCGCGATCGCAACCGGGCTGATCCGGACATTGGCGCCCATCACCACCGTGCCCGATGCTTCGTTGACGATCACCTTGGCCGGCTGATCGACCGTGACGGGCAGATTCTCGATCCGCGCGACCAGATCGACGACCGATCCGGGAAAGCCCGGCCCGGGCTTGAGCTCGACCGTGGCGGGGTCGAGTACTTCGGCGGTGCCGGCAAAGGTCGAATTGATCGTGCCCGCGATCATGTTCGCGGTAGTGAAATCGGGGTTCTTGAGCGCCAGCTTCAGGCTCGTCGCGCTGCGCAGCGCAAACGGCACCTCGCGCTCGATGATCGCGCCATCGGCGATCCGGGCGGACGTGGAAACGCCGCGACTGATGCTCGCCGCCGCGCCCGTAGCCTTGAAGCCGGAGACGGAAACCTGACCCTGCGCCACGGCATAGATTTCGCCATCCAGCGCGCGCAGCGACGATGCGATCAGCGTGCCGCCCTGCAAATTGGTGGCGTCGCCGATTGCCGAGACGGTCACGTCGATACGCGATCCGGCGCGGGCGAAGGGCGGCATGGTCGCGGTGATCGACACGGCGGCGACGTTCATCGTCTTGAGCTGCGACCCGCGCACATTGACGCCCATCCGCTCCAGCATCGCCTGGATCGATTCCTCGGTGAAGGGCGTGTTGCGCGTGCGGTCGCCCGTGCCGGGCAGGCCAACGACCAGGCCGTATCCGACCAACTGGTTTGGGCGGACATTTTCGATATCGACGATGTCCTTGATGCGGTGCGCGCTGTTTGCAGCGGCGGTGCCGGGCACTGCGAGCACCAAAGCCAGCAGGAGGAACCTCAAAATGTGCATAAACCTGTCCATCGTCTCCGGAACGCCGTTAATCTTCTTATAGAAAGAAGAAGGCCGTTCCGGTCTTCGCGGAGAAGAGAAGCAGTGCGTATCGAGGGCGTTCCGATGCCGGTGCAGATGGTGCTCAACGCACTGTCCAAATCCGACGCCGCCCTGCGCGTGGCACTCCCGAAGATGGAGATGCCCGAAGCGCCGCGACAGGGGGCGCAGGCCGCCCCGACGCTGCAGGCCGCGACCACGGTTCACGTGCTGCTCGCCGCCGCGACCGCGCTGGAAACGCCAAAGGACAAGCGCCGCCGCGAGGCACGCCCGGCCGCACGCGGGCTCGAGATCCTCGAGCAATTGCACGCCGCGCAGGTCAAGGGATTGCCCGACAAGGCGGCGCTCGACGCGCTTTCGCAATGGGCGGCCTTGTTCGAAATGCCGGACGATCCCGAGCTCGCCGAAATCGCGCGCGACATCGAACTGCGCGTGCGGGTCGAGCTGGCCAAGCACGACCGCACGGTCTGATCCGAACCCTGAATGGACATGGTTAACGGCGCGGATCGGGGGTCTGTTCAATCCTCCCCCGCCAGGGGGAGGTGGCGCCGCAGGCGACGGAGGGGGCGGACGGCTGTGTCCTCTTCAGCGTCGTGCTACCTCCCCCTCCGTCAGCTATGCTGACACCTCCCCCTGGCGGGGGAGGATTATCTCATGCCCCGCCCTTGGCCAGCTTCATCACGTAGCTGATGACCTCTGCCACCGCCTGATAATGTTCCAGCGGGATCGGGTGATCGATCTCCGCGCTGGCGTGCAGCGCGCGGGCGAGCGGGCGGTTTTCGACCAGTGGCACGCCATTGGCGGTCGCGATTTCGCGGATCTTCAGCGCGATCGCATCGGTGCCCTTGGCCACCACGATCGGCGCGTTCATCGCGCCGTGATCATATTTCAGCGCGACCGCATAGTGGGTCGGGTTGGTGATGACGACCGTTGCGGTGGGGACGGCTTGCATCATCCGCTGGCGCGAGCGCTTCATGCCGATCTGGCGCATCTTGCCTTTGATCTTGGGGTCGCCCTCCTGCTCCTTGTGCTCGTCCTTCATGTCCTTGAGCGACATCATGTTCTTCTTCGTCCAGCTGTAGCGCTGATAGACGAAGTCGGCGCCTGCGATCACCGCGACCAGCACCACGACGATGGTCAGCACGCTCATGATCATCTGTTGCGACAAATCGGCGATCGTCGTCGGACCGACGCCCACCATCGTTTCGAAGCCGGGCAGAAATGGCCACAGGACGATGGTCCCGATCGTGCCGACCACGATCAGCTTGGCCAGCGTCTTGGCGAATTCGAACAGGCCCTGGGCGCCGAACAGCCGCTTCAGCCCCGACACCGGGTTGATCTTCGAGAATTTGGGCGCGATGCGGCTGAAGCTCATCATCGGTCGCCCCTGGGCAAAGCCACCGATCAGCGCGCAGCCGAACAATGCGCCGAGCAGCGGCAGCAGCGCGGCGGCCAGCTCGCTCAATATATATCCGCCGAACACCTGCGCGCCGTCGGGGTTGAACATGAGATCGTCCGCCCGACCCCATATGCGGGCAAGCGAACCGGCCATTGCCGACGCCGCCTGCGCACCGAGGCCTCCGGTGACGATGATCAGGCCGATAAACATCGCCGCCTGACGCATCTCCGGCGCCATCGGCACGTCGCCCTTCTTCCGCGCATCTTCGATGCGCTTTTCGGATGGGGCGAATGTTTTGGAGTCCTTGTCCTCCGATTCATCGGCCATTGCGTCAGCTCCAGCCCATGTTCATCCACGTCGCGATGCTGTTTGCGAAGGTGACGAGTGTCGCCCCCAGCGTCGCCGCGGCGATGGTGACACCCAGCAGCAGGTTGAGCGGCTGGGCGATGAAGAAGACCTGCAGCGCCGGCGCGACGCGCGCGACCAGGCCGAGGACGGTGTTGAAGACGATGCCATAGACGAGCAGCGGCGCGGCGAGCGAGACGCCGAGCGCGAGCGAATTGCCCGCGACCCGCACGGCCAGCTGCGCGAAATCCTGCGTGTTCGGCACGACCCCGACCGGGAACAGGCCATAGGATTTGATCAGCGCGCCCAGCCACAGATGGTGGACGGCCATCGCGAAGCACACGACGGCGGCGGCAACGCCGACGAATTTGGAGAGGATCGGTGCCTGGCCCGACTGGCCGGGATCGAACACCATCGCCGAGGTGAGACCGATCTGAAGGCTGATCAGCGATCCGGCGATCGAGATTGCCTGATACATGATCCGCATGATCAGGCCTAGCCCGATGCCGACGATCAGCTCGGCGACCAGGATCGCCGCCAGCTGGATGTCGGTGACATCGGCCATCGGGATGACCTTGGCGGACAGAAAGCTCCACAGGCCCAGCGTCATGCCAAGCCCGGCGAACAGACGAATCTGCGCCGGGACGGCATCTTCGGAGAAGACCGGCAACAGCATCAGCACCGACCCGACCCGTGCGAACAGGATCAGAAAGGCGGTGGCGTGCAGCGGCAGGTCTTCGATCATCGTATCGTCAGCCGCCCTGGACGATCTTGTCGCCGACGACGCGCATGAAATCGCCGAGCGCGCCGCCGATCATCGGAAAGCTGAGCATCAGCGTGATCCCCATGATGATGATCTTGGGCACGAAGGTCAGCGTCTGTTCCTGGATCTGCGTCAGCGCCTGAAGCAGGCCGATGATGAGACCGGTGAACAGCGCGGCGAACAGCAACGGCCCGGCGACGGTCAACGTCAGGATCAGCGCGGCACGCGCGAGTTCGATGGCGGAGTTGGCGTCCATTGCCCTGGCCTAGATCTGCATGCGCATGATTTCGGAATAGGCGTTGACCACGCGGTCGCGCACGGCGACGACGGTGTCGAGCGCGACTTCCGCCGCGCCCATCGCGGTCACCACATCGATCAGGTCGCCCTTGCCGGCGATCTGGCGCGTCGATGCGGTTTCGGCGGCCTTCAGGCTCGACGACGCTTCGCCGACCATGCCCTGGACGAGCTGGCCGAAGCCGCCCGCGGCCGGGGCCTCGGTCGCGCCGGGGCCGCCAATGCCGGGACCGCGCGAAAGCGGCGATACGCCGGCGGCCCGGCCATAGGCGGTGGCAGCGTCAAGTGCTCCGATGGACATGGATGCTTCCCTTATTTCAGCAGGTCGATGGTGCGCATCGTCATGCCCTTGGCGGCTTCGATGGCGCTGAGATTGGCTTCGTAGGAGCGCTGCGCGGCCTTGAGGTCGGCGGTCTCGACGAGGCCGTTGACGTTGGGCATCAGCACATAGCCCTTGGCGTCGGCAGCGGGATTGCCCGGCTGATAGACGCGCTGGAACGACGATTTGTCGGTTGCCACGCCCTTGACCGCGACCTTGGTCGCACCGGTCGCGCGATCCACTTCGGCGGCAAAAGTTGCCACGCGGCGGCGATAGGGGTCGCCGCCCGGCGTCTGCGCCACCGAGCTCTGATTGGCGAGGTTTTCCGCAATCACGCGCATCCGCAACGACTGGGCGCGCAGGCCCGAGGCGGAGACGGAGACGACACTTTTGAGGTCCATGATCCCAAATCCGGCGCGGCGGGCAGGAATTGCCCCCGACATCCTTCTTATAGGCAAGTTTTTCCGGGCCGGTCGGACCGGGGGCAATTTCTGCCGCCTATAACTCCAGCGTGACTGACACGCAGGGGAATGCCGTGCTCAACGATGTGATGGTCGAATTGTCGATCGTGCTGGGGTCCACCCGGCTGCCGATCCGTGAGGTGCTGAAGATGAGCCGCGGCGCAATCGTCGCGCTCGACAGCACCGATGCCGACCCGACGCTGATCTATGTCAACGACACGCTGATCGCGAAGGGGCGGGTGATCGTGAGCGGCGAGCACATGTCGATCGAGATTTCCGAAGTCCTGCCCGCGAGTGCCGCAGCATGACGATCCTGGCCCTGTTGCGCATGTTCGGTGCGCTGGCGATCGTGCTGGGCCTGCTGGCCGGTGCCTTGTGGGCGGTACGCCGCTTCGACATCCGCCTGCCCGGACGCCTGGGCGCTGGTGGCGCGCCCGACAAAAGGCTGGAAGTGGTCGAGCGGCTGACCGTCGACCAGAAGCGCTCGCTGCTGCTCGTCCGCCGCGACAATGTCGAACATCTCGTGCTGATGGCGCCGGAGGGAAATGTCGTGCTGCACGAGGCGCGGACCGATGCCCCCGCGCTGCGCGTGATCGATACGCCCGCACCCAAGCCGGCTCCGGCTTTTGCCGCCCTGGTCGAACCCGATCCGGCGCCGATGTTCGATGCGGCGCGTGACGGTAGCGACGCGGCCGGATCGACCGCGTTCCTCAGCAATCTCGAACGGTTCCACAGCTTTGCCAATGCGCGGATCGCGCGTCATGCCTAAGCTGCTGCGCTACGGCCTCACGGCTCTACTGTTGTTCGCCCCGCTGACGGCTGCTGCCGCAACGGGTGGCGACGGGGCAGGGGGATCGGCGCTCGAAGCCCTGGGCGGCTCGCTGAGCGGCAAGGCGATCGGCATGGTCGCGCTGCTGACCGTGCTCAGCCTGGCGCCGGGCATCCTGATGACGGTGACGTCGTTCACCCGCATCGTGGTCGCGCTCTCGCTGCTGCGCACCGGCCTTGGCGCGCAGGGCGTGCCGCCCAACCCGGTCATCATCAGCCTTGCGCTGTTCCTGTCGATGTTCGTGATGACCCCGACGATGGAAGCCGCATGGACCGCCGGCATCAAGCCCTATACCGAGGGCAAGATCACCGAAGACGTGGCCTTCCAGAAAACCGCCGAGCCGTTTCGCAAGTTCATGATGAGCCAGGTGCGCGATGACGATATCGCCCTGTTCAACGGCCTCGCCGCGCAACCGGCCAAGACGCGGGCGGAGGTGCCGCTGGGCACGCTGATCCCCGCCTTCATGATCTCCGAACTGCGCCGTGCGTTCGAGATCGGCTTTCTGCTGCTGCTGCCGTTCCTGGTGATCGACCTTGCGGTCTCGGCCGTGCTGATGGCGATGGGTATGATGATGCTGCCACCGACAACGATCGCGTTGCCGTGCAAGATCATCTTTTTCGTGCTGGTTGACGGCTGGGCGTTGGTCGCGGGCAGCCTGATCCGAAGTTTCGGAACAGGTTAGCTCAGTCCCGCCGCCCGAACCGGGTCGCGGGGTCGATCAGCCAGGCCGACAGGGTTTCGAACCGCAGCGGCGTCAGGAACTGCAGTCCGGCCGCGTCCTCCCGCTGCCAGCGAACCGATGCGTTGACCGTGCCCAGCTGCGGAATGTGCACCGCCAGCGTGCCTTGTGCCAGCGTGCGGTTCAGGCCATCGACCCGCATCCCGCGCTGATTGATGTCGCGCAGCGTCGCGGCCATGCGCCGTCCGTCGCAGGTCACCAGTACCCCGCATTCGGCATCGAGCCGGGGCAGGCGGTTGTGCCAGCCCTGTTTGCACGGGGTCGGTTTGAGAATGACCTCGGCCGGAACCTTGGACAGGAAGCGCAGGCCCGACGCCCCGCCCTGCGACCAGGCGATCTCCGCGTCGAGCAACGGGGCACCGCGCAGTTCGAGCTGCACCTTGTCGCCGCGCGACAGGGAGATCGGGCATTCCACCCGCGCGCCGCTTTCGGAGATGTTGCGGACGCGGCAGACAACGTCGCCGCGCGGGGTGACCAGCCGACCGACAAGCAGGGTCGTGACCAGCCGCGTCTCACCGCCGCTGCGGCGGTCGTCGATCGCGGTCGGTGCCGTTTCCCATTGGTCGGGGCGGTCACTGTACATCAGGCCGGCTCCGCCTTGGTGATCGCGACCTTGCGCACCTTGTCCGGACCGATTGCCTCACGCGCGGCTTCGATCACCACGCGGCGGAAATTGTCGAGATCGGGGAGCATCCCGTCATTGCCCGCAGCCAGCGGCACCTTGAAGGTGCGCAGGTTGATCGCGTGCTGCAGGAAGGGGAGGCGCGCGGTGACCGCGTCGACCTGACTCTCATCGACCTCCAGCTGGATTTCGAAGGTGGCATAGCCCGACAGCTTCCCGTCCTTCAGCACCAGCGGTGCCGTCATCGGCGGGACGGTGACGAACTTGCCCGGCTCTTCTTCGACCGGCTCGGGCTTGGCAGTCGTCGCGCCGGCCGGGGTGCCGAGGAAGAAATTGGTCGCATAGCCGCTGCCGGCACCGATCGCGCCGCCGGTGATCAGCAGGATGAGGGGGAACAGGATCTTCTTCATTGTCCCGTCCTCACAGCTTGAAGCTTGAATCGGCGGGCGTGGCCGGAGCCTCGCCCTTGACGATGATGGTGATGCGGCGGTTTTCGGCGCGGGCCGGTTCGCCCGGATAAAGCGGCTGGCTTGCGCCGCGCGCCATTGCGCCGGCGATGCGGTCCGGTGTGATCCCGCCGGTCAGCAGCGCCGCGCGGGCGGTCAGCGCGCGTTCGCCCGACAGGCGCCAATTAGCCTCGGTGTCGCCACCCGCGCCGTCGGTATGCCCCTCGATCGTCAGGCGTGCGCCGGACCGGGCGAGCTTCTCGGCCACGGTCGTGAGCTGGCGGCGGGCGAAGTCGTTGAGCTGGGCAGTACCGGGCCGGAACATCGGCTGGCGGACGCTGTCCATCAGCGTGATGCGCAGGCCATCCTCATCGGACTCGACCTTCTGCTGGGCGCTCGCGTCGCTGGAAATCGTGTCGAGCGAGACGCGCAGCTCCTGCGCCAGGACGCGCAGCGTGGCATCGGGGATTGTTGCCGATCCGCCGCGCGCGGTGCCGACGCTCTGCGCTTCCATCGCGGGTACGCCCTTCGCCTGCGCCTGATCGGCGTTCTTCGCACGGCCATGCCCGCCCGAGCCTGCCTGCGCACCGCCGGCGGCATTGCCCGCCGCGCCCACCATTGGCGGGCCGGGGGAGAAATAGTCGGCCAGGCCCTTCAGCGTTTCCTTGTCCGGGTTGCTGATCAGCCAGAGCAGCATGAAGAACGCCATCATCGCGGTCACGAAGTCCGCATAGGCAACCTTCCACGCACCACCATGATGGCCGCCGACCACCTTTTTGACCTTGCGGATAACGATCGGTCGGGCATTGGCGGCTTGGCTCGCCATGGTCAGTGCGCCGCCTGCAACGCGCTGTGCAGCCGCTCATGAATTTGGCCCAGACGGACCGGCGCGATCGCGCTGCGCGTGCAGGCACCGGCGGCAAGCCGGTCGAGGACGGCTGCGCTCTCTTCGGTGCACTGGACGAGCAGATCGAAAGCTTGGAGTTTGTCGAGATAGCGGTCGACGAAATGTTCGTCGCCGACCAGCACCTCGGCCAGTTCCTCGATCATGGCGCGGACATGACGCAGCTCGCCGGCGACCGCGCTGTGCAGCGCGCCGACCAGCGGGTCGGTTCCGGAGGCTGGGGCGTTGTTTTTTTCCATTGCTAACCCCTTTAGAACAGGTCGATTTCGCCGCCATGCGCCGGCATCTTCGGCGGTACGGTGACGGGCGGCGGCTCCGCGACATAGGTGCATCGAATCTTCCCGTCATAAGGACGGAACTCGACCTTGCGTGGCTGCGTCCCGCCGGTGTCGTTGTGGCCGATGGCGATGCCCTCGGTCTGCAGAAAGCGCAGGGCAAAGGCGGCATTGGCCGTCCCGATCCCGCCGAGACCGGCGATGATGTTCGCGCCGCCATACATGTGCGCCCGCAGCTGCGAGCGTTCCGCGCCGGCCTTCATCATGCCGTTGATCAGCAGTTCCATCGCGTGCACGCCATAACGCTGCAGCTCGGCCTGGCTGACCTTGTGGTCCGGGCTGGGTTCTCCCAGCAGGAAGTGGTTCATACCGCCAACCCGGGCGCGCGCGTCGTGCAGGCACACGGCGATGCACGACCCCAGCAGGGTCGAAATCACCACGTCCGGCTTTGCGATCACGGCGAACTCGCCCTGGATGATCGAGATCTTGCTGGCGGTCGTAACACTCATGACAAATCACCGAAGACGCGCTCGATCTTTTCCTTGAGCGCGGCAGGCGCAAAGGGCTTCACGAGGTAGTTGTTGACGCCCAATGCCGCTGCCTTCGCCACGACCTCGCGGTCGGACGATCCGGTGAGCATGATGAACACGGTTTTTGCGAGCACGGAATCGTTTCGGACCGTTTCGAGGAACTCGAGTCCGTCCATCTCGGGCATGTTATAGTCCGAGATGATCAGATGAACCCGGTCGACGCGCATTGCCGACAGCGCTTCGGGCGCGGTCGCCTTGTCGCGAATATCCTTGAATCCAAAGTCCTGCAGCGCACGGCGAATCATCGCGCGCATGCTCGTCTGGTCGTCCACGACCATGACTCGGATGGCTGACGCGGCGGGCATTTAACGCTCCTGATACTTGCCGCGCGAAGCGGCGAGGATGGCTCCTGCCATGGCTGACAGGCTGCTTTCGGTTTCGACTGCGCCGACATTGAGGGCCGCGCGCGGCATGCCCCACACGACACAATCCTCACGGGTCTGGCCAAAGGTGCGGGCACCGGCCTGGCGCATCGCCAGCATGCCGTTGGCACCATCGCTGCCCATGCCGGTCAGGATCGCGGCGACCGCGGACTTGCCCAGCTTCGCGACGGAGTCGAACAGCATGTCGACCGAGGGGCGGTGCCCGTTGACCGGGTCGGACGCGACCAGCTTGATCCGGCCGGTCGTGCCGCCGTCAAGCACCATGTGATGCGATCCACCCGGCGCGATATAGACGGTGCCGCGCTGCAGCCGTGCGCCGTCGGTCGCTTCGACCACCCGGACCGCGCAACCACGGTCGAGCCGGGCGGCGAAACTGGCGGTGAAGGCGGCCGGCATATGCTGGACCACCAGAACCGGCGGGCAATCGGTCGGCAGTTCGCCGAGCACTCGGAACAGCGCTTCCACGCCGCCGGTCGATGCGCCGATCGCGATCACGACGTCCCGGAACGGCCCATTGCTCGACGCGGCAGCCGGGGTCTGGCGCGCCGGCGTGGCGGAGGAAAAGCCACGCCGCGCCTGGGACCGTGCGGCACCCTTCACCGTCGCACGAAGCTGTTCGGCACCCAGTGCCAGCTCGACCGGGCCGCCCGAGGGCTTGGCGATGCAGTCGACCGCGCCGAGGCGCAGCGCCTCGATCGTGACCTCGGCACCGGCCGCGGTCAGCGATGAACACATCACCACCGGCATCGGACGCAGACGCATGATCCGCTCGAGGAACGACAGACCGTCCATCCCGGGCATCTCGACGTCGAGCGTCAGCACGTCGGGGATGAGTTCCTTGATCATTTCCCGCGCGGTGTGCGGCTCGGGGGCCGCGCCGACGACCTCGATCTCCGGGTCGCCGGACAGAATCCGCGTCAGGGCTGCCCGCATCGACGGGCTGTCATCGACAATAAGAGCGCGAACCGGCGTCATGCTGCACCATCCGTACGCTGATAGATTGTATTGCCGCAGCTGCGCATCCGCGCGACCGCAGGGCCGATCAGCCGTTCGCTGTGACCGATATAGAGGAAGCCGCCGGGCTTGAGCAGTTCCACCAGCCGCGCCTCCAGCTCTTCCTTTGCCGGATCGTCGAAATAGATCATGACGTTGCGGCAGAAGATCGCGTCATAGCGCTGGCGCATCGGCCATTCGCCGAACAGATTCAGGACGCGCGCCGTAACCAGCGCCCGCGCCGCCTCTGCCATGCGATAGCCGCTGCCTTCCTGGACCATCCACGCCCTGCGATAGGGTTCGGGCACGCCCTCGACGCCGCCGGCGGCGTAGAAACCTTCAGCCGCCGCGTTGACCACCGGCTCCGAAATGTCGGTCGCCAGCAGGCGCACGTCGCGGTTGCGCATCCATTCCGCCTGCGCACGCTCGGTGCCCATCAGCGTCATCGCCAGCGTGTAGACTTCCTCGCCGCTCGAGCAGCCGGCCGACCACATGCGCACCGGCGCACGGCTGGGATCGCTCTTCAGCTTGGGCAGCAGAACGTCGCGCAGATGGTCGAAATGATGGCTCTCGCGGAAGAAATGCGTGTGGTTGGTGGTCAGTGCGGTCACCAGGATACGCAGCTCTTCGGGATTGCTCTCCGCGAACGCGATATAGTCCTTGAACGACGCCAGCCGATTGTCGCGCAGGCGGCGCGACAGGCGCGAATGCACCAGCACCTTCTTCGTCGGCGGCAGGCTGATGCGGGCTTCGCTCATCATGATCCGCGCGATCGCCGCGAACTCGCTGTCGCCGAGCGGCGGGGCGCCGTCGGACAGCAGCGGGTTCATCGGAGCAGGCGCCAGGGAGGTGCTCATTATGCGGCCAGATCCAGGTGACGGGTGATCGACAGCGCGTCGAGATCTAGCAGCAGCACCATCTGGGCGCTGGGCTCGCTCCCGTCGCGGGCACGGGCGGTGATCTGGACCAGGCCAGAGATCACGTTCGATTCCTGCAGCTCGACATCAGGCGCAGCCTGGATCGCGCTTTCCTGGATCGCGACGATGTCATCGACCTCGTCGACCAGGAAGCCGGCCTGCTTGCCCGCGATGTTGACGACCAGCACGCAGGAGCGGGCGTGGATCTCGCTCGGGGTCCAGCCCAGGCGATCGGCAAGGCCGATGACCGGCACCACGGTGCCGCGCAGGTTGGTCACGCCGAGGATATAGCCCGGCACGCCCGGCAGCGGGGTCGGCTCCGCCCATTCGCGGATTTCGATCAGCGACCGCATGTCGATGCCGAAATTGCGGCTGCCCAGCGTGAAGGTGACGATCTTGATTTCGTCGGCGGGGGTTTCTTGGTCGTTCATGCTGCAAGTCCTCTCAGAAGGTTGCGGGTCTGTCCGGCCGGGGCGACGAGCGCCTCGACGTCGAGGATGAGGGCGATCGAGCCGTCACCCAGGATGGTGGCGCCGCCCAGACCGCGGATCGGGTGGAGGTTCTGCTCCAGGCTCTTGATCACCACCTCGCGGCGGTCGTCGATCGTGTCGACGAGCAGTCCGACGCGGCCGGCGCTCTCGCTTTCGACGATGATCACCAGGCTTTCATGGACCGGACGATCTTCGTTGGCGTGCAGCCCGAACACCTGGGTCAGGCGGCGTACCGGCAGGTAATCGCCACGCAACTCGATGACCTCGCTGCCCGGCGTGGTCGCGCTGACCTGACCCGGCTCGGGGCGGATTGCCTCGATCACGGTGGCGAGCGGGAGCACGAAGCGCTGTCCGGCAAGCCGGACGACCATGCCGTCCAGGATCGCCAGGGTGAGCGGAAGGACGAGCGTGAAGCTCGTGCCCTTGCCCGGAACCGACGCGATCTCCACGCGACCGCCCAGTGCCTCGACGTTGGAGCGGACCACGTCCATCCCCACGCCACGTCCCGAGATGTTCGAGATCGTGGCCGCGGTCGAGAAGCCGGGCGCGCAGATCAGCTGATCGATTTCCTCGTCGCTCAGCACTGCGTCGGCCGGGATGATGCCCTTTTCGATCGCCTTGGCGCGGACGCGGGCGCGGTCGATGCCCTTGCCGTCGTCCGACACGGTGACGATGATGCGTGCGCCCTTCTGCTCGGCGGACAGCATGATTGTGCCTTGCGCCGACTTGCCGGCGCGCAGGCGATCCTCCGTGCTTTCAAGGCCATGGTCGACCGCGTTGCGGATGAGGTGCGTCAACGGGTCGCCGATCTTTTCGATCACGCCCTTGTCGACTTCAGTCATCTCGCCATGCGTGATCAGCTGCACCTGCTTGCCGGTTTCGGCCATCAGGTCGCGCAGCATGCGCGGCACGCGGCTGAACGCCTGCTTGATCGGCTGGGCGCGCAGGCTCATCACATTGTCCTGGATCTCGCGCGTCAGGCGGGCGAGTTCAGGCAGTTCGACGCGCTCCTGATCCTTCGCGCTCAGGCGATCGGACAGGATCGAGTTGCGGATGACCAGCTCGCCGACCAGGTTCAGCAGCATGTCGAGCTTGACCAGATCGACACGGATCGTCTGCGAACCACCGTCGCCGCTGGGCGCCGGAGCGGGCGCGGCGGCAGGGGGCGGTGCAGCGGGCACAGCCGCAAGCGTCGGTGCGGCTGCCGTCGCTGCGGCGACCTGTTCGATCAGCGCGCGGGCGTCCTCGAGGCGCTCGGTACGTTCTTCGACCGGCTCAACCTCGGCCGCGGCAGGCTCGACCCGCGTGATGGCGATATGCGAGTCCGGCGCGACGAAATCGAACGCGTCGTTGATGCGCGCTTCGGCGGTCCAGCCGGGCAGTTCGATCGTCCAGCGCAGATAGGCCTGCTCCGGATCGATCTCGCGCAGCGGCGGCAGGCTGTCGCAATCGACCGCGACGACACGGCCACCATTGTCCTCCAGCTCGCGGATGACCAGGATCGGTTCGGCGCCAGCGGCCATCGCATCGCGCGACGGTCCGAACTCGACCCGCCACACGGCCTCCTCGGCCGGCGCGTCGGTCGCTGCGGCTTCCGGTTCGGGCGCGTCGAAATCGAAGTCCAGCGATACCGCGACCGGCTCGAACCCGAACGGATCCGGCTCCGCTTCAACCGCCGCTTCCGGCTGCGCCGCAGGCGCTTCGGGGGCAGGAGCAGGGGCCGAATGATCGGCATCGAGGATCGCCTGGATCGCCGCCAGCGACGCACTGTCGTCCGGCAAGGGGACGCTACCCTGCGACGCGCCGACATGGTCCGAGAGGATGTCGAGCGCGGAGAGCATCACGCCCACCGTGGCCGGGGTCGGATCGATGCGGCCCGCGCGCACTTCGTCGAGCAGGTTCTCGAACTTGTGGGCAAAGGCGGTCAGCGCGACATGGCCGAAGGCGCCGGCGCCGCCCTTGATCGAGTGCACCGCGCGGAACACCGCCGCGATCGTGCCGGCCGACACATCGCCAGCCTGCATCGCGGACAGGCCCTGCTCGGCAGCGGCCAGACCCTCGGCGCATTCTTCGAAGAAGATCGCCTGGATATCGTCCATATCGTCGCTCATGGGCAGACGCGGCGGATCGCCGCTCCCAGTTTCTCGGCCTCGAACGGCTTGGTGATCCAGCCGGTCGCACCGGCGGAACGCGCGCGCGCCTTCTTCTCGTCGGAGAATTCGGTCGACAGCACCAGGATCGGCGTGCCGCGGAATTCGGGCAGGCCGCGTACCGCTTCGATCAGCTCGAAGCCGTCCATTTCGGGCATGTTGATGTCGGTGATGAGCAGGTCGGGTTTGACCTCCTGCATCCGTTCGAGACCGTGGCGCCCGTCATTGGCGCTTTCGATCTTGAACCCCTGTGCGCTGAGCGACGCCTTGAGCAGCATGCGCATGCTGGCGGAGTCGTCGACGGTAAGAATCAGCTTGCTCACGATTGCAGTTCCTCTTGGTGGCTCAGGCCCAGTCGGTCGGTCAGACCAAGCGCCTCGGTCCTGGCCAGGAAGGCGGGGCTGGGGTTTTCAATGATGAAGCGATGGCCATGCGCTTCGGATTCGGTGCGGGCGGCCAGCAGCAGCTGCAGCACGGCCTGGCCGATGCTTTCGACTGCGCCAGCGTCCACGATGATGTCGTCGTCGGCATCGGCGGCCTCGACGAGGCGCGTCTTCAGCTCTTCGGCGGTCACGGTGACGCCGTGCTTGGGGAGTTCGACGACGCCTCCAGGCGGCGGTGCCAGTTCAGGCGGGTTGGGCTGCGAAGTCACTCTTTGCCTCCTCGAGCGCGGTTTCGAGTTGCTGGAAGGTCGGCGCCTTGTCCGAAGGCGTCGCACGACGGGCGATTTCGACCGCGACCTGGGTCGGCATGCCCTGGGCGTGCGCGACGATCGCGGTCTTGGCGATGACGAACGGCTTGCCGTCCGCTTCGATGACCTGGCCAAGCTTGGCGGCCAGCGGACCGACGAAGCAGTAGGACAGGAGCACGCCCAGGAAGGTGCCGACGAGCGCGCCGCCGATCATCCCGCCCAGGATCTCGACCGGCTGGTCGATCGATCCCATGGTCTTGATCACGCCCAGCACCGCGGCGACGATGCCGATCGCGGGCAGGCCGTCGGCCATCTGCTGCAGCGCATGCTGCGGGTGCATCTCGTGATGGTGATGCGCCTCGATGTCGTTTTCCATCGCTTCGGCGATCTGATGCGGATCCTCGAAATTCACCGTCATCATGCGCAGATAGTCGCAGATGAACTCGATCAGGTGATGATCGGCGAGCAGGCGCGGGAAGCGGCTGAAGATCGGGCTGTCCTTGGGCGAATCCAGGTGCGGTTCGATCGCGGTCGCGCCGCCCTTCTTGAATGCGGACAACAGGCCGAACATCAGCGTCAGCAGGTCGCGATAGTCGCTGTCCTTCCAGCGGCTGCCCTTGAACGATTTGGCGATGCCTTTGCCGGCGGCCTTCACGACCGACATCTGGTTCGACACCAGAAATGCGCCGATCGCGGCACCGCCGATGGCCATCATTTCATGCGGCAGCGCGTGCAGAATCACGTCCATCTTGCCGCCAGCCATGATGTAGCTGCCGAACACACAGATCATGATGATGATGAAGCCGACGCCGTTAAGCATGATCGTGGCGGTCCCCTGCCGTGTTCGATGGTCCCGTCGATTATAGGGGGCTGGCAGGGCGGGCGGACGCGACCATCCGCTTTTCGACATTTCCACAAGTGAACGCAGGAGCCGCGACCGGGCACGCGGCGAAGCATCTAGATAGGGGTAAAGTCTAACCGAGGAACGCCATGTCGCTCAGCGCCTATCAACGTGCCCGCACGCTCGTCGAAACGCCCCGTGCAACCGAACAGCGCCTGATCCGTGAGGTCACTGCGGCGCTGATCGAAGCACGGGATCAGGGCTATCGCGGCGGTCGGCTGATGGACGCGCTGCACTGGAACCGGGAAATGTGGGACGCCTTTGCCAGCGCCTGTGGCGCGCCGGGGAACGGCCTGCCCGACACGCTGCGCGCTTCGATCATCTCGATCGCGCTGTGGGTCAACCGCCACGCCAGCGAAGTGATCAAGGGGCGTGAATCGATCGACGAGTTGATCGAGGTCAACCGCTCGCTGCTCGACGGGCTCGGCGAAGGCCGCATCGCCGCGTAATCACGCCACCCTGCCGTCGTGATGCGCGCTGCGCCGGCACGCGCCCGTGCTTATACGGGCGCGGCAACCTCCGCCGCATAAGCCAGGCGGAGCGCCTCCGACAGGCTGCTGACGTCGAGCTTTTCCATCATGTTGGCGCGATAGATTTCGACGGTGCGCGGCGACAGGTCGAGCTGATGGGCGATGACCTTGTTCGGTCGCCCCTCGATCAACCCCATCAGCACTTCATGCTCGCGCGGGGACAGGCGTGCGATCCGCTCGCGCGCTTGTTCGCGCCGCTGCGCGATCCCGCTCGTCTCGCTGAAGCGCGCGAATGCCTGATCGAGCAGGTTGAGCAGGTGATGGGGATCGTAGGGCTTTTCGAGAAAGTCGGTCGCGCCGGCCTTCATCGCCTGTACCGCGAGCGAGATATCCCCCTGACCGGTCAGCATGATCGTCAGGAACTTCGCTCCGCGTTCCTGCAGTGCGCGCATGACGTCGAGGCCGTTGCGCCCGGGCATCTGGAAATCGAGCAGCAGCACGCCGCCGTCATTGGGTTCGATATTGTCGAGGAACGCGTCGCCCGAAGCGAACACGCGGATCACGAGGTTCGGGCGTTCTGACAGCAGTCCGTGCAGCGACTGTCGGACCGCCTGATCATCGTCAACGATATATACGCTCTGCATCCTTACTCCCCCAACGTCCGCCCGACACCGTTCCCGGCACGGCGGAGTGTTGTGCCACTCAGGTCGCTATTGTGCACCGACGGCATTCGGCCGCGCGCCTCAACGATCCTGCGATAGATCACCAGACCATTCTCCCAATGCGCTCGCCCGGCTTCGAATAGAAGGGGCGAAACATCTGTTTGAGAACGGGTCTGACCAGGGCTGGCCCAATGTCGGACACCGACATCGCGATCCGCGCGTCATCGATCGTGCGGACTGCCACGCATGAGGTTCGCTGGTCTGCTGCGTCGGATCGCAAAGCTGCCAGCGGGTTGCGCATCAGATCGACCAGAACCTGTTGGATCTGGATCTTGTCGGCGAGCGTAACGGGCGCCTCTGGTGCAAGATCATTGCTTATCGATACGTCGAACCATCGCGGTTCGACAAGTGCCAAAGCACCCACTTTGCAGATTGCGGTTTTTACAGGGCACGGGGCCGAACGATCCATTCTGCCGCACGGGGCTGCAACTCGGCACCGCGCCCGATTCTCCTATAAGAATCGGGCGGCGACGACGGCGTGCACCTGATCTTGTGTAAGGTCCCCGATCTGCATCGTTCGCTGCGGGAATTGACTGTGCCCGATCAGCATCCCCTCCATGGTCGTCGCCACCGCCAGGATGCGGAAGCCGCCGGGTTCGCGCACAGCGGCGAGGCCGCCGGCCACCGGATAGCGATCGGGATCGATGAACAGGATTGCCTGACCTGGCAGCCCGGCGCCGAGCGTGGCGCGGCACAGGCGCAGCGCAATGGTCTGCGGGCCGCAGCCGGGCGGGATCTCGACCCGCTCGCCGGTTTCCTGGTCGAGGATCAGCCCGTCGACCCCGGCAACCCCGCGCACGATGATCGACCCCGTGCGTGAGCGCTCGTTCGCCTCCGGGGGCGCAGGCGCGGCAGTCGGCGCCGCTTCCCCGCGCAACTCGGCGTACAGCGCGGTGATCCGCTCCCGCGTCCTGCGCACGCGCTCCTCGGGATCGCAGACCGAGGCCAGCCATTGGTCGAGGTCGCCGCCGCGAAGCAGCTGCTCGACCCGCGCGCGCAACGCCGCCTCGCTCGCGGTTCCGAGCATCGCCGCGATTGCGAGCCGGGTGGGTGCGTTCCAGTCCTCGAAATGACGCTGGGCATTTTCGATGCGCGACAGGTTGACCGGAGCGATGCCGTGCTGGTCGGCAATCGCCTGGATCGTCAGCGCCCGGTCGGTGAAACGGATATGGCGTACCGCCGCCGCCAGCAGCACGGCGAAGCGCTCACGCTCGGTATCGAGCAGCGGGACGTCGGTGAATGGCGCCGCCCAGTCTTCGATCGCAAAGCCGTCGGCATCGATATCCAGCAGCAATGCCTCCGGCGCCACCCCCAGAACGGAGGCGATTTCGACCAGTTCATGCGCCCGCGCCACCACCTCACCGCGCTCGAGCTTCGAGAGGCGGATATAGGTAAGCCCCGGCAGTTTGTGCGCCAGGCCGATCAGCTTCTGATAGCCGGCGCGACGGCGCAGCTCGCGGATATTGTTGGGAAAAACAAATGCGCGATACGGGTCGGTCGGCACTGCACCGGTGCCGCTGGTCTTTAACTTGACCGGCGCGTCCACGTCCCGTCTCCTATACCCAATTTGTATAGGATAGCAGGGAGCGTGGGTCTTTCCAAGCGGTTGGCCGAATGCCTTGCGAAAGCGGCGGGGGAAGGCGTTGCCGCCCCCGCCGAAAAGCACCTTCAGCCAACGCGGCGCGTGTCGCAGGAGCGTGGGGGGTGGGAGATGAGCGCCCAGTTCCCGGCCGGGTCGAACCGGCGGAGCGCGACCAGGCTGCCCGGTCGGGCAATGCGACGGTCGAGCCAGCCCGGTGCCAGCGGCCACGGATCTTCGGGCGCGATCGCGATGCCGGTGCCATCGGTGATCAGGCCGATGCTGGTGGGTGCCATGCCAAGCGGCCAGCGCTGACGCATCCGTTCCAGCAATTGCCGGGCAAGCCGTTCGCAGGTCCGTGCATTGCGCAGGGGGGCGATATCCTGACGCTTGAGCCAGCGGTCCCAGCTCGCACCGAAATTCCCATTGGGGCCGATCCCCCACACCGCTACCAGATGCCCCGACTGGTCGAGCCAGTGGCGGGCATTGTGGCACAGTTCGCGGGACAGTTCGTCCATGCCCGGGTCGATGAACGGCATGAGGCCGTCGGCACTGATCGAAGCAGTCATCATGCTCTCGCGGATCATGGGGCGAACTCAGCGCGAACGGGTGGCGCCACGGACCAGCGCGGGCTCGCGCTCGTCCTGATCGGCGGCCGAAGCCTCCTGTAGCGGTGCCGGGATGACCGCGATGACACGGCTCAACCGGTTGTGCGGTGCATTATGGTCGGGCAGCACGCCGACCGGCGCGGCGGCGGGCGCATCGGTCGCGCGGCGACGCGGGGCTGCCTTGGGCCGTTCGAACATCCCGCCGAAGCGCGGGTCGTTGGCGGCGATGTCGGCGATCGTCTTGGCGGCGCGCTTGGCCACCTGACGCTGGCGCTCGCGCTCCTGCGGATCGGCCTCCAGCTCGATATCGGCGGCATCGTCCGACAGGCGGCGCGCAACCGTGCGGCGCTGCGCTTCCAGCTTCTCTTCCAGCTCGGCGATCTCGGCCGGATCGATGATCGCGGCACCTGCGCGATAGCGGGGCAGGCGGGGGTCCTGCACCTGCACCGAGCGGGTGTTGCGGGCACGGCGCTTGAGCTGCTCCATCGCAACGCCGCGCAGATGATCGACATAGGCGTCGAGCAGTGCTTCGCGGGTCTTGACCGCGAGATGCTCGCCGGCCGCCGCTTCGGTGCGCTCGAGGGCGTATTCGTCCTCGATCATGCTCTCCAGCGTGTTGGCTTCGCCTTCGGCGCCCAGGCTCATCGCGTGGAGCGAAACGGTGGTCGCCTCGACCTTCTTCGCCGACGGGCGCTGGTCGGTCATGACGCGGAAGCGCAGGCTCTGGAGCTCGCCGCGCAGCTGCCAGTTGACGAAGGTCGTGAACTGGGCGCGCTCGGAGTCATAGGCCTGGATCGCACGGTGGACGCCGATCGCGCAGCACTGCTCGGCATCGTCCCAATGGGCGGCAAGGCCGTACTGGCGGATGAAGTGGCGGATGCGCGGTGCGAGCAGCTTCAGCACCTGCTGCGGCTGGCCGTCCTTCGCCATGTTCTCGATGACGGCGGCAACGGCAACTTCGAGCGCGGCAGTGGTGTTCGACATGATCGTCCCCTCGATCGTCTTGGCCGTCGCGGTGTCTGCTCCGGCTGCAGGGGAATGATCGCTGATTGCGGTAAATAGGAGTAAACCACTCCTATACGTAATTCCACAATATGGTGGTTCTACGGTAGATGTGAGTCACGCCGCGCGTACCTGATTCACAAAGCTGTGGACCTGAGAAGAGAGGGTGCTCGCCTGTCCGGACAGGGCGCTGGCGGAGGAGAAAATCTGGCTCGCTGCCGTGCCCGTTGCCTCTGACGCCTGGCTCACGCCGACGATATTGGAGGACACCTCGTGCGCCGCCTGAGCGGTCTGCTGGATGTTGCGGCTGATGTCGGCGGTGGCGCTGTTCTGTTGGTTAATGGCGGACGCGATATTATCGCTGATCTCGGCCACCTGATTGATGGTCTGGGTGATGCTGCTCAGGCCCGAAACCGCGCGACGCGTGGCGTCCTGGATTTCGCGCACCTGGATTTCGACCTCTTCGGTCATCCGTTCGGTCTGGCTGGCCAGCGCCTTGACCTCCGCCGCGACCACTTCGAACGCCTTGCCCGCTTCGCCTGCGCGTGCGGCTTCGATCGAGGCATTGAGCGCGAGCATGTTGGTCTTGCCCGCGATCTGTCCGATCAGGCCGACGACCGTGCCGATCCGCTCCGCCGCCTCGTCGAGCGCGCGGACGGTCTGGTCGGTCTGCTGCGCGTCGTTCACCGCGCGCTGCGTCGTGCGGGTCGATTCGGTGACTTGAGCCGCGATCACATGGATCGATGCCGACAGCTGCTCGGCGGCCGATGCCACCGTCTGCACGCCGGCGCTCGCCTGCTCTGCGGCCGCAGCGACGGCGAGTGCGCGATTATTCGCCTCGCCGGTGGTGCTGGACATCGACTGGGCGCTGGCTTCCAGCTGGTTCGATGCAACGCTCAGCTGATCCACCAGGCTTGCGATCTGGCCCTGGAAATCTTCCGCCAGCCCCGCGAGCTTCTCGTCATAGCTCACCTTGTTCTCGACGATGTAGCCCGAGATGGCGAGGTCCATGTCGATCATCACCGCCATGTTGATCGCGGTGCACAGTTCCGCGGTGCGGCGGGCGCCCGTGGGGCCAAGGCTGCGTCCGGCGGTGCGCCCGGCCAGTTCGAACAAATGGCGCAGGATGAAGGTGTAGCCGCCGATATACCATTGCGGATCCAGCCCGATCTTGCTGTGCATCAGGCCGATTTTCTTGACCGACGCGACATAGGCATCGTCGAAGTTGCCGCTGAACAGCATCTTCCAATGTGCTGCCTGGGCGTTGGCCGCCCGCGGCATCGCGTCGCTGCCCTTGAACATCGCCGCCAGCTGCGGCCAACCGCGCAGGTTGGCGTAGAATTTGTCGAGAATGCCGGGAAGCTCGCGCTCAAGCGTCGGAAGGAACTTGGTCAGAGCGGCGCGCTGGCGATCGGTGAAGCCCGCAAAGGCAAGGCGTTCGACAAGTTCTGCACTGACGCTCATGGCACGACCTTTCATCCCAACTTCGTTCCCTACTCATATAGGAGAAATACGGGAGAGCCGGTCGCTATCGTGTTCCTACGTACGTGTTAAGCAAAGCGCTCGGGACGCACGCGGCTGCCGACATAATTGTCCAGCCATGCGCGATGCGCCGCGCTGGCATCGCCGGTGCGGGCGATTGCCTGTTGCGCGCGCCCGCCGCCGATCTGGGCGCGCAGCAGCAGCCCGGCGCGTTCATCGGTCAGGCCGGTCTTGAGATATTTGATCGCGTCACCCGCGCCCAGATGGTGGGCGAGATAGGCAGTCCGCGCGACGGCGGAGGGGTCCTCACCCGTGGTGACGCCCGACCGCTGCAGCGTCTTCAGGTTGAGGCGCGCATAGTCCGCGGTCGTCTCGATCGACGCAGTGGCGTTGTAGCGCATCTGCAGCAGCTCGGCGCGGGCCGATGCCCGCACCTGTCCGGATCGGTCGAGCCAGCCCTTGGCCTGCGCCGTCTGGTTGAGCCAGGTCCCGCGCGTCTCCGCCATCCCCTCCCAGGTGCGGCTGAGAAACTGGCCCAGCCCGGCTGCGGACGAGCGGCTGTTGCGCGAATAAATATTCCACTGTCCGGTGGAGTTCTTCGCCGCCTCGGCATTGACGATCGCGGCCAGAGCGGTGGCGGGGATGCCGGTCCGCTCGGCCGCGCGCTCCAGCGTCGGGGCGTGGCGCGCATTGGCGCCGAGCCGTGCGGGGTCGAGCGTGGTCGCAGTCACGTCTGGCGTTGTCTCTTGCAGCGCGTTCAGATCGGCATCGCGGAATTCCTGGCTGTGCAGGATGGCGGCCATCGGACGCGGCCGGATCGCCTGGCCCGACAGCTCGAGCAGCGTGTCGAGGTCGAGCTTCTCCATGTCCGGGTTCTGCGGCAGCTTGGCTTCGGCATCGGGCGCCATCGTGCCCATCGCGGCCTGCCACAGGCGCTTCTGTGCCGATCCCAGCGCATTGCGATGGATCGCGGCGGCGGTCGCGGCGGTTTCCGGCGAGCCGATCGGGCGGGTCTGGATCGTCATGCGCGATGGCTCCGGCGCAAGTCGCGCGCACGGCGCACAAACCGTGCAGCGCTGATATCGTCGAGCATCGCCTGTTCCGCGGTCTGCAGCGCGCGTTCGGCGTCGGCGCGATAGTCATCGGCGGCGTTGCCGATCGCCTTCATCGACGCATATTGCTGCGCAGCCTGGCGGCGGAGCAGCGCCAGCTCAACCTCGGCATCCTTGCGCAGCTGCTCCAGGCGGCGGCGCTCGGACCGGGCGCGGTCGAGATAGGCGTCGGAGTAAAGCTGCCAGTCGAGCGCGCTCAGTTCGCGCTCACGGATGATCTTGGCGCTCAGCGCTTCGTGCAGCGACTGCATCTCGTCCAGCCGGATCGTCGCATCGGCGATCAGCGTCTTGAGCGCATCCATGTCGCGATCGAGCGCGCGCAGCGCGGCATCATAGGGCGTTCGCATGCGCTTCCTCCACCAATGCGGCCAGGTCCGCGAATGACTGATCGGCATGGCCGCGATCGCCCTTGCCCTGGGTCAGCATCTTTTCGATCCGGGGGGCGATGGCGACGGCGCGGTCGACTTCGGCGTTCGATCCGGCCTTGTACGCGCCGAGCCGGACGATCTCTTCCATGTCGGCATAGGTGCCGAGCACGCGTCGCGCCGCGAGCCGCGTCGCATTCTGATCTTCGTTTAGGCAGCGGGGCAGGGTGCGCGATACTGACTTGAGCAAATCGATCGCCGGATAGCGCCCACGCTCGGCAATGCGGCGGGTGATGACGACATGGCCATCCAGAATGCCGCGCACCGCGTCGGCGACCGGCTCGTTATGATCATCGCCATCGACCAGCACGGTGAACAGGCCGGTGATCGATCCCTGTCCGGGCAGGCCGGGGCCTGCACGTTCGAGCAGCCGGGGCAGCTCGGCAAAGACGGTCGGGGTATAGCCGCGCGTCGCCGGCGGCTCGCCATTGGCAAGACCGATTTCGCGCTGCGCCATGGCAAAGCGGGTGACCGAGTCCATCAGGCACAGCACACGCAGCCCGCGATCGCGGAAATGTTCGGCAAGCGCGAGCGTGGTCCACGCTGCCTGCCGCCGCATCAGCGCGGGTTCGTCCGACGTCGCGACGACGACGATGCTGCGCGCAAGCCCCTCGGGGCCGAGATCGTCCTCGACGAATTCCTGCACTTCGCGGCCGCGTTCGCCGATCAGGCCGATGATCGCGACATCGCATTCGGTCCAGCGTGCCAGCATCGACAGCAGCACCGACTTGCCGACGCCCGACCCGGCGAACAGGCCGAGCCGCTGGCCGGTGCAGAGCGGTACGAACAGGTCGAGTGCGCGCACGCCGGTTTCGATCCGGTCGCCCACGCGGGCGCGTGACGCGGCCGGGGGCGGGGGTGCCTTGATCGGCTGGCGCGTGGCGCCGAGCGGCAGTTCGCCCTTGCCATCGACCGGGCGGCCCAGGCCGTCGACCATGCGGCCGAGCCAGGCATCGCACGGGCGCAGCGACAGCGCGCCGGGGTGCAGCCATGCGATCGTGCCGGAACGCAGGCCCTGCGGCTCGCGGAACGGCATGCACTGGGCAAGTCCCGCCTCGATCCCGGTCACTTCCGACGGGATCATCCCGTCCGGCGTGTCGATGTCGATGCGCGCGCCGATCTGTGCCGCGCCGGCCAGTCCCTCGACCTCGATCAGCGCGCCGCGCACTGCCGTCACGCGGCCATAGCGCGTTTCCAGCGGCAGCGCGGCAATCGACCGGGCGGTGGAGGACAGGCTGTGCATGTCGGAGTCTGCGCTCAGGCCGCTTCGTTGGCCGGGGCGGTGGCCGCGTCCTCGAACTCGATCAGCGCGCGGCAGGTGGTGAGCGCGCGATAATAGCTGCCCTCGGCAACCTGCCGGGCAAAGCGCACGCATGCGGCGCGGCCCTCGTCGCTGGCCATTGCCGGGATCAGCAGCGTCAGCTCGTCGATCACCTGATTCTTGTGCGCTTCCGGCTGATCGCCGAGATACGCCATCATCGTCGCATAATAGAGGCGGCGTGCGGTCGTCGTGGCCTCTTCCGGCGCCATGATTTCGCGCCCGCGCAGCAGCGCGACCTTGTTCTCGATCACCAGTTCGGTGCGGCCCTTGGCGCGCAGCATCGCCCCGTTGACCACCAGCGCCTCGCCGTCGCGCAGGGAAATTCGCAGCATCGTCAAGTCCTCATCTAGTGCGTTGCTGCTTTCATAGATGGGCGGGGAGGGGCGCGGTCCCGCACCCGGAAAAAATTGCCGCCCAACAAAAATTGCGCGCTGTCTCAGACCGGTGGGGGTGCCGCCCTCCTATCATGGCCATGTCCTGCCCACTGTCGGGCGTGAACCGGAGACAGTCCTTGAGCCTTTATTCCGCACTTTATGCTGGTGTCGCCGGTCTCGGCGCCGAAGCAACTGCGATGGCCGTCGTTGCCGACAACATCAGCAACATCAACACGATCGGGTACAAGGGGAACGACATTCAGTTCCGCACGCTGGTCAGCGACGGGCGCGCGCGGTCGGCCTATACCGCCGGCGGCGTGATGGCGGCTCCGCAGGCGCTGATCTCGAAACAGGGCCTGCTGCAGGCGTCGAGCAACACGACCGATCTGGGCATCGAGGGTGGCGGCTTCTTCGTCGTGCGCGAAACGCTGAACGGCAATGACGTCGCCTTCACCCGCGCGGGTTCGTTCCGTCCCGACGAGTTCGGCTTCCTGCGTAACGCGGCCGGCATGTATCTTCAGGGCTGGCGTCTCGACAGCTTTGGCGAGTTTACCAATACCGGCAATGTCGCGGCGCTGACCCCGGTCCGCGTCAGCGACCTGACCGGCGCCGCGGCGCCGTCGACCAAGATCGACATCCGCGCCAACCTCCAGTCGACCGCCCCGATGCACACCGGTGCCTATGCGGTTGGCGACATCGCCAACGGCACGGTCGATGCGAGCTTCAGCCGCTCGTTCGACATCTATGACGCGCAGGGCACGTCGCACCGCGTCACCATGGCCTATGTCCGCACCGGCGCGAACAGCTGGCGCGGTGAGCTTTATGCCGAGCCGGCGTCCGATGTGACCGCCCCCAACGGCGTGCTCGCCAGCGGCGAACTGCGCTTCAACCCCGATGGCAGCCTGATCAAGGACGATGCCGTCTACACCTCGGGCTTCTTCGATCCGGTTGCAATCACCTGGTCGAATGGTGCGGGGTCGGTTCCGCTGCGCCTCGGCCTCGGCGAAAACGGCACGATCAGCGGGCTCAGCCAGTTCGGTTCGGAATCGGCGATGATCGCTGCGACCACCGATGGCGGCGTACTCGGCAACATCGCATCGATCCAGGTGTCGGAAGCCGGTGTGCTCAGCGCAGTGTTCGACAATGGCGTGACCCGTCCGGTGTTCCAGCTGCCGGTCGCGACCTTCCCGAACCCGGATGGCCTCACTCGCATCTCGGGCAACGCCTATCTGCTGTCGGACCGCTCGGGCAATGCCTCGATCGACGTCGCGGGCGCGCTGGGCGCGGGCAAGATCCGCTCCAGCACGCTCGAGGCCTCGACCGTCGATCTGGCGCAGGAATTCAGCAACATGATCCGCTTCCAGCGCGCCTACAGCGCGTCGTCGAAGATCATCACCACGGTCGACGACATGTTGGCCGAAGTCAGCAACCTCAAGCGCTGATCGCTGAACCGGCGGGGGACTGAGCGTGTCGATCGGGGAGATTCTGGGGGCTGCCGTATCCGGCATGAGCGCGGCGCAGGCCGGGCTCAAGACGGTGTCGACCAACATCGCCAATGTCGGCACCCCCGGCTATGCCCGCGAGCGCGCCAATCAGTCCGCCGCCGTCCATGGCGGCCGGGTCACCGGCGTCGTGGTCGATGAGCCGACCCGGATCGCCGACAAGTTCCTGGAAGCTGCCGTCTATCGCCGGGCCAACGACCTTGGCAATTCGGAGGTGACGGCCAGCTATCTCGATCGCATGCAGACCCTGCTCGGTGCGCCGGGATCGGAATCGGGCATTCCGGCCCGGCTCAACGCGATCAACAGCGCGGCGATCGCCATGACCGGCGCGCTGGGTGCCGAACAGAATGCGGCGGACTTCATCGCCCGCACCACCGACGCGATCGGTACGCTGCAGCGGCTCGACACCGACATCTCGATGCTGACCGGCGACGTCGACGCCGAAACCGGCCTGACGGTCGAGCGCATCAACGCATTGCTCAAGCAGATCCACTCGCTCAACGACGCCGTCTCGCGGCTCGATGGACTGGGACGCAGCGCGGCGGGCACCGCCGATCAGCGCAACAATGCCGTGCAGGAACTCAGCAGCCTGATCGCGGTGACGGTGCGCGAACAGCCCAATGGCCGCCTGCTCATCGAAACCGCCGGCGGCGCGCCGTTGCTCGATACGCGGATGCGGCTGCTGTCCTATCCCACGTCCAAGTCGGGATCGGGTGCAGCGCTGGCCGAATATCCCGGCATCGACATCCGTTTTGCCACCGAGTCCGGCGCGCTCGGCGCTGCGACCGGCGACCGCGTCGAATCCTCGGCGGTTGGCGGCAAGCTCGGCGGCCTGCTCGAACTGCGCGACCGCACGCTGCCCGGCTTCCGCGATCAGCTCGGCACGCTCTTCACGGGCCTCGCCCGCGCGGTCAACGGCGCGTCCAATGCCGCCAGCTCGGTGCCGCCGCCCAACCGCCTGAACGGATCGACGACCGCGCTGGCGACCAGCGACCGGCTCGGCTTCACCGGGGCCGCCGTGTTCGCGGTAATGGGATCGGATGGATCGATCGTCGCGCGGACGCGGGTGGATTTCGACGCGATGGGCCCCGGCGCGACCGTCGCCGATGCGGTTGCGGCGATCAATGCTGGCCTGGGCGGCGCCGGCACGGCCAGCTTCGCCGATGGGCGGCTGACGATCGATGCCGTTGGCGTCGGTCGCGGTGTCGCGGTCGGCGATGATCCTGCTGCCCCGTCCAACCGGGGCGGGGTCGGGTTCAGCCAGTATTTCGGCCTCAACGACGTCATCCGCACCGAGGGCGCCCTGATGGTGCCGCCGGGCTTTGCAGCGGGCGATCCGCACGGCTTCGCGGCAGGCAGCACCAGCGACATCATGCTGCGCGATTCATCGGGCCGCGTGATCGCGCGCACGACGATGACCGCCGCAGCGGGCGGGACGATGGGCGACCTCGTCACCCAGCTCAACGCCAGCGAACTTGCCGGCTTCGGCACTTTTTCGATCGACTCCAGCGGTCGCTTCCGCTTCGATCAGGCGGCGGGCGTGACCGGTACCTCGATCACGATCCCGTCCGATTCCACCGGGCGTTATGGAACGGGCATCTCCTTCTCGGCGCTGTCAGGCCTGACCGGCAATGTCAGCGGGCTGGCGGCGGGCGGCGTCGCGCCGGACCTGCGCAACAGCCCCGGCAAGCTCCCGCTGGCGATCTTCGATACCAGCGCTGCGGTCGGCGAACGCGGCGTGCTCGCCTCCGATACCCGCGCGGCGCAATTCTATGCCGACAGCTTTGGCCAGGTGAAGGATCTGGGCAAGGAAGGAAACATCTCGCTCGAGCGCTATGCCTCGCTGATCCTGGGCGAAACCGGCACCAGCGCGGCCAACGCCCAGACCCGCTACGAGGACGCGACCGCGCGCAGCCAGGACGCGATCACGCGGCGCGATTCCTATTCCGGCGTCAATATCGACGAGGAGCTGTCGATGATGATCGTCCTTCAGAACAGCTACTCCGCCGCCGCCCGCGTCGTGCGCGTGGCCGATGAAATGTACAAAGACCTGCTCGGGACCGTTGGTTGAGGATTGAATAGATGCGCGTCGCCACCATCCCCCTGCAACAGACCACCGCGATCTCGATCCAGCGCGCGCAGGAGAAATTGTCGGTCACCCAGGCCCAGCTGTCGACGGGCAAGAAGGCCCCCGACCTCGCCGCGCTGGGCAGCGAAGCGGTGCGCACGCTGTCCGCGCACACGCTACTCGCCAAGCAGGAGGCACACGCCCAGACCGCGACCCGGCTCGGTACGACGCTCAGTCTGTACGAAACCTCCATCACCGCGATCGAAAATGGCTCGATGGAGCTCGGGAACCGCCTGTCGCTGGCGGTCGGGACCGGCGAGTCCGCGGGGCTTGGCGAAGCGATTTCCGCCGCGTTCGACCAGTTCCGCTCGATGCTCAACACCAGCGAGGGCGGGCTGCCGCTGTTCGGCGGCGGTATCTCCACCGACCCCTATACGCCGTCGAAGATCGAGGATCTGACCGGTCTGGCCGCATCGACGCATTTCGAAGACGGCGACGCGATCGCCCGCGCGCGTGTTGGCGACGGCCTCGACCTCAACTACGGTATCACCGCCTCCGAACTCGGGCTCGAGATGACCAAGGTCTATCGCAGCCTGGTCGAAGCGGGACCCTTTGGCGAGAGGCTGACCGACGCGCAAAAGACTGCGCTGACCACGATCAAGGGCCAACTCGACGAGGCCGTCACCGGCATCCGGCAGATCAACGCCGAGAATGGCCGCCGGCTCGCGCAAACAGAAACATTGGTCGATCGGGCCAACGAGCGCGCGCTCGTTCTAAAAGACGTCATAAGCCGGAACGAAGACGCCGATCTGGCCCAGGTCGCGATGGACCTGGCGATGCACAAGACGACGTTGGAGGCCAGCTACTCGGTCTTCACCCAGCTGAATGAGCTCAGCCTGCTCAATTACATGCGGTGATCAGATGACGGGGAGGGGACCCCGGATCCTGGCCACGAGAATACAGAAAGCGAGTGTCGCATGAACGCCTTCACCAATCTCAAGATCGCTTACAAGGTCGCGGCGCTGATGCTGCTGCTCGGCGCCGTGACGCTGGGCCTGGTCTTCAACGGTGTCAGCTCGATCCGCAAGGTCGATAGCAGCTATGCCCAGATCACTGAGGTGACGCTCCCGAACAACACCGAACTCGCGCGCGCCTATCAGGGCACGATCGACATGGTGCTCGCTGGCTATCAGGTCATGGCCTATCCGGGCGGGAGCACCGAGGGGAAGGCCGCCGCTGCCCGTGAGCGTGAGGTCTATGAGACGGCGCAGAACCGCCTGCGCAGCCTGATGAAGGAAGAGCCCGACACGACTCCGACGGTCGAGGCGCTGATCAAGAGCATTGACGGGCTCCACACAATCATGGGTGAAGCAATTGCGCTCGGCCAAGCGGACCGCAACGAAGAGGCGCGGCTGAAGCTGGTCGAGGCTGATAACGCCGCGCAGAAGATCCGCGGTGAGTTGCGCAGCTTCACCAATGCGCGCGCCGAAGCTGCAGAGAAGGAAAGCAAGGAGCTGACGGCGATGGCCAATGCCACCAGCGTTTCGATGCTGGTGATCGGCCTGATCGGGGTGGTCGTCGCGATCGGCTTCGGCATTTTCGTTGCCCGCCGCACGATCATCGCGCCGCTTAGCAGCCTCGAAAATACGATGCGCACGCTGGCCGACGGCAACAACAAGGTGGACGTTGCCGGCACCGATCGCCGCGACGAGATTGGGTCGATGGCCCAGACCGTACTTGTCTTCCGCGACAATGCGCAGGAGCAGGAGCGTCTTGCCGCCGCCAAGGCTGCCGCCGACGCCGAGCAGAAGAAGGTCATCGAAACCGTTTCCTCGCACCTTGAATCGCTGGCGCAGGGCGATCTGACCCGCCCGATCAATGCCGAGTTCACCGGCTCCTATGTCGCGCTGAAGGATAATTTCAACGCTGCGCTGAACTCGCTCAGTTCGCTGATCCACTCGGTCAAGGAAAGCGTCCGCTCGATCGGGTCGGGTTCGACCGAGATCCAGGCCGCGTCCGAAGACCTCGCCCGCCGCACCGAAAGCGCCGCAGCTTCGCTCGAGGAAACCTCGGCCGCCGTCGCGCAGATCAATGATCGGCTGCGCACCGGCGCTGCCTCGGCTACCCAGACCGTCGGTCGCGCCGACCAGGCGATGCTCACGGTCGGCACCGGTCGCGGTACCGCCGAAGAAGCCGTCGCCGCCATGGGTCGCGTCGCCGAAAGCGCCAAGGGCATCGATAGCGTGATCGAGGGTCTCGACAAGATCGCGTTCCAGACCCGCGTCCTTGCCATGAACGCAGCGGTCGAGGCCGGCCGCGCTGGTGAAGCCGGTCGCGGCTTCGCGGTTGTCGCCGATCTGGTCGGCCAGCTCGCGATGCGCTCGGAAGAAGAAGCCAAGCGTGCGCGCGAACAGCTCACGACCACGCAGAATGACGTCGAACTGGCGGTCGGTGCGGTCGAACGCGTCGATGGTGCGCTGGTCGGGATCTCGTCGGACGTGTCGGCGGTCCACGAACTGCTGAGCGCGATGGCGTCGGACAACCAGGCACAGGCCGCCGCGATCCAGCAGATCGCCTCCGCGATCGGCACGATGGACGAATCGACGCAGCAGAACGCCGCGATGGTCGAACAGACCTCGGCCGCGGCGCGCAGCCTGAATTCGGAAGTTCAGGTGCTGGGCGAGCGCGCCGACAGCTTCCGTACGGCGGCCAATGCTGCACCGGCGTCGTTTGCGGCGGCACGCCCCGCCGCTCCGGTGGCCAAGGCCCCGGCCAAGCCGCGCGCCGTCGCCCCAGCACCGGCGCCCGCACCGGCGAAAACCCCACCCAAGGCCGCAAACCAAGCGTCGGACCGCGTCTACAAGTCCCCGGTCAAGCCGCTTCCGGCTGCTGCGGTCAACGCGCTGGTCCGTCGCAATGACGACTGGGACGAATTCTGATCCCCGCACCGCCCGGCACTTCCCCCCGGACGGTCTGATCCTCGCGGCGGCACCTCCCCAGGTGCCGCCGCTTTTCTTTTGCGCGGGCCGGGCCAGCGATCCCGTTTCCGCACGGGAGCGGGAGCGGGAGCTGGGGCGGCGCGCGTGGGGGCGCGGTGGGCGCGGTGCCACCTCGACGGCCTCTTTCAGATACGGACGATATCGACGCTAAGTGCAGGCGCGCACGACGACGACCCTTGCCTCAAGGGAAGGGTCGCGCGCGGACATGGCGTGATTAGCCCCGGGAGAGCAGCAGCAGGTCGCCGTCGGGAGTTGCTTCGGAAACGCCGGCCATCGCGGCGTCGAGCGCGGCGGGGTTTACCGCACCGCTGGGCGAGGCGAGCGCACCCAGCGCCTCGCCAGCCTTGGTCCCGCGCATCGCGGGAAGATAGCGTTTGCGCAGCGCCGCGAGGCCGGGCTCGTCACCCAGCATCACCAGCGCAACCGCCTGACGCAGCACCGCACCATTGCGCCCGGGGGCGAGGACGGCGCGATTGGCCTCGACAAAGCGTGCCCAGTCGCGCGCCTGCCACAGCATTTCGGCGCGCAGATCGTCGGCGGACTCGATCTGATCGAGCATCGCCAGCGCATCGGCACGGCGGCCCATGCGCCAGGTCGCAATGACCTGCAGCCGCCGCCGGTCTTCGGCGATCGGCGCGGGATAATCCGGCCCGTCGCTGCGGCGCATCGTCGCCAGTACCTGATCCGGCTTGTCCGCCAGCAGATACAATCGTGCGATCCGCACCGACACCGGCCCCTTGGCAATGTCGATGGCGCGGTTCTGCATCTGATGCTGCAGCAGCTCGGCCGCGCGGGCGTGCAGCCCTGCGGCAGACAGTCGGTCGGCAAGCGTGCTGACCAGCAGGTCGCCCGGCGCGCCCGTCGGTGACAGGTCGCGATACTCCCAGAACAGCCCGGCTGCCTGTGCAATCGGTCGCTTGGGATCGTTGACCAGCGACTGCAGCCCGGTCTGGATCTGCGTCAGCGTCGCGCCGGTCTGCGCACCCAGATCGAAATGGCGGAACAGCGTCGCGGATGCGACCAGTGCCAGCACCGGATCCTGCGCGCGCTGCGCAATCTGCCATTTGAGTTCGAGCGCCGCGCGCTCGACCTCGCCACCGCGCCAGCGGAAGGTGAGGGCGTCGATGCGCTTGACCGCTTCACCCGACTTGATCGTGCCGCGCGTGAGGCCGTCGCGGATCAGCGCGAACTCGGCGGCGGCGCGCTCGGCCGGGGTTCCCGACAGCATCACGCGCTCCAGTCGCAGCTTCCCCGGCGCGTGCTGGCCGGTTGCCAGCAGCGCGATGCCGCGCTGAAGGTTGGCGGCCGACGAATTGTCGCGCAGTGCGGAGAGGAACCGCAGCGCACGGTCGGGGTGGCCGGCGCGGATCAGTCCGTTGGCGGCGTCGAGCATGAATGCCTCGCGCTCCGTCCCGTGATGCGCAAGGATCGCGGGCACCGCGCATTTGAGCAGCGCGCTGCCCTCCTTGCCGTCGATCACCGCACCCGCGCGAATGCGCCAGGCACAGGCATCGGGGTCGGCGATCAATTCGGGCGCATTGAACCAGGTCAGCGCCGCGGCATTGCGACCGGTCATGACCTGCGCCTTGCCCATCGCCAGCCGCCAGGCCGGGACCAGTTCCAGCGCCTTGTCGTCGCGCTGCATCGTCTCGAGCACGCCCAGCGCCTCGGCTCCGCGGCGCGCGGCGATCAGCGCGGTTGCCAGCTTCCAGCGCGATGCCTGCCGCGTCTCTGCGGTGCTCCGCGCGATCAGCGACCAGGCGAGGGGAACGTCGATCGCCGGTCGCTCGGCCGGCGCGGCGCGCGGCATTTCGGCGAGCTCTGCCGCAAAGGGCGGCGGTTTGGCGACGGCGCCGCTCGGCGATGGTTTTGCAGGAGCCTGCGACTGGGCGGCACCCGTTGACGGCGCGGCGTGCTTGGCATCGCCAGCGGCAAGGGCGGACCCTGCGCTTCCCGCGAGCAGGAAGAGCGCCAATATGCGGGTGGGGCGGATCATGCGCGCAGCAGCAGCCAGGCCTGGACGACCCCGCCGATCAGCGCGGCGGACAGGAACAGGATCGAAATGGTTGCCCGGGTCAGTCCCGGGACCTTGACCGCGCGCGGCCCCGCCGGCCGGCGCGGGGCC